>Ga0307373_10011196_pt1 | contig 13036 bp, 12 predicted proteins | sample OX2MG_FD_202534 | JGI IMG/M metagenome (GOLD analysis project Ga0307373, IMG submission 202534) | Soil microbial communities from Risofladan, Vaasa, Finland - OX-2 | ecosystem: Environmental > Terrestrial > Soil > Coastal area > Acid sulfate soil | place: Finland: Risofladan, Vaasa | collected... | reverse complement strand
TGAGGCCTCCGGCCGTAGACGCGCTCGAATTCATCAGCGGCGGCCCTATTGACCGCTAGCAACCGATATTCGAGATCCGCCACCAGGACGAGTGCATCGGTGTTCTCGACGAGCTCAGCGAGGAGCTTGCGTTCCGCCAAAGCCGCTTCGATGCGCTGCTCCAGAGTATGCGTCAGCTCTGTCAGCTCACCGTTCAATCGAGCGGCTTCGCCGAGCGCGGATTGCAGTTGGCTGGCTTGTTCCGCCAACCGCCGCCGGGCCTCGTCGACCGTCGCGGCAAGCACGCTTGCCTGTTGGTTAGCCAGCGCCGCAGCAGCGGTGGCCCCCCGCGCCGCGATCACCTCGCGCTCCGACTGCAGGAGTCGGATGATGGGCAGGAGCTGCTGAGAAAGCGCCGACGCTCCAGAACGCGGTGCTCCGCCGATCAGCGCCGTGACCGACCCATCTGCGGAGGCATAGGCGCGCACTGTCTTGCGGCTGTGTCTGTCCGGGTGATCGACTTCCATCGCGTATTCACCCGGACGTTCGCATGCAGCTAGGAACGCACGCCAGGTCGGGCCGCCCGGCAGGGTGCGCGGAAAGCCGGACGCTGGGACAACTGCACCGGTTTCTCGGTCACGCACCAGGATGAGCAGCGCCTCGGCGCCCAAGACATGCGCGAGCGCGTCCGCTGCCTGCTCGCGTCCGTCGCACTCGGCTAGCGCATCGACCAGCTGCTGTATGGCAATCCCGTCCCTCACTACGCCGGAAGAAGACAAACGACCGCCGTGCAGTTGTGGAAGCCTTGGAACTGTCCCTCCGCACGCGCGATCTGGCCGTGGGTGTTGCACCCCGTGAGATCGACTCCGCTCAGCCGGTCCCGGACCGCGGCGAGCTCGTGCGCGAACGCCTGGCCCATGCGCAGACGGGTAGCCACGCAATCGAAGAAGAGCGCGGCCTGGGGCTTATGATGCCCGAGCGCCTTCAGCGCTGCCTCCGCCGCCGCCTGCGCCGCCTCCACAGTTGACTGATGGGTGCTGCGCATGATCCTGACAATGGCGTCCTGGGGCACTTCTGAAGCGCACATCACGGCCCCATCCTCCGTGATGGCGAGCGGCACTCGCAGTTTGTGGCCGCCGGCAGTCTCGATGCCGAGGATATTGTGCAGGAAAAACGGGATGGGCGCGTTGGGATCGAGCTTCTGCCCAGTCTCGGCCGCGTGTGCCTGGAATACCTCGGCCGCTGGTAGCCCATTGAGGCTGACCAGCTTCACGCCATTGGCTTCAGTCACGCGAAGGGCTTTCGAAGCCGGCTGCCAACCGTGGCTCACGCCGACGCCGATCGGTTTTTCCGAGATGATTTCCAGACCGGCGACAGCGTCGGTCAACACTGCGCCGCCGTAGAAGACGGTCGTTTTCTGGAATTGGGCGTTATCTCCAGCCCCACCCCCGAAGAACTGGTACTGTCCCGCTGTGGCCAGGGTCAGCTCATCCACCAGCCGGTCGGCATGTCCCGCAAGCGCATCCGTCATGACAAGCGCGCTTCGGTAGCCCGGGCGCATGTCCCGTATGCCGACAAACCCTGCAACAAGTTCCTGAGCGGCCCTGGCGGGATCGGCGCTGATGTTCCGGCCGCAGCTCGCAGTGACCTGTATGTCATGGCCGCCGAGGGCGAGCGCGGTCGCAAGCCCCTCGCCACGGATATCGTTAGCGAATTCACCGGCCGACGAGGCACCGACCAACAAGGCCCCGGTGCGCTCGTGCAGGCGCCTCAGCAGGCGCTCATGATCATAGGCGGGAGCTGAAAACAACACGATGGCGGCGGGCTCAGCCACCTTCGCCGTCAATTGCCCCGCAAGATCGTCCGCGGCTCTATCGGAATTGCCTTCACGGCTGATCGCGACAGAACTCTGCATAAGGTTACAAGAGCCTTAATTAGTGACGGTAGCACGCCTGGCGGGACGCTCCACCAGACCCATACATTACCAGATGGGCCGATCACCTGCTAGCCTTCAGCGCGCGAATCACCTCCTCTATGGCTATGCGTCCGTCCCGACCCCGCCGATCTCGAGTTCAATCCCATCGGCGCTTGGACGGCCTACGCACCGGGCTGGCGCTTTGACTATCGCGGGCGGTTCCGCTTCTGTGCCCTCAGCCATCGCCGACATCGGTGGCGGCAGCAAAGCCGACCACCTTCGCGATCAGCCCGATCGGAAAAAGACCGTTACAGCTGGCAATCGCCAACCGCACCCCAGCAGATCGCCAGCTCCGATGCAGCGAGAACCAAAAGCTTGAAGTGCGGTCACAGGCCATTCTCAATTTGCTACGCGTACCTGGGGAATAACGTCTTGACCAGCAGACATTCCGGTCGTGCGCTGTCGGCGCATTGCGCAACTACCTAGCCGAGGAAAGGTCTGCTACCACAGCGATGCTTGAGGCGATGCCATACCTTCACATGAAGAAGAGGTACTTTACGAGCGCCGCAGCTGTTAGTGTCGCCGACGACATACGAGATTTGGGCTAACCCTTCCGTGTAGATCGGATCGAACAACAGAGGAATGGTGCAACTCCGTTTCGGAAAAGCCGCTCACCGGTGAGGGACAGGTGCCGTTGACCCCGCCTCGGCGGGGTGCAACAGCGCGAGGTCGCGACGAAGCTCAGCCTTCGTGTCCTTCATTGAGCCATCGGTTGCAATAGACCCAGCGGAAAACTTGAGTAGCCGAGCGAACTGAGAGATGGGAATTAACGCCGATCAGCGACGTGTCTCAGGGCGACTGACGAGGGGAGCCACGAGCGGCGCTAACACCAAGCCCACCAGCATCGCGACCAGGAACATGAACAACGGGGCGCTCGGATGGCTCAACGACGCCACCGCTGGTCCGGGGCAATAGCCGCCTAGTCCCCAACCCACGCCGAACAACGCCGACCCGATGAGCAAGGGGGGCTCCAGCTTTGTCTTGCTGGGCAGCACGAACTCAAGATCGAACAGCGGTCGGGAGCGCCGTCGCGCCAGCCAGAAGGCGACGGCCGAGACAGGAATCGCGGCGGCCATGACGAGCGCGAGGCTCGGGTCCCACCCGTGGGTCAGATCGAGAAAGTTCAGGACCTTGTTCGGGTTGGTCATGCCGCCCAGCGCCAGACCGGCGCCGAACAGGAGGCCAGAAACCAAGCCCGCGACCATCTTGATGAGATTCATCGGCGCTACGTTTGAAAGAGGTGACGAAGGACTGACGCGGTCAGAAAGCCAAAGAACATAAATACGCCAGTCGCCACGATCGAGCGTCGCGACAGGCGCGACACGCCGCAGACGCCGTGCCCGCTGGTGCAGCCGTTGGCCAGCCCGGTGCCAAGCCCGACCGCGAGACCGGCCATAACCAGGAGCGGACCGCTTGCCGGCGAGCGCTGGATCAGCGTCTCGCCGATGGCGACCGCCGCGACGACCGGGCCCACGATGAGCCCGAGAATGAACGCTGCACGCCAAGCGCGTTCGCCACCCGTGGTAGCGGGGCGAAGGGTCGCGCTGACCATCCCGCTGATGCCGGCGATGCGCCCGAGCGCCAGAAACAGGACCAGGACAGCTACCCCGATGAGGGCGCCGCCCGCCAGGGCCGAAAGCGGCGTGAAACTGGTGGGCATGGCTATTGCCGAACCTCAACCGGCAGGCCGGCCGCCCGCCAGGCTTCGGTTCCGCCCTCCACCAAGTAGGTGTCGCAGGCGCCTGCCTTGGCCTTCAAGGCCTCGGCGTTCTGGGCGGTCCGCCCGCCGCTGCGGCAATGGAAGATCATGGTCTGGCCGGGCTCCGCGCCCAACGCCGTTCGGTCGAGAGCGGATAAGGGCGCATACCCCGCACCGGGGATGATTCCGCCCTGACGTTCCGCCGCCTCGCGGATATCGATCAACCGGGCGCCGTCCTTCACAAGTTCGGCGGCTTCGGCCGGAGTGATTTCCTTGGGGGTCACCTTGAAGTCTCCTTGGGGCTGCCCAGCATCGGGCAGAAGATGTCTTTCAGGACGGCAAGGACGCGCTGTGCGCGCTCATCGCAAACGCGATAAAACAGGGTCTGGGACTCGCGCCGGAAGGTTACGAGTCCGTCTTCGCGCAGTTTCGCCAGGTGCTGCGACAGTGCCGACTGGCTCAGCCCCACCTCCTCCACCAGAGTCGAGACGGATGCCTCCCCCGCGGTGAGCAGGTGGCAGAGCACCAGCAGACGGTGCTCGTTGGCGAGCACTTTCAGGAACTGCGCTGCCTGCGCGGCATTAGCTTCGAATTCCGAGCTCATCAGCGTGTCGAGCATGCGCACTCTCGTCTATCAGGCTTGTCTAATTTAGGGTCCTCTCATATATATGTCAACACATCGAACCAGTGACTTCGAGAGGAAATCCGGCCATGACGCCGCAATTCGAAATCCGGGCCTTCTTCGACGAGGCCACCAAGACCGTCACCTATCTGGTCTGGGATGCGAACACGCATGAGGGCGCGGTGATCGATCCCGTCCTCGACTTCGACCTTGCTTCCGGCGAGGTTGACACCGGCTCGGCTGATCGGCTGCTGCAGACAGCCGAAGACGAAGGCGTGCGAATCGTCTGGGCGCTGGAGACCCATGCCCACGCCGACCACCTGAGCGGCGCCCCTTACATCAAGGCGAGGGCCGGCGCGAAGATCGGCATCGGTGAGCACATCCGCGATGTGCAGAAGATCTTCCAGCCGATCTTCAATGCCACCGACCTCAACCCGGACGGCAGCGACTTCGACAAGCTGTTCGTTGACGGCGAGTACATCGCGCTCGGCGGTGTACAGATCGAGGTGATCCACACCCCGGGCCACACGCCCGCCGATGTCAGTTATCGCATCGGCGACGCGGTGTTCGTCGGCGACACCCTGTTCATGCCGGACTATGGCACCGCGCGCGCCGACTTTCCGGGCGGTGACGCCCGCCAGCTTTACCGCTCGATCCGGAGGATTCTCGCCCTGCCGCCAGAGACCCGTTTGTTCATGTGCCACGACTACAAGTCGCCCGGTCGCGAGAGCTACGCCTGGGAAACCACGGTCCAGAAGCAGCGCGAGAAGAACATTCACATCAAGGACGGCGTGAGCGAAGAAGACTTTGTTGCGATGCGCGAAGCGCGCGACGCGGGACTCGCCGCGCCCGCGCTACTGCTGCCGTCGATCCAGGTCAATATGCGCGCCGGCCGTTTCCCACCGGCTGAGGCCAACGGTGTCCGCTACGTGATGGTGCCGGTGAAGATCAGAAACGCGGCGGCCGCGCAAGCGGTCGAACCGCGGCGCTAAGCGGGTCGTCAACCATGTCGCTGCAAGACTTGCTCACCGTCCTGTCTGGCGGCCTCGTCGGCTTCTCCCTCGGGCTAATCGGCGGCGGCGGCTCGGTGCTCGCCGTGCCGCTATTGCTCTATGTCGTCGGCGTGCGCGACCCGCACGTCGCGATCGGCACCAGCGCCCTCGCGGTGGCGCTGAACGCCTTCGCAAACCTGGCCCAGCACGCCCGCGCGGGCACGGTGAAGTGGCCCTGCGCCGTGACCTTCGCCGCCGCCGGGGTCGTCGGCGCGGTGATCGGATCCACCATCGGCAAGATGATCAACGGCCAGCACCTCCTGGCGCTGTTTGCCATCGTGATGGTCGCCGTCGGCGTTTCAATGCTGTTGCGCCGCACCGAAGAAGGTGATCCGGCCGTGCGCATGGACGCCAAAATGGCGCCTCGCCTGGTCGCCGTCGGCCTGGGCGCGGGTCTGCTGTCCGGCTTCTTCGGCATCGGCGGCGGGTTCCTGATCGTGCCGGGACTGATCGTGGCGAGCGGGATGCCGATCCTCAACGCGGTCGGCTCTTCGCTCTTTTCCGTCGGCGCGTTCGGCGTGACTACCGCGGCCAATTACGCCCTCTCGGGCTTGGTCGACTGGAAGATCGCCATCCTCTTCATCGTGGGTGGCGTGGCCGGCGGCATGTTCGGTATGCGGCTAGCGATCCGGCTGGCGGAAAACCGCGGCGCCTTAATCAAGGTCTTTGCATTCGTCTTGTTCGCTGTCGCCGCCTACATGCTCTACCGCAGCGTCGGACCGCTGATTGGGCTCTCTTGATTCTTCAGGCGTCCCTTAGTTGAGGCCGACTCAGCCATCCGAAAGGAACTCTCCATGACGTACCGTCCGTTCCCCGCCCAGCAGCAGCTGAAAGCGCACGGGCCCGTGGATCGAGGTGCGCAGCAACCAAAAAACCAAGTCGGTGCGTCTCGCGGGGATCCAGCCTGAAAGCAACGCGAGACTTATGTTTGGTGGCATACCCCAAGCGCAGCGGCGGGAACCGCAAGCTATGGCCAGGGCGTTAACCCCTTGGGTCCGAGAGCCGCCTTCCCGAGCGACCTTCTCTCTGCTCCGGAGGGCGACGTGCGAGAGCTAACAATTCTCCAGATTAACGACCTGCACGGCTACGTCGCGCCACATCCGGAACTGGTGCGCAAGCCTGATGGGAAATGGCGCTTCGTGGAACTCGGAGGTCTGGCGCGGATCGCCCAGATATTTAAAGCCGTGCGGGCCGAACGACCCGGGGCAGTGATCGCACTCGACAACGGCGACACCTTCCATGGCACGCACCTGGCGGTGTCGAGTCGCGGCTCCGCTTTGGTGCCTATGCTCAACACCCTGAATCTCGATGGCATGACAGTGCATTGGGAGTTCGCTTACGGACCGGATGGGGTGCGTGCGCTGGCTCGCGAGCTGCGTCATCCGATACTCGCGATCAACTGTTTTGAGAAGAAGACAGACGCCCTCGTCTTTCCCCCATTCAGGATCGTCGAACGCGCCGGGTTACGGATCGCGGTGATCGGCCTCGCCTGCCCAATAGTCGACAAAACCATGCCGGCGGACTTCAGCGCGGGTGTGTACTTCAAGATCGGCAACGCAGAGCTTCCGGCATGGATCTCACGCGTCCGCGAGCAGGAAACGGCCGACCTGGTCGTGGTTCTGTCTCACCTTGGCTTCCCACAGGACGTCAAACTCGCCAACGATGTCCGCGGTATCGATGTCATCGTCAGCGGCCATACCCACAACCGCATGGACCGCCCAGCGATCGTGAACGGCACTGTCATCTTCCAATCGGGCTGCCACGGCTCGTTTGTTGGCCGCCTCGATCTTCAGATTGACCGTCAGCAGGTCACCGGTCACGCGCACCGACTGATCAGGGTCGATGCCGCGCTCGGTGAGGACAGTGAGGTGAAGGCGCTCGTGGATGCGGCCCTCGCGACAGAGCAGCCCCTTTCGCACGTGGTGGGCTCGGTAACCGCGCCGCTCCATCGCTACGCGATGCTCAATGCTCCGATGGATGATGTATTGCTCGAAGCCGTCGCAGAGGCAGCGGGTACATCGATCGCCTTGTCCAACGGCTGGCGCTACGGTGCGCCGGTTCCCCCGGGACCGGTCACGCTCAATGACCTCTGGAATATCGTGCCGACAAATCCGCCGGTGTCGCGGGTGGATCTGACGGGCGCAGAGCTGCACGCGCTGCTCGAAGAGAATTTGGAGCGTACCTTCGCGCCGATCCATACGCGCAAATGGGCGGATACGTAAAGCGCATGCGCGGCCTTCGCATGTTCTTCAAGGCTGAGAACCCCTATGGCCAAAGGATCGACCGCCTCTTCGCCGAGGGTAAGCCTGTTCATCCGGACCGGACCTACGCAGTGGGCTTCGTCAGCGCGCAAGGCGTTCCGGAAAAGTATGGCCGCAACCGACATGTGTTGAATGTCCATGCCGTCGACGCCCTCCGCGCCCTTTTCGAGTCCCGTGGTACGGTGACCCCCGCCGACACCCCTGCCGTGATGCAGGTCTGAAGATCGAGTGCACGCTTTTTGTCAACTACTTAGGGTATTAATATACTTGACTCAGTAGCCGGATGGTTGGCAACGACGCCACCTTCTCGATCAGCTTAAGCATGATCCTGATCTCGGTGGGTGAAAGCGGCCGGTCCTTCGGCACGAAGGTCGCGATCGAGGCCGGTCCCACATCGTCAGCCGGGTTGGCCACCTTCTCGCCGTGCAAAATCGCGAAGCCGTAGATCTGCTTGACGATGTCGCGGACATGGATCGCCGTCGCCGGCGCGCCGCGCTCGACGATGGCGCCACAATGAGCCCGCAGGTCATCCGGTGTAATTTCTGTCAGCAGCCTGGTGCGCCACTTGGGCAGCAGCTCACGCTCGAAGATCGATCGGCGTATCGCCCGTGTGCTGTCCGCCATCGGCGCCGCGGTGAGCCATTTCTCGCCGAACTCGCCAAAGCTCTTCGCTTCCAGAAGCCGGCGCTTCGCTTGCTGCTTTTCAATCGCCGGCGATCGCCCCTCGCTGATCGCCCGCTTGGCGTCGATGCACCACTCTCGCGCACCAGCGAGCGACAGCCCTGATGGGCCATACTTGTCGAACGTGACGTCTCGCGCCGTCCATTCATCCGGTAGTCCAGCCGAAAAGTGAGGGTTCCAGACGGCTTTACGAGCACGTACATGCCGTTCCGATCCGTCATCTTGTAAATTTTCTCTGTTAATTTCAGATATTTAAGGGCTGCATCCGTCAGCATTTGGGCCACTTCCTCGAAAAAAGACCGTCAGGCCATTTTCGGGCGCCAACTAGACTAGACAAAGATCCTTTTTATTTCAGCATGTTATGAAGAAAAAAGGACCGTCAATGGCGCTCAGATCCTGACGAAATCCGCTTTTGCAATAGGGAAGTATACCGTCAAAAAGTACGTCAGGCGCGATCTCTGTCGGCCGATAGTCCCCGAACGTGTCCGACTATTTTAATTTTATATATCAGCGTTTTATGGAGATTTTCTGGACACTGTCGGATACCCTCGGATGGGCCAAAATCATTCCCACTCGATCGTGCCGGGGGGTTTGGAGGTGATGTCGTAGACCACGCGGTTGATGCCGCGCACTTCGTTGATGATGCGGGTGGCAGCGCGCCCCAGCACATCATGCGGGAACTGGTAGTAGTCGGCGGTCATGCCGTCGGTCGAGGTGACTGCGCGCAATGCGCAAACGAAATCGTAAGAGCGCGCGTCACCCATTACGCCGACGGTCTTGACCGGCAGCAGCACCGCAAACGCCTGCCAGATCTCGTTGTAAAGCCCGGCGGCGCGGATTTCGTCGAGAAACACCGCGTCGGCGCGGCGCAGAATGTCGAGCTTTTCCGGCGTGACCGCGCCGGGGATGCGGATCGCCAGGCCCGGGCCGGGGAACGGGTGACGATCGACGAAATGGTCGGGCAGCCCCAGTTCGCGGCCGAGCGCGCGCACCTCGTCCTTGAACAGTTCGCGCAGCGGCTCGACCAGTTTGAGCTTCATGCGTTCGGGCAAGCCGCCGACATTGTGGTGCGACTTGATCGTGACGCTCGGACCGCCGGTGGCGCTCACCGATTCGATGACATCGGGATAGAGCGTGCCCTGGGCGAGGAAATCGACACCGCCGATCCGGTGCGCCTCCTCGTCGAACACATCGATAAACGTAGCGCCGATGATCTTGCGTTTCTGCTCGGGGTCGTCGATGCCGGCGAGCTTTTGCACAAACAGGGCGGAGGCGTCGCGATGGACGAGCGGGATGTTGTGGTGGCCGCGAAACAGGCGCACGACCTCGTCGGCCTCCCCGAGGCGCAACAGGCCGGTATCGACAAAGATGCAGGTGAGCCGGTCGCCGATCGCCTCGTGAATGAGCGCCGCAGCAACCGCGGAATCGACGCCGCCCGAGAGGCCGCAGACGACGCGCCCGCCCCCCGGACCATTATCCACTTGGTCGCGGATGCGCTGCGTCGCCTGGGCGCGGAACGCCGCCATCGTCCAGTCGCCGCGGCAGCCGGCGACGCCATGGCTGAAGTTCTTGAGCAGCGCCCCGCCCTGCGGCGTGTGCGCGACCTCGGGGTGAAACAGCACACCGTAAAACCGGCGGGCATCGTCGGCGATCGCGGCATAGGGGGCGCTATCGGTCTTCGCGACGACACGGAAGCCAGGCGGGATCGCCTCGACCCGGTCGCCGTGGCTCATCCATACCGGCGCGTGCGTTCCCTTGGGCCACAGCCCGTCGAACAGCGGGCATTCGGCGACGATCTCAATCATCGCGCGGCCGAATTCCTGCCGGTCGCTGAGGGTGACGCGGCCGCCGAGCTGGTGACACATCGTCTGCATGCCATAGCAGATCGCCAGCACCGGAACGCCCAGTTCGAAAACAAGGTCGGGGGCGCGCGGCGTCGTGGTCTGCGTCACCGAGGCCGGGCCACCGGACAGGATCACCGCGCGCGGGGCAAACTCGCGGATGCGCTCGGGCGCGATCGTGTACGGATGGATTTCGCAATAGACGCCGTTTTCGCGCACCCGCCGGGCGATCAGCTGGGTCACCTGGCTACCGAAATCGAGGATCAGGATGCGGTCGGTCATCGTGTTCGCTTTCCCGATGAGGTCATTCCGGGGCGACGCGAAGCGGCGAACCCGGAACCCAGGAACACTGGCTATTGCAGGGGCGCATTGTCGTGCGGGTATGGCGCGCAAAAATCCGTGGTCATGGGTTCCGGGTTCTCGTCCCCCTCGGGATCGGGCCCCGGAATGACAGAAGCAGAGGGGGGAGCGGGCTGGCGCTCGAACATCGCGACGAAAAAACCGTCAGTGCCATGGCCGGCGGGGGTGAGGCGCAGGAAATTGTCGCCGCCGGGACACGCGCCGCGGATCGTCTCTTCCCAGGCACGCGCCACCGGGTAGAGCGCGAAATCGGGATGGGCGGCGAGGAAACCCTCGGCCTGGTCCTCGTTTTCCTCGCGCAGCAGCGAGCAGGTGGCGTAGACGAGCCGGCCGCCAGGCTTCACCAGCCGCGCGGCGCTCGCCAGGATGTCACGCTGGCGCACCACCAGTTCGGCGAGGTCGTCCGGGCCGCTGCGCCATTTGGCGTCGGGGTTGCGCCGCCAAGTGCCGATGCCGAGGCACGGCGCATCGACAAACACCCGGTCGAAGCCGCCTTCCTTCCCTTTTGGGGCGTGGCGCTTGACCCACGGGTCGCGCTCGCTCGACAGCGCCTTGCGCTCGACATTGCTGACACCGGCGCGGCGCAGCCGCAGCCCCGCGCGGTCGAGCCGCCACGCCGCCACGTCGCAGGCGATGAGCTTGCCGCGGTTGCGCATCGTCGCGGCCAATGCAAGCGTCTTGCCGCCGGCGCCGGCGCAGAAATCGACGACGCGCATCCCAGGCCGCGCACCGGCGAGCAGCGCGGCGAGTTGCGACGCCTCGTCCTGCACCTCGATCAGCCCGCTTCGGAAGATGTCGAGCCCGGAGATCGGCGCGCGCGCCTTGAGGCGGATGCCGAGCGGCGACCAGCGCGTCGTCTCGGGTGTCAGCCCGGCGGCGGCGAGCGCCGCGAGCGCCGCCTCACGATCGCCCTTCAGCGGGTTGACGCGCAGATCCATCGGCGCCGGCGCGTTGAGTGCCGCCATCTCGGTTTCAAGCGCGGCGCCATAGACCTGCGCGAGATAGGGTTCGAGCCAGTCCGGAATGTCGTTGGCGGCGGCGCGCGGCATCGCCTTGTGGCGCAGCGTGCCGCCCGACAGCCGGCGGGCCATGCCGGCTTCGGCCGCGGTCAGCTCCTCCGGTTGAAACCGGCCGCCGTCGAAACACGCGGCAATTTCGCCGAACGGAACCCCGTCGATCAGCATCAACGCGGCGATGACCCGGCTGCGCGTCGTGTCGGCGGCCTGGCCGGCACCGTCACGCGCCAGCCACCAGTCGAGCGCGGCGCGGTGGCGCAGCACCGCATACACCTGAGCGGCGATCGCCGGGCGATCCTTGGCGCCGATATAGCGCCGCTTGCGGAAATACTCGGCGGCGGTCCCGTCGGCCGGCCGCGCGGCCTCGTCGATCGCGGCGAGAATGTCGATCGCGGCGGCGATGCGGGCCCCTGGCGTCACCTAGCGGATCACGCGTCTTGGCGGTAGTTCGGCGCCTCGCGGGTAATCGCGATGTCGTGGACATGGCTTTCCCGGAGGCCGGCGCCGGTGATGCGGACGAACTGGCAGTTGCGCTGCATCTCGGCGATGGTGCGGTTGCCGGTGTAGCCCATCGCGGCCTTGAGGCCACCGATCAGCTGGTGGACGATGCTGCCGACCGGGCCCTTGTGCGGCACCCGACCCTCGACCCCCTCGGGCACCAGCTTCAGCGTGTCGGTGACCTCCTGCTGGAAATAGCGGTCGGCCGAGCCGCGCGCCATCGCCCCGATCGAGCCCATGCCGCGATAGTATTTGTAGCTGCGGCCCTGGTAGAGAAACACCTCGCCCGGGCTCTCGTCGGTGCCGGCAAACAGCGAGCCGAGCATCGCGCAATCGGCCCCGGCGGCGATCGCCTTGGCGAGGTCGCCGGAAAACTTGATGCCGCCGTCGGCGATCACCGGCACGCCGCGCTCGCGGCACACGCTGACGGCATCGGCGATCGCGGTGAATTGCGGCACACCGACGCCAGCGACGACCCGCGTCGTGCAGATCGAGCCGGGACCGATCCCGACCTTGACCGCATCGGCGCCGGCCTCGATCAGCGCCTCGGCCCCCGCCGCGGTCGCGATGTTGCCGACGATGACCTGGGTATAGTTCGACATGCGGCGGATTTCGCGCACCGCCTCGATCACCCGCGACGAGTGGCCGTGCGCGGTGTCGACCACCATGATGTCGACCCCGGCGTCGAACAGCGCCTCGGCGCGTTCGAGCTCGCCCTTGCCGGTGCCGGAGGCGGCGGCGACGCGCAGCCTTCCGTGCTCGTCCTTGGTGGCGTTCGGGAAATTGCGGGCCTTTTCGATGTCCTTAACCGTGATCAGCCCGGTGCAGCGATAGGCCTCGTCGACCACCAGCAGCTTTTCGATGCGGTGCTGGTGCAGGAGACGCTTGGCCTCTTCCCGGTCGACATTCTCGCGCACCGTGATCAGCCGGTCCTTGGTCATCAGCTCGGAAACCGGCTGGCGCGGGTCGCTGGCAAAGCGCACATCCCGGTTGGTGATGATCCCGACCAGTTTGCCGGGCGCGCCGCGCCGCTCGGATTCGACGACCGGGAT
>Ga0307373_10011195_pt1 | contig 13036 bp, 14 predicted proteins | sample OX2MG_FD_202534 | JGI IMG/M metagenome (GOLD analysis project Ga0307373, IMG submission 202534) | Soil microbial communities from Risofladan, Vaasa, Finland - OX-2 | ecosystem: Environmental > Terrestrial > Soil > Coastal area > Acid sulfate soil | place: Finland: Risofladan, Vaasa | collected... | reverse complement strand
GCGCGGCTACTTGAGTTTGCGGATGCGCTCAGCCGGGCTGATCACGTCGGTCAGGCGGATGCCGAACTTATCGTTGACCACCACCACCTCGCCGTGCGCGATCAGTGTGCCATTGACGAAGATGTCCAGCGGCTCACTGACGGCACGCTCCAGCTCGATCACCGAGCCCTGGTTCAGCTGCAGCAGGTTGCGGATGCTGATGCGGGTGCGGCCGACCTCCATCGATAGTGTGACAGGAATGTCCAGCACCACGTCGAGATTCAGCTCACGGCTTGCGGATGCGTCCGGCGGCTCGGGCTTCAGATTGTCGAGCGCAGCGGGCTGCGGATCGATCGCTTTGGCTGTCATCGTACTCATGTTCTGGCTACCACCACATTGTTCAATACCGGTGTCTTGCGCCTGGAAATGCGTTGCACGACCTTGACGGCCTGCTGTCCGCGCGAGGCCCCGTAGCTGCCGCGCACGACCGGCACGCCCTCGGCGTACAGCGTGACGTTGCCATCGAAGTCACAGGGGATCACATCGCCGTTCTTCAGATCGAGCAGCCGGCCGAGCGAGACGGTCGCGTGCCCGAGCATCGGCACCACCTCCACCTCCGCCTCCTCGGTCTCCTCGCGCAGCGCCAGCACCCAGTTTTCATCGCGCTCCAGCGGGTCCATGTGCAGCCCGGAATCGAGCAGCTCGCGGATCGGCTCGAGCATCGAGTACGGCATGGTCACGTGCAGCTCCCCGCCGCCTCCCTCCAGCTCGACCTTGAAGCCGGCCACCACGACGATCTCCGACGGGCTGACGATGTTGGCGAAATGTGGGTTGACCTCGGAGTTCAGGTACTCGATTTTGATATCCGCGCACACGCTCCAGGCCTCGCGCAGGTCGGCGAACGCCTGACGCATGACCATCTGGATGATGCGGCCCTCGGTGAGGGTGAACTCGCGGCCCTCGATCTTGGCGTAACGGCCGTTGCCGCCGAAGAAATTGTCGACGATCGTGAACACCAGCTTGGCATCCAGCACTAGCAGCGCCGTGCCGCGCAGCGGCTCGAGCCGGATCAGGTTCAGGCTCGATGGCACGCTCAGGGTCTGGGTGTATTCACTGAGCTTGAGCACCTGGATCGGCTCGACGCTCACCTCCGGGGTACGCCGGATCATGTTGAACAGCCCGATGCGGAACTGGCGCGCGAAGCGGTCGTTGATCATCTCCAGCGTCGGCATGCGCCCGCGCACGATGCGTGTCTGTGTGGCCAGGTCGTAGCGCTGTACTTCCCCGGGGGGCGGCGCCGGCGCCGACGGATCGGTCGCGACCGCGCCGTTGTCCACGCCCTGCAGCAGCGCGTCGATCTCGTCCTGATTGAGAATCTCCGCGCCCATGCTTACTGGATCACGAAGCTGGTGAAATAGACCTGCTCGATCAGCTTGCCGTCGGCCCCGGCCTCATTCAGCACCTTCTGGATCGCCGTGAGCGTCGCCGCACGCAGCATCTCCTTGCCCTCGGTGGTCATCAGCGTCGCGTCGTTCTGGCTCGAGTACAGCAGGATCAGGTCGTTGCGCACCGCCGGCTCGTTGTTCTTCAGCGTGTCGAGGATCGCCGCGTCGCGCGACATGGCCTCGACACCCACCTGCAGGTAGCGTGCGCTGCCCGCCCCGCCGAAGTTAACCACGAACGCCGGATCGAACTTGTAGTAGATCGGGGCCGCGCGTGGCGCGGCGGCGCGCGGCGCGGCGCCGGCGCTCGTGCCGGCGTTGGAGCGCAGCGCGAACCAGGTACCGGCGCCTGCGAGCACCAGCACCGCCACCGCCAGGCTGATCCACGGCAGCGTTCGGGCCTTTTTCGGTTTGATCGGCTGCACCTTTGGGGCGGACTCTTTCTTTGCCGGTTCTGCGGCCATAGCGGTGACCATGAGATGAGAAGTTGAGTGGAAGGGCTCGTTTCAGCGCGGGCTGCGGCTCGGTAGAGCAAGCGTTATGCCAGCCGCTACAGTGCCTGCGCTGACGGAAATCCGTCGCTGCCGCAGTGCGCACTCATACATATTCGTCCACCAGCCCGAGCGCGCGGATTGCACCGATTGCGACCGGCTCGACAGTTTTCGCAGACAGTGAACGCGCAGCGCTGCCGGTGGAGGCGCCGCCGCCGCGCGCGTGCGATTGCGCGCCGGAACGCGGCTCCTGCTGCACGGTCGCCTGCCCGAGGGCCAGTCCGCTCGCGGCAAACATCGCCCGCAGCCGCGGCATCGCCTCGGCGAGCGCATTGCGGGTATCGGCGTGCGTGGCGTTGAAGCTCACGTTCACCTGCGATTGCTGCAGGTCGATGCGCACCTCGAGCGGGCCCAGGTGCTCGGGGGAGAGCTTCAGCGTCGCGCTCTGGATCTGGCTGCCGGCCAGCCACTGCACCTGCGCGGCCAGTGCCTGCGACCAGTTCGGGTCGGATACCGGCACCGGCACAGCCAACGTCATCGCACCCGGCGCGGGTGCCGCTGCGCCGCTCAGTGCTGCAGCCCCAGCCAGCTGCTGCAGCAACTGCGGCAGCGCCGAGGGTGCGCTGACAGAGGCCGCCGCAGCGGCGCCCCTGCCAGCGCCTGAGCCCTTCGGGCCCGCTCCTGCCGAGAGCGTCTGCGGGCTGATCGCTGCGGCGAGCGTCGCCGCGTTGCCCGCGGTCGCCGTAGTGCCAGTCGCCGCATGGGCGGCTGTCGCGCCGGCGCCCGGCGCATCCGCGTTGATGAGGCGAGTCGCCGTGGGCGCAGCGAGCATGCCCGCCAGCGCCGCAGCGCCCGCTGCCCCGCCGCGCTTGTCGGCGGCACCCGCAGCCCCGGGGAGGCGCGCGGTGCCGCCCGGGGACGGCGCGACCGCGAGCAGGATCGCCAGCGCTGCCAGCTCACCGGCGCTCAGGCTCGTGCTGCTGTCGGTGGCCGGATCGCCGTTGCCGCCCCTATCGTCCTTGGCGTCTGCGGCGCCGTCCACGCCGCCCTTGCCGCGCACCGCGCTGGCCGGCGGATCACCCGTAGCAGCGCCTGCGGCGGCGCCCGCCCCAGCACCCGCTGCGGCGACCGTACCCGCAGCGCCCGCAGCCGCAGCGCCCGCAGCCGCAGCGTCCGCAGCCGCAGTCGCAGCCGATGACGAGCCAGCAGCGCTGCCGCCCGCCGCGCCGCCGGACTGTGGATGGCTGGCCGCGCGGCCGCCGGCCTGTGCCGCCAGCGCCGAGGAAAAATGCGATTGCCCATGCCCATGCCCGTGCGCATCGGCGTCCGCGCTGCCGGTCTTCGCAGCTGCAACAGGTGCCGCGATACTACCCGCCCGACCCGCTGGCGCGCCGGGGCCGCCTCCCGGCGCCGCAGCGGACGTCGCGTTCGAGCGCATTGACGCAGGTGCACCCGCACGCGCAGGCATCAGAGTGCTCCGCCGAGCCGCTGCGCGCGCTCATCGGTCTCAGTCTGCACACGGCGCGCCTCGAGCTGCTGATCCTCGGAGACTGCCTTGGCGATCAGCTTGCCCAGCGCGCTCTTGCGCACGGCCGCCTGCCGCCACTGTGCCCGTGCCTGCTCGCAGTCGCGGCCGAGCTGTTCGATCAGGCCCTGCTGCTGTTGAACGGCCTCGCCCAGGCGCGCGATGAAAGTCTGATAGTCGCGCATTCCACGCACCGCGATGCCTGCCTGGGCGCGCTGGCGGAACGCACTTTGATATTCGCCGAGGTAGCGCTCGAGCTCCTGGCAGCGGCGCTCGGCCTCCTGCAGGCGCACCTGCATGCCTGCCAGGCGCAGCGCGCACTCGCGCTCCGCTTCGCTCATCAGCAGGTGCACCGGTTCCAGCCGCTTGGATCGCTTCACTGGCGTTGTTCTCCTGTGGTTCCGGCGTCGGCAGCGCCCTCGCCCATGGCGGCCGCCAGTTGTGCCACGCTCGCGGCGAGGTTCACCCGCTCATGCATGTCCTGGCGCAGATACGCCTCGATCTGGGGCCAGCGCGCGATTGCGCCGTCGATGCGCGGATCGCTGCCGCGCTGATACGCACCGATCGCGATCAGGTCGCGGTTGTGTTCGTAAAGCGCCGCCGCCTGTCGCAGGCGCCGCGCCAGCGCCAGTTCCTGCGCGGACACGATGTCGTTCATGACGCGGCTGACGGAGGCCTCGATATCGATGGCCGGATAACGCCCGCCCTCGGCGATACGCCGCGCGAGCACCACGTGGCCATCCAGGATCGCGCGGGCGGCATCGACGATCGGATCATTCTGATCATCGCCTTCGGCCAGCACCGTGTAGAACGCGGTGATCGAACCCTCGCCAGCCACGCCGTTGCCGGCGCGCTCCACCAACTGCGGCAGCCGCGCGAACACCGAGGGCGGATAGCCCTTGGTGGCCGGTGCCTCCCCGATCGCCAGTGCAATCTCGCGCTGCGCCTGCGCGAAGCGCGTGAGCGAATCCATGATCAGCAGCACGTTGCGGCCGCGGTCGCGGAAATACTCGGCGATCGCGGTCGCCAGCCACGCTCCGTGCAGCCGCATCAGCGGCGGATGATCCGCCGGCGTCGCGACCACGACCGAGCGCGCCAGCCCCGCCTTGCCCAGGATGCGCTCGATGAATTCCTTGACCTCCCGGCCGCGCTCGCCGATCAACCCGACCACGATCACGTCCGCTGCGGTGTAGCGCGCCATCATCCCCAGCAGCACGCTCTTGCCCACACCGCTGCCCGCGAACAACCCGATGCGCTGGCCGCGCCCGACCGTGAGCAGGCCGTTGATGGCGCGCACCCCCACGTCCAGCGCCTGCGTGATCGGCTGGCGCAGCAACGGGTTGATGGGCCGTCCCGTCAGGCGGATGCTGGTCTCGGTCTCGAGCGGGCCATTGCCATCGAGCGGTCGGCAGGCACCATCGACCACGCGGCCGAGCAGTCCGGGACCGACGCGCACGGTGCCGGCCTGCGTACGCGGCAGCACCCGGGCGTCGGGCTTGATGCCGTGCAGGTCGCCGGTGGGCATCAGGAACAGCCGCTCGCCGGCGAACCCGACCACCTCGGCCTCGATGTGGGAGTCGCCGGCGCTGACGATCTCGCAGCGATCACCGATCGCGGCCTGGCAGCCTTCCGCCTCCAGCGTCAGGCCCACCATGCGGGTGAGACGCCCTGCCACCGGCAACGGCGGCACCTGTGCGAGCCGCCGCTCGCAGCCGGCCAGCGCCTGCGTCCAGCACGCCGCATGCGCCTGCGAGAGCGTGCTCATTGGGCCCCCGCCCCGCCCGCCACCGCGCCACCGCGCTCATCACCGAGCATGGCTGAGATCACCGCGCCGAGACGCTGCTCGAGCTGCGCATCGATGGTCGAGCTGCTGCTGGTGACCCGGCAGCCGCCGCGGGCGAGCACCGGATCCTCGGTGATGCTCCAGGCGCGCTCGAGCGCCGCGGGTGGCAGGCGCGTGCGCACCAGTTCGGCATCCTCGGGGTGCAGCTGCACACGCACCTCGCGCGCGCTCGCCGGCAGCAGCGCGAGCGTCTCGCGCACCACGGCGACGATCTCGTCGGGCTGCGCCTTGAGTTCGCGGCGCACGATGTGGCGCGCAATCGCGCCGGCGAGCGTGGCCAGCTGCCGCTGCACTTCCTGGTCCAGCTCCGCCAGCGGCTTCACCATGAAGTCGAGGATCTGCTGCAGTTGCCGCGCGCGCTGCTCGATGAGCTCGAGCGCCGCGCGCGACTGCTCCTGGGCCGCGGCCAGCCCGGCCTCACGCCCCTGCTCGTGACCGCGCTCCCATGCCTCGCGCTCTATCAGCGACAGGTCCGCCTCGCGCCGGCGCAGCGGCAGCACCGGACCGCCGAGCACCGGCAGCTCCCAGATGCAAGCGGCCTCAGACATAGGTTTCCCCGCCCTTGCCGCCCAGGGACAGCCGGCCCTCGTCGGCCATGCGCCGCGTAGTGACCAGGATTTCCTTCTGCGCCGCCTCGACCTCCGAGAGCCGCACCGGTCCGCGCGCCTCCAGGTCGTCCTTCATCATCTGAGCGGCGCGCTCGGACATGTTCTTGAAGAATTTCTGCTTCAGCTCATCGTCGGCGGCCTTAAGCGCGATGATCAGCTTGTCGCCGGGCACCTCGCGCAGCAGCTCCTGCATGCCGCGATCGTCGACCTCGAGCAGGTCCTCGAATACGAACATCAGGTCCTGCAGCTTCTGGCTGAGCGCCTCGTCGGTCTTGGCGATCTGCGCGATCAGCGGGCCTTCCTGCGCGCCGACCATGTTGAGTATCTCGGCCGCGGCCTTCGGTCCGCCGAACCCGGCCGCCGAGGTACCGGCGCTGGTGCTGGCGAACTGCTTCTCCAGCACCTCGTCCAGTTCATTGAGCGCGTTGGGATGCACGCCGCCGAGCGTGGCGACCCGCATCAGCACGTCGGCGCGCGTGGCCTCCGGCAATTGCATCAGCACCAGCGCGGCATGCTCGGCTGCCAGGTACGACAGCACGATCGCGATGATCTGAGGATGCTCGTAACGCAGCAGCCCTGCGACCGCGCGCGGCTCCATCCACTTCAGCGCCTCCAGCCCGCGGCTGCTGCGCCCGCTCAGGATGCGCTCGATGATGGCGGTGGCCTTCTCCGGGCCGAGCGCGCCGATGAGCACGTTGCGGATGTAGTCGTCGGTCCCCACTCCGAGCGAGGTCTGCTGCTCGACGTTGACGGCGAAATTCGCCAGCACGCCCGAGACCTCTTCGCGTGATACGCCGGACAACTGCGCCATCGCCGCCCCGACCCGCTGCACATCGCGGCTGTCGAGGTGCTTCAACACCTGCGCCGCATCCTGCTCGCCGAGCGCGAGCAGCAGGATCGCGGCGCGATCGACCCCGGCGCGCGCGGCGTGTGTCTCGCTCACGGCTGTCGCGCCCTCATGTCCCGGCCAGCCGCGTCACGCCGTATGCGGCTCATTGCTCGGATACCCAGGTCTTGACGACCTGCGCGACGCGCTTGGGGTCCTGAGTCACCATGTTGCGTGCCTGCACGATCTGCTGCTCGTAGGCGAGCGGGTGGGATGCGCGCGCGGCGCCAACCGCGCCGCCTTCCCCATCCGCATCCGCGCCGGCCTGCACCGCCACCGGCAGGCCCACCACGGCGTGGCTGGCGAGATTCCTGATCAGAGGCCGCAGCACCCCGAGCGCCAGTGCGATCAGCACCAGCGCGCCGAGCACCATGCGCGCGACATCGTGGACCCAGGGTCGTTGCCACAGCGGCACGGCAATGGGCGTGAGCACCTCGGTCTGCTCGAGGAACGGCTCATTGACGACGTTGACGCTATCGCCGCGCGCCGCATTGAAGCCGACCGCATCCTTGACCAGGCGCGTGATGTTGTCCACCTCCGCCGGCGTCAGCGGACGTTGCGTGACCTTGCCATCCTTGCCGGTCTGGCGCACGTTGTCGACCAGCACCGCCACCGTCAGGCGCTTGATACGGCCGGCCGGCTGGTGCGTATAGCTGACGGTGCGATCGATGTCGTAGTGGCGCGTGGCCTGCTTCGAGGTATCTTGGGGCACCGTGCTGACCGCAGCGCTGGTCCCGGAAGGGCTGCCGCCAGCCGCCGCGGTCTTCGCGCCCGCAGCCGCGCCCGCGGCGCCGGCGCCCGTCGCAGCGCCAGCGGCGGCAGTGCCGCCCGTGCCGGCCTTGACGGCCGTGGCAATCGCGCCGCCCGCGGGCGGCTGATTGGTCAATGATCCTGGAATGCCGCCGGCGCCGCTGCCCGGCACCGTGACCTGCTCGGAAGTCTGTTCGCTACGCACCACCGCACTGTTCGGCTGGTATTGCTCGCTCGCCTGCTCGCTCGCGTTGGAATCCAGGTCCACGGTCACCTGCGCGCGCACCCGTCCGGGGCCGACCAGCGGTGTCAGCAGCTCCTCGATGTGCTGCGCGTAACTGTCCTCGATGCGATGTTCGGCGTCGAACTGCGCCGAGGCGACCGCTGCATCAGCGCTCTTCGGCGATGACAGCAGCCGCCCCTCCTGGTCCACCACGGTGACGTTATCGGCGTCAAGTTCCGGCACGCTCGAGGCGACCAGGTGCACGATCGCCGATACCTGCTCGGCGGATAGCTGGCGCCCCGCGCGCAGCTGCAGCAGCACCGAGGCGCTGGCCGGCCGCCGCTCGCTCACGAACGCCGACTGCTGCGGCAGGGCCAGCTGCACGCGCGCCGCCTGCACCGCCTGCAGCGAGGCGATCGTCTGCTGCAGCTCACTCTCGAGCGCGTACTGGTAGCGGGCGTTCTCCATGAACTGGCTGACGCCGAAGCCCGGGTCCTTGTTGATTATCGCGAACGCATCGGCCTTGCCCGCCGGCAGGCCTTGGGCGGCAAGCTGCAGCCGCGCGTCATGCACGCGCTGCGCCGGCACCATCACCGCGCCGTTGGCATCGTCGATCTTGTACTGGATGCCGGCGGTCTGCAGCGCCTGCACCACGCTGCTCTCATCGGCATCGGACAGGCTAGCGTAAAGCAGGCTCCAGTCCGGTCCCTTCCACCACATCACCACTGTCACCCCGACGGCGACCGCCGCGGCAATGCCCAGCAGCAGCAGCACCGGCCGCAGGTTCAATCCCAATCCGTTGGCAAAAGCCGTCGCCGAATTATTCGCCATGCACCGTTACCATTGTCATTGCTCAGATCGACATGTTCATGATGTCCTGGTAGACGCTGATCAGGCGGTTTCGCACTTGAGCCAGCGCCTGGAACGACACCGAGGCCTTCTGCGTCTCGACCATCACCCGCGCCAGGTCCACCCCCGGCACGCCGCGCTCCCAGGCATTGGAGAGCGCATCGGCCTTCTGCTGCGTCGAGTTGACCGCGTCGATACCCTGCTTGAGCATCTGCGCAAAACCGGTTCCGGAGGTGCCGGCCGTCGCGCCAATATCGCCCAGCGCACCGCTCGCCCCGGGCGCCGCCGCGCCGGCCAGGCCGCGCAGCTGCCCCAGGGGGCCGGCGCTGCCGCCGTTGAAGGCCGGGCCGGCCTGGGCCGACAGCGAGCGAATCTGTGAGAGCACCTGGTCGATGGACATGTCACTCATACGCTGCTCCCGTTGGCCACATGGCCGAGCTGCACGCCCGATGCGCGCAGCCGCGCCAGCTTGTAGCGCAGCGTGCGCGGGCTGATGCCCAGCTGCGCCGCCGCGCGCTCGCGGCACTCGTGAGAGCGCAGCGCCTGCAGGATCAGCTTCTGCTCGATCAGCGCCAGCGATTGCGCCAGCGCCCCGTCCTGCCCCTCGCTCCTCTGCGTCTCATCGCTCGCGCCCGCAGCAGCCGCCTCCGCCTCCGCGTCCGCCTCCGCTGCCGGCTCGAACACGATGTGCGCGTCACGGATCAGATTGCCGTCGCACAGGACCAGTGCGCGCTGCATGACGTTCTCGAGCTCGCGCACGTTGCCGGGCCAGTCATAGCTCAGCAACCGCTGCGCGGCCTGCGGATGCAGCGCCGGGATGCGAGCCCCGGGACAGCTGTGCAGCCCCAGCAGCCGCATCGCCAGCGGCAGCACGTCCTCGCGCCTGCGGCGCAGGGGCAGCGGCGCGAGCGGAAACACGTTGAGACGATAGTAGAGATCCTCGCGGAATCGCCCGCCGGCGACCGCAGCGCGCAGTGGCCGGTTGGTGGTGGCGATCACGCGCACATCCAGCGCCGTCGGCGCACGTGCACCGAGCGGCTCGACCTCGCGCTCCTGCAGGACCCGCAGCAGCTTGGCCTGCAGCGGCAATGCAATCTCGCTGACCTCATCGAGCAGCAGGGTTCCACCCTGCGCCTGGGCGAATTTGCCCTGGTGCGCCGCATGCGCGCCGGTGAATGCGCCGCGCTCCCAGCCAAACAGCAGCGCCTCGAGCATGTTCTCGGGAATCGCCGCGCAGTTGACCGCGACGAAGTCGCCGGCGGCGCGTGCCGAATGCCGGTGGATGTAGCGCGCCAACACTTCCTTGCCGGTGCCCGACTCCCCGGCGATCAGCACGGTGCACTCGCTGCGGGCGACGCGGCGCGCGAGTTCCATCAACTGCCACGACGCCGCAGCACAGGCAACCGGGTCGGAATTGGATGCGGACAAAGCGACGGCCTTCAGTTCGATTTACCGAAGGAGCAAAGAGCAATTTGCATGCCGGCACGCAAGCGTGAGTCCGATCACACTACCCGGCGTGCCGCCGGCAGCTGCGTCAACTTTCCGACGCCGCAGGCACATGTGAAGCGTCAAGGCTCGAGGCCTCGGCCGGGCTCGAATACTTGCGCAGCTTCTCCACCAGCGTGGTGCGGCGTAGGCCCAGCAGCCGGGCGGCCTGCGCCACGGTGCCACCGGATGATTGCATCGCCCGCTCGATCAGCCGCTGCTCGAGCGATTCGAGATAATTGCGCAGGTCGAAGCCAGGCGGGATTGCACCGAGCAGCTCGTCGGCCAGCGCCGGGTCCATCGCTGGCGGCTCGTCGCGCTCGTCGGACTCGCTCACGGTGCCGGTCATCGCATGCACCGGCGTGCACGTCGCATCGATGCCTGTTGCCGCCGCGGCGGTGCCTTCGGCCGCTGTCGCGCCAACTCCCGTGATCCAGGCCGACAGCGCCGGATCGAGCAGCGCCGCGGCCGGCACCGAGGCAATCAGCATTTCAGGGGTGGGCGTGTCGCGTGCCGCTTCCCAGTCGGCGGGCCGGTATCGGGCCGGCAGATCAGCCACCGCCACCGTGCGCCGGCCGCACTGCACAGCCATGCGCTCGATCAGGTTAGCGAGCTCGCGCACGTTGCCCGGCCAACGGTAGCACTTCAATGCCGCAAGCGCCGCGGCGCCGAACTGCACCCGCGGCCTGCCGGACTCGGCCAGCCGCTCGGCCAGGGCCGCAATCAGCTCCGGCAGATCCTCGGCCCGATCGCGCAGCGCCGGCATTTCGATCGGCACCACGTTCAGACGGTAGTACAGGTCCTCGCGGAAGGTGCCGTTGGCGATGGCCTGCTCGAGATTGCGATGGGTCGCCGCAAGGATTCGCACGTCGCAGCGTTGCGAGACGCAGCTGCCGACGCGCTCGAACATCCGCTCCTGCAGCACCCGCAGCAGCTTGACCTGCATGGTCGGGTTCATGTCTCCGATCTCATCGAGAAACACGGTGCCGCCCTCGGCCACCTCGAAGCGCCCCTTGCGTGCGCCCAGCGCGCCGGTGAAGGCGCCCTTCTCGTGTCCGAACAGCTCGCTCTCGAGCAGTTCGGAGGGAATCGCCCCGCAGTTGATCGGTACGAACGGGCGGCGACGTCGCGGGGAGGTGTCGTGTACCGCCCGTGCGACCACTTCCTTGCCGGTGCCGGACTCGCCGAGGATCAATACATTGCTGTCGAAAGCGGCGACCTGGCGGATCAATTCGTTGACGCGGCGGATACCCGCCGACGCCCCGGTCGGCCAGATCGGCGCGCACGAGTCCCGATGCATGCGTGCCTCGGCGCTGCCGAGCGCCAGAGCGGCCGTTTCAGCCATGTGTTGTTATTCCCTCACTGTCGTTGGAGTGACAGCCTAGGGGGCGCCTTATGGCAAAGGATGGGCACTCGTCACACAGACCCTGAGCACAGCGTCGCAGTTTGGCAACGAACCGCGCGCGAGCGCTAAAGAAATCCGCTCGGCGGCCGGGCGCCGGCGCCTGCTGCTAATTAAGGGCGCGCCTTGCGCGCGTCGGCCACGTCGCGTCGGTGCCGCAGGAAGGCCAGCCGCTGAATCATCTCGGCCACGGCCTCGGGCAGCTCATCGAACTTGCACTGCACCTGCGCGCCCTCTACTGCACTCACCACCGCCGGCAGCTCCAGCGGCTGCGGCAGCGAACGGTGCAGATGAATGCGCAGCACGCCGCGGGTGGTCACCGCCGGCGGCGCACCGAGCACCGTCCACGAGGCGCCGTGAGCATTGAACTGAATCGTGGCCGCCGCGGGCATGCGGTCCTTCAGCACCAGCTTCGCCAGCAACTGCAGCACCAGGTTGAGCTTGAAATCCAGCCGCGCAATCTCGCCTGCCAGCGGCCCGGGGTCCTCGCCCTGGTCGCGGATCGGGTGCTCTTCGATGGCCGCGCAGGCCTGCAACAGCAGCAGGTTCGCCTCCTCCAGGCCGCTGCGCTCATAGCGCGAGAAGGGCCGCTCACGCGTAGTCCACTCGACCGGCAGCACGTCGTGGTAGGCGAGCTCGTTGTACAGGACGATCGTGTCGACGCCTTCATTCATGGCAACTCCACTGCCCTCATGGCACTTCACTGCCGGCGTTGCGCACGGGAAGCCCCGGACAGCCGCCGCGGGGCATTTTACGACCGCGTTATGTTCGCGGCCGTGCGCGAATCGGCAGTTGACGCGACGCGGCCACCGCCACAGGGGCGCCGACACCGGGCCGATGGACGCCTGAGGTCTCAGGCAGCATGCAAAGATGGGCAGGTGCGCCCGCCCGTCTTACCTCGATCGTTGTCTTCAGACGCCTCGGGATCCGGTAGCCGGCAATCGCCTATTGTGCCGTCTGGCGTACCTGCGGCCCGATCGCGATCCAGGCACCGCGGATCTCGCCCATCAGGCTCACGACCTCGGTGATACAGCCGATATTGTTATCCACGTTGGCGCGCAGCAGCTGGCGCGTCATGTACTCGTACAGGTCGGAGAGATTTTGCGCCAGCGGCCCGCCGCCTTCCATGTTGAGGCTGCCGCGCAGCTCGGCGATGATGCTCACGGATTGGCTGAGCAGCTGTGCCTTGCGAGCGATGTCGCCACGCTGCTGACGCGTAAGGCAGCCGCGCGCCATCGTCAGCCGCTCCATCGCACCGTCCATCAGCATCAGCACCAGCCGGTGTGGATCGGCGGCGGCGACTCCCCCATGCGTCGACACGCTCTGGTAGGCCGCTAGTTTGCTATTCCTGGCGTACGCGCTCACCGCTTGGCTCCATCACTATCGATGGAGCATTTATCGGCTGCCCGAAGGCGAACTTGAGCCGCGCCGCGGCCAGCGCTGCCAGTCGTTACGCGTTGGACTTGCCTTGCACGGTCGGCAGACTCGCGAACGCCTGGGACAAGTACGATGAAGTGGTCTGCAGCGACGACAGCAGCGCGTTGAGCGCCGAA
>Ga0307373_10011193_pt1 | contig 13037 bp, 17 predicted proteins | sample OX2MG_FD_202534 | JGI IMG/M metagenome (GOLD analysis project Ga0307373, IMG submission 202534) | Soil microbial communities from Risofladan, Vaasa, Finland - OX-2 | ecosystem: Environmental > Terrestrial > Soil > Coastal area > Acid sulfate soil | place: Finland: Risofladan, Vaasa | collected... | reverse complement strand
CTCGAGGCGCAGCGCAGCGATCTTGAGAACGCGCTGCGCGAGCTGCGCGCGCTGATCCGCACGACCGACCGCGAGATCGCGGAGAGCTTCGAGCAGACCTTCGCCGCCGCGGCCGAGAACTTCGAGTTGCTCGTCGCCGACGTCTTCCCCGGCGGCCGGGGCCGCCTGCGACTGGTGCGCGAGGAGGCCGGTCCGCGCGCGGTCCTCGGCGGCGAGCCGCTGAGCGCGGAGGCCGCGGAGGCCGGCGCCGAGCGCGAGGCCGAGGAGGAGGAGGCGGCCGCCGACGGGCTCGGCCCCGAGGAGCTGCTCGGCGTCGAGATCGAGGTCACGCCCGCCGGCAAGTCGATGAAGCGCCTGTCGCTGCTGTCCGGCGGCGAGAAGTCGATGACGGCGATCGCGTTCCTGTTCGCCGTGTTCCTCGCGCGGCCCTGTCCGTTCTACATCCTCGACGAGGTCGAGGCCGCGCTCGACGACGTCAACATCGATCGCTTCCTGACGCTGCTGCGCCGTCACTGCACGCGCGCCCAGTTCATCGTCGTGACCCATCAGAAGCGCACGATGGAGGCCGCCGACTGGCTCTACGGGGTGTCGATGGGCGGCGACGGGACGTCGAAGGTCGTGTCCCGCCGGCTCGGTCGCGACGGGCTCGCCGAGGTTGGCGCCGACGCCGCCTGATGGCGCGCGAGTGGTCCGAGCTGCTGCGGCTCCGTGGCGAGGCGCCGGCGCCGCTCCCGGACGGTGAGGCGGCGAGCGAGGCGCGTGGCGGTTTCTTCCGCCGGCTGCGTGAGAGCCTGCGGGCGACGCGTGAGGCGCTCGGCGGGGAGCTCGGGGCGAGCTTCGCGCGGACCCTCGAGGCACACGACTGGGAGGCGCTCGAAGAGGCGCTGATCACCGCCGACGTCGGCGCGTCGGCGACCGCGGCCGTGGTCGAGGAGCTCGAGCGCGTGGCGCGCGAGGAGCACCTCGCCGGCGAGGCGCTGCGCGAGCGCCTGGCGACGCTGCTGGCCGAGACGGCGCGTGGCGGCGAGGCGGCGTCGGACCCCGCGATCGATCTGCGGCCGCTGCCCACGGTGCTGCTGATCGTCGGGGTCAACGGGACCGGCAAGACGACGACGCTCGGCAAGCTGGCGTGGCAGCTGCGGGAGCACTTCGGCCTGCGGGTCCTGCTCGGCGCCGCCGACACCTACCGGGCCGCGGCGACCGAGCAGCTCGAGGGGTGGGCGCGTCGCGCGGGTTGCGAGATCGTCACCGGAGCGCCGCGCGCCGACCCCGGGTCGGTCGCCTTCGAAGCGCTCGCGCGGGCGCGCGCCGGGGGCTTCGACGTGCTGCTGATCGACACCGCCGGGCGCCTGCACAACCAGGAGCCGCTGATGGGCGAGCTGGAAAAGGTGCGTCGCGTGATCGGCCGCCAGCTCGAGGGCGCGCCGCACGAAACGCTGCTGACCATCGATGCCACGACCGGCCAGAACGGATTGCGCCAGGCTGAGCTGTTCGCGCGCGCGGCCGCCGTCGACGGGATCGTGCTGACCAAGCTCGACGGCAGCGCGAAGGGCGGCGTCGCGATTGCCATCGCGCGCGAGCTCGGTATTCCGGTCAAGCTGATCGGCGTGGGGGAGCAGCTGGAGGATCTGCGCCCCTTCGACCCGGACGACTTTGCCCGGGCGCTGGTCGGCCTGGATTAGCTCCGCATGCGCGCTGAGGGTCACGACGCGCTTTAATCGGTAGATGGGCTCTTGGGTGTTGTGGACCATTGTGGCAGCCGCGTTCACCCTGGGTGAGTTGCACACGAACTCGTTCTACCTCGCTCCGTTCGCGGTCGGAGGCGCGATCGCGGCCGTGCTGGCGGCGCTCGGGGCCGGCGGTCTGGTGGCGGTCATCGCCTTCGCGGCGGCGGCGATCCTGTTTCTGCTGCTGCTGCGCCCGATCGCCGTCCGTCACCGCGAGTCGGCGCCGACGCTGCGCACCGGGGCGGCCGCGCTGATCGGTCAGCCGGCCCTCGTCGTCGAGCGGATCGCGAACCGTGAGGGCGTCGGGACGGTGAAGATCGGCGGCGAGGTGTGGACCGCGCGCGCGTTCGACGAGGAGCAGGTGATCGCCGCCGGCGAGCAGGTCGAGGTCGTTGAGATCAGGGGCGCCACGGCGCTCGTCATGCCATAGCGAGGAGACCCACGTGGTCGCATTGATCGTCGTCGCCGTGATTGTCGTCGTCGCGCTGGCCATCGCGGCGAAGACGATTCGGATCATCCCGCAGGCACGCGCCGCGGTACTCGAGCGGCTCGGCCGCTACCACCGCACGCTGACCCCGGGGCTGACCTTCATCACGCCGTTCGTCGACCGCGTGCGGCCGCTGATCGACCTGCGCGAGCAGGTCGTCAACTTCTCCCCCCAGCCGGTGATCACCCAGGACAACGTCGTGGTGAACATCGAAACCGTCCTCTATTTCACGATCAACGACGCAAAGGCCGCGACCTACGAGATCGCGAGCCCTTTGCAGGCGATCGAGCAGCTCACGGTGACGACGCTGCGCAACGTGATCGGCGGACTGACGCTCGAGGAGACGCTGACGAGCCGCGAGGGCGTCAACACCGAGCTGCGCGCGGTGCTCGACGACGCGACCGGCAAGTGGGGAATCCGGATCAACCGCGTCGAGATCAAGTCGGTCGACCCGCCCGCCGACATCAAGGCGGCGATGGAGAAGCAGATGCGCGCCGAGCGCGACCGCCGGGCCGCGATCCTGACCGCCGAGGGCACCAAGCAGGCGGCGATCCTCACGGCGGAGGGCGAGCAGCAGGCCGCGGTGCTCACCGCCGAAGGGGCCCGACAGGCGGCGATCCTGCGGGCGGAGGGCGAGGCGAAGGCGATCGCCACCGTGTTCGCGGCGATCCACGCCGGCAACCCCGACCAGCAGCTGCTCAGCTATCAATACCTGCAGATGCTGCCGAAGCTCGCCCAGGGCGAGGCGAACAAGGTCTTCGTCATCCCGTCCGAGTTCACGCAGGCGTTCGCCGGGATCGGGGACTCGCTCAGTCGCCGGCTGCCGCCGCAGCCCGAGGAGAAGTGAGCACCGGCGTCGAGCCGGCGCTCGACCGCTACGCCGAGCAGCACACCACCGCATTCGGGCCGGAGCTCAAGGAGCTCGCCCGCGAGGCCGCGACGCTCGGGTCGGTGTGGATGCTGTCCGGCCCGGTCGTCGGGCGGCTGCTGGAGCTGCTGGTGCACGCGACGCGGGCCCGTCTCGTGCTCGAGATCGGGACCTTCGCCGGGCTCAGCGCGCTCGCCATGGCCGGCGGGCTGGCGCCCGACGGGCGGATCATCACGTGCGAGATCGACCGCGAGCGCGCCGAGTTCGCGCGCGCGCGCTTCGCCTCGGCCGGGCTGGCCGAGCGCATCGAGCTGCGCGTCGGCCCGGCGATCGAGACGATCGAGTCGCTCGACGGCCCGTTCGACCTCGTGTTCATCGACGCCGACAAGGCCGGCTATCTGGCCTACTACGAGGCGGTGCTGCCCAAGCTCGCCGCCCACGGGCTGATCGTCGTCGACAACACCCTGCGCTCGGGAACGATCCTCGCGTCCGCGCGCGACGCCGACGCCGCGACGGGTTCGATGGCCCGCTTCAACGACCACGTCGCGCGCGACCCGCGGGCGGTCTGCGTGATGCTGACGGTGCGCGACGGTCTGACGCTGATCCGGCGAGCGGGCTGAGCGATGTTCGACACCCTCGCCGAGAAGCTCCAGGCCACGCTCGGCGAGCTGCGCGGCCACGGCGTGCTGAGCGAGCAGGACGTCACGCGCTCGATGCGCGAGATCCGCCTCGCGCTGCTCGAGGCCGACGTGAACTTCAAGGTCGTCAAGGAGTTCACGGCGGCGGTGCGCGAGCGCTGTCTCGGCGCCGACGTCATCGGCCAGCTCAACCCGGCACAGCAGGTGGTCAAGATCGTGCACGAGGAGCTCGCCGAGATGATGGGCGGCGAGAGCCCCGGGATCACGTTCGCCGCGAGCCCGCCGACGGTGATCCTGATGGCCGGTCTGCAGGGTTCGGGCAAGACGACGGCCGCCGCCAAGCTCGCCAGGCTGCTGCGGGTCGAGCACCGCAGCTCGGTCGCGCTCGCGGCATGCGACACCTACCGCCCGGCTGCCGTCGAGCAGCTGGCGATGGTCGGCGAGCAGGCGGGCGCCACGGTCTATCAACAGGGCACGGAGCGGACGCCGCTGCAGATCGCGACCTGGGCGCTCGAGCGGGCGCGAAGCGACGGCAAGGACGTGCTGATCGTCGACACCGCCGGGCGACTGCACGTCGACAGCGACCTGATGGACGAGCTGGTCGCGATCCGCGATGGCACCCGGGCCGATCAGGTCCTGCTGGTGCTCGACGCGATGACCGGTCAGGACGCGGTCAACGTGGCCGAGCAGTTCGCCGCGGCGGTGGCCTTCGACGGCGTGGTGCTGAGCAAGCTGGACGGCGATGCGCGCGGCGGCGCCGCGCTGTCGGTGCGCGCGGTGACCGGCCGGCCGATCCTCTTCGCCTCGACCGGCGAGAAGCTCGACCAGTTCGAGCGCTTCCACCCCGATCGCATGGCCCAGCGGATCCTCGGCATGGGAGACGTCCTGACGCTGATCGAGAAGGCCGGCCGCGAGGTCGACGAACGCGACGCCAAGGTGCTCGAGCAGCGGCTCAAGGCCGGCGAGTTCGACCTCGAGGACTTCCTCGGCCAGCTGCGGACGATGCGCCGGATGGGGCCGCTGCAGGGCCTGCTGGGGATGATCCCCGGCGTTGGCGCGCAGATGCGCGGGATGAAGGTCGACGAGCGCGAGCTCGACCGGATCGAGGCGATCATCCTCTCGATGACCCCCGAGGAGCGCCGCCGGCCGGAGCTGATCAAAGGCTCTCGGCGGCTGCGGATCGCCCGCGGGTCGGGGACCAACGTCCAGGCCGTCAACCAGATCGTCAAGCAGTTCGCCCAGGTGCGCAAGGTGATGCGCCAGATGGGGCGGGGCCGGATGCCCGATCTCGGGGCGCTGATGCGCCAGAATCGCTGAGCGCCCGGCGGGGCTCCGGGGGTGCCCGGTCAGCTAAGGTGGTGGATCGCTTTCCAATGATCGAAGGGACAACGTGGCTGTACGACTGAGGCTGACCCGTGTCGGCGGACGCAAGGATCCGGTCTGGCGCGTCGTCGTCGCCGACCAGCGCTCGAAACGGGACGGGCGCGTGATCGAGACCGTCGGGCACTACAACCCGCAGACCAACCCGTCGACGATCACGCTCGACGAGCCGCGGGTGCGGGACTGGCTCGCGCGCGGCGCACAGCCGTCGCAGACGGTGCGCAAGCTGCTGCGCATCCACGGCATTCCCAGCTGAGCGGCCGGGCCGGCGCCGTGGATCCGACCGAGTTGCTCGAATATCTCGCCGAGGGCCTGGTCGATGACCCCGAGCAGGTCGCGGTCGAGCGCTTCGAGGAGCGCGACGGCAGCGTGATCCTGGAGCTCGCGGTCGGCCCCGACGACTACGGCAAGGTCATCGGACGGGGCGGGCGCACCGCCCAGGCGCTGCGCACCGTGGTCGGCGCCGCCGCGGCCAGCGACGGCCAGCGCGTGCTCGTCGACATCGTGGACTAGGTGGGCCGGGGTGGCGGTCGCCGGCGTCGTCGGACGGCCCCACGGGCTCGATGGAAGCTTCTACGTCGGCGTGCCTGACGCGTCGTTGCTCGTCCTCGGCGCAACCGTGACGCTGGCCGGCAGCGAGCGCGCCATCGTGCGTCGCGCCGGGACCGACCGGCGGCCGATCATCCGCGTCGAGGGCTGCGACGACCGCGACGGTGCCGACGCGCTGCGTGGTCAGCAGTTGCACATCGACAGCGGGCCGCGCCCGGCGCTGGGGCCCGACGAGTGGTGGGCCGAGGAGCTGGAGGGCGCGCGCGTCTTCGATGGCGAGCGCGAACTGGGGGTCGTGCGCCGGCTGATGGCGCTGCCGTCGTGCGAGTGCCTCGAGGTCGAGCGCTCCGGCGGCGGACCCGACCTGCTCGTTCCGCTGGTCCGCGACGCGGTCCGCGCCGTCGATGTGTCGCGGGCGCGCATCGACATCGACCTGCGCTTCCTCGGGGAGGCCGAATGAAGCTCGACGTCGTCACGCTGTTCCCGGACTGGTTCGACTGGTTTCGTACGCAGCGCCACGTGGCGAACGCGCTGGCGGCCGGCACGACGTTGACGCTGATCAACCCGCGCGACCACACCCCGCTCGGCGGCGGCCAGGTCGATGACGCGCCGTTCGGCGGCGGCGCCGGCATGGTGCTGCGGGTCGACGTGATCGACGCGGCGTTGCGCAGCCACTACGGCTGCGATCCGGTCGAGCTGCGCAGCCGCCGGCGGGTCATCGCGCTCAGCCCGGCGGGACGCCTGCTCGACGATGCGCTCGTCGCGGAGTTCGCCGGCGAGCCGGCGCTGACGTTCCTGTGCGGGCGCTACGAGGGCTTCGACCAGCGCATCGTGGAGCACTTCGCAAGCGACGTCGTGTCGGTCGGGCGCTACGTCCTGGCCGGCGGCGAACTGGCCGCGATGGTCTGCGCCGACGCCGTGCTGCGCCGCCTGCCGGGTGCCCTGGGTCACCCGGGCTCGGCGCTGGAGGAGTCCTTCAGCCCGGCTCTCGAGGGACTGCCCGAGTACCCCCAGTACACGCGCCCGGCCGTGTTTCGCGGCTGGAGCGTGCCCGAGATCCTGCTGTCGGGGCACCACGAGGCGATCCGCAGCTGGCGGCTCGAGCGCGCCCGCGAGCTCGGCGCCCCGCCGAGCGACCAACGGCGCGGGCGCGGGGCGTGAGCGTGCGCGCTAGGATTCGAGGGCGCGCCGGCGTGCTCGTCGTGTGCGCCTTCTTTTTGCCATGAGCACTGTCATCGACACCATCGAGCGCGCTCAGCTGCGCCGGGTCCCCGACTTTCGCGCCGGCGATCGCCTGCGCGTGCATTTCATCGTCATCGAGGGCACCCGCCGGCGGACCCAGGTTTTCGAGGGCGTCGCGATCAAGCGGCAGGGGCACGGCGCGCGCGAGACCTTCACCGTCCGCAAGCAGTCCTTCGGCGTCGGCGTCGAGCGCACGTTCCCGCTGCACTCGCCGAAGATCGAGCGGATCGAGGTCGCGGCGCGTGGCGACGTGCGGCGCGCGAAGCTGTACTACCTGCGCGATCGCGTCGGCAAGGCGGCCCGCGTGCGCGAACGCGGCTACGTCGGCCCCGAGGTGGTCGTCGAGCCCGGGTTGCTGCACGCGCCGGCGCCCGAGGCGGCGCCCGCCGAGGAGGAGGCCTCGGACACCGAGGAGGCCTCGGACACCGCCGTCGAGCTCGGGGAGCCCCAGGCCGGCAGCGCAGAGGCGCCGAGCGAGGAAGACCTGACGGAGTCGAGTGAGGATGCCGCGGGGGTGGAGCCGGTGGCCGACTCCCCCGAAGAGCCGGCGTGAAGCTCCGGCGCCTGGCTCGCGGCAACCAGGTCGTCGAGTTCGTACTGATCGTCGCTCTGGCCCTCGGCCTCGCGTTCGGCATCCAGGCGTTCGTCATCAAGCCGTACCGCATTCCGAGCGGCTCGATGGAGCCGACGCTGAACGTCGGCCAGCGCGTCCTCGTCGACCGCATCGGCAACGACTTCTTCGCACCATCGGTGGGCGACATCGTCGTCTTCCATCCGCCGGCCGGCGCCGCCGCGGAACAGTGCGGCGTGGTCGCGCGCAAGTCCGGCCAGGCCTGTTCGCGTCCGACCGCCAAGCAGTCGAGCGAGAACTACATCAAGCGGGTGGTCGCCGGGCCCGGCGACACGATCGCGATCGTCAACGGCCACGTGATCCTCAACGGCAAGCGCCAGCATGAGCCGTTCGCGAACTTCGCGGGTTGCCAGAACAACACCGACTGCAACTACCCGGCGCCGATTACGATTCCGGCCGGTTACTACTTCATGATGGGCGACAACCGTGACTTCTCCGACGACAGCAGGTTCTGGGGACCGGTCCCCCGAGCATGGATCATCGGAGCAGCGTTCTTCACCTACTGGCCGCCCGACCGAATCGGCTTCCTCTAGCGCTAGGGCGCGGCGCTCGGCCCGGCGGCGCGCGAGCGGCCACCGCCTGTTCGCCTTCGACCGGGCGCTGTCGGTGCGGCTCGTGGCCGGCGCCGACGAGGCCGGGCGGGGCTGCCTCGCCGGGCCGCTCGTCGCCGCGGCGGTGTTGTTCGACTACGCCACGCTGACGACCCGCGAGCTGCGCTCGCTGAGCGCGCTGAACGACTCCAAGCAGCACGACCACGCGGCGCGCGAGGAGCTGTATCCGCGCGTCCTGGCGTGCGCACGCCGCGTCGTCGTCGTGACGCGGTCGGTGCGCAGCATCGACGACTGCGGGCTCCACGTGATGAATCTCGAGGCCCTGCGCGACGCGCTGCGGGGCGTGGCAGGCCCCGGCGTGCTGTGCCTGATCGACGGCTTCGCGGTGCCCGAGTTTGGCTTCGAGCAGCGCGCGATCGTCAATGGCGACGCCACGAGCGCGGCGGTCGCCGCCGCCTCGATCGTCGCCAAGGTCACGCGCGACCGCTTCATGCGCCGCGCCGACGAGCGCCACCCGGGCTGGCACTTCGCGACGCACGTCGGCTACTCGACGCCCGAGCATCGTGCCGCGATCGCGCGCGAGGGCGTCTCGCCGCTGCATCGGCTGTCGTTCCAGTCGAGCGCGTACCAGCAGCTCGCGCTGTAGGCGCTCACGCGACGTCCTCGAACTGCTCGAGCGCGACGAGCGCGCCGCGGTCGTCGACGACCACCGCGACCGCGTCGATCCGCACCGCGGGCGTATGCGGCCGGTGCGGGTGGTCGGCAAGCCAGGCGGCGGCGAGCCCGCGCATCCGCCGTCGTTTGACGGCGGTCAGCGAGAGCAGCGGGTCGAGCCCGCCGCTGCGTCGCGTCTTGACCTCGGCGAATATCGTCGTACGGCCGTCGCAGACGACGAGGTCGATCTCGCCGGCACGGGTGCGGCAGTTGCGATCGATCAGCCGGAAGCCCAGGCGTTCGTAGTGCTCGAGCGCGAGCCGCTCGCCGAGGCGGCCGACGATCTGGTTGGCGGTCTGTGCCACCTCGCGACGCTAGCGGCCCGGCGTGCGGCGGTTGATGAAGAGGTGCGACGAAAACGAGACGGCAATGTGAAGCGCGCGGCCACCGGCCCCGATCGCCGAGTTCCAGCCCCGTCGCCTGCTGTGATGCGGCGATGCTCGTCCACGCCCACAGCTTCGCGATCAACCGCGGGATCGCCGAGCACGTCCACGTCGAGCTCGACACGCGCGGCGGGCTGCCGGCCTTCTCGGTGATCGGCCTGGGCAGCGGTGCCGCGCGCGATGCGCGCGAGCGTGTCCAGGCGGCCGTGCTGAACAGCGGCTTCGGCTTCCCGCGCAAACGGGTGACGGTGAACCTGGCGCCCGCGGCGACGCGCCGGGGCGGCCCCGAGCTCGATCTCGTGCTCGCCTGTTGCGTGCTCGCGGCCGAGCGGCACATCGACGCCGATCGTCTCGCCCGGATCGGCGTGTTCGCCGAGCTCGGCCTCGGCGGCGACCTGCGGCCGTGCGAGTCAGCGGACGCCGCCGCGGAAGCCGCCGATGGCGCGGGGCTCGCCGGGTTGATCGTCGCGTGCGGCGATCTGCACCGGGCGCGCGGCGCCGGACGGCTGCCCGTCGCCGGGCTCGGCAGTCTGCGCGAGGTCGCCGCGTTTCTCGCCGGCGCGCGGCCACGCTCGCCGTATGACCAACGACTTGTCGTGGTGCGAGGCGACACCGACGAGCGCGGCGCGCGGCGCGGCGTCAGCGCTGGCGCTCGCGGGCCGTCGGCGGCGTCGACCGCCGGATCGCCGCGCTCGCCGCCGGCGGGCCGCGCATGAGCGTCGCGCCCGAATGTCGGTGCTTGGCGCGGCGTTTGCGATAATCGGCGGATGCGGCTGCTCCGGATGAAACCCGGGCATGGTGAGGTGTTGATCGCCGAGGGTGATGTCGAGGTCGCGGAGCAGGAGCAGGAGCTGATCGCGGCGTTTCGCGCCCAGCTCGAACAGGGGATGTGGGCCGCGGTCCCGATCGTCGCCTCCGACGGCCGACGCCAGGCGGAGCTCGTGCGCGCGTTCGAGGAGGTTCCCCGCGACGCCGAGCGGGTGATCTTCTTCCCGCGCGCGGCCGGCGGCGGCTGAGGGGCGCTCGTGCTCGTCGCGCTCGGCGCGTGTGCGGTCGTGGCCATCGTGCTGACGGCGGAGGTCGCCGCGTCCGCGGTCAAGCGGTCACTGGTCAGCTGGCGTGTGCGGGTCGCTGCGGGCCGCGCGGAGGACATCGCCGCCTATGACCCGGGACGCGAGCGGCGCGCCGAGCAGCGGGCGCGCGAGCTGCTGCGCTCGTGTGTCGGCGATGACGACTGGGCGATGTACCGCGACCTCGGCTTCCTCCGCGTCTGGGGCCGTGCCGGCTCCGGGATGGGAGCGGGTCACGGCGTGGCGCCGTACGCGTATCTGATCTATCCGCACAAGCCGATCGTCGCCTACGTCCCCACGAGCGCGCGGCTGCTCAGCGAGTACTGCGTCGAGTTTCCCGACGCCGAGCGGCCGTTCGGCAGCACCCGCCTGCCCGCCTCCGATGACGTGCTGGCCAAGTGGATGGCGCTGACCGGCGACGAGCAGCGGCTGATCGAGAACGCGAACCTGCACCTCGCGGGGCGCGCGCTCGATCCGCACGCCGTGCGGGCGGACATCGCGGCGCTCGCTCGCTGGGACCACGAACGCCTCCAGCGGCGGAGCACGGACGCCGGTAGTGTTCCGGCTCCGTGAGCGCCGCCAACGGATTCGACCTCAAACACCGTAGCCGCCAGCTCACGGACGGGCCTGAGCGCGCGGCCGCGCGCGCCTACCTGAAGGGCATCGGCTATGACGACGAGGCGCTCGCCAAGCCGATCATCGGCGTCGCCTCGACGTGGATCGAGACGATGCCGTGCAACTTCCATCTGCGTGCGCTCGCCGCCCAGGTCAAGGAGGGAATCCGCGAGGCGGGCGGCACGCCGATGGAGCTGAACACGATCGCGATCTCCGACGGGATCACGATGGGGACCGCCGGCATGAAGACGTCGCTGGTCTCGCGCGAGGTGATCGCCGACTCGATCGAGCTGGTCGGCCGCGGACACTATTTCGACGCGATGATCGCGCTGTCCGGCTGCGACAAGACGATCCCCGGGACGGTGATGGCGCTCGCTCGCCTCGACGTGCCCGCCGTGATGCTCTACGGCGGCTCGATCCCGCCAGGGCGCTTCCAGGGCCACGACGTCACGATCCAGGACGTCTTCGAGGCCATCGGTGCGCACGCGGCGGGCACGATGACCGACGAGGAGCTCGCCGAGCTCGAGGGCGTCGCCTCGCCGGGGGCCGGGGCGTGCGGCGGCCAGTTCACCGCGAACACGATGGCGATGGCCTACGAGATGCTCGGGATCTCGCCGATCGGCGATTCGCTGATGCCGGCCCAGGAGCCGAGCAAGCCGGAGGTCGCGCGTGCCGCCGGAGCGCTGGTCGTGGACGTCTTGCGCCGCGGGCTGCGCCCGAGCGCCCTGATCACCCGTCACGGGATCGAGAACGCGATCGCCGCCGTCGCCGCGAGCGGCGGCTCGACCAACGGGGTGCTGCACCTGCTCGCGCTGGCCCGCGAGGCCGGCGTCGAGCTCGAGATCGACGACTTCGACGCGATCAGCGAGCGCACGCCGCTGCTGTGCGACCTGAAGCCGGGCGGCCGCTTCGTCGCCGTCGACCTGTACCGAGCCGGCGGCGTCGCGCTGCTCGCCCAGCGCCTGGCGCAGGCCGGGCTGCTGCACGAAGATGCGCCGACGGTCACCGGCGCGACGATCGGCGAGATCGCCGCCACGGCGAAGGAGACGGCGGGTCAGCAGGTGATCCGCCCGCTCTCGGCTCCGATCAAGCCGAGCGGGGGTCTCGCGATCCTGCGCGGCAACCTGGCTCCGGAGGGCGCGGTGATGAAGCTCGCCGGGCACGAGCGCCGCCACCACCGCGGGCCGGCGCGGGTGTTCGAGGCCGAGGAGGCAGCGATGGCCGCCGTCACCCACGGCTCGATCGACGCCGGCGACGTCATCGTGATCCGCAACGAGGGTCCGGCCGGCGGCCCGGGCATGCGCGAGATGCTCGCCGTGACGGCGGCGCTCAACGGCGCCGGTCTGGGCGAGCACGTGGCGCTGCTGACCGACGGGCGCTTCTCCGGCGCCACGCACGGACTGATGGCGGGCCACCTCGCGCCCGAAGCGGTCCGCGGCGGCCCGATCGCCGCGGTGGCGGACGGCGATGAGATCACGATCGACGTCGACGCGCGGCGGATCGACGTCGCGCTCAGCGATGAGCAGATCGCCGCGCGTGTCGCGGCCTACGTGCCGCCGGAGAACCCCGACCTGACCGGTGTGCTGAAGAAGTACGCGCGGAGCGTGTCGAGCGCGTCGCACGGCGCGATCACCAGCTGACGAGCGGCCGGCGGACCGCCACGCCACTCGCCGGCGCGGCGCGAGCGCGCCCTGGGCACGCAAAGCTCGACGGAAGGGGTGCCGGGACCCCCGGCGAACAAGCAAACAATGGCGACAACCGCTGCAACAAACGTTGCAAGCCCGCTGGCCGACCGTTGGGCGGACGCGCTGCGCGCCTTCGACGCCGACCTGCGGACCCGCGCGGCGGCCGAAAAGACGCGCCGCGCCTACGGCGGTGACCTGGCGCGGTTTGCCGACTGGTGCGTCGGCCACGGTCTCGAGCCGCCCGCCGTCGACGTCCGCGGCCTGCGCCGCTACGCCGCGTCGCTGTCGCAGGGCGGCCTCGGCCCCAGCTCGCTGGCCCGCAACGTGGCGTCGCTGCGGTCCTTCTACCGAATGCTGCGCGAGCACGGGCTGCTCGATTCCAATCCGGCCGATCTGCTGACGCTGCCGAAGCGTCCCCGCGCGCTGCCACACGTCCTGCGCCCCGAGGATCTGACGGTGCTGCTTGATCGAATCGGCTCGGCCACGCCGCTCGAATT
>Ga0307373_10011190_pt1 | contig 13040 bp, 8 predicted proteins | sample OX2MG_FD_202534 | JGI IMG/M metagenome (GOLD analysis project Ga0307373, IMG submission 202534) | Soil microbial communities from Risofladan, Vaasa, Finland - OX-2 | ecosystem: Environmental > Terrestrial > Soil > Coastal area > Acid sulfate soil | place: Finland: Risofladan, Vaasa | collected... | reverse complement strand
CGAACGATCTTGAAATCCTAAACCGAGTCGAGACGGTGGTGCTCCCTCGCTTACAGTTGACGTTTCCTGCGGCCCAGGGGTTTGGCGATTTGGTGGATGCAATGACCCAGAAGCGGCGAGATCTGCGCCCAGGCTCCGCCCGGGATGCGCTGACTTGGATGCAAGAGATTTGCGCACAGGAGCAGGTGTGACCGAGTGGACATGTTCCTGCACGTCGGCTTGGTTGTGCAGCGCTCACGCCACAGATTTGAGCTTCGCCGGAAGGAAAGCCTAATGGAATTACAGCTTCAGTTTGGATACGGGATGATGGAGCATTGCCGGGCCTTGATTTCGTCATGGGGCGGGGGAACAGCGATTCTGAGCCCGCGCGATCTCGATGACGACCAACTCAAGCGACTGTCTAAGAGCATTAACGCCCTCCCCGGAGGCAGATGCCTAGTTGACCCTCAATTCTATTTGCCGCATGCCGATCATGAGCGCCTGTGCTCCCACTCATACTGGCCAGATGAATACGAGACAGGTGCCTTCTTCGAGGGGCCGGCCTTAAAGAAGCTGCTGCAAAGCCTCCGAAAACTGAATGCCCGCCTGCGCTGCGGGGAATTCATTCTACCCGGGCTCTTAGCCTCCGCGGTCAACGACGACTGGCTGGAAACTCAGCGGGCCATCATGGAAGAAGCGCGTGCCATGGAGAACGCGCTACCGCTCGTCGCCACCATTGCGTTATCCGCAGAGGCGGTGAAGGATGAAGACCAGATAGCCCTGCTTCTGGAAACTGCAGAGAAGTGGAACGTGCACGGGTACTATATCGTTTGTGAACATCCCAACGGTCGATACCTGGTCGATGAGCCCAACTGGCTAGCTAATGTCATCGATTTGGCAGCCGGGCTACGTTTAAGGGGAGCTGCAGTCGTGCTCGGCTACTGCAACCACCAGATGCTCATCGCCGCCCTGGCCAAAGTCACTGCCATCGCGTCGGGAACGTGGATGAACGTCCGGTCGTTCCCACCCGAAAAGTTCAACACCGCATACGAGGACGAGATCAAGCAGCGCACCACCTGGTATTATTGCCCCCAAGCACTCTCGGAATACAAGATTCCATTCCTCGACATTGCGAACCGGCGGAGGTTACTGTCGCCAATGGCCCCGCCGCCAACACTCGACGGAGGCTTCGTCTCCGCGCTTTTCGGCGGCGTTCAACCCTCGTCGGTACCTTTCGCCGAGCAAGCGGCATTTCGGCACTACCTCCATTGTCTGAGGGGGCAGTGCGCGAACGCGGGCTCTAAAACCTTCGATGGCGCCGTCTCCAATCACGAAAGGCTATTGGACGATGCGGAGACCTTGTTGCAACGGCTTGCTCCTGCTGGTATCCGAGGTCAACTGCGCGATTTTGGCGAAATTGTTGACGTCAATCGTGCGGCCTTAGAGCTGTTTAAAAGCATTCGCGGTTCGGTTCTGCGGCGACAATGGGCTACCCTGTGAAGGGAACCGGAATTCCCTTTATGAACTTTCCGCCTGGCCGATAACATAGACCTGATCACCTCAGAATGCAATCGCACGTCGGATTTTGGCCTCTCAGCGACGGCGGGAGGCTCCCGTTCTCCCTGTGGTTGAGGCCTCGACAGCGGGTAGCCACAGTCAGGGCTTTTGTGACTGTGGGCTCGGGAGGGATGTTTTGTAACGATCACCTATTTGAAGAGCCCACGGTTAAATCAAATTGCGATTTAACCAAAGGCCCTTGCGTGCCGGCCCTGCTGCAGGTCGCGCCACCATCGTAGCGGCGGCTTTATGCCGCCACCGTGTTCTATCGTCGCGGCGGCTTGATGCCGCCATTTTCGTTCTCATGGCGGGTTAAACCCGCCGTTGCCGGGCCATCGCATCGGCTGCGGGGTTTCGTGGCGCAGGGCAAACCGCCGCAGGGCGCGTCTTCGCGCCATAACTGTTCACGTACCTAGGCTAGTATTATATGCCGATTGGCGCGCGTAAAGCTCAAAGATGGGATTTCTGGGACTTTGCAGGCCAAAATCGCATTGAACTATATCCACTGTGTTATCAGTTGATTGCATAAATCGAGCGGTCGAAAAATCGGGAGTTATGAGCCATGTTGTTTCAATATTGCGCAGCGGGTAAATTTTACCCGGCCGCGCCTGAATCGCGCAGACGATAACAGTTAACGGCCTGTGCGATAATGTCCCGAGAAGAGCAAGCTCGGGCATTTTAATCTCTATGATAGCTCATCAGCAAACCGGCAAGCGAAGGAGTCCGGGCGGCTGAAGGAGCCTTAGAAACAGCGAGAGGAGAAAACCGATGGCTCGTCAAGCCGCAATTCCCGCCATTGAACCGTGGATACGGTCTTTGTTGCGGATTGTTGTAGGGTTCACTTTTTGCGCGCACGGGTTGCAAAAGTTGTTCGGCATGTTCGGAGGCATAGGAGGACACAGGGTTCCTTTATTTTCTCTGTTCGGCCTTGCGGGAATCCTGGAAACCGTTGGGGGAATTTTGATCCTGCTGGGGCTTTTCACCGTGCCGGCGGCGTTCATCCTGTCCGGCGAAATGGCTGTGGCATACTTTATCGGGCATTTCCCTCATGGCCTTTTGCCGATTCGCAACGGCGGAGAACTTGCCGTGCTCTACTGCTTCATTTTCCTGTATCTGTTTTCGGCCGGCCCCGGACCTGCCAGCCTGGATCATTGGTTTCGCAAAAAGAACGGGTGAGAATCGTCTGATCGGCGTTTACTTTGCCTGCCCTGCTTCTGCCGGGGGGCGAGGGTTGGGGCTCAGCGGGGGGAATGTTGCGCCCGGTTCTCCTGGGCCTTTGCGGTGAGGATCGCCTTCCGGGTGGCCGTCAGCATATCCTGAACCGTATCATGGGAAATGTTGCGCACCAGCGGCTTGACGAACCAGGCGATCAAGAAGGGAATCTCCCGGGAAAGTGAAATGGATTCCCACTCGATGATCAAGCCGTCCTTGCATTGTTCATACCGCCAGTAGGAATTGATGCGCCAAAGGTAGCCGCTATCTTGGCCCACGGGGTCCCGGTGCTCCTGGGGCGTCCCGGCATCTTCCACCTGCTGGATGCGGGTGGAATAGCTGCGGGTGTATCCGTGGGCAGGATCGATCTGCGAATCGTGGATTTTATACCAGGTATCCAGAGTTACGGTGACAATCGACTTCTTCTGCAAGCGCATATAGATTTCGAAATCGTCGTCGTGATGGCTGATCAGTCGGGAACGAGTGACCTGAGGCCGGTAGATCTCCTTATAGTTATTGTAATTTCGCAGCACGGTGAACGCTGAAGACAGTGAACGTCCGGGCACCAGCACCGCACCGACCCAGTGATGCACCATTCCTCCGGGCACGTCGATCTGGTGGTCTGAGGCGTCTGTGGTCTCGAGCCGTTCCACATAAACCTGGCCCTGTCTGAGCATCGACATCACTTCGTCATATCGAGGCTTGGGCAACTGCTCGATGTAAAGAAAGTCGCCAGGCGTGGCTCCCTCGCGCGCCATGCGCGCCTCGGCCGCTTTGACGTAGCGCTCAAACGCCGTCGTGGTGGCTGGACTGAGATCCGCCGCCCGCAGACGGGGCATGCCGACCCCTAAAACCCCCAACGCCGCCAGCAGGGCGAGAGGAAGCGCCTTCGATAATCGATTTTGCATGAAGCCCCTTGGCGGCCGCAACCCGCTAACTGGCATGTTAGCATGCGGGGCAGTCGGAAACCCAGCCGCCGGGACTAGAACGCTTGCGCAGGCGCCCGCACAGAAGAAATCGTTTTTCGTCCAAAGGATTGCGGCCAGTGTGATGCGATCGGTCTTTGCCAAATTCACTCCTTTGCAGGCCCGGCGTCGCAACGCAAGCCCGGCAATGTTGGGCGCTTCTTCCCTGCTTCTGGCTGCTTGCCGCACCGGAATAATGCTTTGATGACTTCGGCGTGGAAAAGGTCACATCGAAGTCTTGTTTGCCGGGGGAAGCTTTTCACCGGTCATACGCTACCCCAACAGAAATGCCTGAAGAGAACTGCAGAATGCACCCTCGATCAATGTGCATTGTTAGCTTCGTCAGATGTTCCGTTTTTCCTTAATTCGCACGACCCGGCCGGTCCGTCATAATCTTCGTGCTGGAACGTACGTCGCCTCTACCCCTCCGACAAGAAGTGTCTCCACGCCATGAATCATCGGCGGCAAGCGGCCGGGCGGGGTTTTTATGGTAAACTCCCAAAGAATCCGATGAACGGGGCATAGGAAAAATGGCACAAGGCATCTCAAGGCCGAAAGTTTACGACGCAATTATTGTGGGGTCGGGAGCAGGCGGCGGCATGGCGGCGTACGTTCTGACCCAGGCGGGAGCAAAGTGTCTGATGCTGGAAGCCGGGGGCTGGTACGACACTGCCAAGCAATCCAAGATGTTCGAATGGTATTACCAGGCCCCGCACCGTGGCGCGGTCGAGCCGAACACCACCTTCGGTTACTTCGATGCTGCGGTAGGCGGATGGCAAATCCCCGGCGAACCCTATGTCAATGCTGCCGGGACAGAGTGGACCTGGTTCCGCTCGCGGATGCTGGGCGGCCGCACGAACCATTGGGGACGCATCGCTCTGCGCATGGGGCCTTACGACTTCAAGCCTTACAGCCGCGATGGCAAAGGATTTGACTGGCCCATCACTTACGAAGATATTGCGCCTTATTACGACAAGACCGAGGAATTAATTGGGGTCTTCGGATCCGCCGAGAACATTGAGAACGCCCCGGACGGGAAATTCCTTCCCGCACCCAAACCTCGCTGCTTCGAATTGGTAATTCAGCAAGCCTGCCGGAAGCTCCATATTCCCTGCATCCCTTCGCGCCTGGCAATCATCACCCGCGCCCATCACGGCCGGCCACCTTGCCACTACTGCTCGCAGTGCGGCCGCTCTTGCGACACGTCCTCCAACTTCTCTTCCCCCACGGTCCTCCTGCCGCCGGCCCTGGCCACCGGAAACCTGGAGATTCGCTGCGACGCCATGGCGAGGGAAGTTCTGGTAGGGCGCGACGGGCTGGCAACCGGGGTTTCTTACATCGATAAGAAGACCCGCCAGGAAGTGCAAGTGCGCGGGAAAATCGTCGTCCTGGCCGCCAGCAACTGCGAAACCGCGCGGCTGCTGCTGAATTCCCGCAGCCCGCAACACCCGGACGGCCTTGGGAACTCCGGGGGGGTGGTAGGCCGCTACCTGATGGACACGGTGGGCGCCGACGGCACGATGGGCTTTTTACCCGTCATGATGGACCTGCCACCGCATAATTGCGATGGCACCGGCGGAATGCATCTCTATATGCCCTGGTGGAATTACGAAAAGCAGTTTAAGCACGAACTGCCGTTCTCCCGCGGCTATCACATTGAATTCGGCGGCGACCGCCGCGACATGCCCGGGCCGGGAATCTTCGGCGGCTCCGAGCGCTACCTGGGCGGAGGCTACGGAGCGGAACTCAAGCGCGGGTTGCGAAAAGTGTTTGGCTCATTTGTCGGCTTTTCGGCCCGAGGCGAAATGATTCCCAACGACCAGAGCTATTGCGAGATTGATAAGAACGTCCTCGATGAGTGGGGGATTCCGGTGCTGAAGTTCCACTTCAAATGGAGCGAGGACGAAATCCTGATGGCCCGGCACGCCCGGGAAACCTTCCGGGAAATTATCGAGACGGCGGGCGGCGAAGTCGTGAAGACCTACGGAGCCGACCAAGACTGGGGGATCTTTCCCGGCGGGGCGGTCATCCACGAGGTGGGCGCGGCCAGGATGGGAGACGATCGCCGCACTTCGGTGCTGAATTCTCATTGCCAGGCGTGGGACTGCAAGAACCTGTTTGTCACCGACGGCGCTCCTTTCGTCAGCAACGCCGATAAGAATCCCACGCTCTCGATTCTGGCTCTGGGGTGGCGCACCTCCGAATACATTGTAGACCAGGTAAGGAAGCGCAATGTTTAATGATGTTTACAAAATATAGTGACGCCGTTCTTTGTAGCGCCGCTCTATGAGCGGCGAAAGACGCGCGTCATAGACCCGCGCTACAGTAATAGTTGTCACTATATTTTGTAACCCTCAATAAAAGCGATGATGCAATCTTTCATAGGGGGTAATAAGGGCTGTGGGTCAAAACGGAAAAGATAAAGGCGAAGGCAGGATCGGACGCCGCGATATGCTGAAGGTGTTTTCTGCGGTGCCGGCGGCATTGATCCCCTTGGGGAGCGCCGTGGCTGCAGAGCAGAAGACCTCCGGAAAACCTGCAGCGAAGGCGGCCTCCGGGTACCAGCGGAAAACCTTCACCGATCATGAATGGGAATCGGTCAAAGTCTTATGCGCCCTGATTATCCCCGCGGACGAGCGGAGCGGCGGCGCCACCCAGGCTGGCGTGCCGGAGTTTATGGATGACTGGCTCGACTTCAAAGGAGGGGACTTGCGGGCGGAAATCCGCGGCGGCCTGATGTGGCTGGACCTGGAATGTAACCACCAGTTTGGCCACGACTTTGTCCGCTCCGCTCCCGCCGAACAGAAGAAGATCCTCGACCGCATCGCCTACCCTAAGAAATCGGTGCCCGAGGATTCAAATTACGTCGCCTTTTTCAGCCATCTGCGTGACTTGGTGGTGGGCGGGTTCTTCTCAAGCGAAATGGGCGTCAAGGACCTGCCTTACCTCGGCAACAAGGTTGTGGCCGATTGGGAAGGCTGCCCTCCGAACGTCATGGCGCAAATCGAGGAAAACCTCAAGACCCGGAACGTGGGGCTAAGCCTTGAAACCCAGAAAGAAAGCTGACGAAGTGAGCAGGGCGCAGAGACCTGCACCAGCGCTCACAATCCTCGCCTAACAGGTTGTTGAAAAACGTTTCGGAGCCGTGTCATTCCGAGCCCGTTCGCCCTTCCGATTGCGAACGGCCCTGAGCGAAGCGAAGGGGCTCAGGGTAAACTCCGCGAGGAATCTCGCTCTGAAATTAGAACACTTACGAGATTCCTCGTCGCCTGCGGCTCCTCGGAATGACAGGTCACACAAGTTTTTCAACAAACTCCTAGAATGGAAATTGCTGCAGGAATGCGCGCGGTAGGCGGGGGACATCACAGGCTTGCCGATTAGCCTGCGGCTTTCAGGCTCTGGTGGTGAGTCAATTTGGCGGGGTAGCGGCGAGTTTACCTCGCCATGTGGCGGCATAAAGCCGCCTCTACGTCAGAATGACCCACTACCCAGGCTCTCCAAGTATTGCCAATGCGCCGTGCCTCGCGTGATAATGAGACCCATGACCTCAACCACCGCGATTGCCGAAGGGCAGTTTGCCCACACCCCTGGATTTGAACGGAAGCTCGACCGTCTGGCTGATGTTGCGGTCCGCGTCGGACTGGGACTTGCGCCCGGACAGCAACTGGTGATGACCGCCACGCTGGATGCGCTGCCGCTGGCGCGGCGGATCACGGAGCATGCTTATAAAGCCGGCGCCTCCCTTGTCACCACGCTGTTTGGGGACGAGGAGTCGACGCTGCTCCGCTATCGCTATGCTCCGGACGGCAGTTTCGATGTCGCGGCATCGTGGCTCTATGAAGGCATGGCCCAGGCGTTCCGGAATGGCGCGGCGCGGCTGGCCATCACCGGCAACAATCCTTCCCTGCTCTCCGAGGAGGACCCGGAAAAGGTGAGCCGGGCAAATCGCGCCGTGTCGAAGGCATACCGCCCGGCGCTGGAGCTGATTACGCGGCACGAGATCAACTGGACCATTGTCGCCTGCGCCACACCGGCGTGGGCAGCGGCTGCTTTCCCGGATCTGCCGCAGGATGAAGCGTTGGCCCGGTTGTGGGACGCGATCTTTGCCGCCTCCCGCGCGGACCAGCCGGACCCGGTAGCCGCGTGGAAAGAGCACGACGTGAATCTGCATGCTCGCGCCGATCGGCTGAACGCGAAGCGCTATTCGGCGCTGCACTTCCGGGGACCCGGCACGGATCTCCGCGTCGGTCTTGCGGACGATCATCTGTGGCTCGGCGGTGGCACCATGGCGGGCAATGGGCGATACTGCATTCCCAATATGCCGACCGAGGAGGTTTTCACGACGCCGCACAAGAATCGCGTGGAAGGACTGGTGACCAGCACGAAGCCTCTGTCGCATCAGGGGACGATGATCGAAGAGATTTCCGTGCGGTTTGAGGCTGGGCGGATCGTTGAGGCCCATGCCGCGCGAGGCGAGCAGGTCTTGCAGCGGATGATCGAGACGGACGATGGAGCGCGGCGGCTCGGAGAAGTGTCTCTGGTGCCGCATTCGTCGCCGATTGCGTCGAGCGGATTGCTCTTTATGAACACCCTTTTCGATGAGAACGCCGCCTGCCACATTGCTCTGGGGCAGGCCTACAGCACATGCCTGAAGGATGGCGACCGTCTCACTCCGGAACAACTGGCATCACGCGGAGCAAACGACAGCCTGATCCACGTCGACTGGATGATCGGATCGAACCGGATCGACGTGGACGGCATCGACGCGGCTGGCGATTCCGAGCCCTTGATGCGCGCGGGAGAGTGGGTTTAAAGTTCGCAATGTCTGCCAACCGGCGTGCGCCGTTCCCTTGTCCGCCCGTGCGTGAAAGTCATTCCCTGATCCGAACACCGACCTCATCCAGATGCCGGAGCAAGTCGGCGGGATCCTGATAAACCCGATAAGCCCCGGCGCGTTCGAGTTCCTCCTGGCCATCACCACCCGAGAGCAACCTGTACCTCCACGGTTGCGTGCTCATTACGCCTTAAAAATTTCATCGGTGTTCAAACGCGTTTCACAACCGAGCAGATGATTCCACCTCCGACGCGGCGCGCCGAGTGGAACCCCGCTCAGGCCCCCGCGGTTTTCCCAGACGCCCCGCGATCGAGCACTTGCAGGAACTTCGCAAGCCAGGCGGGATGCGCGGGCCAGGCAGGCGCCGTGACCAGATTACCGTCCACATGGGCTTCTGTCATCGGAAGGCTAACGTATTTCCCTCCTGCTCCCGTCACTTCCGGCCCGACCGCCGGGTAAGCGCTGATCGATCGTCCTTTCGCCACGCCCGCCGCCGTCAGCAACTGCGCGCCGTGGCACAACGCCGCCACCGGCTTTCCGGCATCGAAAAAGTGCCGGACGGTTTTGAGCACGTTTTCGTTCATCCTCAGATACTCCGGCGCCCTGCCGCCCGGAATCACCAGCGCGTCATAAGACTCGGTCTTGACCTCCTTGAAACTTGCGTTGAGCGAGAAATTGTGGCCGCGCTTCTCGCTGTACGTCTGGTCACCTTCAAAATCGTGGATCGCCGTCCGCACCACCTCCCCGGCCTTTTTCCCGGGACAGACGGCATCAACGGCGTGCCCCACCATTTGCAGGGCTTGAAAAGGAACCATCGCTTCGTAGTCCTCGACGTAATCGCCCACAATCATCAAAATCTTTTTGCCTGGCATGTTTGTTTTCCTCCTTCAGTCTGATTATAGGACCGGCCGCGCTTTCCTTGGCAAAGCAATCGGGCTGGCGCAGACCGTGGGTTTGACGGTCTGCGATTTCCCGAAGGGACTGCTTGGGAGCAGCGAGGACGAGTCGCTTCTCGAGATCACAGACGCTACAATGCAAGCGTCTGCGCCGGCCAGCGCATCTCGACACGGATAAATCCGTGCTCTTTTGTGTCCTGCACCGCGTCAGGCCGGCTTGGCAAACGGTAGTGGGTCAATTTGGCGGGGTAGCGGCGAGTTTACCTCGCCATGTGGCGGCATAAAGCCGCCTCTACGTCAAAATGACCCACTACCTGGCAAACGTGCCGGGGCTTGTGGCCGTAGCGCGCCACTCTGGCTTGCGTTCCCGGGTCGCCTTGGCCAGCGCGCGCCGGACGCCTTCGGCATCGAAGTCCGTAGCGTAGACCAGGCGCTCTGCAAACCAACTCGGCTACATCCCCTGTTGACGTGAACACCCTGCCCGCCGAAGCAGCCGTTCGGGAAAGCATCACCGCCCCCTCCTTCACCTCGTCCGGAGGTTTGACTGGCTAGAAGTCACACAACTCCCCACATTGTTGGATGCCTGGCTTCTGCTGTTGATTCCAAAATCTCCCCAGGAATAAAACTCCCTTACCCTCACCAGCCGGCCCTGTCGAGTCCAAGCCCGATGTCCCGCGTGGGTCTCATTAAGCCCACGTCCTCTGGCGCCCACTCCGCTGTCGCTACCATGCTTGGAAGAACCATCGGATAGTGGAGAGCGCTACCCGGCGTTCCCACCAAGCGATGCGCCTAAAGAATTTTCGGATTCTCTCGATCCGCTTGGTGGGTTCCCAACCGCGGGCCTTCCGACGACGTAGCGGCGGGTTTATCCCGCCATTTTCGTTATCGTCGCGGCGGCTTGATGCCGCCATTCGGATGGGGTAAACCCAGGCTTGTCAAAATTAGCTTTTCGAGGCAACCCGCCGTTACCAGGCCATCGCATCGGCTGCGGGTTTTCGTGGCGCAGGGCAAACCGCCGCAGGGCGCTTCTTTGCGCAATAATCGTTCACATACCTAGGCTATCATTATATGCCGATTGGCGAGCCTAAAGCTCAAAAATGGGATTTCTGGGACTTTTAAGGCCAAAACTGCATGAAACGATAATGACTGTATTATCAGTTACTTACATAAACAAGGCGACCGGAAAATCGAGAATTATGAGCAATGTTGTATCGGCATTGCACAGTGGGTAAAATTTACCCAGCCTCGCAGATGGATTTGTGACAGGCACAGAAAGACCTTCAGGTGGCTCCCGCGGCACTGGCCACTTCCATGGGCATTCCCATTGACCAGGCGCCCGAAGCCTTTGCCGCTCGAGTTTGCGCCTCTCCGAAAGCGACTCAGATCTCGGGAGTCTCAACCCCGCCAGCAAATCAGCTTCAACTCGGTCATCTCCTCGACGGCGTAACGTGGCCCCTCGCGTCCGATGCCGCTCTTCTTGACGCCGCCGTAAGGCATGTGGTCAACGCGAAACGCCGGAACGTCATTGACAATCACTCCTCCGACGCGCAGCTTCCGAGCCGTCTCAAACGCCTTGCCGATATCGCGCGTGCAGATGCCGGCCTGCAAGCCGAACTCACTCGCATTGACCGCCTGGATAGCCTCATCCAGCCGGTTGTATCGATGAAGAACCACGAGCGGCCCGAACGCTTCCTTGCAGCAAACTTCCACGTCCGCGGGAGCGTCCACCATGATTGCCGGCTCAATCGTCGCGCGACGCCGCGCTCCCCCTGTGACCAGACGCGCCCCGCGAGCGCGGGCCCGCTCAATCCAGTTCTCAACGCGCTCAGCTTCCTTCTCGTTAATCAGCGAAGAGATGTCCGTGTGCTCTTCCAGCGGATGGCCGATTTTGAGCGCCCGAGTCGCCGCCACAAAGCGCTCGGTAAAGTCCTTTGCAATGGATTCATGGACGTAGATATTTTGAACCGAAATACACACCTGACCCGAATGCGCAAAGCCCCCCGCCACGCAGCGCGGGATCAGGGTCTCCATATCGCAGTCCGCTTCCAGGATGACCGACGAGTTTGAGCCCATTTCCAGCGTGACCCGCCGCAATCCGGCCGCCGCACGGATTTGCCGGCCAACCTCGACGCTGCCGGTAAAGGTGACCATGGCGATGCGCGGATCGTTGACGATTTGTTGTCCCGTTTCCTCGCCCGGGCCCGTCACCACGTTGTAGGCGCCTGCCGGAGCCCCGGCTTCGCGAATCAGGCGAGCCATACGCAGGGCGCTGAGAGGAGTGTTCTCCGAGGGCTTGTGAACCACGCTGTTGCCGGCCGCTAACGCCGGGCCAATCTTGTGAAGAGCAAGGTTTAGCGGAAAGTTGAAGGGTGTGATCGCGCCGATAACACCCAGGGGTTCTCGCACCGTCATCGCCCATCGGCCCTTTCCGTTTGGCGCCGCCTCCACCGGAACAACTTCACCGTGCAAACTCCGCGCCGCGTCCGCGGAAGCGATCAGCGTTTGTCGCGACCGCGCGGCTTCTCCCTGCGCTTCACGAATGGGTTTGCCGGACTCCAGGCAGATCAGCCGGGCGAACTCCGCTAGATCACGTTCAAGCAGAGCCCGCATGCGGTCGAGAATCTCGGCGCGCTCATATTGGGTAAGGCGGGCCATAGCTTCGGCTCCCGCTTGAGCCGCATTGACGGCCCGGTCAACGGTTGCGGGATCAGCATCGTAGACTTCTGCTACCGGGGTGCCATCATAGGGAAGACTGATGGTCCGCACTCTGGGCGTGCGCACCCATTCGTCGCCAATCAGCATTGGAAAGTCTTGTTTTTCAATTGCCGTTTCTCCCATGATCATCACCCCCATCTTCAGCTTCCAAATCCAGAGCCTTCACCTCGCGGCCGATCTTCGCTCCTGTGGCCGCACGGGGCAGACAAAACCCTGCGAGAGAAGATTCCGCGCCCAGCCTTTGCAATTCAAGCCTGTCTGCATGGAAATTGCCCAGATGCCCGAGCCACGTCGGGAGAGAATTTCATTCACGTTGCCATAATATATCTCACATCAATATCGGTCACAAGGTTCCCTTCAGAGGGTCCAGTTCGTTCGGGATGAATTCACTCGGCCCTGGCGGCCTCGCTGCCGGGTACCGTGCCTTGGACCTGAATGATGAAGAATGATGGTTGCAGGCGGCGTCCCATGTCGGTGTGAAGCAGAGCCATTGGGGTCCCATTTATGCGACCACTGTGCTAGGATGAAACATTGGCCTGTGCCACTCCGAATTGCACGGGGCGCGCTGGGGAGATATCGGGATAGAGAAGCGCATGCTTATCGTAAGTGGAGCCAAGAGCTAGGCTTGCGCAGGCCGCCTTATGCCACTTCCGGAATCGGCTTGCTCTGCTTCAATGACACCTCGGATTGAAACGGTTGTGATCCGAAGTGAGCATTCCTCGGCTCTGGCAACGGCTTCAGCAAGCAAACTAACGCAGCGATGATCGACAAATAGGCCCGTAGCTCAGTCTGGTTAGAGCGCTACCTTGACACGGTAGAGGTCAACGGTTCGAGTCCGTTCGGGCCTACCATGTTTTTCAACAACGTAAATTAGGCAGAGCA
>Ga0307373_10011189_pt1 | contig 13040 bp, 10 predicted proteins | sample OX2MG_FD_202534 | JGI IMG/M metagenome (GOLD analysis project Ga0307373, IMG submission 202534) | Soil microbial communities from Risofladan, Vaasa, Finland - OX-2 | ecosystem: Environmental > Terrestrial > Soil > Coastal area > Acid sulfate soil | place: Finland: Risofladan, Vaasa | collected... | reverse complement strand
AAGGATGGCCAGGCCACCATCGTAGACACCTTCGGCGACGCGCCGAGCCATGCGAAGCTCGTCACCGATCTCGGCAACGACGACATCATCTCGAACAAGAGCGGTAGCGTCGAAAATGGGACCACGAAGCTGCAGTTCACGCTGCAGATGCACGCGATCGGGGATTATCACGATCCCCTCAACTCCGGGCAGACTTACGAGTTCATCTTTCTTCACGGGCCCAACGGGGCTCAAGACCTGAGCTCCTTCCCGGGGACGAACAAGCCCGCCACGGTCGAAGTAGTTCTGTAGCTGCCGGCCGGAAAGGCTCGATGAAAGGGTATCGCGCCGCGAAAGCGGACGATACCTTTTTTTGCTAGCAGGTCTTGAACCTCACTATTCCCCGATCGAGGGATTCGCTGAGCTCCCCGAGGCGCTGCGCGGTTGCAAGGACACTCTCCACCGAAGCGGTGATCTCCCCGATCCCCGCCGAGATCTCCGCCATCCCGCTTCGAACCTCCGATGAGACTCGCTGGACGACGGACATGGTCTTGCCGATCTGGTTCGAGTTCTCGTCGATCGAGCTCGATCCCGACCTCACGTTCGCAGACACCTCCTGGAGCGCGGACATCGCCTGCAGAATCTGGCCTCCGCCCGAGCGCACCTCCTTCATGCTCGCGAAGATCTCCTCGAGCGAGCGCTGCAGGTCTTTCACCTCCCGATCGATCTCACGAAATCCGGCATTCATTGCCCGACCCGAGATGCTCGCCGCGCTTACCCCATCCACGATAACCTTCAGGATTTCGCCGATTTCCCGCGAGTTGTCGGAAGTCGCGGTGGCAAGCTTCCGAATCTCGCCGGCAACTACGGAGAATCCCTTCCCGGCGTCCCCGGCGTGGGCCGCCTCTATGGCGGCGTTCATTGCGAGCAGGTTCGTTTCCGACGATATGTTCTCGATGATGCCCGTGATAGCCTTGATGCTGTCGACGCTTTCGTTGATCCGGTTTATCGTCTCGAAAGTCTCGGCGATCTTGATGCCTCCGTCGCTCACGGTTCGCACGAGCTTGTCGGCGGCTTCCTGCCGCCTGTCGGCGATCTTTGCCACGTTGTCGATCGAGGCTATCATTTCCGTCACCGAGGCCGTGGACTCTTCGACCATCGTCAGCTGTTCGTGGATTTCACCGTTGAGCGTTCTGATGCTCTCGCCGATGCTCTGGATCGCGGAACCCGCCGAGAGCAGGTTTTCGTCAAGCGTCGAGATCTGACCGTCTATCGAAGCGGTGTTCGCCTGGATCTGGCGCGCGGAAGAGGATGTCTGTTCAGTCGTGACGATGAGATGCTCCTTCATCCGAAGATTTTCAGCCGACGCCGCCTGCACGTCCTTGATGGACTCGTTCAGGCTCGATACGAAACGGTCGAGGTTCGCGGAGAGCTTCCCGATCTCGTCGCGCGTCATGACCGAGAAGCGCCCGGTGAGATCGCCTTCGATCATCACCGAAATACTGCCTTCGATCGATCTGATCGATCCCACGATCCGACTCGTGAGAAACAACGCAAGAGCGATCATCGCCACGGACAACGAAGCGATGATGAGAATCGAGACCAGATTGCTCCTGCGCTCGATGCTGCCGATCTCTCTGGAGATGACTACGGATTGGTCATCGATGACTTGGACCGCAGTCTGGAGCCCCGACGTGACCGCAGTCAGCTGGGTCGCGAGATCCTTGGTATGGCGGGCGGCGGTATCGCCGTACGGACCAAGCCGAACCTGCCGGTCGGTAGCAAGGTCGAGAATCGCAAAGGTGTCGGTGAATCCGAAGGCCTTCGTGGCGTCCGCCTCGAGAGTCGCCAGGTTCCGGACGAACACGGTGTTGTTGTCGTCGATGAGCGTCCTCAAGTTCTGGATGACATCGAGCGAGTTCTTGATCGATGCGCTGACGGTCGGCAGGAGCTTGAGGGACTTGACGCGGGCGAAGGCGAGCGACGTCGCTTCACTCGCCTTTTTGTAGCCCTCGATTTGAGTCGAGTAGCGTGCCGTGAAAAAGCGATTCGCCTCTATCGCCTCATTGAGGAGGGAAGTCCGCAGCTCGTTGAGCGTCTGCCCCTCCGATCGTATCTCGACGACCGGCGCGAGTATGGTGAAATAGGTCGCCACCGACACGACAAACGCAGCGACAAGAACCATGATAACGAGGAGCAGCTTCGACCTGATAGTCAATTCGACGCCTCCTCCGACTTTGGGACGCGGGGTCCATGCCGCAGCGCTCCGGCCCACGGTATGACATTCCCTATTTTAGTGAATGGATCTCCGTGCCGTCTTTGGCCGATTCGGTCATTTTTTGGACTTAGTGACACAAGAGCGCCTCCATTCCGGGCGCAGAGAGATACCTTCGGACGCTTTAGTACTTTCGGGTCGGAAGGATACGGCGCGCAACGTCGGCGGGAAAGACCCGCTCGTCGGTGATGATGCGAGTCGGCAGCTCCTTACCGGACATATAGTCCTTTACCGCCTTCATGAGCTGATCGCCCAAGAGGGGGTTGCACTCCACCGTGCAGTTGAGCGTGCCGTCGATCATCGCCTGGAAGGCGCCGCGGGCGGCATCGACGGAGACTATGACGATGTCCTTTCCCGGCACGAGTCCATATTCCTTGATCGCCTGAATCGCTCCCAGCGCCATATCGTCGTTGTGAGCGAAGAGTGCGTTGATCTGCCGACCCTTCGCCCGCAGGAACTTCCGCATCACGTCGCGGCCACCCTCCACCGTGAAGTCTCCGCCCTCGGAGAGAATGATCTTGTAGTTCGGATGACCGCGGAGGATCTCTTCGAAGCCGTTCTTACGGTCGATCGCCGGCGCGGATCCGATCGTCCCCTGAAGCTCGGCGATGTTTACCGGTTTGTCGGTATGCATGTTCTGCACGAGCCAGCGAGCCGCGCGCCTTCCCTCCTCGACGAAATCGGAGCCCATGAAGGTCACCCACAGCGAATCGTCCCGGATGTCGACCGCCCGATCGGTGAGGATGACCGGAATGCCCGCCGCCTTTGCTTCGTTGAGGACCTCGTCCCACCCGGACTCGACGATCGGCGAAAAGGCGATGACATCCACCTTTCGCGCTATGAAGGACCGGATCGCCTTGATCTGATTCTCCTGCCGCTGCTTCGCGTCGACGAAGAGCAGGTCGATCCCGAACTTCTTGGCCGCCTCCTTTATCGACTTGGTGTTGGCGACTCGCCACTCGCTCTCCTTTCCGACCTGCGCAAAGCCGAGGACGATCTTGCGCTTGGGATCGGCAACCGTGGTCATGGCAGCCTCGGCGACCGAGCCGTCGCGGATTCCGCCGAAGGTTATTTTCTGAGTGCGCAGGAAGATCTTCTTCGGGATCCCCTCCTGATGGGTGAGAATGTCGAGCGCGTAGCGGACGGCCTCCTTGCCTCCGGTCGGACAGTTAAAGGTCGCCGACAGGACGCCTCGCTTTACCAGATCGATGCCCCCGAGGGGCCCCGGGAGACCGTCGATTCCGATAAAGCGCACGCCCTTGAGCCCCGCCTTTTCGGCGGCAAGATACGCACCGTAGGCCATCGTGTCGTTCTGGGCAAAGACGACGTCCACCTTGGGATACCGGCGAATCTGAGCGAGGAAGGCGTCCTCGGCCTTGTCGCGCAGCCAATCCGCGACGATGGTGCCGACGATCTTCACGTTCTTCGCCTTCTTCAGGGCGTCGCGGAAGCCGAGGCTGCGGTCGAGCACGAGGGGGGAGTTGGGCCGGCCCTGGATCTCCACCACGTTGCCGCCCTTGGCCCCGAGGAGGTCCGCTACGTATTTCCCCGCCTGGTTGCCCAGGAGCCAGTTGTCGGGACCGATGAAGAGCGTGTAGTCCCAGCCCTCCACGGCTCGGTCGAGCAGGATGACCGGAATCTTCTGGTAGGCCTCCGCCACGGTGGAGGTGAGCGCCGCTGCATCGGTCGGCGAGATGATAAGAAGGTCGACTCCGTAGTCGAGAAGCTTGTGCACGTCGTTGATCTGCTTCTGGCTGCTGTCGGCCGCATCGGTGAAAACCACCCGGACGTTCTTGTAGTGCGAGGCGGCCTGCTGGATCTCCTGGTTCATGATTATGCGCCACGGCTCGGTGAGATTCGCCTGCGACATTCCGATGAGGTACTCGATGTCTCGGTCCGACTCCGACACGTGGGAGCACGATGCGACGAGGAGAACCAGGGTCGAGCATAGGGCTGCAAGCATGATGCCGGCCCGAATTTTCCGCTTCATCTATCGCCTACCCCTTTTCGATAGTCAACCGGCGCCAGGCCGAGGACGCGCTTGAAAGCGCGCGAAAAGTAGTGCTGGCTCGCAAAGCCCACCGACTCGGCAACCTCGTAGATCTTCACCGAGGGATCGAGCATGAGCTGCGCGGCTTTCGTCGCGCGGAGTCTCGTCAGATAGTCGACGAATGAAAGCCCGGTCTGCTGCTTGAGCACTCGGCTGAGATAGCCGGGGGAGAGCTTCATCGCTCCGGCGGTCTCTTCAAGCGTCAGGCTGTGGCGGCCGTAGTTCTCCTCAAGAAAGGAATTGATTTTCAGCACGGTGGAGGAGGTGGCGCCCTGATCGGAGAGCTCTGCGACGAGCAGGTCGTAGGTCTCCGGAAGCGCAGACATTCCCCCACTGACCGCGGCCTGCGCAAGGATGATCTCGGCAATCTTCGAATCTGCTGCCTTGGAGCGGATGCGCGGCAGCGCATCGACCCACGCCTCTCCGCCCGACGAGGAGGTGAGCGCAACTAAATCGTCGTAGTCGTCCTGAAACACGTAGGTCGGATGGAACTCCTGGAGGGTGTCGGTAAGGATATTGCGGATGACCAGCGAGGCAAGGTGCCGGTCGTGCTGCCGGGCGACCGCCGTCCCCACTCCCCGCTCCATGATGCGGACCACGACCATCCCGGGTGATTGACCGAAATCGATGCCCAGGAAGTCGAGCTGGTCGTCGATTTCCGATTGGGAGAGCCTTCCGGTCACCCATTTCTGCATGAACTCCTCCCGTATGGCCGGGAGGTTGCGCTCAAGTTGATCACGCGCCCAGGCTACGTACCGGTTCTGTTTTCGGAGAGCCTCGAGCTCGAGCCGTGCCCGCTTCAAGACATCGATGAGCTGATCCTGGGAGATCGGCTTCAGGATGAAGTCGAAGACCCGGAGCTGGAGGGCGCGCTTTGCGTATTCGAACTCGTCGTGACCCGTGACGACAACGATAACGCAGTCACGCGTGAGAGAGTTGATCTGCTCGATGAGCTGGAGGCCGTCGAGAAACGGCATTCGAATGTCGACAAGGAGGATGTCGGGCCGCGCCTCTTTTACCGCTCTCAGGGCCGACTGGCCGTCCTCCGCCTCGGCCACGACTATCATGTCGCTCTCCGACTGCTCGATAGTCGCGCGAAGTCCGCGCCGGACCTTAGGCTCGTCGTCGGCTATGAGAACCTTCCACATTCCTAGGTCTCCCTCTCGACCAGCGGATGCATCACCTCCACCGTGGTGCCGAAACCGGATTTGCTATAGATGCGCACTCCGTATTGAGGACCGAAGGTGAGTCGGATTCGCTCGTTGACGTTGAGCAGCGCGAACCCCGCGTTGGCGGGCTTGTTGGTCGCCGAGTTCTCGAGAACGGTGCGCACGTGCAGGAGCTCCTCTTCACTCATGCCAATCCCATCGTCCGTGACCCGGAGCACGAGATGATCATCCCGCTTCTCCCCTTCGACCTCGATTGCGCCGTGCCCCCGCCGCTCCTTTATCCCATGGTAGATCGCGTTCTCTACAAGGGGTTGGAGACTCAGCTTCAGCACCAGGAAGTCGAGCACTGCATCGTCGACGGCGATTTTGAAGTCGAACTTGTCTTCGTAGCGCGCCTTCTGAATCGTGAGATAGCTGCGGACGTGATCGATCTCGTCGCGAACTGGGATAAGCTCTCTGCCCTGGCTCAAACCGATCCGGAACAGCTTCGTGAGGGCTCCGACAAGCTCGACGATATCGTAGGCCTCCCGCTCTTGCGCCATCCACTGGATGGTATCGAGCGTGTTGTAGAGGAAATGGGGCTTGATCTGCTGCTGGAGGATCTTGACCTCCGCCTCCCGCTTGCTTTGCTGCTCGTGGTAAACGAGATCGATGAGCTTCTGAAGCTCGGCGACCATCGTGTTGAAGCCGTTGCCGAGCTGGATGATCTCGTCGTTCCCCTTGTCGCGAAACCTCGGCGAGAGGTTGCCTGCCTCGACTTGCTTCATGAGGAGGCGCAGCTTGACGACCGGACGGGCGATCGACGAGGCAAAGAAGACGGATGCCACGAACGCAAGCACGACGGTGAGCGCGGCGATGATTATCGAGTAGTAGCGGCTGTTTATGACCGGCTTTAACACCTCGTTGAGGGAGAAGACCCCCACGGTTTTCCATCCGGTGTAGGGAGACTCCTCCCACATCAGCTGGTAGCTGCTCCCCTTGATGCGCCGGACGGCGCTGTGCATCTGCGAGTTGAGCCATTCGTTGCGCACGCGGTAGACGATCTTGTTCACCGGCGCGTACACGATGTTGCCGGTCCGGTCTATGAGAAAGATGAACCCGCTCTCGCCCAAGGCGGTGTCTGCGAAAATGTCCTCGACGACGTGGAGCTTCATGTCGATAAGGATCACTCCCTTGATCCGGCCCGTGGCCTCGTCGGTGACGGCCTTTACCACCGAGACCACGTCGTCCGAGGAGTCCTCCCTGCCGTTGCGAAGATTGCGCCCGATGGGGCGGGGAAAGAGCTGGATCGCACCGGGGGTGGCGACCGCCTCCTGGTACCAGCGATCGTTTGCAATGGCGTCGCGGGTGATGCGCTCGAAATCGTTGCTCAACAGGTGGTCGGCATCGTTGACCACAAGGATTCCGGCAATCTCGGGGTGGGCGCTCGTATAGGTGCGAAGCAGGCTGTGCGCCTCGGCGTACGAGTCGTCGGGTGAGAGGGGCGTGTGCGAGGTATTGAGAAAAGCCTGGATCTCCGGGCTCTGCGTCAGGTAATAGGTGATGTTCTCCATGTCATGGATGTAGAACTCGAAGTTGCGCGTCACCTGCCGAATCATCTGGATCATGTGGGAGGTCGTCTCGCGCTCGATCGTCCGGGAGTAGATCACGGGCCCGAGCACTCCGAGCGTGAGCAGCGGAAGCAGGATGATCGCGAGAAAATAGATGAGGAGCTTGCTTCGAATGCTCTTCGGCGATAGCATCAGTCGACCATTGACCTTCAAGGCTGCCGGATCTCCTTCCGGGCCGTTTCAGTGCTGAGCATCGCTCAGCCTCCTATAGGCTTCGGTTCCCTTCAATCTCGGGTTGTCCTGCGCGTAGTCGAAGGCGGTCAAGCCCGCCTTGTTGCGGGCCTTCCCGTCGGCTCCCGCATTCAGCAGGGTGGTGATCACCTCCGGATTCTGATTGTGGCCGGCCGCCCACATGAGCGCAGTCCGCCCGTCCTGGGCCTCGGCATTGGGGTCGGCCCCCGCATTCAGCAGCGCAGCGAGCACCGCCGGGTTCTGGTTGGATTCTGCGGCGTACATGAGGCTCGTTACCCCGCCGTCGTCGCGTGCGGAGACGTTGGCCCCGCCGTTCAGGAGAGTCTCGATAACCGAGGGAGTCTGGTTGAACTCGCTCGCATACATCAGGGCGGTCGAGCCGAAGGCGTCGCGCGCAGTGGGCGACGCGCCGGACTCGAGCAGCGCCGCGGCGACGGCGGGGTTCCGATTGAATCCGGCTGCACGCATGAGAGCCGTCTCGTTTCCCGCCGAGGTCAAGGCGTTTGGATCCGCCCCTGCCTTCACCAGCATCGCGATGACCGCCGGGTTCGAGTTCGACTCGGCCGCATACATCAACGGGGTAACCCCATATCCGTCCCGGATGTTCACGTCAGCGCCCTCGTCAATCGCGCGCTGCAGCTGTTGCGGCGGCGCGGTTTTCACGAGCTCGAAAAAGCTCGCCGCCTGCGCGTCCGCCTGCACCAACGAGAGAACAAGAAGAAACGCGAAGGCGCCGTGGACCGCCGCGACCTTGCTCATCTCGCACTCCTCCTTGTGACACCACCGCCAAGTATACTCGATACTTCGCGATCCTGCACCTCGGACCTCGGGCCGCGCTCCCCCTTGCGCATCTGGACTCGCCTCGCTATATTTTCTGAGTAAAATGATATCAGAACGTACAACCGGCGGGGGCCTTGCCGGACAGCTTGAAAGGCTCACCTTTGACATCGTTATCATTGGAAGCGGCCTCGCCGGGATGCGCGCGGCGCTGCAGGCGGCGAGAATATCCGACGGGAAGCTCAAGATAGCCCTCATATCGAAGCTTCACGCTATGCGCAGCCACTCGGTCTCGGCCGAGGGCGGCATCTCCGGCGTCCTCTATCCGGGCGAGGGCGGCGACACCGAGGAGCTGCACGCCTTCGACACCGTGAAGGGGGGCGACTATCTCGGCGACCAGCCCGCAATCGAGACCCTGGTCGCCGAGGCTCCGAAGGAGATCCGCTTCTTCGAGCACCTCGGCGTTCCCTGGAATCGCGACGAGAGCGGGCGCATCGTACTTCGCGCCTTCGGCGGCATGACCGTACCGCGAACCGCCTTTGCGGCGGACAAGACCGGCTTCTTCATGCTGAGCACCCTCTACGACAACATCCTCCGCTTCGACAACATAACGATCTTCCACGAGCACTACACCACCGATCTCCTTCTCAAGGACGGAGAGTTCAAAGGGGTGATCGCGCTCGACCTCGCGACGGGCCAGCCGAAGCACTTCGCCGCACCGTCCGGCATCATCGCCACGGGGGGCTTCGCGCGGATGTACGGCTTCACCACCACCGCCTACTCGAGCACGGGCGACGGGATTGCGCTCGCCTTCAAGGCCGGCCTGCCGATCAAGGACATGGAGTTCATTCAATTCCACCCGACCGGGATGATCCCGACCGGGGTCCTCATCACCGAAGCGGCGCGGGGCGAAGGAGGCTACCTCCTCAACTCCGAGAATCGACGCTTCCTGGACCGGTACGCAAAGAGCAAGATGGAGCTCGCCCCGCGCGACATCATCTCACGGGCTATGATCACCGAGATGAATGCCGGCCGGGGACTCATGCACCAGGTCTCCGGGATGAGCCACATGCTCCTCGACCTCCGCCACCTCGGCGAGGAGAAGATCGACGAGCGCCTGCCGATGATCAAGGAGCTCGCAATGAAGCGCCTTGCCATCAATCCCGCCTTCGAGCCCATCCCCGTCCGCCCCACCGCCCACTACACGATGGGCGGCATCCACGTCGGCCTCGGGGGCGAGGTCATGAGCGCCGACGGCTCGACCCCGATCGCGGGGCTTTGGGCCGCGGGCGAGTGCGGCTGCGTGAGCGTGCACGGCGCCAACCGCCTCGGGAGCAACTCCTTGAGCCACTGCGTGATCTGGGGCCGCATGACAGGCGAGGCGGCAGCAGCCCGCGCCCAAGGCGCGAAGAGCCGCCCCGATGCGGCGGACGCACGGGAGCAGGTCGACGCCGCGCTCGGCGGGCTACAGGAGCTCTTCGACCGGAAGGGAGGCGAGGACCCCTACCAGCTGCGCAAGGAGCTCTGGGAGACGATGGATGCCAACGTTCACGTCTACCGCGAGACCATGAAGCTGGAGACGGCGCAGGAGAAGCTCGCAGAGCTTCGCGAGCGCTTCGCAACGGTCAGCGTGCGCGATCGAAGCGACGTCTACAACACCAACCTCCGCGACACCCTGGAGATCGGGAACATGATCGAGCTGGCGCAGACGGTGGTAGCCGGCGCGCTCGGCCGCAAGGAGAGCCGCGGCGGCCATGCCATGGTCGAGTACCCCACGCGCGACGACGCCGCCTTCCTCAAGCACACCCTGATCCACCGAACCGAGCGGCTGCCGAAGGTCTCGTACCGCGAGGTCTCCATCACGAAGTGGCAGCCGATGGAGAGGACGTACTGATGGTGATCCAGAAAAAAACCAAGGACCTCCGCGGTCCGCAGACGCGCATCGGCCGCCTTACGCGCTTCTACCTCGAGGCCTACATCCATGTTCTGACCTACCGGATCATGGTGCCGCTCGTCGTCCTCTACGGCCTCGCGGTCTTCGCCTATCTCCTTTTTCCGGGGCTGGGGCTGCTCTTGAAGCTCTTCACCCTCGTCATGTGGGTCCTGTGGACCCCGCAGTTCTTCGAGATAGCGAAGGGACTCTCGCTTGCCGGGTCGCGCGGAATCGCCTTCGGCCATTTGAATGAGGAGTTCGCGCATCTCTACCGAAAGCGCTACCCGCACGCGATGGGCGGCTATCTGGCCTTCCCCTACGTGGTTCTTGCGCTCTGGGCAGCGGGTTTCATCGTCGTCCTTGTGAGGTGGTCTCCATGAAAGCCTCGTTCTTCATGTTCTTCTATTATTTGGGATTGATCGGGGTTCCCGTTCTTCTTCTCCTTGTTGCGCTCTTCGCGCTCGTCCCGGTCGGCGCGACCGTGACCACCATCCTCCTCGTCCTCATCGGCGCAGGCTCTCTCGCCTACGGCGCAGTCGGGGTTCGAGAATGCTACTTCCACGGAGGCAAAAAAAGTGCGGCAGCTGTCGGCAATCGAAACGAAAACCATTGAGCTCACGGTAAAGCGGTTCGACACCGAGGCTCAGGACTTCAAAGAGACCACCTACCAGATAGAGGCGGATCGCTTCACGACCGTCCTCGACGCCCTGATCGGGGTGAAGGAGCGCCTGGACCCGACCCTCTCGCTGCGCTACAGCTGCAACATGGGCATCTGCGGCTCCTGCGGCATGGTGATCAACGGCATGCCCCGCCTCGCGTGCGAGACGAACATCTTGTCCCTCGAGACCGATCGCATCACTATCGGACCGATGGAGGCCCATCCCCTCCTCCGTGACCTCGTGACGGACTTCGACGACTTTTTCGCCAAGCACAAGAGCGTTACGCCGTGGCTCGTGCGCACCGACGAGGATGAGAAGTTCCGCGCCGAGAAAGAGTACGTCCAGACAAAGAGCCAGGTCGACTACTTTATCGACTTCGCGAACTGCATCAAGTGCGGTCTGTGCGTGGATGCCTGCCCGGTAAGCAACACCAACCCGCACTTCCTCGGCCCCCAGGCCCTCGCCCAGTCCTACCGCTTCAACAGCGACTCCCGCGACCAGGGCGAGCGCAGGCGGCTCGACACAGTCGACTCCATGGATGGCGCCTGGGGCTGCGAGTACGCGGGCGCCTGCTCCAAGGTCTGCCCCAAGGGGGTCGACCCGGCCCTCACGATCCAGCTCATCAAGCTCAACCTCATGAAGTACCGACTCACCGGGAAGACGGATCCCGACAAGCGCGCCCGGTAGGGGCTCGCCCCTGCGGCGGGGCTGGCCGGGGGCGCGAGGGGGCAACCCCAATCGGCCCGCCGGCTTCCCGTCACCCCTCGTAGCCCGGAACCGCAACCGTTGCAAGCAGCTCTTCGAGATACTCTGCGGGATTGAGCCCACGGCCTGCCTGCCCGCTCTTCAGAAGGATGCGGCTTGCGAGAACCGCCGGGGCGATCTCCTTCACGTCCTCGGGGACGACGTAGTCGCGGCCGCGAATCGCGGCGAGCGCCTGCGCCCCCTTGTAGAGGGCGAGCGATCCGCGCGGAGAGATCCCCATGGCTAGCCGGGAGTCGCTGCGGGTCCGCCCCACGACGGCCATGATGTAGCGGGCGAGGCTCGAGGCCACATGGACCGAGAGGACGGCCTCCTGCATCGATAGGAGCCGCTTTGGCTCGCCCCCCTTCTCCCGCACAGCCGGCTCGCTTCGCTCCGCTTCGCCGGAGAGGATGCGCCGCTCGGTCGCGGGCGACGGATAGCCGAGGGTGAGGGTGAGAAAAAAGCGGTCCTTCTGCACCTCTGGAAGCGGAAAGGTCCCTTCCGACTCGGCCGGGCTTTGCGTGGCAACGAGGACAAAGGGTTCCGGGAGCTTCAGGCTTCGTCCCTCGACGCTCACCTGCCCCTCCGCCATCGCCTCGAGGAGCGCCGACTGCGTGCGAGGCGTCGCGCGGTTTATCTCGTCGACCAGGAGGAAGTTGGTGACGATAGGACCCTCCTTGAACACGAAGCCTTCCGTGCGCGGATTGTAGACCGATACCCCGAGGATGTCGGAGGGCATCAGGTCGGGGGTGCACTGCACCTGCTTGAAACGCACGCCCAGCTCCGTCGCTATCGCGCGGGCCAGGAGCGTCTTCCCGGTGCCCGGAAGGTCCTCCAGAAGGAGATGACCCCGGCACAGGAGTGATGCCACGCAGTGCTCGACTGCGCTTCGATTTCCGAAGTAGCGGCCCTCCACGCCGGCGATGAGCTCGCGCGCCCAGCCGGAAACTTCGGCAACCGTAGGTCCACTCATTGCTTCTCGCCCCTTATCCGCGCCACCTGCGCGATGGTCCGAAAATAGGCCGCAAGCCGCTCGTCGGAAAGCGTGCGCCCCGAGTAGAGTCCCTCCTCGAAGATCGCCGCGATCTCGGCGAGGAGGGCTTTAGCCTCCGGAACCCTCTTCCCGAGGAGGCCGGCATATTCCCGCGGGGCGTAGGCCGGCGAAAAGCCCACGCCGACGCGATCGCCCCACCGAATGAGGCGCCGGAAGGCCCGCAAGAAGGGGGCGAGTGGAAGCCGCCTGCGAAGCTCATCCTCTCCACCGCCCCGGGAATCCCGTGCACCGGAGCGCGGCGCACCGCCCCGGCCGCCCCTGCGGAGCCCGCGCGCCGGGCCCCACCCCGCCGCGGGCGAGGCTCCCCCTGCGAAGAGCAGGCGAAGCCGGGCGACGAACCCTATCGCCAGCTCGACGAGGTAGCGCAGCGCGCGCGCAACCGGCCGGCGCGCTCCCGCCAGTCGCGGGCGCAGCCGTAGGAGCGGGCGCAGGAGAAAGGCGAGCAGGGCGAGCGCGCCGGCCCCGAGCAGTCCCCAGCCGAGCGCCTGCAGGATCGTTCGCAAAAGAGCGGTCCACGCCGGGGGGCCCGCTGCGGGGAGGCTCCGCAGGGCCTCCGCCATCTCGGAGGGGGCCGGCGGCCGCGCGAAATGGGGGACGG
>Ga0307373_10011188_pt1 | contig 13040 bp, 11 predicted proteins | sample OX2MG_FD_202534 | JGI IMG/M metagenome (GOLD analysis project Ga0307373, IMG submission 202534) | Soil microbial communities from Risofladan, Vaasa, Finland - OX-2 | ecosystem: Environmental > Terrestrial > Soil > Coastal area > Acid sulfate soil | place: Finland: Risofladan, Vaasa | collected... | reverse complement strand
TTCGTGCTGACCGGCCGGCTGCCGAGGTAGGTCCACGGCGAGGTATTCGACACGGTGCACCACAGCAGCGGGTCATCCGCCGCCCGGCCGCTGTATTCCAGCGTGACCGCGGGCTGGCGCCGGTCGGTGAGGCGGTAGAACTGGCGCGTGGCCATCCGCAGGTACAGGGCCGGGCTGACCGAGCGGCCGTGCGCCCGGCGGCCCTCCACCGCCCGGACCACCTCAGCGTCGATCCCCATCCCGGAGTTGAAGACGAAATACCGGTCATCGGCCAGGCCCACGCCGATGCTGGCGCAGCGGCCCGCCGTCAGCGCCTCGAGGATCTGGCCGGTGGCATCGACCGGGTCCGGTGACAGCCCTAGGGCGCGGACGAACACGTTGGCGCTCCCGCCCGGCAGCGCGGCCAGCGCCGGCAGAGCCGGCGGGGCGGCCGGCGGGCCGGGGGCGGCCGGAGGCCGGCCCAGCAGCCCGTTGACCACCTCGTTGACCGTCCCATCCCCGCCCAGGGTAATGACGAGCCCGTAGCCTTCTGGGACGGCGGCGCGCGCCAGCCTGGTGCCGTGTCCCCGGTAGCGTGTCTCCACGATCTCAAGGTCGACGGCGGACGCCAGGGCATGGGCGATGACATCCCGGCGCAGCCGGGTCGTGGAGGTGGCGTGTGGGTTCACGATCAAGAGCGCGCGCACGGGCCCAGGCTAACGATGGGCCTGACCGGGCGGGCCGGGCGGCGGACCCGGCGGACCGGGCGGTCCCTGCGGGCCCCGGCCGCCAGGATGCCGCCCCGGCTGCCCCGCCCCGTCCGCCGACGATCACCGCCGCGGTCGTGATCGAGGCGATCGAGGCGGCGCTGGTGCTCGGGGCCGCCATCCTCGCGGGCATCGACACCGGCCGAGGGCGGTCGTATCAGCTGTCGAGCGGCATCGCCATCACGGTCATCGGCATCGCGACGGCGGCCCTGCTCGGGCTGGTAGCCGCCGGCCTGCGCCGCCCGCGCCGCTGGACCAGGACTCCTGCCCTGCTGACCCAGCTGTTCACCGGCATCGTGGGGATCTACCTGCTGCAGGGCGGGCGATACGGCTGGGGAGGGCCAGCGATCCTGCTCGCCGTGGCGGGCTTCGCGACCCTGCTGGCGCCGCCGAGCACCCGCGCGCTCACGGTCGGCCTGCCCCAGCCGGCCGACCGGCACCGGCAGCGGCCACGCTAGAGCCCGTGCTGAGCTGGCCCGTGCTGAGCTGGCCCGTGCTGAGCTGGCCGTTACTCGTCCGTCGTCAGGCCTTCGCGCAGCTGGGCGAGCGTCTTGGCCAGCAGCCGGGAAACGTGCATCTGCGAGATCCCGAGCTCGGTCGCGATCTGAGACTGGGTCATATTGCCGAAGAACCGGAGCAGCAGGATCCGCTTCTCGCGCGGCGGAAGCCGCTCCAGGAGCGGCTTGAGCGATTCCCGGTACTCGACGCCTTCCAGGGCATCGTCGACCATCCCTAGCGACTCGGCGACCGCGGGCGCATCCTCGTCGCCCGAGTCGGGCGCGTCCAGGGAGACCGTGGAGTAGGCATTCGCCGACTCCAGTCCCTCCAGGACGTCCTCCTCGCTCATCTGCAGGTGAACGGCCAGCTCGGCGACGGTGGGCGCGCGGCCGAGCCGCTGCGCGAGGTCCCCGATCGCCTTGGTCAGCGCCAGCTTGAGCTCTTGCAGGCGGCGGGGCACGCGCACCGCCCAGCCCTTGTCGCGGAAATGGCGCTTGATCTCGCCGACAATGGTGGGCGTGGCGTAGGTCGAGAACTCGACGCCGCGCTCCAGGTCGAACCGGTCGATGGACTTGATCAGGCCGATCGTGGCCACCTGAGTCAGGTCATCGAGCCATTCGCCCCGGTTTCTGAACCTGCGGGCCAGGTACTCCACCAGCGGCAGGTGCAGCTCGACCAGCTCGCCGCGGATCCGCAGCCGCTCCGCATCGCCCGGCGGCAGGGCAGCGAGCCGCTCGAACAGTTCACGCGCGTGGCTGCGTTCCCGGGTCCCGTGCTGGACCCGTGGTGTATCGGCCACCGCGGCCGCCTGGTCGCCTAGGTCGCTGTGGTCGTCGCCGTTCAGGGCCGCCGAGTCGAGCTCGGCGCCGCTGAAGCTGAGCACGGCTGGCTCCGGGCCCTCCGGCTCGCCAGACGCCGCCAGTCCTCCCGCCGCCGGCATGGCATTGAGCTCCTCGGTCAAGGCGGTCTCTGTCTCCCCTGTCACGCTGACCCCGATGCCCGGCGACTCTTGCGCATGACGATCGTGAGCTGGTCACCGGGTCCTGCGAACGCGTCCACGCTCCCGGCCAGCGCCGACAGCACCGTCCACGCGAAAGTGTCGCTGGCGGGCGGGCTGGGCGCCAGGCTCGGTACCGAGACCGAGATCGTCATCATCTCGCGTCCGAGCGCGAAACCGCACTCCAGGTCGCTTCCGGGGATCGCCTGGTGCAGGAGCATGGCGCAGGCCTCGTCGACGGCGATCCGCAGGTCCTCGATCTCGTCGAGGGTGAAGTCGAGGCGAGCGGCCAGGCCTGCCGTGGCGGTGCGCAGCACCGACAGGTAGGCGCCTTCGGCGGGCAGCCGGACCGTCACCAGGTCCTGCGTGCCGCCGCGCTCCGCCGGCGCCGTCGCCGCGGTTGTCGTCTTTTCGGTCACTTCTGGCCTCCCACATGCACCGGACGCGATGCCTGCGGTGGCGCAGGTGCCGGCTCCTGTCTGCAACCTACAGTGACTACGCGACTGCATCCGACGCGGCACGCGGTGCGGGCGGCGGAAGGAAGCCGGGCACGGCCCGGCCGACCGGGCCGCCTGGCACCGCCAGGCGGCCCGCCGACCCGAACTGCGGCGACGGCCGGTCAGGCCTGCTTGGTCTCCCAGAAGATCTTGCTGATCTCCTCGATCTTGGACAGGAGCTGCTCGGCCGTGGCCGGATCGGTGCTCGACTTAGTACCGCCACCGCCGCCAGCCAGCTTGGTCGCCTCGTTGAACAGCTGGTTGAGCTGCGGGTACTTCTCGAAGTGCGGAGGCTTGAAGTAGTCGGTCCACAGCACCCAGAGGTGGTGCTTGACCAGTTCGGAGCGCTGCTCCTTGATGATCAGGGCGCGGGCGCGGAACTCCGGGTCGGTGTTGGCCTGGTACTTCTCGCTGATGGCCTTGACCGACTCGGCCTCAATCCGTGCCTGGGCGGGGTCGTAGACACCGCAGGGGAGGTCACAGTGAGCGTGAGCCGTCGTGGCAGGCTCGAGGAGACGTGCGAGCAACCTCATTGATCTCCTTCTCTCATGTCCGATCATTGATTCGGCGGTTCTGACAGTACAACGTCACCAGGCACTGCCCACGAGGGAGGGATGCATGCGCTGGCCACTGGGCCGGATCGCGGTCGCGGAACGGTCGATGGAGCCAGCCCTCCGGCCCGGAGACTGGCTGATCGTCTGGCGCGGCCTGCGATCGGATCGGCCACCGCGGATCATGGCGGGCCAGATCGTCATCGCCCGGCATCCCGGCCGCACGGACTTCCTGCTGGTCAAGCGGGCCGCCCGGCGCGACGCCGGCGGCTGGTGGCTGGAGTCCGACAACGGCGGGGCCGGCGCGGTGGACAGCCGGTCCTTCGGTGCGGTGGCGCCGGAGCAGATCACCGCCCGCGTCCTGGGGCGCTACCACCGGGGCCCGGCCTGAAAGGCAAGAACCCCCGGCCCCGATCACGGGGCCGAGGGTCCTCGCCGTCGTGTTAGACGCCCGGCAGTGTTAGACGCCCGGCAGTGTTAGACGCGCTCGGGCGGCTCGACTCCGGACTGTGCCTCGACGAGCCTGAGCATCTCGGCCCTGGGGAGCCGGACGAACTGGGCCCAGAAGTAGATCGCCAGGCTGAACACGGCCACGATCACTATGTCCCACCACAGGGGGATGCGTCCGGTATTCAGCGGGGCCTTCACGGCACCGCCGGCGTACTGGCCCATCCAGGAGATGATGCCCATGCCGATCAGGTACACCGGCAGCCACTGCGCCGACCTCCAGTCCAGCGGCGGACGGTTCTGATCGAACGCCATCGCGATGGCGATCAGGACGTAGCCGATCAGGATGCAGAGCCCGAGCTTCCAGATCACCTCGAAGCCCGACCAGTAGATGATCAGGTTGGCGATGACGAACGCCAGCGGCGCCATCACGGTTGCCCCGCCCATCCGGTACGGCCGGGATGCCTCCGGGACCTGCCGGCGGAACGCGCCCAAGGACAGCGGCGCGCCCGCGTACATCAGCACCGACGCCGACGTGACCAGGCCGACCAGCGCATGCCAGCTCGGGAACGGCAGCAGGAAGACCAGGCCGAAGACGAACGCGATGATTAGCGAGAACCACGGCACGCCACGGCTGTCGGTGCGGGTGAAGATCTGCGGGTAGTAGCGGTTCCGCCCCAGCCCGTAGGAGACCCGTGACGTCGACGTCACGTAGATCAGGCCGGTGCCGAACGGGGAGATGAACGCGTCGATGCGCAAGATGACGGCCAGCCAGCCCAGCCCGACCACGCCCGCCAGGCCCGCGAACGGCCCGGCCAGGATGGGCGCGTTCTTGATGCCCGCGAAGCCGTGCCCGAGGAAGCTGGTCGGCATCGCGCCGATGAAGACCACCTGGAGCAGGACGTAGACCAGCACGCCGATCAGGACCGCGCCGATGATGGCCCGCGGCAGGTTGCGCTGCGGGTTCTTGATCTCACCCGCGAGTTGGTCGGCCTGCTCGAAGCCGAGGTAGGCGAACATGACGCCCGCCGTGCTGATCGCGCCGAGAATGCCCTTGACGCCCAGCGGCATGAACCCGCCCGGCGGGCTGAAGTTGCCGCCGTGGAACTTGAAGAACAGCACGATGATGGCCAGCACCGGGATGGCCAGCTTCCACCACATGATGGTGGCGTTGGTCTCCGACAGCAGCTTGATGCCCAGGAAGTTGATCGCGGTGAAGACGGCCATCAGCACGATGGTCATCACGAAGCCGATCGTAGTGACGTTCCCGGTCGTGGTGTTGTACAGGCCCTTCCAGTAATAGGACCCGTACTGCATCACGGCGAAGCACTCGATCGGGGCCACCGCGACGGCCTGGAGCCAGGAGAAGAAGCCGAACGAGATGCCGGCGGCGCCGCCGAAGGCGAAGTGCGGGAACCTCGCGGTTCCGCCCGACACCGGGTACATCCCGCCAAGCTCGGCGTGCACGAGCGCCAGGATAATGACCGCGATGCCCGCGATGACCCAGGATAGGAGGGCCGACGGTCCGGCTGCTTGCGCGGCGAACAGAGAGCCGAACAGCCAGCCCGAGCCGATGATCGAGCTCTCGGACGCCCAGATGGCTCCGATCAGCCCCATCTCTCGCTTCAGGCCGACGTCCGCCGGTCTGGTCTGAGTCTCTAGTGACTCTGCTGCCATGATCGAACCTTCTTCCGGGTCCGCATACGTGGGCCATACGGCCGTTGAGTAGGGCTCATGGTAATGATCCACTCGTGCGATGAGAAGAAGCCGCTTGGCGTCATTTCGATAACGCGGGTCACTGTAAGGGTATTGTGCCGCAACCGCCGGACTCGAGATAGAAGCAGTCAAACAGCAGGTCAGGAGCCTGGTTCCCGGATGTCAGCGGCTTGCCGGGGATTCTGGGGCGCCCGAGTGGGTGTAACCAGAAGATAACAAAGGCCCGGGTGGCCGATTTTCGTTAGCTGGCGGCCGTGGCGGCGTGCCCCGCGCCTTCCGGCCTTGCCTGCGCGCGGATCGTCGTGACGTTCGCGCGGGATGCGCCGTGTTCCGCGCAATATCGGCGAGACCGGCTGGGGCTGGCGTCGATGAAGACGCGCTGGCATGAGGCGATGGAGCAGACCCCGAGCCGGTTGAGCCCGAACTGGGAGACCACCAGGGTCAGGCCGATGACCGCGCCCGCGGCATACCTGTCCGAGGCCGAGCCGCCGTCGGCCAGGTGAACGTGCCAGCTCTGGTCGTCGTGGCTGACCAGTTCGGGCTGGATCGGGCTGCGGGCCAGCAGCCCGTTGAGCCGCTCGACGGCCTCGCGGTCACGGCCGGTAGCGGCGGCTGTGAAGACCTCGCTGAACTCGGCCCGGAGAACCCGCAGCGCGTCAAGATCGAAGGGCGTCGCCGCGCGGGCGAGCCGCGGCCGGTCATTTACCAGCACGCTAAAGCCAGCAATGGTGCCGAGCGGATCGGGAGCGTCGTTGGCCTGGTAGACGGTGTTCACGAGGCGAACCGCGAGCTCGGCATAGGACGTGAGATTCACTCCGGTCCTTACCTGCGGGGGAGTTCAGATGGGCCGCTTCCCACGTCGACTATCGCACAGCCGACGCGAGCCGTCCCTGCGTTCTGCTGGGCCGGCGATTGACTCTACCGGCCGGGACCCCCGGGCGCCGCGGGTTTGCTCGATAGCCCGCCGGCCGCCGGCCTGGGCCGACGCGCTAAGGTCCACAGCATGTTCGCAGTCACTGCCGCGCGTTTCGATGCCAGCGACCCGCTCGCTGCCCTCGACCTTGGTGAGCATGCCGATCCCTCGCCGCCGTCGGGCTGGGCCACTGTCACCGTGAAGGCCACCGCGCTCAATCACCATGACCTCTGGTCGCTACGCGGCGTCGGCCTCGCCGCCGACCGCCTGCCGATGATCCTGGGCTGCGACGCGGCCGGGATCGACGAGGACGGCAACGAGGTGGTCGTGCACGCGGTGATCGGCGATCCGACGCTCGCCGCCGGCGATGAGACGCTCGACCCTTCCCGGTCGCTGCTATCCGAGCGGTACGACGGCACGTTCGCCGAGCAGGTGATAGTGCCCCGGCGGAATCTGGTCCCCAAGCCCGCGGCCCTGAGCTTCGAGCAGGCCGCCTGCCTGCCGACGGCCTACCTCACGGCCTACCGGATGCTGTTCGACCGAGCCGGGCTGCAGCCGGGCGCGACCGTGCTGGTCCAGGGCGCGGGCGGCGGAGTGGCCACCGCGCTGATCCTGCTCGGCCGGGCGGGCGGCTTTCGCGTCTGGGTGACGAGCCGGAGCGAGGCCAAGCGGGCGCGCGCCATCGAACTGGGCGCCGACCGGGCATTCGAGAACGGCGCGCGACTGCCGGAGCGCGTGGACGCGGTCATGGAAACGGTCGGCGAAGCCACGTGGGCGCACTCGCTGCGTGCCCTCAAGCCGGGCGGCACCGTGGTGGTGTGCGGCGCGACCAGCGGCTCGGTGCCGTCAGCCGACCTGACCCGGGTGTTCTTCCTGCAGCTATCTGTGGTCGGCTCGACCATGGGCAGCCGCGATCAGCTCGCCCGCCTGCTCACCTTCCTGGAGCAGACCGGAGCCCGGCCGGTCATCGACCGCGTCCTCCCGCTGGCGCAAGCCCGTGACGGGTTCGCCGCGATGCTCGACGGAGAGGTGTTCGGGAAGATCGTGTTCACGCCGTAGGCTCGCGATCCGCGGAGCCGTCATCCGCGCTCGCGGATGGGTCAGCCGCGTGGTCGCCGGCGGTCTCGTCGTCGCCTGGCTCGCGGTGGGCGGGGGAGCCGTCCGCGAAGATCTCGTCGCGGATCCGGGCCAGGGTGTCGGAGAGGATGTCTCGCAGGTCGCCGAGCGCGCTGTCGCCGATATCCCCGGCGTGCCCGGCGGCCGAACTGAGCTCACGGGCGAACTCGGAGGCCAGCCGTTCGAGCCCGGCGGGCATCGCGGCCCAGTCCTGGCGGCCACGAGCACCGCGCCGCTGCGACCGGAACGTGTCGCGGATATCGTCGCGCGCCTGCCGTGCCTCGTCCCTGATACGCCTGGCGTCGTCCCGGCCCGTGTCGGGTTGACTCGCACCGGGCCGGCTCGCACCGGGCCGGGCCTCCCGGCGGACATCCCTGGCGGCCCAGGTGATCTCCTCGCGCAGGCTGCGGACCGTGTCCCTGACGTCCTCGGTCACCTCGCGGGCGATGTCGCGCACCGACTCGGTCAGCTCTTCCTCAAGCTCGGCGAGATCGTCGAGTCGCGCGCGGATCTCCTCCCGGCCCTTCTCCGTGATCCGGTAGACCTTGCGGCCGTCCACCTCGTCGTGGGTCACCAGGCCGTCTTCCTCCAGCCTGGCCAGCCGCGGGTAGATCGTGCCGGGTGACGGCGAGTAAACGCCCATGAACCGGTCCTGCAGCAGCCGGATGACCTCGTAGCCGTGCCGCGGCGCCTCGTCAAGCAGCTTGAGCAGGTACAGCCGGAGCCTGCCGTGCCGGAAGACCGGGCTCACCGTGCATCACCTGTCCTGCCTTGCCAGCATGCAGTCCGGGGATCGCGGGGGGCCACCGAGCGGGGCGCCATCGAGCGTGACATCGCGTTCCTCTCCCTGCACTGGAGCGCCATCGCCAGCAAGGGCGTCCCCCCCAGGTACGTTATGTCGCGTTGGCCAAAAGTCAAGATGTATCGTGTCTGGCGGCGACGTCAACAGCCTACTCGGCGACAGCGGGTGCTACTCGCCGGTACCCATGCAAATCGCTGGTACCCGTGCCACTCGCGGATAACGCGCTACTCGTCGAGGTCGTCGTCGAGCCGCGCGAGCCAGCTGGCGAGCCGGTCCACGGGGGCCTCGTCCTCGGGATGGTCGTCGACGAACTCGCGCAGCCGCTCGGCCAGCCAGGACAGTGCCACCTGCTCATCCCCGCGTCGCTGCGTGAGCTCCTCGATGCCGCGGTCGGTGAAGTACACCGTTATCCGTCCAGGCGCAGGGCCGCCGCGATGAGCCCGGCATGCTCGGCGGCGTGCGCCTTGGCCGAGCCGCCCGCCGGCGCCGAGCTGGCCGGAAGCGAGAACAGGCTGACCGGGCGGCCGATGACGTTGGGCAGGCGCAGCCCCATGTACGGCCAGGTGCCCATGTTGGCCGGCTCCTCCTGAACCCAGGCGACCTGCGCGGTGGCCGGATAGTGCGCGAGCTCAGCGGTGATCTCGGCGGCGGGCAGCGGGTAGAGCCGCTCGACCCGCACCAGGGCGACATCGGTCAGGCCGCCCGCCCGCCGCTGCCCCGCCAGGTCGTAATAGACCTTGCCCGCGCACAGCACCACGCGCCGGACGGCGGCGGGATCGAACTGCTGCCCCGTGCTGGGCGACTCTGCCGCGCCCGCGAACTCCGGGTCGCGCAGGACGGGCAGGAACGAGCCCGAGGTGAAGTCGGCCGATGCGGAGGTGGCGGTCTTGAGCCGCAGCATCGACTTGGGCGTGAAGATGATCAGCGGCTTGACCCGTGCGGTCAGCGCCTGCCAGCGCAGCAGGTGGAAATAGCTGGCCGGGGTGCTCGGCGCCGCGACCGTCATGTTGTCCTGCGCGCACAGCGACAGGAAGCGCTCGACCCTGGCCGACGAGTGGTCCGGGCCCTGCCCCTCGTAGCCGTGCGGCAGCATCAGCACGACGCCGGAGCGCTGCCCCCACTTCTGCTCGCCGGAGCTGATGAACTCATCGACGATGGTCTGCGCCCCGTTAATGAAGTCGCCGAACTGGGCCTCCCAGCAGACCAGCGCGTCCGGCCTGGCCACCGAGTAGCCGTACTCGAAGCCGACCGCCGCGTACTCGGACAGCAGCGAGTCGTAGATGTGGAACTTGGCGCTCGGCCCGTTGAACCGGCGCAGCGGCGTGTACTCCTCGCCGGTGTGCCGGTCGACGAGCACCGCGTGCCGCTGCCCGAACGTCCCGCGCCGGGAGTCCTGGCCGATCAGCCGGACCGCGTGCCCGTCGATCAGCACGGAGCCGAAGGCCAGCAGCTCGCCGGTCGCCCAGTCGATCTCGTCCTGTTCCACCATGGCCGCCCGGCGCTGCAGCTGGGGCAGTAGCCGCGGGTGCGGCGTGAACCCCTCGGGCAGGTCGAGCTGCGACTCGATGATCGCCTTGATGGTCTCCGCGGTGATGGCCGTGGGCACGCTCGCGTGGTCGGCCGGGGCCTCGCCGATCTCCGGCCTGGTCACCGCGCCGGGCTCGGCCGGCCGGCTCAGGGCGTCCCTGGTCTCGGTGAAGGCCCGTTCCAGCTCCTGCTGGTAGTCACGCAGGGCCTGCTCCGCCTCCTCCATCGTGATGTCGCCGCGGCCGATCAGCGACTCGGTGTAGAGCTTGCGGGTCGAGCGCTTGGCGTCGATCAGGTCGTACATGAGCGGCTGGGTGAAGGACGGGTTATCGGCCTCGTTGTGGCCGCGCCTGCGGTAGCAGATCATGTCGATGACGACGTCCTTGGCGAACGCCTGCCGGTAGGCGAAGGCGAGCCTGCCGACCCTGACCACTGCCTCGGGGTCGTCCCCGTTGACGTGGAAGATGGGCGCCTGGATCATCCTGGCCACGTCGGTCGAGTACACGCTGGACCGGGAGGACTCGGGAGCGGTGGTGAAGCCGACCTGGTTGTTCACCACGATGTGCACGGTTCCGCCGGTCCGGTACCCGCGTAGCTGGGACAGTTCCAGCGTCTCGGCGACGACGCCCTGCCCGGCGAATGCGGCGTCGCCGTGGATGAGTACGGGCAGCACCGTGAAGCCCGGCTCGCCCAGGTCCATGACGTCCTGCTTGGCCCGCACCACGCCTTCCATCACCGGGTCCACCGCCTCCAGGTGGCTCGGGTTGGCGACCAGGGACGTCCTGATCTCGCCCCCGCCCGCTACCTGGTAGGAGCCCTCGGCGCCCAGGTGGTACTTGACGTCACCGGAACCGTGCGTGCTGCTCGGGTCCAGGTTGCCCTCGAACTCGTTGAAGATCTGGCCGTATGACTTGCCGACGATGTTGGCCAGCACGTTCAGCCGGCCCCGGTGCGCCATGCCGATGACAGCCTCGTGCAGCTCCCCGTGGGCGGCCTCGGTCAGCACGGCGTCCAGCAGCGGGATCAGCGCCTCGGCGCCCTCCAGGGAGAACCGGCGCTGCCCGACGAACTTGGTCTGCAGGAACATCTCGAACGCCTCGGCCACGTTGAGCCGGGACAGGATGCGCAGCTGCTCGTCCTTGTCGGCCCGCCCGTGCGGCCGCTCGACACGGGCCTGGATCCAGGCCCGCTCCTCGGGGTTCTGGATGTGCATGTACTCCACGCCGAGGGTCCGGCAGTAGGAGTCGCGCAGGACGCCGAGGATCTTCCGCAGCTGCATCCGCGGCTCGCCGCCGAAGCCGCCGGTCGCGAACTCCCGCTCCAGGTCCCACAGGGTCAGGCCGTGCTGGTTGATGTCCAGGTCGGGGTGCTTGCGCTGCCGGTACTCCAGCGGGTCGGTGTCGGCCATGAGGTGGCCGCGTACCCGGTAGGCGTGGATCAGCTCGTGGACCCGGGCGCCCTTGGTGATGTCGTCCTCGTGGCCGGCCTGGATGTCGCGCTCCCAGCGAACCGGCTCGTAGGGAATCTGCAGGGCCTGGAACACCTCGTCGTAGAAGCCATCCTCGCCCAGCAGCAGCTGGTGGATGACCCGCAGGAAGTCGCCGGACTGGGCGCCCTGGATGATCCGGTGATCGTAGGTTGAGGTGAGCGTGACCGTCTTGCTGATGGCCATCCGGGCGATCGTCTCGGCCGAGGCGCCCTGGTAGGCGGCCGGGTACTCCATCGCGCCGACGCCGACGATGCAGCCTTGACCCTGCATCAGGCGCGGAACGGAATGCTCGGTGCCGATCGTGCCCGGATTGGTCAGGCTGATCGTGGTGCCCGCGAAGTCCTCGACGGTGAGCTTGCCGTTGCGTGCCTTGCGGACCACGTCCTCATAGGCCATCCAGAACTGCCGGAAGTCCATCGTCTGCGCGGACTTGATGCTCGGCACCAGCAGCTGGCGCGATCCGTCGCCCTTGCGGATGTCGATGGCCAGGCCGATGTTGACGGCGCCGGGCTGGACGAGCACCGGCTTGCCGTCCACCTCTGCGAAGGCGTTGTTCATCTCGGGCACCAGGGCCAGGGCCCGGACGATGGCGTAGCCGATGAGGTGGGTGAAGGACACCTTGCCGCCGCGGCCGCGGGCGAGGTGGTTGTTGATGACGATGCGGTTGTCGACCAGGAGCTTGGCCGGCACCGCGCGCACGCTGGTCGCGGTCGGCACGGCCAGGCTCGAGGCCATGTTGGCGGCCGTCCTGGCCGCCGCCCCGCGCAGCTTGACCTGCGCGCCCGGCGGAGCAGCCGGCGCGACCTGCGATCCGGTGGCCGGCGCCTGCGCCGGAGCCGGTGCCGGGGCCTGCGCCGGAGCCTGGGCGGGTGCCGGGGCCAGCGCGACGGGGATGGCCGCGGGCGCCGGCCCGGTGAGGCCGCCCGGTGCCGGCTGCCCGGAAGGCTCGGCCGGCTGCGGCTGATAGTCGGCGAAGAAGTTCCACCACGCCCGGTCCACCGAGCTGGGATCCGCCTGGTACCGCTGGTAGAGCTCGTCGACCAGCCACTGGTTAGGGCCGAAGTCGGTGCCGGCGGGCCCGTGTGACCCGCTGTCGGGCCCGTGTGACCCGTTCGATCCGCCGGGCGGCTGCGCCCGGTCGGCTAGCTGTGTGTTGAGATCCGCGGAAACCCGCGGAGACCCAGAAGACACGGCGGACATCGCCCTCTTCCGAAGCTGGATTCTTAGTGTCTGCCCCGCTGGACAAGGCTACCCGCCATCTGGCGGGTGACAGCCCGCGGTACGGGTGACAGCCCGCGGTAGCAGTCGGGCGGGGCTGGGGCAAGCCTACGCGGACAGCAGGTCCCGGCCGTGCGGTTCCAGCCAGCTCACGTACGGACCCTTGGGTACGATCCTGGACGGGTTGATCCATTCCTGCGTCTGGTAGTAATGCCGCTTGATCTGTACGAAGTCGGTCGTGTCGCCGAAGCCGGGCCACTGATAGAGGTCCCGGGCGTAGGCCCACAGGTGCCGGTAGTCGGTGAGCCGGTGCAGATTGCACTTGAAATGCACATAGTAGACCGCGTCGAACCTGGCCAGGGTGGGGAACAGCCGGACGTCGGCCTCGGACAGCTGGCTGCCGAGCAGGAACCGGCGCCGGCCCAGCCGCTCCTCTAGGGCGTCGAGCGTGGTGAACAGGGCGTCGAACGCTTCCTCGTAGACGGCCTGCGTGGTCGCCAGGCCCGCCCGGTAGACGCCGCTG
>Ga0307373_10011185_pt1 | contig 13041 bp, 9 predicted proteins | sample OX2MG_FD_202534 | JGI IMG/M metagenome (GOLD analysis project Ga0307373, IMG submission 202534) | Soil microbial communities from Risofladan, Vaasa, Finland - OX-2 | ecosystem: Environmental > Terrestrial > Soil > Coastal area > Acid sulfate soil | place: Finland: Risofladan, Vaasa | collected... | reverse complement strand
ATACGCCCGATCACTGGCCCATCCTCGGCTATGGCGCATGCACCAACCTCGTTTTTGCTACCGGACATTTTCGCAACGGCATACTATTAACCCCCATCACCGCCCGGCTCATCTCGGAGTTAATTGTTACCGGATCGGCATCTATTTCCTTGCAGCCCTATTCCCCGCTTCGGTTTCCGGTTTAGCTATAAACCCTGCCGCTTGCTCCCCCATCCGCCGCGCGCTGGCGATCAAATTTGCGGTTCGCACACATCCCAAAGGCAGGGATGCGCCACCCGTCGGAGTGCGGAAGTTGGGCTAACTGGTGGCTTTAGCCTTTGCCTTTGCAAGCTTCCAAAGTTCCCGCGCGATGCGCTCCTGGATTTCAGAGTCGGCGCTGCGCTCTTCGGCCAGGTCGCGGAAGGTAGACTCCAATTGCGCCTCGTAACGCCGATAGGCTTCCAAGGCGCGCTCGCAAGCCCGGTCAGTCTTGGGAACCTGTATTGGTTCGTGGTGATGGCCTAGTTCCGCCGCTTTCGCCGCGAATTCGGCCCGCGCCTTAGAGCCAAGGCGAATTACACTTCCATTGATTTGCACGGCTCCCCTGTCAAAAAGGTCTTCCAGCACTTTGGGCGTGCCCGCAGGGAGCGTCACGGTTTCCGCAGGCTCGCTGGCGGAAATGAAATCAACCGGAAAGTTTTTAAGCTGGCTCTTGTCGAACTCTTCCCAAATTTCTTCAGCAACGGTGCGCGGGCTCGCGCTGTCACGGCGGGCGGTTTCGCGGCGAAACTTCTGCATCACGACTTCCGCGCTTCGAATGTCTTGGTGAATGCGGCTTACCTCTGAATACAGTTCCGCTAACATAGCGTTGCGCTCCGCTGCGTCTTTGTATCCCATCAGTTGGAGAACAGCGTCATCGAGCGCGTTGCGGTCTTGGAGTGCAAATTCCTGGACGAGCGGCAAAACTTGACGTTTGCTCATCTGTCGTAGGGCAGCTTCAATCTTGGCCATGGTCTCGGAGTCAGGAAGCCTGGGGTCAGGCACAAGCATCATCTGAACATCAACAATTTCCGTCTTGAGATTTCCTTCACGCCCCATGAAGCGCCCAAACTGGTGCTTCGAGAGAGCTACGATTGTTGAGTTAAGGATGCCTCCCAACCGCTCAGTGTCCAGCTTTCCCGCGTACACCTCGTAAAGGTTGCAGTTCAGCACTATACCTCGCCTGTTCATTGCGATGACGTGCCGGTATTGCTGGGACTTGGGCCACGCAAGTTGCCCTCTCTCTCTTGGCTTTAAGTCGTACCATTGACGCGAAGCCGCCCGCTGGTGCACCGTTGACCCTTGGTCAAACCCTTCGCGCTCACCCCACTTGATGTATTTCAGGACGTGAGCGCCTTTGAGCTTTTCCGGCGGGTCGGAAACCAGAAGAATTTTGCGCGAGAGTTTGGCGGGATCAATCTCAACGGAATCGATTTCCATCAGGCTGTGGACTTCGGGTTCCAGGTATTCGGCCTCGATCAAGTGGCGGGACTTGTCGCCCGCCTCCACTACCCGGACCCGCTCGGTATCCGCGAGGCGAATGCCCCATTTTTCGTGAAAACGCAGGGCGGCTGTAGCGGCGATGTCCTCATCGCCGGACTTTCGCGCGATTGCCCTATTCGCCGGTGAGGACACCGGCGCACCAGCGGCGGTACACTTCTCAATTTCATCATCGGTTACATCGCGCACAAAGAAGAAATCATCCGCGCCGGACGTAACGCCACGCCGAATTTCCGCAAGCTGTCCCAGCGGCACGAGCCGCGAGCCGCAGCGGTCCAGCAGCTTGAAAAAGATATCCGGCGCGCGAAGGTAGATGCCCCACTTGCCGCCCGTGTAATTACCTTGGAAATATTGGACGCCGCCCTCACCCGGCCCTTCGGGCCACCCTCTCCCGCTAGGAGAGGGCATCCCTCCCACGCTTTTCTCCCCTCGCCCGCTTGCGGGAGAGGGGCTGGGGGTGAGGGATACGCCCGCAACGCCGCCGGTGCAACCCACTTGCCATAATTCGTGCTGATTGACCACGCGGATGCGCCAGCGGTCGTCTGCAAGATTTTCTTTCTGGCCCTCTACGAAGTCGCGAAGCATCCGGGCCGCTTCGAGCGGGTCGGGGTCGAAAGTTTCCAGAACTTCTTTGAGCGGCTTCCGAAGCTGCACAAAGCGGATGGTATTGGCCGCGCGCTTGGCGGGGTCGGGCTCGCGGCGCATCAGCGTGGCCACGGTGGTGACGCGCGCCCCGGTGAACCATGGCTCGCAGTTCGATTCGAACAGGGCCAGAACGGCAAAATGCCGCAAGAGCCATTCCTGCAAATGAAATCCGTATTCGGTGTCGAGCCATGAGCTTGAGGTCAGGAAGCCGTAATAGCCGCCCTCCTTCAAGAAACTGGTGGCGTGAGGCCAGAAATAGCAATGCAGATCGGAGCGGCCCGAAAGGCTGGCATCGGGAAACTCGTTTTCGATTAAGCCGCTCAGAAGCTTCTTATAATCCTTCGGAAGCTCTTCCTGCCGCACGTAGGGCGGATTGCCGACAACCGCATCCACTTCACCCACCTCAAGCGGCATCATCTGTTTGCCTTTGCCGTGGACGGACATGGGAACGTGAAAGATGCTTTCCCCGCGTTTTACCTTGAAGAAATCGCTACGCGCCACCAGCGGGTAATTCTTTTCGTCAATCAGGTCGCGCGTGGCAAGGTTGATGGTGGAAAGATGAGCGGCGTAGGCCGAAAGGTCGATACCCTTGATTTGCTGCAAGAGGTCAACGTGAGAAAGTCTTCCTTCGGAAAGAGCGCGCTTCAGCACGTAAGCCCGCACCAGGAAAGTGCCGCCGCCACAGGCGGGGTCAAGCACGGTTGCGCCCGCATCGCGGATGCTGAAAGCGTTGATGAGGTCAACCACTTCGCTGCGGGTGTAATGCTGGCCGTATCGGTGACGCTCTTCCGGGCTGTTGAGCCTCTCGAAGATGTGGCCGATGATGTCATAGCCGATCTTGCTGAAATCGAACCCGTCAATTTCGCGGATGAACTCACGCCAGCTTGGAACGGTTGCGTCTTCGAGGAAGGGCAGCGTGTCGCCGAAATCGCCGTCGAACACCGTTTCATAATCGCGGGAGATGTGCTTGGCTTCATCGAAGGCCGCCTGGAGCGTTTCCTGGAGTTTGGCAGCCGCCTTCACGCTTCCGGAAACTGTGATCTTGCGAAGCGCGCCAAAGCGCCGCCGCAGGGCTTGGTGGAAAACGATCTTGTTCACCAGGACGTAGCAGGTGAATTTAGCCGCCCGCTCCAGGTTGTCACGCAAGATTTTGGGGTCGGTTGAAATCAGCCAGCCTTGCGCGTCACGCATCCAGCCATCCACATTGCGGGCAAAACGGCGGTCAGCTTCATACTGCTTTGCGAGAGCCTGAAGGGTTTGAAGAATGGGAAGCTCCAGGGCAGATTCAAGCACTCGTATGAACTTTTCATCCAGAGGCTTCGACCGGATCGGCTCCGTGCCTTCGAGAATGCGGGCGAAGCGCCCAAGAAATTGAGTAAGAAAGCCCCGGATTTCGGTCTGGACGCCTGGGCTGAGAATCTCTTCGCTTCGCGTGATGGAGGTGACGTTGAAGTGTTCAAGGTCTCGCTCGGCAATGGGCTTGCCGGGCGCGAAGGTCTTCCACAGGACGAATCGGTTGACGTTCCAGGTAAAGAAGTATTCCAGGCCCTTCACGTTGGCCTTCTCGAAGGCGTCTTCAACCAGAGGGTCAGCGTAAGGGCTTTGGCCGTCCGGGCGGTCCGGAAGCTTGATTTCGCCGGTCAGGACCGGCTCGCCGCTGGTTCCATACAGCGTGAGGTCGCGCCGCTTGCGCCTTGTTCCCGCTCCCACTTCTACCTTGGCTTCTGAAAAGGGCAGGCCGGGATTATCGGCAAGAATCCCCTGGATGAGCTTTGCGGCGTCCGCGCTGAACGTCCATTCGTTGATATCCGGCATGGCGAGTGTGAACTGGCATATGTACCATAACACTAACAAGCGCGCAACGCCGCCTCCGCCCGGTGCCAGATTACTGTGAATGGAAAGAAAACCTCACGCCGCAGCGCATCCTCCGAACCGGCCCCGGCCTGCTCTTCTCTTGACGCAGAATTGATAGCGTAGTATACTACGCTAGTACTAGGGCGGCGCGAAAACATGATACATCCATATCGAGTTTCGGACTTCATAAACCCAGCGGAGAAAGAGCGCTGGGAAGCCTCAAAATTGGGGCTAAACCATGCCAAAAAAAAGCCTGCTTAGGGAGGGCGCGGAAGCGAAAAAAGAGAATATTTAACCTATTAAACCGGCATCATATTGAAAACAAAGGAACATTAGACGAGCAAACCGGAACAAAGCTAAAATCAAGGCCTCGAAATTCCCATAACCATATGAATATAAACCAGATAATAGAATCTCCTGATATGACATCTATATCTTATTGAAAACAATCAAGAAAAGTGGATAGACCGAATGATTTTTAGCTTTGTTTTAGCTTTGTTTCTCCCCAAATCCAGCCGAAATGAGCCTCTGAGCGTAACTCAGAGAACGGAATGGCGATGGGCTAGCCAGCTAACCGTGAAGGGCGGCTTCATCTCCGCTACACCAGCAAACTGACCCATTGCCCTTGTGGCCGGCATCTTTCAAAGCTCGCACCGGTGGCGCATAATGAACGGCAGCGGGGCAAGCACTGCCGTGAATCCATCACTCGCTCAGAAGTCCGAATCTCTTCCTGACCTGCCCGGCGTCTACCTATTCAAGGACGCGCAAGCGCAGCCCATTTACGTGGGCAAGGCCGCATCGCTGCGCCAGCGTGTTCGCTCCTACTTTCAAGAATCGCGCGCGCCGGACGTGAAGCGCGAGCGGATGCTGGAAGCGGCGGACGACCTCGAATGGATCGTGGTGGACACTGATACGGAGGCGTTCGTCCTTGAAAACAACCTGATCAAGCAACTCAAGCCGCGCTACAACGTCCTGTTGCGCGACGACAAGACGTACCCTTACGTCAAGCTCACTGTGACGGAGCGTTTCCCCCGGGTGTACGTAACGCGCAGGCTAAAAAAAGACGGTGCGCTTTACTTTGGCCCGTACTTCCCGCCGAGCCTGGCCTATCGTCTGACGGACCTGATCCACCGCAGCTTCCGCATTCCTTCGTGCTATGTAGACCTCACACGCTTTCATCCGCGCCCGTGCCTGCAATATTACATCAAGCGCTGCCTCGGCCCTTGCGTGGAGGGGCTGACGGCGCCGGAAACCTACTCTAACCGCGTTCGCCAGGTGCGGATGCTGCTTGAAGGGCGAGTCAGCGATCTGTCGCGGGATCTTCATCAGCAAATGGTGGAAGCCTCCACAGCCGAACGGTATGAGGAGGCCGCTCGTCTGCGCGATCAGATTGGCGTGGTGGAAGAAATTCGCGAGCGCCAGAAGATGGGAACGGCGCGCGGGGAGGATGTGGACATCTTCGGCTTCCACCAGGAAGGGCCGCTCGTGGCCGTAAACGTGTTTCACCTGCGCGGCGGCCGCGTGGTGGACCGGCGCGAGTTTTTCTGGGAAGATTTGGACGTCTTCGATCCGCCCGAATTCTTCTCCTCGCTGCTCAAGCAGCTTTATCTGGATCAGCAGTATTTGCCCGCGGAAGTTCACGTCCCGGTGGATTTTGAGGACCGCGAAACGCTCGAACAATTCCTCTCCCAAAAGTCCGGCGCGCGGCGGCGCATCCTCACGCCGCAAGCAGGGCCCAAACGATCCATGCTGGAGCTCGTAGCCAAGAACGCACGGCATTCCTTCGACCGCCGCTTCCGCATTCTCAAACCTGCGCTGCGCGAGATGCTGGATAACCTCTCCCAGGCCCTGGCCCTGCCGCGGCCGCCTAAGCGCATCGAAGCCTTTGACGTTTCCCACATCCAGGGGGCGGATATCGTAGCCTCCATGGTGGTTTGGGAAGAGGGCGCGATGAAAAAATCCGATTACCGCAAGTTCATCCTCAAGACCGTCCCCCACAACGACGACTTCGCCAGCATGTGCGAGGTGGTGGGGCGCAGGTACCGGCGCCTGCTCGAAGAGAAGAAGCAGTTTCCCGATCTCATTCTGATCGACGGCGGCATCGGCCAATTGCACGCCGCCGCTGAGGCGCTCGAATCCCTGCGGGTGATTAATCAGCCCATGGCGGCCATCGCCAAAAAAGAAGAAATCCTCTATGCCCTGGGCAGGGAGGATGAGCCTATCGCGCTGGATCATCATTCCCCCGCACTGCACCTGATCCAGCAGATCCGGGATGAGGCGCACCGCTTCGCCGTCGCCTTCCACCGTGCCCGCCGTTCCCGCCGCGAGCTGACTTCGGACTTAGTGAAAATTCCCGGCGTCGGGGAAAGAACCGCGCAAAAACTGCTTGCTCATTTCGGGAGCCTCGAAACCATTCGGAATCTCTCGGCGGAGGAGTTGGGCCAAGTGGTGAATTCCAGGCAAGCGCGAGCCATCCACCAGCACTTAACTAGCGCTGATAGCATCAGCATATAATAAACCGTCCAGACATCTTAAATATTATTTATGCTGTTTTAATTAAATTTTTGTTGCGTCTTGCCAGTCGAAAATATAGAATGGCTCTTGGGCTGGAAAGGACATGTCATGAGTAAGACTTCTTTGAATTGCACTATCGCTTACTTTGCGGCCGGGATCGGTCTTGGGATCTTGGCTACACTCTTGCTTGCTCCCCAGAGCGGTGAAGAGACTCGAAAGATAATCAGCCGGAAAGCCGAAAAAAGTAGGGATTATTTAGCCGCCCAGGGCAAGACTCTACGTCGCGAAGCTGAAAATCTTAGGGTCGCGGGCCGGCGCGCAGTGGAGGATTGGGTGGAGGAAGGCAAGGACTTCGTCTCCCGCGCGAAACTATAGCGTTCGTGCGGAGCCTGGCGGCACAATTGATTTTTGAGAAATTACAAACAAGGAGGTTATGCAATGAGTGAAAATGGAAATGGTGGAGCATCGGGCTTTGCGTACTTCTTAGCAGGGTTGAGCTTTGGCGCGCTTATAACTCTCCTTTTTGCTCCGAAGACCGGGCAGGAGACGCGCGATCTGATCGGTGCTAAAGCGAATGAAGGCAAGGAATATGTGACGGCGAGGAGCAAAGAGGTCAGGGAGCAGGCCGAGCAGTTGGTAGGAAAGGCCAAGGACCTGGTCGCACAGCAAAAGGAGCAGCTCTCCGCCGCTCTCGAAGCCGGCAAGCAGGCGTATCAGGAAGAAAAGGTCAAGGCGCGGTAGCGCGCAAGGCCAAACAGCTTCGGGCCGGGGGCGACAATGGATCACGGGACTATTATTGCTGTGTTCGTGGTAATCGCTGCAATCGCGCTCGCGACGCAAGCCGCAGTGCTGGTCAGTTTTTACCTGTTGGCCCAGAGGATGCGCCGGGAACTCTCCAGAACCAGCGCAGATATTAAGCGGCAAGTGGATCTTGTGGCTGGGCAAGTGCTCGAAATCATTGAGATCTCTCGCGAGCCGATCCGGACCGTCACGGCCAATATCGCGGAGGTGAGCCGCATCATCCGCGAACGCACGGGGCAACTGGATGAAGCGCTTGACGATCTGACCGGGAGGAGCCGCGTGCAAGTGGCTCGCGTCGATCAGTTGATCACAGACCTCATCGCGAAAGTGGAGGCGGCGTCGAGCGCGGTGCAGCGCGGCGTCATGAATCCTCTGCGCGAAGCGTTTGCCGTGGTCAAAGGAGTGCAGACAGCCTTGGATCTGTTGTTTTCCCGCCGGCGTCCTTCGAGCGTGAGTGAAGCGACTCAAGACGAAGAGATGTTTATCTGATCCGCTGGCCTCGCGCCTCCAGCGCTGCCACGAACACCGGGCCGCAAGGGTCAGGCACAAGTGCGGCCTCGCACCGATTGCAAACCTCCCTTGCCCAGCGCCATGCGCAAAAGCGGTAGCGGATCCCATTCGTCCGAATGCGCTCTCGCAATTTTCGCCCGCTCACCGCGCGCAGGGTTTTCCAAAACACGCCTCATTCCTCTGCTTGGAGCGCAGGGAGCAGCCGAAATGCAGCGGGCCTTGCTTGTTGACGCACTCGCCAAAGTGAAGACGTTGCGCGGGCAGGCAGCTCTCTACCTCATGAAAACGGGACGCGCTGCGGATGGCGCTGACCGTTCGGCTTCAGGCGGTGCGCACGTTTGCGTTCTTCCGCAACGCGGCAAGGATTTGGGTGAACGCCTCGATCGGGCATTCGGATTCCTGCTGCGGCGTCACCGGCGCGCCGTCGTGACCGGAACGGACTCGCCCGAGCTTCCGGCGCATACTTTGCTTCAGGCTCTCGATGAATTGCGCTGGTGCGAGGCGGTCCTCGGGCCGTGCCTAGACGGCGGGTATTATTTGATCGGGCTGCGGCGCGGCGCAGGAGGAATCAGGCGAAGCGGGCTATTAAAACACGTCCGCTGGGGAACTCAGTGGGCGCTGCAAGACACGTTGCGCAATCTGCTTTCATCCGGAGTATCATGTTCCCTGCTTCCGCCCCTGGCGGATGTTGACCGTCCAGAGGATTTTATGGCTCTTCGCAATCGCATGAGACGAAACGGAGACGCACGCCGACTCTCACCCGCCACTTGGCGGTTCGTGAGCGCCTTCAGCATCGCTGCGGCAAAGAAATCCAAGAGATGAAGGGGAAATGCTCTATGCGTTGGTCTTTAAGCTTCGAGCGCGTTATACCAATGCTAGTCCTGGCGTTGGGTGCAGCCCTTGTTCCCGTCGTGATACACGCAGTGTCCAATCCAAACCCCTCCTCGTCCCAGGCCGTACCGTGGCAGTCCTCTCAAGTCGTCACGCCGCAGGCCCTGGCGAAAGATCTCGCGCTTCCCAAGGAGAAGAGGCCTGTGATTGTCTGCGTAGGCTTCAAGTTCCTCTACCAAGGCGGACATATTCCAGGTGCGCTGTACAAAGGGCCGGCGCGGGAAGCTTCAGGCCTTGAGGAACTCATGGCGTGGGCGCACTCAATCCCCAAGGACACCCCAGTCGTTATATATTGCGGCTGCTGCCCGTTTACTAAGTGTCCGAACGTCCGCCCCGCGTTTGAAGCGTTGCGCACGGCGGGACTGACTCACATCCAGGTGCTCGATTTAGAACATTCTTTCGAAAAGGATTGGATGCTGAGCGGCTTTCCCACACAAAAACAGCAATAGGTGCTTGGCAGCTCAGGCGAGCTCATAGCGGACGATCAGGAAGTGGTTGTAACGGGGCTTATTGTGGCTGCAAGAACTTGAGCGATGATTTGTCGCGCTTCCTCCTGAATGCTTCTCAGATGGTCTATTCCCAGGAAACTCTCGGCGTACAGTTTGTAGACATCTTCGGTGCCCGAAGGGCGCGCCGCAAACCATCCGTGCGCCGCAACTACTTTGAGGCCGCCAATGGAACTGCCGTTTCCTGGGGCGGTGGTGAGCATGGCCTCGATTTTTTCCCCTGCCAGTTCTGCGGCCTTCACCTGTTCGGGCGAGAGCCGCTTCAGGATGGCTTTCTGTTCCGGAGTAGCGGGAGCGTCAATCCGTTCATAAACAGGAGCGCCAAACCGCTCCGTCAGGCCCCGATAGAGCTCCCCTGGATCGCGCCCCGTACAGGCCATCATTTCAGCAGCCAGCAGCCCCATGATGATGCCGTCTTTGTCTGTAGTCCAGACTCCGCCATCACGCCGCAAAAACGCGGCTCCGGCGCTCTCCTCGCCCGCGAATCCGAGCGATCCGTCAAAAAGCCCTGTGACGAACCATTTGAACCCGACTGGAACTTCCACCAAGCGCCGTCCCAATTCCGCCGTTACACGGTCAATCAGGCTGCTGCTGACGAGCGTCTTGCCCACCGCCACTTGCGGACCCCAGCTCGAGCGATGGCGGAAGAGATAGGAGATGGCCGCAGCCAGATAATGGTTCGGGTTCAGCAGCCCGGCGCTGCGCGTTACCACGCCGTGGCGGTCATGATCGGTGTCGCAGGCGAAGGCGATATCAAATTGGTCTTTGAGGCCGATGAGGCCGGCCATGGCGTAAGGGGACGAACAGTCCATGCGGATTTTGCCGTCCCAGTCGAGCCTCATGAAGCGAAATGTGGGGTCCACGGCTGCGTTCACGACCGCAAGCGGAAAACCAAAACGCTCGCTGATGCGGCCCCAGTAGGCCACTCCGGCGCCGCCCAGAGGATCGACGCCAATCTTGAGCCCGGCGGAGCGGATGGCCTCCATATCGACGACGGCGCCGAGATCATTCACGTACCCGGTTACGTAATCATAGCGATGAGTCGTTCGATCCTTGAGGGCCTTCTCGTAAGGCGTCCGATGGACTTTACTAAGGTTTTGTTCAAGCAACTTGTTAGACCGCGCCTCGATCCATCCTGTCACGCCGGTGTCGGCTGGGCCGCCGTCCGGCCCGTTGTACTTGAACCCTCCATCTTCGGGAGGATTATGCGAAGGCGTGACTACGATGCCATCCGCAAGCCCCTCCGTCCGGCGTTGGTTGTAAGTGAGAATCGCGTGGGACACTACAGGCGTCGGAGTGTAACCATCATCCTGATCGATCATCACGGTCACGCCGTTGCCAGCCAGCACCTCGATCGCCGTCTTGGAGGCGGGTCCGGAGAGCGCGTGCGTGTCTTTGCCCAAAAAGACCGGACCCGAAATGCCGCGCTGGCGCCGGTAATCACAGATCGCCTGCGTGATCGCCAGAATGTGCCTTTCGTTGAACGAGCTGCTGAACGAGGTGCCACGGTGTCCTGAAGTTCCAAAGCTGACGCGTTGCGCGGGCGCCGTTGGATCGGGCCGCTCGCTGTAATAGGCAGCATGCAACCGCGACACGTCCACTAGCGTGGAGGGAGAGGCGGGCAGGCCCGCTCGGGGATCGATTTTCATAACTCGCGAACCTGAAGTTGGTATCGAGGGCGGCTGCGGACATGTCGCCCGGACAAACGCGCGCTGAGCCAGTGGGTACTCAACTCTGCGAGGAAGCCATGACGAAAAAGAGGCAGCATCGGCGTTCCGTTTCCCGAAGCCATTTTACCTCAAAGCCGTCATACGAATCGCAGACGCACAACAATGTGTTCAACTGGCCGAAAAGGCTGAAATATAATATTGTCCGAGCATTAGGCATTGATCCGGCCGCTTGCTGTGACCGCGTTCGCATGCCGCCACTACGTCTTCGCCATGCTTGAGCTCATTTCCATCACCTTCATTGCCCTGGTGCTCGGCGCGCTTATTTCGGCGAGCGAAGCGGCGTTGCTTGCCATTCCGCAGTCGAGAGTCATTGCCGCGCAGGCGGAAGGGAAAAAGGGCGCGGCGGTACTCGAAAAACTGAAGCGTGAAATCCAACGGCCTCTTGCTGCGCTGGTTATTCTGTCGAACTCCGTCACCATTATTACCGCCTGGGTCGTGGGTGCGGTCGCAGTTGAAAGGTTTGGGCGGGGGATTGCCGGCGCTCTCTTAGTCGCATTCACCGTCGTGATGATCGTGTTTGCCGAACTTGTGCCCAAGATCATTGGCGTCCGGACCGCTGAAAGCATCGCGCTCGCGACGGCAGCGCCTTTGCGCGTGATTTCCGGCATTTTTGATCCCCTGATCCGCTTCACCTATTACATCGCTGGCGTCGCCAGCCCCGAAAAGTCTTCCCAAATTTCCGAAGAGGAAATCAAGGCGATGGCGATACTCGGCGCCAGATCTGGCGCCATTGAGCCTGACGAGGCGGCTATGATCCGCCAAATCTTCAAGCTCAATGACATTATGGCGCGCGACCTCATGACCCCACGGGGGCAGGTATTTTACCTTGAGGGAGAGAAGACGCTCTCCGAGTTGAAATCGCAGATTCTCGATGCAAATCACTCCCGGATTCCAGTCGTCGCCGGTGCTACGTTCGACAACGTCGTGGGCGTCGTTCACCAGCGAGATCTGCTCATCGCTCTTGAGACGGGGCAATCCAACCAGCGCGTGAAGACCTTTGCCAAGAAACCCCTTCTCGTCCCCGAACAACTTCTCGCCGATGAACTACTGCGCGAGTTCCAGAAGGCGCGCATCCATCTGGCCATCGTGATCGACGAGCACGGCGAAGCCTCGGGCGTCGTAACGCTCGAGGATTGTCTCGAAGAGCTTGTGGGGGAGATTATCGACGAGAAGGATGTGGTTCCCGAGCTCATCAAGCGTGTCACGAAGGAAGAAATCATCGCCCACGGAGAGACAAGAGGGCGGTACGTGAATTCGCTATTCCAAACTTCGCTTCCCGAGACTAAGACGCTCACCGGCTTTCTGCAGGAGCAGTTTCACCGGGTCCCGGAGAGAAACGAAGTTCTAGTATGGGAGGACCTCGAATTCCGCATCGAGGAAGCCGTAGGAGGGCAGATTGAGCGAATTCGTATAACCAGGAAAAGGCCCGTCGATGTCCACACGGACTCCGCCGGCGCAGAAACCTCACGGAGCTGAAAACATCTCATCTACTGCGGTTCCGGTTTGATTGCCGATGCAGGAAACTCGCAGGAAGAACTCACCCGCGTGCGGGAGGGAGGGAGCGCACGCGGGTCTTTGCCGCTCGTTGGAGAATCGCCCAGAGTACTACATGGACAGGAGAGCAGTCAGCGCCTGGACGTTAGAGACATTTTCAAGCCCGCGAACCATCGCGATGGCGGCTTTAGTTTTGTGCGTGGGCCACTTGGCAAATTCGGCGCAATCCTCGAATTTGGCGGCGACTTCATCCAGGCTCATCGGATTTGCGGGGCTGCCTTTAGCGAAGTCCGCCATTCCGGTGATCGTATGGCCATTCTTGAGGTGGATCGTAATGTACGTTCTCATTTTGTCCAGACCGGCGGCGTCAGACCGGGGATCAACCACCATGTGTATGCGCTTCATCATGCTTTGGACTTCAGGACTGTTGACGACGCTATCTTCAAACTGGTTCAGCCCCGCCTTATCGAAAAGCAGTAACGACGCCATGGCGAATTCCATGCTGAACTTGGCTTGCAGGGCGGTGTGCGGGTCGTGATAGAAGATTGCCTTCGGAACGTCGCGGTTTACGCCGATGA
>Ga0307373_10011183_pt1 | contig 13043 bp, 14 predicted proteins | sample OX2MG_FD_202534 | JGI IMG/M metagenome (GOLD analysis project Ga0307373, IMG submission 202534) | Soil microbial communities from Risofladan, Vaasa, Finland - OX-2 | ecosystem: Environmental > Terrestrial > Soil > Coastal area > Acid sulfate soil | place: Finland: Risofladan, Vaasa | collected... | reverse complement strand
CCTCGTCGTCGCGCTCTCCTTCGCCACCTTGTTGCTCTGGATCGGCGGGAGCGCGATCCTCCCGCTGCTGCCGACGTACCTGCGCCGCCACGGGTCGAGCGCGGCGCTCGTCGGGATCGTCATGGCGACGTACTTCGCCGCGAGCGTGCTCACCCAGTACCCGGTCGGGCGCCTCTCCGACCGGATCGGGCGGCGGCCGATCATCCTCGGCGGCCTGATCGTCTTTGCTGTCGGCAGCGTGGGCTTCGCGCTGACCTCCGGGCCCGGGCCGGCGATCGTCTTCCGCGCGCTGCAGGGCGTCGGCGCCGGCGCCGTGACGGTGGCCTCGGCCGCCATCCTCGGGACGGAGCTGGCGCTCGACGAGCGCGGCGGGGCGTTCGGTGCCCTCTACGGCAGCCAGATGCTCGCCCTCGCCATCGGGCCGCTCCTCGGCACGCTCGGCGGCATCTCCTCGATGGGCCTGCTCTTCGTGAGCGCCGCGGTCGCGGCGGGCTTCGCCGCGCTGCCGGTCCTCGTCTCGGTGGCCGAGAGCCGACCGGGCGCCCTCGTAGGCGCACCGGCCGGCCCCCGCGACGAGCGCACCGAGGAGCTGGAGGCGCTCGCCGCGTGCGCGCCCGCCGCGGTGGCCCGCAGGGGGAGCCGTGCCCACCTGAGGATCACGCCCGCGCTCGTCGGTGTCGTGCTCGTCTTCGCGGCGAGCGGGCTCCTCGGTGGCGTCTACGAGTCGTGCTGGACGCTGCTCCTCCAGCTGCGCCGTGCCACGACGTTCGAGATCGGCCTCTCCTGGACGCTGTTCGCGCTGCCCTTCGCGGTGCTCTCCGTGCCCGCAGGCCGGCTGGCCCAGCGCTTCGACCGGCGCGGCCTCACCCTCGGTGCGCTCGCGGTGTCGATCGGCTTCTGCGTCCTCTACCCGTTCCTCCACTCGGTGCCGGCGCTCCTCGGCTTCGCGGTGCTCGAGGCGGCGGGTTCGGTGATCGGCTCGCCGGCGGCGGTGCTCGTGCTCACCGAGCACGTCCCGGCCGAGGTCCAAGGCGAGGCGCAGGGCGCCGTCGAGACCGCCAGGACCGCCGCGACGGCGCTCGCCGCGGCGGCGAGCGGCGCGCTCTTCGGCGTCGACCCGGCGTTGCCGTTCGTCGTCGTGGCCGGCGTCGTGACGCTCGCCTGCGCCGTCATCGCCCGGTCGTGGCGGACCGTCCCCGGGCGCGCGGTCGCTCGGCTCGCACCGGCGAGCGCCCCCGGCGGGGGGGAGGCGATCCCCGGTGCGCCGCGTCCGACGCAGCCGCGCCTGCTCGCCGGCGCTCAGCCGCCCCCGTCGCTCGAGAAGTAGCTCTCCACCAGCTCGAGCCAGACCTCCGACAACGTCGGGAAGGCGGCGACGGCGTGGCGGAGGCGCTCGAGGGGGACCTGGCCGGCCACGGCGATCGTGGCCGCGTGGAGCAGCTCGCCCGTGCCCGGGCCGGTGAACGTGGCGCCGACGGGCACCCCGGCCGAGGAGTCGACGACGAGCTGGCACGTCCCCGTCACGCCCTCGCCGATGATCGCGGCCGCGGCGACTGAGCTCGTCGCGACGCGCAGCACCCGTACCGCGAGGCCCTTGCCCCGCGCCTCGGACTCGGTGAGGCCCACCGACGCGACCTGGGGGTCGGTGAAGATGACGCTCGTCACCGGCCCGTCGTCGGCACCGACGCCGACGTCCTCGCCGAGGATGGCCCGCACGGCGATGCGCGCCTGGTACTTCCCCATGTGGGTGAGCAGGGCGCGGCCGTTGACGTCGCCGATCGCGTAGAGCCAGCCGCCCGGGACCCCGCTGACCCGGAGCCGGCCGTCGACGGTGAGGTAGCGGCCCGGCTCGAGGCCGACCGCCTCGAGGCCGACGTCGGCGGTGCGCGGGCGCCGTCCCGTCGCGACGAGGAGCTCGTCGCCCGTCACGCTCGAGCCGTCGGCCAGGGAGACGACGACGGGCCGGCCGGGGGCGTCGCGGCGGACCGCCACGACGGCGACGCCGCTCCGCACGGCGATCCCCTCGGCCTCGAACGCGGCCCGGACCTCCTCGGAGGCGAACGGTTCGGCCCGGGGCAGGAGCCGTTCCCCTCCCTCGACGACCGTCACCTCGCGGCTGCCGAGGCGGCGCCAGGCCTGCGCCAGCTCGACGCCGACGACACCGCCGCCGAGGACGACCAGGCGCTCGGGCACCACCTTCGCGGCCGTCGCCTCGCGGTTGTCCCAGAACCGGGTCGACGCCAGCCCTTCGATCGGCGGGACGGCGGTGGCGGAGCCGGTCGCGAGCACGACGGCACGCCGGGCGACGAGGCGCCGGATCCCCCCGCCGGGCGACTCGACGTCGACGCTGCGCTCACCGACGAGGCGCCCGCGGCCGCGCACGAGCTCAGCGCCGGCCGAGTTGAGCCACTCCACCTGGCCGTGGTCGTCCCAGCCGGCGGTCACCCAGTCGCGGCGCGCCAGCGCGGCGCTCGCGTCGAGCTCGCCGGTCATCGCCTCGCGCGCTCCCGGGACCGATCGGGCGTCGGCGAGCACCTGACCGGGACGGATGAGCGTCTTGCTCGGCATGCAGGCCCAGTAGGAGCACTCGCCGCCGACGAGCTCGGACTCGACGAGCGCGGTGTTGAGGCCGGCATCGGTGGCCCGTCCCACCGCGTGCTCGCCGGCGGGTCCGCCACCGATGACGATGACGTCGTACTCCTCGGGCATCGGTGTCGCCTCCTCGGGCTCGGGTCCACCAGTCTCCCTTCCCTCGGGTCGGGCCGCCCATGCCCGCCGACGGGCCGGGCGGCGCGCACCCGGCGCCAGGGCAGCGCCGGCCGATAGGGTCCGCACCATGCTGCTCCTGGTCCGGGTGCTCGCGGCCGCCGCGGGCGTCGTCTTGGTGGGCGTCGTCCTCGGCTCCGCCGTGCGCACCATCGTGCTGCCGCGGGCCGTCCAGTCGCGCATCGCCCGATCGCTCTTCGTCCTCGTGCGCGGCGCGCTCGGCCTCCGCCTCGGCAGGGCCCCGAGCTTCGCCAGGCGGGATCACGTGTTCGCGGCCCTCGGCCCGCTCTACCTGCTCGCCCTCGTCACGACCTGGCTCGGCCTGGTCTGGGCCGGCTTTGCGGGCGTGGTCTGGGCGATCGACCAGGAAGGTGCCGGCAGGGTCTTCGTGGGCTCGATCTCCTCGCTCACCACGCTCGGCTTCGAACGGCCGCCGGGGACCCCCGCCGAGCTCGCCGCCGGCATGGAGGCGATCGTCGGCCTCGCGCTGCTCGCGCTGCTCATCAGCTACCTGCCGACCGTCTACGCATCCTTCTCCCGCCGCGAGGCGGCCGTCGGCAAGCTGTCGCTGCGGGCCGGCGTGCCGCCGAGTGGAGCGCAGCTGCTCGCCTGGACCTGGCGCTTCGACCGCTTCGAGGACCTGACGCAGGTCTGGCGCTCGTGGGAGGAGTGGTTCACCGAGCTGAGCGAGACCCACACCAGCTTCCCGGTCCTGTCGTACTTCCGCTCGCCGTTCCCCGGGCAGTCGTGGCTGACGGCGGCCGGCGCGGTGCTCGACGGCGCGTCGCTCCGCTGTGCGGCGTTCGACGGCCCGCGCGACATCGACGCCGAGCTGTGCATCAGGGCGGGCTACGTGGCCCTTCGCCCGTGGCGAGCACCCAGCGCATCCCCTACGATGCCGACCCGCGCCAGGATGCGCCGATCACCCTCGTGCGGGAGGAGCTCGACGACGCCTTGGACCTCTTCGCCGAGGTCGGCATGCCGCTGCGACAGGACCGCGGGGAGATCTGGCGAGACTTCTCGGGATGGCGGGTCAACTACGACCAGGTGCTCGTCTCGCTCGCCACGAGCATCATGGCCCCCTTCGCCCCCTGGTCGTCCGACCGCTCGGTGCGCCGCTTCCGAAAGCCGCCGCTGCGCTCGCCGCGGCTGCGCCAGCCGAGCGGGCCCGACGACCTGTGGGGATGGGGCGTCGGTGGGACGGCGCGCGGACTCCCAGACGAGACCGGCCGTGAAGCGGAGCCGCCCGGCCGCGACGTGTAACGCGCGGCCCGGCCGGGAAGACTGGACCAGGGGAGGACACGCGGCCGGTGCTCCGGCGACGTGATGCTGCCGGGCATCAGGGTGGGGAACCCGGCAAGGCCGCCGAGGGTCTGCAGTAGGTTACTAATCTGACCGGCTAGATCATCTTTTGGCGCCGCAGTCTCGCGCCCCGGAGGAGGAACGATGGGATCACCCCGCAGGCTGCTGGCGAGCCTCGTGCTGATCGCGGGCGCGCTGACGGCGGCGACGGCGCCGGCGCTCGCCGCGACGAGCCGGGTGCGCACGGCGGCGGCCACGAAGGCCAAGCTGCCGACGATCGTGATCGGTTCGACGAACTTCACGGAGCAGTTCATCGTCGCCAACCTCTACGGCGACGTGCTCCAGCACGCCGGCTACACGGTGCAGGTGAAGCCGAACCTCGGCACCCGCGCCGCGGTGGTGCCGGCGCTCGAGCATGGCGCGCTCGACCTCGAGCCCGACTACGCGGGCACGCTGCTGCTCTACCTCGACTCGAACGCCGGCAAGAAGGCGAACGTGATCACGAGCGCCGTGAAGAGCCTGAAGAGCACGCTCGGCAAGCACGGGGTCACCGTGCTCGACCCGGCCCCGGCGATCGACACGAACGTCTTCGCCGTGACGAAGGCGACGGCGCAGAAGTACCACCTCACCACGCTGTCGAGCCTGAAGCCCGTCGCGTCGAAGCTGGTCCTCGGCGGCCCCGCCGAGTGCCCGACGAACGCGACGTGCGAGGCCGGTCTCGAGAAGGTCTACGGCCTGCGCTTCAAGGCGTTCGAGTCGACCGACGAGGCCGGCCCGATCAGCGTTGCGGCGCTGAAGAACGGCACCGTCCAGGTCGTCGAGTTCTTCTCGAGCGACGGCAACATCGTGCGCAACCACTTCGTCCAGCTGACCGATGACAAGCACCTCCAGGCGGCCGACCAGCTCATCCCCGTCATCCGGAAGTCCTTCGACGTCCCGGGCGTGGCGGCTGCGCTGAACTCGCTGTCGCGAAAGCTCACCACGGCGGCGCTGTCGAACCTGAACATCAAGGTGGACGTCCAGCAGCAGAGCCCGGCGGCGGTCGCGAGGGCGTGGCTCAAGCAGAAGGGCCTGATCTGATCGGGACCTGAAGACGCCCGAGTCGGTCCGGAGACCGCTGCTCGTGGGACGCGCCGTTCAGCGCGGCGAGCGGGTGGGACGGGTCTTCGGACCGCCGGCGCGTCGCTCAGACCTCGACCGGCTCGCCGCCGATCGACCGGCGCATCGCGCCATGGACGTCGTCGGGCGTGAGCACCCCGACGTAGCGCTCCTCGTCGACGACGGCGACGAAGCCGTCGTCGTGCTGGAGCATGAGTGCGAGCGCGTCTTTGAGCGACGAGCCGAGGGGCACGGTCGCGTTGATCGGGCGCAGGTGCTCGGCGACGGGATCCTCGGAGCGACGCGGCGTGCCGCCTGCCCGCGGGGACCCCTCGTGGGCCCTCGGCCGCCCGTTGCGCTCCGCCACCTGGCCGACCACCCATCCACGCGGGCGTTCGGCGCCGTCGAGGACGATCGCGAGACGGCTCTCAGAGGCCCGCATCATGCGGAACGCCTCACCGAGCGCCATCGCGGGGGCGACGATCGGCACGCGCGTGAGGTCGGCGAGCTCGACGCAGGTGACGCCGAGCCGTTGCAGGCCACGGTCGCCGCCGACGAAGTCGGCGACGAACGGCGACGCCGGGCGGCCGAGGACCTCCTGGGGCGTGTCGTACTGCTCGAGGACCGCGCCCTGGCTCAGCACCGCGATCCTCGAGCCGAGGGCGACGGCTTCTTCGATGTCGTGGGTGACGAACATCACCGTCTTGTTGAGCGCGCCCTGGAGCTCGAGGAACTCCTGCTGGAGGCGGCCGCGCGTCACCGGGTCGACGGCGCCGAACGGCTCGTCCATCAACAGCACGGGAGGATCGCCGCCGAGGGCCCTTGCCACCCCGACGCGCTGGCGCTCGCCACCGGACAGTTCGTGGGGGTAGCGGCGCTCGTAGTTGGCCGGCTCCAGCCCGACGAGCTCGAGCAGCTCGCGCACCCGGGAGCGGACGCGGTCCTTTCCCCAGCCGAGGAGGCGGGGGACGACGCCGACGTTCTCCGCCACGCGCTGGTGCGGGAAGAGGCCACCTTGCTGCATCACGTAGCCGATGCGGCGCCGGAGCTGCACGGGGTCGATCCCGAGCACGTCCTGGCCGTTGATCAAGATGGCGCCCGAGGTCGGCTCGATCAGGCGGTTCACCATCTTCAGCGTCGTCGTCTTCCCGCACCCCGACGGGCCGACGAGGACGCACAGCTCGCCCTCGTCGACGTCGAGGCTCAAGTCGCCGACGGCGACCTGGTCGCGTGCGTAGCGCTTCGACACCGAGCGAAGGCTGATCATCGCCGCGCGACGCTAGCCAGGGAAGCCCACGGCCGCTTCGGGTGCCGCTGCGGCACCGCCTCTGCGGGTCGGCTACCGCGGCAAGCCCAGGTAGGGTCTCGCTGATGATGGCGGCCTCGAACCCGCTCGTCCAGTGGTCGTGGGTGACAGGGAACTGGGGCGACACCATCCGTCCGTACCTGCTCCAGCACGCCGAGCTCGCCGCGATCGCCGTCGGGATCGGCTTTGTCATCTCCCTGCCGAGCGCCGTCGCGGTCTGGTGGTTCCGGCGTGCACGCGGCCCGGTGTTCGGCTTCGCCGGCCTGCTGTACACGATCCCGTCGATCGCGCTGTTCGGGATCATCGAGCCGTTCACCGGCTACTTCTCGATCACGACCGGGGAGGTCGCCCTGGTCAGCTACACGCTGCTGATCCTGATCCGCAACATCGTCGTCGGACTCGACGCGGTGCCAGAGGAGGTCCGAGAGGCCGCCCGGGCGGTCGGCTACTCGCCGCTCGCCGAGCTCGTGCGCGTCGACCTCCCGCTCGCGCTGCCCTCGATCTTCGCGGGGCTGCGCGTCGCGACGGTGACCGTGGTCGGGCTGGTGAACGTGACGGCCTTCATCGGTCTCGGGGGCCTCGGCCAGCTGATCCTCACCGGTTTCCAGCGGTCCTTCAACACCCCGATCGTCGTCGCGCTCGTCCTGTCGATCGCGATGGCCGGTCTCGGCGACCTCGTGTTCGTCGTCGCCGAGCGGGCCGTCGTCCGCTGGGCTCGCGTCGTGGAGACGACCTGAGATGAGCTTCTGGTCGGGACTGTGGCAATTCTTCTCCACCGGCTCGAACTGGAGCGGCCAGGACGGGATCTTCGTGCGGCTCGGAAACCAGGTCGAGCTGTCGCTCACGGTCGTGGCCGCGGCGACCCTCGTCGGGATGGGGCTCGGCTTCTACCTGGGTCACACCCGGCGGGGCGGCTTCGTCGCCGTCAACGCCGCCAACTCGGCGAGGGCGGTGCCGTCGATCGCGCTGCTCACGATCCTCGCGATCCAGCCGTTCCCGGGCCTGCGCTTCGGCGGGTTCCTCACCGCCGGGATCACGCTCGGCGCCCTCGCGATCCCGCCGATCCTGACCAACAGCTACGTCGGCATGCGCGAGGTCGACCCCGACGTGCGCGAGGCCGCCCGCGCGATGGGGATGGGCGGCTGGCAACGGTTCTGGCGGGTCGAGGTCCCGCTGGCGCTGCCGCTCGCCGTCGCCGGGGTGCGGACCGCCGCCGTCGAGGTCGTGGCCACCTCCACCCTCGCGGCCTACGTGACCTTCAACGACCTCGGTGAGTACATCTTCGCCGGCCTCGCCCAGAACGACACCGTCCAGACCTTCTCGGGCGCGCTGTTGGTGGCACTGCTCGCCGGGGGGACGGACCTGGTCCTGTTCGGCCTCTACCGACTGGTGACGCCGGGCGCCCTCGTGCGCAGCGGCGCGGTGCGGCCCGAGCAGTCGCGCGGCATCGTGCGTCGCTTCCCGGCGCTCGCGAGGAGCTTCGAGAGCGAGGCGGCGTAGGCGCCGGCCCCGGGGGTCCGGCTCTCGCCGAGGTCGGCTTGGTAGGGTCGCAGCGTGGAGGAGGAGTTCGCTGGCACGGTTGTCGCCGGGGATCGGCGCGGGCGCGTCCTCGGATTCCCGACGGCCAACGTCGAGCCGGACGGGCCGGTCGCGTTGCCGGCCGACGGCGTCTACGCCGGGCGTGTCGAGCTCGCCGATGGCTCGAGCCACGTCGCGGCGATCTCGATCGGCCGCCGGCCGACCTACTACCACGACGAGGACGCCGCGCGCCTCGTCGAGGCGTACCTGCTGGACTTTGACGGCGACCTCTACGGCCAGCGGGTGCGGGTGCACGTCGGCGAGGCGGTGCGCGGCCAGCTCCGCTTCACCTCCGACGACGAGCTGGTGGCGCGCATCCGAGACGACGTCGACGCGGTCCGCTCGCTGATGGGGGCCGGTAGCGCCGACTGATCGGGGCGCCGCCACGGCGCGTGCGCGTCGCGGAGCGTTCTGGCGAGCTCGTCTTCGGAGGATGCCGCCGTGCAGGCGGCGTCGTGAGACGAGAATGCGCGTCACGCACCTACCGCTACGGATGCGGTCTCGTCATCGACCGCGACCTCCGCTTGGTACCGAGCCTCGCCGCCAACGGGCGCCGACCCGTCGCCGCTCAACGCGAGGTGAGCGCGTCGGCGCCGTCGTCGCGCGGAACGGCGAGCCGAAGGCCGAGCTCGACGAGGGTCCACCCGGCGGCGTGGCGCGCCCGCAGGGCGCGAGCGCGCGTGGTCAGTCGGCGGCTCCCGGCCGTCCCACGCCGCGCGGCCGCGGCCGCGGCGCGCTCACGCTCGACACGGTGACTGCTCGCCAGGTCCGCCAGCTGTTCGGGATGCATGGTGGGCTCTCTCGGACGGGTCGTGGAAGACGGTCGACGCTACGGCGGGGGATACGCCCCGCTCGTCGGCGGCGGTGGGTGCGCCGGCCGCCGACGGGCCACCCCCGCGGGACTGGTGCCACGGGTCGGCGGCCGGCGGGCCGGCGGGAGATGCGCGTCGAGCCGCCGGGCGGGAGACGCGTCGTCGGAGCAGGGTCGGGGGCCGGCTCAGGCCGGTCGCAGCGTCGCGCACCGGAGCAGCAGCTTCAGCGCACGAGGCGCAGGGGCGTCTGGCTCAGTAGCGGTGACGCTTCGGACCCGGCGAACGCCATGCGGCGGCCTCGTGGGTCCCCTCGAGCGCGAGGACGATCATCGAAGTGGTGTTCATCGTCACGGGACCTCCCTTCGGCACTTCCTGGACGTTCTCTACGGGTGCGGGGGTCGTCGGACGATCCGGACCAACCCTACACGCGCGTCGCCGCGGCGGGGATCTTCTCGCGCCCAGCGCCTCAACGCCGCGGCGTGGCCGTTCGGCCCGGCGCGCCGACCGAGCGCTCAGCGGGCCCCTTCCGGCTCCCCGCCGGCGTCGAGCTCGGCGCGCATCGCGCCGAGCTCGACGAGCACGTGGGCGACGACGTCGTCCTCGCCGACGACCGTCGCCTCCTCGGCGTCGCGCCGCTTCACCTCGACCCCGCCCGCCTTCAGGGAGCGCTCGCTCACGGTGAGCCGCAGCGGCAGGCCGATCAGGTCGGCGTCGGCGAACTGCACCCCGGCGCGCTCGCCGCGGTCGTCGAAGAGCACCTCCAGCCCCGCCGTGCCGAGCGCGGCGTAGAGGCGCTCCGCGACGTCGCCGATGCGGGTCCCGCTGCCGGCGAGCGCCGCGAGGTGCACCGGGTACGGCGCCACGTTGACGGGGAGGCGCAGACCGCGGTCGTCGTGGTGCTCCTCGGCGATGCAGGCGAGCAGCCGCCCGACGCCGATGCCGTACGAGCCCATCACGACCGGTCGCTCGTTGCCCTCCGGGTCCAGGTAGTTCGCCCCGAGGGCCTCGGAGTAGCGCGTGCCGAGCTTGAAGATGTTGGCGACCTCCACCCCGCGCACCGTGCGGAGCGGCGCGCCGCAGACCGAACAGGGGTCGCCCTCGTCCACCGCCACGATGTCGGCGACCGCGTCCGGCACCCAGTCCCGCCCGGCATTGGTGTTCAGCAGGTGCCAGTCGGCCTCGTTGGCGCCCGCCACCAGGTTCGGCGAGTCCATGACGAGCTGGTCGGCGATCACCGTGGCGTCGCTGAGGCCGATCGGCGAGGCGAAGCCGGCGACCGCGCCGATGGCCCCGAGCTCCGCCGCGTTCATGGGGCGCAGCTCGGCGCCGCGCAGCAGGTGGCCGAGCTTGCTCTCGCTGAGGGAGGTGTCGCCCCGTACGACCGCGACGACCGGCTGGGTGTCGGTCGTGCCGTCGTCTCGGCGGTGCTCGGCGACGAGGAAGAGGATCTTGGCCGTGCGCGCCGGCTCGACGCCGAGGAACGCGGCGAGCTCGTCGATCGTCGTCGTGCCCGGGGTGTGGACGCGCTCGGTCGGGCGCGGCTCTTCCGCCGCGGCGGGCGCCTTCACCGAGGTCGCCACCTGCCGGTTCTGGGCGTAGCCGCAGCGGTCGCAGAGCACGAGGGTGTCCTCGCCGAGCGGGGTGAGATACATGTACTCGTGGGCGGCGCTGCCGCCCATCATCCCGACGTCGGAGCCGACGGCGACGACTGGGAGCCCGCAGCGGGCGAAGACGCGGAAGTAGGCCTGATAGTGCCGCTGGTACTGGGCGTCGAGGCCGGCCTCGTCGGCGTCGAGGCTGTAGGAGTCCTTCATCGTGAACTCGCGGGTCCGGATCAGCCCGGCCCGTGGCCGCGGGTCGTCGCGCCACTTCATCTGGATCTGGAACACGAGGCGGGGGAGCTGGCGGTGGGAGTGGATCTCGCTCGCCGCGAGGCTGGCGACCACCTCCTCGTGGGTCATCGCCAGCACCAGCTCACGGTCGCGCCGGTCCTTCAGGCGCGTCAGCTCGGGGCCGACGGTCCGGTAGCGGCCGGTCGCCTCCCACAGCTCAGCCGGCTGGACGACGGGCATCGACAGCTCCACGCCGCCGATCGCTGCCATCTCCTCGCGCAGCACCTGCTCGATCCGCCTGAGGGCCTGCCATCCGAGGGGAAGGAAGGCGAAGATGCCCTGCCCGACCTGGCGGACGTAGCCGGCCCGGAGGAGGAGCTGATGACCGACCGACTCGATGCCGGCCGGAGCCTCCCGGAGCGTCTCCCCGAACAACCGCGACATCCTCACCGCCGGCGCCTCCTCTCGACCTGGTGGGAGAAGCTACCGGCTGAACGCGGGAGGCAACGACCGGGCACCGGGCCGCCGAGCGCGCCCGCGCCCGGCGGCCCGGTGCCGCCGTCAGTCAGCGACCCTGCCGGTGGGGCTCAGTAGCCGTAGCCGGACCCGCCGCCAGCCGTGGTCGTGGCGGTGGTCGAGGCCGCGGCCTTCACGATCGAGAAGCCGTTCACGCCCTGACCGGTGACCTGGCCCGCCTTCTTGTCGCTCACGAAGAGGTAGAGCGGCTTGCCCTTGTAGGTGACCTGCTGCTGGCCGTTCGACCGCTTCGCCATCCCGAGCCCCGACACGCCGGTGCCGACCGGCGTCGCGCCGGCCGGGACGAGGAGCGCGGGCCACACGGCGATGCAGCCCCCGGTGCAGTTGGAGTGGTTCTTCTTGTCCTTGGCGAAGGTGTACAGGGTGAAGCCCTTCGTGTCGACGAGGATCTTGCCGTACTTCGGTCTCGTCACCCACTTCGCGACGGTCGCCTTCCTCGCGTGCCTCGTGGTGGCTCCGGCCGCCGGGAGGGCGACGACTCCGGCCATGCCGGCGGCGAGCATCGCCGCCGGGACGAGCCGAACGGCGCGCGTCCTGGGCCTGTTGATGGTCGACGTCGCTGTGTCCATCGTTGTCATCCTTCGCTCGTGCTCGCGCGTAGCGAGCGTCCGTCCTCGACAAGGGATACGGACGGGGCGGTGCGACGGATTGCCGCGCTCCCGGGGGTCGTGGGCGCCCGGGGCCGTGGGCGCCCGGCGGCGGGTGCGCGCGTCAGGGCTTCGTAGACTCGGCCGTGTCCGGTACCCCCGGCACGCGCCGGGCGAGCGCGCCCCGCGCGACCGGGGCTGTGGGCGCCCCTTCGTGGGAAGCTCGCCGGCGAGGAGGCGCGCGACCGTCACGAGAGGTGGTATCGATGCTGACCTGGTTCATCACCGGCTCGTCCCGCGGTTTCGGCCTGGAGCTCGCCCGCCAGGCCCTCGGGCGGGGTGACGCCGTGGTCGCCACCGCCCGTGACCCGCGCCGGGCCGAGGACGCGCTCGACGGTCCGCACGAGCGCCTGCTCGCCACGGCCCTCGACGTCACCGACGAGGCGCAGATCGCGGCGGCGGTCACGGAGGCCATCGAGCGTTTCGGCCGGATCGACGTGCTGGTCAACAACGCCGGCCGAGGACTGCTCGGCGCGCTTGAGGAGACGTCGGCGCCACAGGTTCGCGACCTGTTCGACCTCAACGTCTTCGGACTGCTCGCCGTGACTCGAGCTGTCCTTCCGGTAATGCGCCGGCAACGGTCAGGGCGGGTGCTCAATATCAGCTCGGTCGGAGGATTCACGGGACGTGCAGGCTCTGGGATCTACAGCGCCACGAAGTTCGCGGTCGAAGGGCTGAGCGAGTCGCTGCGGGCAGAGCTCGCCCCGCTCGGCATCGGGGTCGTCATCATCGAGCCCGGGGCATTCCGCACCGACTTCCTCGACGCGCGGTCGATTCTGCACGCCGAGGGCAAGATCGAGGACTACTCCTCGATCACCGGCGAGATGCTCGCGTGGGCCGCCGGTGCGAACCACTCGCAGCCCGGCGATCCGGCCAAGGCCGCGGCGGCGATGATTGCGGTCGCGACGGCCGCCGAACCACCCGAGCGGCTCGCCCTCGGCTCGGACTGCGTCGGGCGCGTGGAGGCCAAGCTCCAGGCCGTCGCCGGGGACCTCGCCGCCTGGCGGGAGCTGGCGCTCTCGACCGACCACCGGGACTGACGCGCCGCCGGCAGGTGGACGAGGTGAGCAGCAGCGTCCCGCCGGGTGCGCCGGTGACGGCCCGCACCCGGCGCATACGACCGGCCCGAGGTCGTTGAGCGGTGCCGACCGGCCACGCCGCCACG
>Ga0307373_10011179_pt1 | contig 13047 bp, 14 predicted proteins | sample OX2MG_FD_202534 | JGI IMG/M metagenome (GOLD analysis project Ga0307373, IMG submission 202534) | Soil microbial communities from Risofladan, Vaasa, Finland - OX-2 | ecosystem: Environmental > Terrestrial > Soil > Coastal area > Acid sulfate soil | place: Finland: Risofladan, Vaasa | collected... | reverse complement strand
AACTGGGAGGCAGGACAGTCCTGGTTGGGAGATCGCACCGGAGGCATGCCGCGGCCCAAGCTCCCCGGCGGGGACTCGACTGACCACCCAGCTCAGCAGGCGAAGTCTCCGTCGAATTGACCGAGCGGGAACTGAGCGAGGGCAATCGACGACCCCGCGAAGGGTGCCTTCTGGCACTCCGCCTGGGCGGCCGGGAGCGACCCCGCCCCCAGGATCCAGTCCTGGAGATGTGGGAGGGACCCGAAGGCCAGCGCATTGGCTCCTCCAGTGATCTCCTGCCACTGCTCGGGGAGGGCGTACAGCCCGATCGCCTTCACCCCTGCCTGCTGCAGCTCAGCCGTCATTCCCTGGAGATCCGCCACGTTGAGATCGGTGGCGGGCTCCCAGGAGTTGGATGTCTCCACGTCCAGCCAGGTTGGGTAGCTCCTGGGCGAGGACGGGAGGCCGTCGCTGACGGCAGCGGCCCGGAGCCAGAACAGGTCCTGCTCCGCCTTCTGGAAGCCGTACTCGTACGAGCAGGGAAGAGAAACCTCGCCCGGACCCAAGTAGTGCGGGGCCACCACCGAGGGCAGGCAGCTTCCGTACGGCGTGCTACCCACGGAGGGCCAGTCCGTGACCTGCTCGCTGAGGTATGAGTTACCCGGGTCGCCAGTGTTTAGGTACACGGACACATTGGGCTCCGCCGAGTCACCCGTGGTTTGGAACTCGGCCCAGTCGAGTTCCTCCTGCAAGCAAGGGTTGAGGGTGTTGTCCAGGCCGTAGTTCACCCCCACCACGGCGAACGCCTGATCGAGGGGGAGTCGCGCCCCGCATTGGGGATACGAGATATCCGTACCAGTGGGCGAGATCGGTGAGATCGCCTGGGGAGGACCCCCCGGTGGCGCGACCGCGGCCATGACCGGAGTCGCCATCACCCCCAGACCCCAGCCCATCAGGACCACCGCGACCGTGAGGAGTGCCACTTTTCGTTCCGCCCGCACCCGGCCGAGCCTGGCCCGACCGCGAACTTGCCTCGGCGAGTCGTCGGTTCGGTCGGTGGATGGTCGTGATTGGTGTACCTCCATCTCTCCGACGATAGCCACGCAGCGTCCCGGACGATCTCTGGTACCTGACGGCGGGAGACAGCAGTCAGGCACGAGCTGCGAGCCGACCTTCCAGGGCATCCGCGATCCTCAGCTGCCGGCGTCGATTCCGGACCTCCCCGCCGCCAGGCGCTCTCCTATGCCGGGGTCGACTGCCCGGCTCGCCGGGTCAACTCGTCTACTTCGTGATCACCCGGGCAGGGCTTCTGGAGGAGGCCAATGATCGAGAGCCCAATGTGCGGCACCCTGCCATCGTCTGCCTGGTTCCCTGATCCCGGCTACCACGCTGGTCTATGGGGCGGCACTCGTTACCGGCAGTCAGGATGACTTCAGCCGAGTGCGCGGGGGACGGCTGCGCCGATGCTGACCTCACGCGGCCACCAGTGATCCGGTGGTGGCTGCTCGCCGGCGGCGCCGCCGCGGCCTTGGCCAGTCGTCCCGCTCCAGATTGAGATCGGGGAAGCGCTCTCGGCGGTGCGGGACCAAGGCGTCCAGAACCAAGGACTCCCAGTTGAGCAATGCCGAATGCAGGTCATAGGAGTTGCGGGCCGTCTGAACCGCATCCGGCGGGTTCTCACGGACCGCCTCCACCAACTGGGCGACCATCTTCCGGCATCCGTCGCGTCTCGCGATCTGGGTCCCTTTGGCGTGCAGATCCTCCAACTTGGTGAGGCATTCATCGATCGCGGTGAGACAGCGACGCTTGCGGGTCTGAACCACGCTCCTCCGCTGGCTTTGGGCCAACGCCCAGCGGATCTCTCGATTGGCGCGGTCCATCCTGCCTGCGCCGGGAAGCCACTTCGAGAATGAGGTGGATCTGCCTTCGGGGCTAGCGGTGGCGGTGGTTGACAACTCCTCTCCTCCAAATTCCCCGGGTAGTTCTCGGCCGTGCCGGACCTATCCAGCACCGCCGCCCCCGGGGCCGACCAGCGAAGCGTCCCAAGCGGTCTCGTCCCTGAATAACGGGGCTTCCGGCGAGGCGTTTCGCAACAATACCCTTTCACCACGCACTGAGCGGTGCGCCACCCCACGTTGATATTTCGCTTCGTGAAGGAACGAAATGTGTTCGAGTTTGATGACGTGACTTTACTTAGCTAGGCATACATTCACGAGCCTGAAATAGCAGCCTGACACACTTTCACACGCTTTCAATATGCCCGCAAAAAATAAGGGATTATTACTTTCAAAAGGTTGCACCGGGACGGGCCGCTGTGCTAGTTTCTCCGGCGTCGCAGGGTCGGGAACACCAGGAGATGACTGTATTGATCGACCGAAACGTAGCTGAAGCAGTTCAACCAAATACTGGGCGTGAAGCTGCGGCGACGCTGGAGACGATTGCTGCTCGTATGTACGCCCAGCACCGCGCCGACGTGTTCCGTTACCTCAGGGCGCGGGTCACCACTCAGGCGGAGGCGGAGGACCTCACCAGCGATGTCTTCTGCAAGGTGGTCGCAGGCCTCAAGAACTACCGGACCATGCGGTCCTCAGCGCTGCCGTGGCTGTATACGATCGCCGCGCACCGAGTCGTGGACCACTACCGAGCCGCTCGTCCTACCAGCGAGCTGGACGCGGTGACCCAGGTTGCCGACAGTGCTCCCAATCCGGCCGACATCGTGATCACCAGAGACTTGGTGCGCGAGATCTGGACGCTCTCCAGGAGCCTTCCGGCCCCCCAGCGGCGAGCACTTTGGCTCCGCTACGGAGAAGAGTTGGAGCTACGCGAGATCGCCTTTCTGATGGGACGCAGCGTGGAGGCGGTGAAGCTTCTGGTCCACCGCGCTGTCCGGGGGGTTCGGGCAGAGCTGCCCACGGGTGCCGCAACACCGACGCTACGACTGACTTCAGGTGGCACCAGCAGCTAGCTCAGGCGAGAGCGCATCGGGCTACCGCTCGATCAGTTCGAGGCTGGCAGCCACGAAGGCCGGGATGTCATCCGGCTGGCGGGAGGTCACCAGATTGCGGTCGACCACGGCCGGCTCATCCACGACTTCGGAGCCGGCTTGGCGGAGATCATCCTGGACCGTTTTCCAGGCGGTCATTCTTCGGCCACCGACCCGCCTGGCGCTGAGCAGCAATTGCGGGCCATGGCAGATCGCCATAACCGGCTTCCCGTGGTCCATGAAGTCCTTCACGAATTCGACCATCCGCTCATCGGCGCGAAGCCGATCAGGAGAATAGCCGCCTGGGAGGAACAGGGCGCCGAAGTCCTCCGGCTTGACCTCGCCGATGGCCTGATCGGTGCTTGTCCGCACCTCTCCTTTCGCGCCGGTCAGCTCCACGTGAGCCTCGCTCCCGATGACCGTGACCACATGTCCGGCCAACTGGAACTTCTCGTAAGGTTCCTGAAACTCGGAGTCCTCAAAGTCTTCAGCCAGCAAGCAGGCGATCTTCATCTCGCTCCTCCCAGTTCGGGACGACGTCAGCACGACGCTAGCGCATTCATCGGCACGGAGCGACTGAGCAGTTCGGCCGGGCGAGCTGACACCTGAGCCACGATCCGCCGCACCACGCCAAAGGAGCTCTTCATTGGCTCCCGGTCCGTCGTGGACGGCTTGTGTCACTGCGGCCGCCGGACGGAGTTGTCGACCGCGCGGGAATAACCCGACAGCCGACGTCGACTGACGGCGCGACACTTGTTGGTACCAGACGCCGAGCGTGCGGGGCGAGGGTCGGTCCGGGGCAAATCACTCTCAGTAGGGGCGGATATGGGCAGCGACTCGCTGATCTTGACCGCGCCGCTGGCCCGCGAGCTGGGGATCGACCTCACGCAGGAGAGCACTGGCCGGGTCGAGGGTCAGGACGAGACCGGACACGCCTACATCCGGTACTTCTCAAAACTCCGGGGTGCGTTTGGGCCTACTGCAGCCCCGGCGATCCGCCAAGTAGATCCGGAGGTGATGTTCCAGGAGATCATCTACGACGGCTTGATCCGGGACGCCTTGCTCAGAAGCTTCGTCGTGACCTATGACCTGCCCAGCTCCCGGATGATCTTCGCCGTCCCGGAACGGGACCGTCGGCACCGAGCGCGGGACGCCCCGCCTAATCCCCATTCCCAATGCCGCTGAAACGGTGCTCATGACCCTGCCGCTGCCCGTTGGTAGCTGCTCCGGGCCGGGCGGCGCGCTGAGCGATCATGGTCTGGGAACTTGACGTCCCGTTGGTCCGAAGGTGCGGAAGGTTCCCCAGTTGGAGACCTAGCTCCAATCGGATGGGGCGGCGGTGGTGAGTTCGAGGGGTCCGACGAAGGAAAGTTCCCATTACTGGGAGGCCACGTCCTCCCTGCAACAGGCCCGGAACCTATGGGAGATGACCATGACGCAGTCGGCCTCTGAACGGTGGGCAAGCGCCCTCGCCGAGTGGGCCATTCCAGAGCGGATTGAGTCCCTCGCACCGGAACCCCCGTGGGTTCTTCCTCCGGAGTTCTTCAGGGTTGGCGAACCCGAACTGGCGGATGATCGCCCCTCCCTGCGGATGGCTCGTTCGGCCTTGGGCCAAGAAGGTTCGGTCCTCGATGTGGGCTGCGGGGGTGGCGCCGGCAGCGTGCCGTTGGCTCCGCCGGCTAGCCGGATCACCGGGGTGGACGGTAGGGCGTCGATGCTTCGCAACTTCGCCCAGGCGTGCTCGGACGCCGGAGTAATGCACCAGGAAGTGGAGGGTCGGTGGCCGGATGTGGCCGGCGAGGTGGAGAAGTCAGATGTGGTCGTCTGCCATCACGTTGCGTACAACGTGGCCGAGATCGACCCCTTCCTAATAGCGCTGACGGAGCGTGCCCTGCGGCTCGTGGTGGTGGAGTTGACTGCAGAGCATCCCACCGCTCCATTCAACTTCCTCTGGGAGCGGTTCTGGGGGCTAGCCCGACCGTCGGAGCCGACCGCGCAGCTCTTCTCGGAAGTGGTCCGGGAGCTGGGGTACCAGCCGATCGAGGAGTCCTACACGCGCCCGCGCCGGGCTCCGAGCATGAGTCGCACCGACTACGTGGCGTTTGCCAGGAGGCGGCTTTGCCTGACCCCCGATCGTGACCGCGAGATCGATTCCGCACTCGGCGAGCACTGGCCGCTCGATGCTCCGAAGGTCATGACGGTGGCCTGGGCCCCGCCTGGCCAGAGCGCTGGCCACCGGTCAGCCGGCTGAGGGCAGCGCTACGGTGGCGCTGGCGCGGAAGAGCGCCCAGGCGAAGCAGAGGACGGCGATCGCGAAGAACACCGCCATGATCATCGAGCTGGCGTCGTCGTTGTAGTTGAGGAACGACGCGCCGTTGAAGGCGGCGGCCAGGACAGCGACCGCGGCCAAGGTTCCCACCGTCCGGACCCTGATCTGGGGGGCGTAGAAGGTGGCCACGGCGAACCGGATGGAGCCCAGCACAAGCACGATTCCCAGCCCCACATGGAGGGCCAGGAAACCGCCGTGGCCGATCCCCCAGACCACGCTCCGAAAGGACCGAGCGAGGTAGTCGTCGCCGGAGCTGCCTGGATGGTTTCGGGTGATCACCACGAAGAGGGTGAGCGCCATCCCCAGTAGGTACTGGATCAGACATAGCACGATCAGCAGCAGGGAGAGGCGGCGTATGCGCGACAGACCGCTTCCGCTCCGTTGAGGCTGGCTCATGCTCTATAATTGCCTCATATTCAAAGTATCTTGATCTGAAAGATACAGGAGGTCCGTCGGGGATGTCAAGCCGGAGCGAACTGCAGCAGCTGGTGGACTCGCGGCTGCGGCGGGCGACCACCGCGATCGATGGTCTGGATCGGCGCGCGGCCGCCATCTTCGGGGTGAATCGGACCGACCTGCGCCTGCTGGATCTGCTCGCCAGCCGGGGGCCGCTGACGGCGGGCGGCCTCGCCAAGGCCGCTGGGATGAGCACCGGTGGGATGACCGTCGCGTTGGATCGGATGGAGAGCGCCGGGTACGTCCAGCGCGAGCCTAACGCCCAGGACCGCCGGAGCATCGTCGTCCGCGTGACCGACCGGGTGGCCGCTCCCTCCCGGGAGGCCTTCGGCTCGCTTCAGACATGGCTGACGGCTGCCTTGACGAGGTATTCAGGCGAGCAGTTGGAGCTCCTGGCGGAGTTCCTCGGAACCTGGGGCGACGCGGTCGAGGCGACCCTCGAGAGCTAGTCGAGGGAACCAACTGGCGGATGCCAGCGTCTCTGATTCCGACATGTACCACAACCAAACCACCCGGCGCACCGCTGACAAGAAGCATTCCCGGCCCTCGATTCGGTCACGGAGCCCGCACCGGCTCGCTCTCGCCGCTACGGCGATGGGAGCAGCGCTCGCCGGCTTCGTCCTCGGCGGAAGTTCCGTCTCCCTGGCGGCGAACGCGACCAGCTACCAGGTCCTGGTGGCGGACGGGGGCTCGGGCACCATCTATGCCGACGAGCCCAGTGATGGGACGGTGACGCCGATTCCCGCCCCGGAGTCGGGCGGGATCCAGAGCTTCGTCATCAGTCCCGACGGCTCGCGGGTCTACGTCGCCTTCAAGGACGGCATGCTCGGCACTCTCGACACCGCCTCCGACAGCTATCTCGGGACTCCGGTAGCCCTCGGGTGGACCAGTTCCCCAGTGGAGATGGTGGTCACGCCTAACGGCGAGGAGCTCTATATCGCGGAGTCTGGCTCGAACCAGGTGGTGGAGGTGGATACCGCCACCGGCGCCCAGGTAGGTACGCCGATCCCAACCGGTCCCGTGCTCAACATGGCGATCTCTGCCGACGGCAGCTCGATCTTCATCGATGGAGGGGGTCAGAGCAGCTCCGTTGGCGTCATCTCCACCGCCACCAACACCGTCTCCCTGACTCCGATCCAACTCATAACCTCGAGCAGTTCCGCTGCCCCGGCCGCGAAAACCTCCACTGGAGCGGGTGCCATGGTGATGTCCCCCAGTGGAACCTCTCTCTATGTGGTTACCAGCACGAGCGCCGGTCCCGCGGTGGCAGTGATTGATCCCTCCACCGAGGCGGTCGTGGGCGCTCTGGTGGCGCTGCCGGCAACGAGCCAGCCTATGGGTTTGGCGCTGAGTGCAGACGGCAGTGAGTTGTATTTGACCGACGCCAGCGGTCAGCAAGTGGACAGCATCGCCACAACGACCGCGACCCTCAACGCCTCAGTCGACGCACTGCCGCCGGGGATGAGCCCGAACGCCATCGCGATCACTCCTGACGGAACTTTCGCCTACGTGGACGGCACCGACGCCGCCGGCGCCAGCCAGCTGGTCCCGGTCGATCTCGCGACCGGCTCCGCCGAGGCCCCGATCAGTCTTGTCGGGGGAACCGCACCCGCCGGCCTGGTGATCGCGCCGCTGGCGGCCACGGTCTTGCCTACCCCGTCGCCGACTCCTACACCGACCTGTGGCCCGATCATCGGCATCGGACCGGTGCAGGTGGGCCCGGCTCAGTTCCATCCTATCGCCCCGGCGGCGGGCGCAACCAGTGGCTCTGCTCCCGCTCCTGGCCCCGCGACGAGCCAGTCGTCCGGGGGATCGGGCAGCAATGAGCGGCTCCCGGCGGTGTCTCCCGTCCCCGGCAGCCCCCCCGGTACCAGCCCCAACCCTGCACCGGTGCTCTGCTTTAGTACCCCAGTCATGCCGGGCACCTTCCGTGCGGAAGCATCCCTGGCCAGTGGGACTGCCGCCGCGCCCTCGGGGACCCTGTACCTGCGCTTGGCACTGGTGATCGTGGTCCTGACCGGGGGGGCGGTGCTTGCGGTATGGCGCCTCCGGCTGACCCTTCCTCGCCTGCGCAACTGGCGGAGCGGTTGACACTCGACGCATCGCCCAGCTCGGGTCCCGAGAAGCACCGGCCGCTGCCCGCGAGCTGGCAAGGAGCGCGATTCGCCAATTGCCGTCCCAGCAGGAGAGACTCGGCTCTGACCGGCTGATCAGGTCTGCGGAGCTCATCCGAATCGACGATAGAAAAGGCGACTGACGCACACGGCTGGGTTCAGGTGGGAAAGGAGGTCTAGCCGGTGCCGCACATGGCGATGCACCAGACGACGACCGTTCCTTGTGCACTGCGGACGACCGCCCCTGACCGGAGGGCGGTGCGCGTGGGGATGACGCAGCCGGGGGGTGAAGGCGGCGACGCCCGTGACCATCGAGTCGAAGACGTTCCGCCCTTTCATCGGCCAGGAGACGGTGCTGGCTGCCCTCCGAAGAAGCGAAGGGTCCCTCGCTCGTTGGCACATAGCTCCCCTCGTCGCGGTTTTCGGGTACGACAAATGGGGAGTCGAAAGGCTTGAGCTGGCCCGAAGCGATTGCCGGCACCGCAAGGTCGGGGCGCTAGATCACAGAGGAATAGGGCGATCTTCTGGCCCCTTCTCCGCTAGCGGCCCGGCCGGCGCCAGCACGAAGTCGTAGGCGACGCTCGACCACGTCCCGTCGGCGTGGCGGTCGGGTGGTGCATCGGTAGCTGAATGCTCGATGAACGGGACCACCAGGGAGTCCTTGACTCCGAATACAGCGTCGTTGCCGAGGTACTTGTCCCCGGCAGCGAAGAGGTGAGTGACCAGGGTGTGCCACCCTGGCGCAGACACTATGAAGTGGAGATGGGCAGGCCGCATCGGGCTGCGATTGGTGGTCCGCAAGAGCTCGCCAACCGGTCCGTCCGAGGGGATCGGATAGGCGACCGGGCGTATGGTCCAGAAGGTGAAATTGCCGTCTTCATCTGCAACCAGGTGACCGCGATTGGCGCTTCGCTCGCCCTCGTGCTGGACGTCATAGAGACCGTCTTCGTCCGCTCCCCAAACCTGCAGCAGGGCGCCCCTTACCGGCTTTCCCGAGAGGCCGCGCACTGTGCCTTGGACGAGGAGCGGTTGCCCGGGTGCTCCCTGAGCGAGATCGCCGCCAAGCTCGATATATGGCGACTCCGAGAGGAAGAAGGGACCGTAGACGGTGCACTCTGTTGCAGCGGGGTCCGCCGGCTGATTAATTCCGACCGTCAGCATCGACGCCCCGAGCACGTCGGAGAGCAGGATGAATTCCTGGCGATGATCATCAGTGATATGACCGGTCTGGGTGAGAAAGTCGATCCCGGCTCGCCACTCATCGTCGGTTAGCCTGACCTCGCGAATGAATCCGTGCAAGTGACGGACCAGACTTTCAAGCACAGCGCGCTGCCGCGGCGACGAGGTCCGGGCGAAGCTGTGGAGAACCTGGTTGGTCAGGGTCTGCTCCCGAACTCGGTCACTTGGATGAAGAGGCGCTGGCAGCTCGCTATCGGGCATGTGGCTGCCACCCAGACCATACATGCGGCGGGACCCTACAGTGGGGGGCGAGAGTACGCACCTCAGAGTTCGGCGGCGACGGTGCCACCGCATGAACTGCCCCGTGCGAACTCATCACTCGGTTCAATTATGCCGCACACCCAGTCCACGGATGCGCTCCACCTGAGCAATAGTCGTGAGCTGGACGTGACTCTGGGGCGTCCACAAGCCTGCACGACACCGTCGCTGGTGGACGGGCGTAATAGCGAAGCGACCGTGTTCACACTTTTTTCCCCGTAATGCGGCAGCGAATACTGCACACACTGACTGCCGGGGAGACATCCCATTCAGGAATGCTCTCTTGAACCACAGGTGGAGTCGTCGCGGTGCTACTTTGCCCCGGCCGCATACGACGAGTGCGCCGACTGAGGATGTTGAAACAGACGGTCGCCGATATCTCGGGGACGGTGGCGACTACCTGAGCAGCTCCATCAGCAGCGAGGTCGGTGGTGACCCGTGCGCCAGCACCTCGTCGTAGGAGGCGATGGGGGATAGCTGGTCAAAAAGGTCCTGAAGCTCGGTGTAGCCGACGAAGTAGGTGGACAGTTGGGCCGAGGAGAGGCAAGCTCGGCGCCACTTGCCCTGAGCCTCAGCGGGCTCCTGGAAGCCTCGGTCGATCATCATGGCGAGCGCCTCTTCCTGACTCATGTCGCCGGAGTGCACGGCGGCGTCAAGGATGGCGTTCATGGTGCACCGGATGTGGACCTTGATCTGCTGGAGACGCACCGGCAAGCCGCCCAGCCCAAGTTCTTCAACGATCCGCTCTGCATGACAAGCCCAGCCTTCGACGAAGGGGCCGTTGGCTAGGGCCGCCCGCACCTTGGTGGGCCCCTTGAATCGGCGCGACACCGCTAGCTGCATAACGTGCCCGGGCATCGCCTCGTGGGCCATCAGCATCATCAGCATCGCTGTGTTGATCTCTCGGTAGAAAGACTGCACGCGCTCGCTGGGCCATTCGTCGGGAGTGGGGGCGATCATCACCTGGGAGTGCGCCCCCTCCTCGAAGGGTCCAGCCGGCATACAGAAGGCGGACGCCATGCCGCGCATGAACTCCGGTACGACCACCAGGTCGTATGGGTCCTTAGGGACCGTGAACAGTCCCGACGACTCAACCGCTTCCGTCAGCGCATCGAGCGCCACGCGAGCCTCCTTCAGCACGGTGTCATTGGTCGGTCGGACTTCTGCCACCTGGTCGAGCGCCCGGCGGATCACCTCTGCTGGCGTGCCTCCACCAGTGACCAAGGCGCCCGCCGCCTCCGCCAGCTCATCGGTCAGCACTTCCAGGCGGGTGTTGGCCCGCCGCAGTACCTCCTCAGGATCCAGCGGCGAGTGGAGAGAGAGCCGGAGCTTCTGCGCAAAGCGTTGCTTGCCGAGCCGGAAATCGCCGTTCGCCGACTCCAGTGAGGCCTCCAGGTGCTGGCCGAATTTTGTCCAGGCGCCGAGCGCTCGCTCCTGCGCCCTGGCGACCCTAGCCCGCAATGCGGGATCGGTCACTCGGGCTACTAGTCGATCGACCTCCCCCCGAACCAGATGAACCACACCGGGGTGCTGCTGAAGCGCGGTCTCGACGTGGACATGCGGGGGATTCTCCAGCTGGCGGATGGCCAGCTCCACCATGTGGGGCAGGGTCTCCAGCCGCCCGCAGACTCCGCGAAGCCGGAGCTCGGCTGGCTGGGTCTCCTGCGCCAGCAGCGAGAAGAGGCCGTCGCCGGGGTTGTAGACGAGAGGGTTCCAGCTGGGATCTCGGACCTCCTCCTCGCGGAAGATCTCGAGCTCCAATTGGTTGGCCAGCACGGCAAAGTCCACCCGGCTCTCCGGGTCCAGGGAGGTCTGGTCGACGCCGGCGAGCTCTCGCTGGCGGGTCCGGAGCCGCCGGACCGCCGCTTCGCCCCCCTGGAAGCTACGGTCCGAGACCCGGTCGTCGAAGCGGTGATCGCCCAGCGAGGTTGCCTCCTCAGGCGTCAGCTCAAGCAAGTCGTCGATCGCAGCGTCAGCGATGGTATGGAAGTCCGCCATGGCCCCTTGAGTATCCCATCCGACGCCGGCCGCTCACTGTTCGAACTCGGCCGGTAGTATCGCAAGCGGGATGACTTGATTCGATTGGACGGGTCTGGGAGGTGGTGGTCGATGTCGCAGCTGACCGTCGTCTGCGGAGCAAGCGGGGGCCTGGGGCCCGCGGTGGCAACCCTATTGATGGGGCGGGGCGATCAGGTGATCGGCGTCGCCGCTCCCCGAGAGCCGCGAGAGCAACTTGAGCTGGCGGTCCCCAATTGCAACTGGGAGCAGGCAGATCTCACCGACCGGGAGCAGACGGAGCAGCTCTGGGAGCGGATCGACGGCTTCGGTGGGAGGGTGCGCTGGCTGGTCAACATCACCGGGGGATATCGCGCCAGTCGAGCCCTGGAGACCAGCGAGGAGGACTACCGATTTCTCCTGCGGCTCAACCTCGACAGTTGCTGGTGGTCCTGCCGGGAGGGTGCTCGCCGAATCGCTGCCGGGGGAGGCGGGGGGATCGTCAACATCTCCGCCCGGCAGGCGCTGGAGGGAGGCGCCGGCTCCGCCGCCTACGCCGTCTCCAAGGCGGCCGTGCTGCGGCTCAGCCAGGTCTTGGCGGCAGAGCTCAAGACTGACCAGGTGCGGGTAAATGTCCTCTTGCCGACCCTCATCGATACCCCCGCCAACCGGGCGGAGCGGAGCGCCGAGGCCATGCGCAACGCCGTCTCACCTGCGGCGGTGGCAGAGGTCATCGGCTGGCTCTGCAGTGAGGAGTCCGCAGCGGTCACCGGGGCATCGCTGACAGTCTGACGCCAGATCTCGGAGCGAACCCGGGGCGTGGTGTTAGGGGCCGGGCCGCACAGATCCGACTTGGTGAAGTGGCAGAGCGAGAGTTCCCGGGCCACGAGTAAGCCCAGCTACCGCCAGGACGACTGCACGCGAGCTCACCTGGGCGGCGGAACTCCTGCGCCTCCCTCCTCTGCCGCCTCCAGACCGGGCGATACCCCTGGTAAAGCGGGGTCTGGAGCGGTGGCCCCACCCCCGGACGGGACGACTCGGGTCCGGCTCGGTCGTTCCTCCCAGAGGAAGTAGCGGTGAAGTCCGACCGACCCGAGGCCGAAAACCGCAAAGAGGACGATGACGGTGACCAGCGGGGAGTTGCCGACATGTACCGCCCCCGGTTCGGGGTGGAGGAAGATTTGAATCACTCCGAACAGGGCGATCCCAAATACTGCCGCCCAGGCACCCTTGTGCCACGACGCCACGGTTCCCCCCGGGGTGAAGCGCAGCGGGAGGAGTGCGAGCACATTGCCGACCACCCCGCCCACGAACACTGACGCGAGGAGATCGTCGAGGAAGATGAGCGGCGGGGCTGCTCCCGGGAACTGGGCGGGCCCGCGAATCAAGGCCCACAGGAACCAGGCCACGACCCCGATCGACAGGTAGGCGAGGGCGCCCATGGCCGCGACGTGGCCCTGCTGGTTGCGGCGTAGCTGGGAAGCGAAGACCACTCCGCAGACCAGGCCGTAGAAGTAACCGGGCTGAAAGCCGCTCAGACGAGACATAAATACGCAGATGGCCGCCACCGCGAGCCCCATGGGGATGGCGTGGAATTGCCAGCTGCGGTCCAGGCCCCGCCGACGCCGGTAGAAGTAGTCGACCAGTGGGACGACCATCAGGCTGACGAGGATGGCCACCGCCGTAGCCAGAAA
>Ga0307373_10011175_pt1 | contig 13049 bp, 12 predicted proteins | sample OX2MG_FD_202534 | JGI IMG/M metagenome (GOLD analysis project Ga0307373, IMG submission 202534) | Soil microbial communities from Risofladan, Vaasa, Finland - OX-2 | ecosystem: Environmental > Terrestrial > Soil > Coastal area > Acid sulfate soil | place: Finland: Risofladan, Vaasa | collected... | reverse complement strand
CGATCTGGAATTCGGCGACACCGGGGATCGGCGCGAGGGATTGCGCCGGTGTTTCGTCGCGCAAGCGCCGCTCGAGGGTGGAACGTGCGCGGCACACGCGGCTTTTGATCGTGCCCGGCGGGCAGCCCGCGATCGTCGCAGCTTCCTCGTAACTGAAGCCGCTGGCGCCGACGAGCGACAGAGCCTCGCGCTGCACCGCCGGAAGCATGGCGAATTCCTGTTCAAAATCGCGCAGCTCGAGCAGCGATTCCTGCTCGCCTGCTTGACCGGTCGGATGCGGGATGGCGGCATAAGCGGCAATCCGCGAACGAGAGCGCAATTCGTCATAGAACTGATTGCGAAGGATGGCCGACAGCCACGCCTTCATGTTGGTCCCGGGCATGAACTTGTCGACATTGCACAAGGCACGAAATGCCGTCTCCTGCACAAGATCGTCTGCCATCGCCCGGTCGCGGGAAAGCCGCCGCGCATAAGCGCGCAGATACGGAAGATTCTCTAGGAGTGTGTCCTGAAAGAGCGCCATGGTCGGGTTCTCCGATGCGTTTCCAACCTGTGGCTTCAGAATTGACGGCCAATTCGGGCGCCCGAGTGGCAGAATTTGTGATCGAATATGGCCGCCGTCGCATGTCATTTAAAAATCCCCATACGGTCTGAAAAATGTCCACCCCGCTGCTCCAGACCGGGACCGCGGCGGACTTGCCGCGTTCGCGATACACGATCTTCTCCTCGCTCGATCGCGGCGGTAGAGTGTCGCCACGTTCAATGGGAGGGGCGACAAATGGTCGGGCATTCGGGCATGAACTGGGCGCGGCGCGCGGCGCTGGTTTTGGCGGTCGGCGCATCGCTGACGACATGGGCGGGGACGGCGGCGGCTGAGGCCGCCAAGACCTACACGATGAAATTGGGGTCGCTGACGATCAACGACGAGGTCTATCAATGGTTGAAGATCTTCGTCGCTGGAATCGAAAGCAAGTCCGGGGGCCGGCTCAAGGGCGTGATCTTTCCCTCGAGCCAGCTCGGCAGCGCACCGCGGGAGATCGAGGGGACCCAGTTCGGCGCGATCCAGGCCGTCGCCTTCCCGCCGGATTTCTTCTCCGGCGTCGATGAGCGCTTCGAGGTCGCGAGCGCCCCTGGCACATTCTCTAGTCTCGATCAGGTCAATCGCGTCGTCTTCGATCCCCAATTCCGCAAGGCGTTCCTTTCGCTCGGCTCCAACAAGGGCCTGATCGGGCTCAGCCTCTTCGTCAACGCGCCGGTGACGGTGCTGACGCGCAAGCCGGTGCGCCGTCTGGCGGATTTCAAGGGCCTCAAGATCCGCATCCTCGCTTCGGACTTCCAGATCCAACAGATCAAGCGGCTGGACGCGACGCCCGTGGCGATGTCGCTGGGCGACGTGATGCCGGCGCTGCAGCAGGGCACGATCGACGGCGCGCTTGCCTCGGTCCCGGCGTTCACGCCGCTGCACTTTTACGACGCCGCGAAATATATGACCGAGACGAGCCAGTACTACGTCCTCATCGTCGTCGAGATGAGCAAGAAATGGTTCGACACGCTGCCCGCGGATTTGCAGAAGATCATCCTCGACGAAGGCACCATCGCCGCGCACGACATCGTTCCCTGGGCGGCCCAGGACCTGAAAGATCAGAAGAAGGTGTGGACGTCACACGGCGGCGAGCTGATCGAGCTTCCGCCCAAGGACGAGGCCGAGCTGATGAAGCGGATGTCGACGATCGCCGAGGACGTCGGCAAGAAGCACCCGGCGATTGCATCGATGTACCAGGAGCTCAAGGCCGCGGTGAAACGCAATCCCTGAGCTTCCGGCGCGCCGCGCGCCGCGCCGCCGCGCCCCGATAGCATGGCCCCGCCGATCGCGTTTTGGGAGGAACGACGATGAGCGCTGCGGGCGGAAACCGGAGGATGAGCCGGGATGAGGTGATCGAGCGGGCGCGCGGGATTGCCCGGGCGGTCGCGCCGGCGGTCGAGCGCAGCGAGAAGCTGCGCCGACTGCCGCCCGAGAACGTCACGGCGATGATGGATTCGGGGCTCATGCCGATGATGCGGCCGGCGCGGTTCGGCGGCTTCGGCGGCGACTGGATCGATCTCCTCAATGCCTGCATCGCGGTCGGGCGGGTGTGCGGCTCGACCGGGTGGTGCCTTTCCTTCCTGCTGCATCACCAGTGGATCTTCGCCTATTTCCCCGACGCGGCGCAGCGCCGCGTCTACGGCGCCGCGGCAGATCCCAAATTCGTCGTCTCGTTCGCGCCCGCAGGCAAGCTGCACCCGGCCGCCGGCGGCTGGGAGCTGAGCGGCGAATGGCCGTGGGGATCGGGCGGCGATCATTGCGACTGGGCGATGGTGAACGCGATCGTGCCGGGCGCCGATGGCTTGCCGCCGCACGCGCGCATGTTCCTGCTCCAGCCGGGACAGTTCCGTATCCGCGACGTGTGGTACAGCGTCGGCCTCAAAGGCTCGGGCACCAACAACATCGTCGTCGATCCGGTATTCGTGCCGGCGGAGTTCACCCTCGATCTGCAGCAGGCGCGCGACGCTACCGCGCCGGGATGCAGCCTCGATGACGGCGCGATGTTCCGCTCGTCGTTCACGGCGCAGACCTGGATCGGGATTCTCGCGCCGCTGCTCGGCGTCGCCTATGGCGGCTGCGATGCCTTCATCGCCCATACGCGTACCAAGGTGACGACGTTCGGCGACAAGGCGGCCGAGGGCGGATCGATCCAGATGGCGCTCGGTGAATCGCTCGCCGAGCTCGACGCCGCCACGGCGCTGGCCGAAGGTGTCAACAACCGGATCTTTGCCGAGCAGCCGCTGACCCTCGACCATCGCGTGCGCCATCGCCGCAATGCCACCGCTGGCTCGCGCCTCGCGCTCCATGCCATCGACCGGCTGTTCAACCTCGCCGGCGCCCAGGGCCTGACCGAGACCGGTGCGCTGCAACGCCACTGGCGCGACGCCCATGCCATCGCCAATCACTATGCGTTCAGCAGCGTCGCGTTCCAGAACTCCGGCCGGCTCGCGCTCGGCATGGGCATGACGCCGGGCGACATGCTGTTCTGAACGCCGCGCTCAGGGCGCGTTCTGGCGCGGGAAGACATCGGCGCCGTCGAGCCAGCGCCAAAGCGCGGTGGCGTCCTCGTCCATCACCGCAAGCGCGCGGCGCAGCTCGACCAGGTGGCTCGCGAGGCCGAGATCGTCCATCGCGGCAATCTGGCCGGTGATATAGCCGCACGCCAGAAAGCGCGGCCAGGCGAGGCTGGGGATGGGCGCGGCGCCGACGCCGGCGTAACCGGCCTCGCAGGCGCGCGCATCCTCGGAGAAGATCGAGCGGCAGGCGAACGGGCGGCGGTCATAGACCGTGCAGGCGCCGTCCGCCAGCAGCGAGCACGGCCGCCGATGCGGCGCCGTCGCGACGCCGCCCGGCCGCGCGCGCCCGGCGAGGCGGATTGCCTCGAGCGGCGTCACCACGACATCGACATAGCAGCAAAAGGCGCAACCGCGGCGACACGCGACCCGGTCCATCGCGACGCGATGCTCCAAATTTGTCACGAGGCTCGAACGCAGCGCGTCCTCGAACAGCGCGACGCATTCGCCGCAGGCGGCGTCGATGGCCGCGCGCATGCGATCGATCCGCCCGGTCGCCGCACCGTGCAGCAGACGCTCGCGTACGCGCGTGCGCACGGTCTCGGCGATGGAAACGGCGCGAAGCGCCGTCTCGGCCGAGGGCGGCGCCACACCCGCAGGAACCACCAGCTTGGTGAGAGCGCCCGGCGCGCCCGGCGCGGCCAAGGCGCGGACGCGCGAGCCCGCTGCCTTGCCGCGCTTTGCCTCGCCCATCGCGTTCTCCCGCACCCGCTGCCGGCCACTCTAGGCGCCGTCCGCCCCGCCTTCAACGCCGCCTCGGGGGATAAGCAGGCGCCGCATCACGTAGAATTCAGCGGAATGGACGGGACGATTTCGGCGTTAGCGTGGAGAGGGAGAGCCGCCATGAGCCTTGGATCGCTGAAGCACATGCTGGTCGCCGGCAGCCTCGCCGTCGCAGCCGCTTCGATCGCGCTCGCGCCGACACCGGCGGCGGCGCACGTTCATGTCGGCATCGGCATCGGCATCCCGCTCTTCGGGCCGGTCTATGCGCCGCCGGTCTACGCACCGCCGGCCTATTACGCCTATCCGCCCGCCTATTACTATCCGCCGCCGCCGGCCTATGCCGTGCCGCCGGCGCCCGTTTCGGTGCCTGCGCCGGCCGCCTCGTCCTCCGCGTGCCGCGAATACACCGCGACCGAGATGATCGGCGGCACGCCGCAAACGGTCTATGGCACGGTCTGCCGCCAACCCGACGGCACCTGGCACATCGTGGATTGACGGCGATGTATCCGTTGCAGCGCCATTGGCGCCTCGCTACGCGCATCGCCGGCGCTGCGATGCTCGCCGTCCTCGTCGCCGGTTGCGTCTACGCGCCGCCGCCGCAGGCCTATTCCTATGCGCCCGGCTACGCCTATACGCCCGGCTACTCGTATTACCCCTATGCCTATCCGGCGCCGGCCTATGGCGGGGTGACGTTGGGTTTCGGGGACGGCGGCTGGTACCGCCACGGCTGGCACCACGAGGACTGGGACGACCACGACTGGCACTAGAAGCCGCCTCAGCGCCGCCGCGCGACGATATGGAAGATGTGCCAGTGTTTGGGCTTGCCGCGTGGCGTGACGGCGGCGCTTTCCTCTTCCTCGAGCATCTCGGTTTCGAGCCGGGCGAGCAGCCGCAGCACCGCGTCGCGGCTGTGATGGGTCATGCCCGGACGACCGGCCCAGCCGTCGCGGTCACCATAGAGCTGGCCCGCGAACCGCCCGCCCGGACGCAGCGAGGCGATGATGCGCTCCCACAGCGCGGGAAATTCCGCGGGCGGACAAAGCGGCAGCGCGAAGCTCGCATTGACGAGATCGCAGTCCGGCCAGCGCGCCGCCGTGAATGCCTCGACCCGGGTCTCGAGCTTCGCCCCTGGCGGCAGATCGGGGCGCGTGCGCAGACGCGCGATGGCGTCTTCCTCGGCATCGATCGCCAGCACCGACCACGAGCGGCGCAGCAGCTCGATCGTGTCGCGTCCCTGGCCGCAGCCGAGATCGACAGCGAAGCCCGGCGCGGCGAAACGGTCGAGCGCCGCGATGAGCGTCTTGCGCGGCGGCCGCGCCGCGGTTGCATCGTAATAGGCGCCGAAGCCCTCGGACATCTCACCTCCCGCCGGCGACCATAGGATCACCCATCGCCTCGCTGCCGCAACCGCGAACGGTTAACGACACGTTCAGGTCTCGCCCGCACAATCGGCCACCATCGTCGCCGAGGACATGTCATGGCCGGTTCAGCGGTCGTTTTCCTTGATCAGCACCTGCTGGCGCTGTTCCGAGCTCAGCCGCGTCTCGAAAATCGCGATCTGGTTCCTGCGGGCATTGGCGACGCCGAGATCGGCCGCCTCGCCGTAGAGCCAATAGGCGGCGACGGGGTCGGCCACCATGCCGATGCCGGCAAGCTTGCACCACGCCAGCACCTCGACGGCACGCGGGTCCTTGGCCGCGGCATGCTGCTCGATCAGGCGGAGGTCGGCGGCGCTGGGCGCGCGCTTCTTCACGTCCGCGACCGCATCGCCGAAACCCGGGATGACGGGCTGCGGCTTGCGCTGCGCCGCCGAAGCGGCAGGCGGCGGCTGCGTGGCGAGCCCTTTGGCGCAGGCCGCATTGGGCGCGGTGACGCAACGGTAGGTTCCGTCGAGATCGTAGAATTGCGCCCGCGCCATGCCGGTTACGAGGGCGGCGACGGCGATCAGCGGCAGGCTGGTCCGCTTCATGGGCGGCAGTATAGCGGATGCGGCCGCCGGCCGCGCGTAGCGGCGACGCTCGCGCTGGTGCTGGCGCTCGCGGGTTGCGGCGTGCTCGATCGACAGGCGCCGCTCGGCCGTCTGATCGACCGGCCCCCGCCGCCCGTGACGGTGGTCCATGGCGGGCCGACCGGCGCCCTCATCGGCGGCCGGTTTCAACCTGTCCTGCCCGATGCGGTAGTGGATCGCGTCGTAGCCCCGGCGCTGCGGGCATGGCTCACCTTCCCAGAGCGCCGCAGCCTCGCCGTGGCGAGCGAGCGAGCCGCCATCGCGCCAGAGGGCGACGCGGTCGAATTCAAAGCCACCAACGGCACCGGCGCGGTCACGACCCAAGGCGCCGCCGCGCCGGTCAGCGACGTCTATCGCTCGCTGCGCGGAAAGATCTGCCGCGACCTGCGCCAGAGCGTCGACAAGGACAAGAAGACGCTCGCGCTCGATGTCACGCTCTGCCGCGAGGAAGTCGCCGGCGACATCACACTCTGGGTCGTCGCCGCCTCCGACTGACCGGCGGCAGCGCTCGTTGCGCCGGGCGCGGCGCTCGCTTATCACCGCGCCATGGCGAGGGGATGGATGGTCGCAGGGGTGACAGTGGCGGTGCTGGCCGGCACCTGGCTGCTGATCTTCGGCTTGCGCCGCTGGCTCCTTGCCCATGCCATTCTCGATCGCCCGGTGGCGCGCTCCTCGCATCGCGTGCCGGTGCCGCGCGGCGCCGGGCTGGCGCTGGTGCCGGCGCTCGTCGCGGGCGCGCTAGCGCTCGCGGCGGCAGGCGAAGCCCCGGCGGGAACGGCGGTAGCGATGGCGGCGGCAGCGTGCCTTGCGCTGATCTCGTGGCGCGACGACCTGCACGGCCTGCCTGTCCCTCTTCGGCTCGCGGCCCAGGCGCTCGCGGTTCTGGTCGGCTTGGCCGTGCTTCCGCCCGGTCCGGTCTTCCAGGGCCTCCTGCCGCCGCCGCTCGACCGCGCCGCCGCCGGATTGCTGTGGCTCTGGTTCGTCAATCTCTACAATTTCATGGACGGCATCGACGGCATCGCCGCCGGGGAGACCGTGTCGCTGGGCGCCGGCATCGCCCTGGTGCTCGTGCGCGCCAGCGCGGCCGGCGACGGAACGGCGGCGATGGCGCTGCTCGTCGCCGCGGCGGGGCTTGGCTTCCTGCCGTGGAACTGGCATCCGGCGCGGATCTTCCTCGGCGATGTCGGGAGTGTGGCGCTCGGCTATATCCTGGGCTGGCTGCTGCTCGTCCTCGCCGGCAAGGGCTATTGGGCGCCGGCCGTGATCCTGCCGCTTTATTACCTCGCCGATGCCAGCATCACCCTGGCGCGGCGCATCCGCCGGCGCGAGCGCTTCTGGCAGGCGCACCGGGAACATTTCTATCAGCGCGCCGTGGGGCAGGACGGCGATCATGCCGCCGTGGCGCGGACCATCCTTGCGGGCAATGCGGTGCTGATCGCGCTGGCGCTGCTCGCCGTGACCGAGCCGCTCGCGGCGACGGCGCTGGCCGGGATCACCGTCGCGGCGCTGCTCGCGTGGCTGCAGCGCCGGGCGCTTCATGGCCGATAGGCGCGCCGTCCTGGTACTCGGCGCCGCCGGCTTCATCGGCCGCGCGCTGGTTGCGCGCTTCGTCGCCGAGGGCACGCCGGCGGTGGCCGCGGTGCGTGCCGATGCAGCGTTCGGCGCCGGCGTCGCGGTGCGCGTGACGGGAACGTTGAGCGCGGCGAGCGACTGGCCGGCCCTGCTCGCGGGATGCGGCGCCGTGGTCCATCTCGCCGGCCGCGCGCATCGACCGGCGGAAGCCGGCGAGGCATGGATCGCGGCCGAGGCGGCCACCGCCGCCGCGCTCGCCGGCGCCGCGCGGGCAGCCGGAATCGAGCGGCTGGTGCTGATGAGCTCGGTCAAGGTTCACGGCGAGGACAGCGGCGCCGGACGCTTCCGCGCCAGCGACCCGCCCGTCCCGGCCGATCCCTATGGCCGCGCCAAGCTCGCGGTCGAGGCGGCGATGCGGAGCGAGGCGGAAAGCCGGCTCGTGGTGCTGCGGCCGCCGCTGGTTTACGGCCCCGAAGTGACGGGAAATTTTCTTGCGCTGCTGCGCCTGGTCGATTGCGGCCTGCCTTTGCCGTTCGCCGCCATCGCCAACCGCCGCAGCCTCATCTTCCGCGACAATCTCGTCGATCTCGTGCTCGTTGCGCTGACGCATCCGGAGGCACCCGGCGGCACGTTCCTGCTGCGTGACGACGAGGAGGTCGCGACGCCGCGGCTCGTCCAACTGATTGCCGCCGGGCTCGACCGTCCGGCGCGGCTCTTCGCCTGTCCACCGCGCCTCCTTGGCGTCGCCGCGCGGCTGATCGGGCGCGGCAATACCGCAACGCGGCTCGTGGCCTCGCTCAGCGTCGATGACGGGCCGACGCGGACACGGCTCGGCTGGCGGCCCCGGGTCGCGCTCGCCGACGGCATCGCCGTGACCTGCCGGTGGTATCGAGCCGCGCATGGCCCGCGCCGCGCGTCGCATCTATAAGCACGTCATGGCGTCTCCGGGCGGGCTGCGCGGCAAGCTCATCTTCCTCGTCACCGAGGACTGGTATTTCTGGTCGCACCGCCTGCCGATGGCCCGCGCGGCGCGCGATGCGGGATTTGCCGTCGCCGTGGCGACGCGGGTGACGGCGCATGGCGAGCGCATCCGCGCCGAAGGGTTCGCGCTCCATCCGCTGCGCTGGCGCCGCGGCAGCCGTGGATTGCTGGCAAGCCTCGCCGCCATCATCGAGATCGGCCGGCTCTATCGCCGCGAGCGGCCGCTCGTCGTGCATCATGTCGCGCTCAAGGCGGCGCTCTTTGGTGGGATCGCCGCCCGGGTCGCGGGCGTGCCGGGAGTGGTGAGCATGATCGCCGGCACCGGCTATCTCGCCAGCGCGTCGGGGCTTCGCGCGCGGCTCGCCGCGCGGTTGCTGCGGCGGCTCTGGCCGATCCTGCTGCTGCGCCGCGGAAACCGCGTCATCGTGCAGAACGAGGAGGACCGCACCGCCCTCGCCGCGCGCCGTCCGGAGGCTGCCTGGCGCATTGCGATCATCGCCGGGTCGGGTGTCGATCTCGCGCATTTTCGTCCCGCGTCCGAGCCGCCCGCGCCGCCAGTGGTCATCGCCTATGCCGGACGCATGATCGCCATCAAGGGCGTGGCGGTTCTCGTCGCCGCGCATGCGCTGCTGCAACAGCGCGGCCTTCCGGTCCGGCTCGTGCTGGCCGGCGCCCCCGACCCCGAGAATCCGAGCGCGATCGATCGCGCCACGCTGACGCGCTGGGCCACACAGCCGGATGTGACGTGGCTTGGCCATCAGGACGACGTGCGCGCGGTGTGGCGTGACGCCCATATTGCGGTCCTGGCTTCGCTCGGCGGCGAGGGCCTGCCGAAGACTCTGCTCGAGGCGGCGGCGATGGGGCGGCCGATCGTCGCGACCGACGTTCCGGGCACGCGCAGCATCGCGCGCGACGGCGAGAACGCGATGCTCGTGCCGCCGGGCGACGCGGCGGCGCTTGCCGATGCGCTCGCCGTGCTCGCCGGCGATCCCGAGCAGCGGCGGCGCTACGGCGCGGCGAGCCGGGCACTCGTCGAGAACGGCTTCTCGGAGGCAGCGATCGGCGCCGCGACGGTGGCGCTCTATGACGCGCTCTGCGACGAGATCGGCGCGGGCGCAGGGCCGGGGAAAAACTGATCGATCCGGCCGAGGATCCGGTAGGCCGTGAGCCCCAGCCATTCGTGCCAGGCGAGGTCGAGCACGCGCAGATCGGACTCGAAATCCCATCCGATGATCGGCGATGGCGCGGTCTGGTAGTCGACGGGAAAAGGCAGGACGTTCCAGCCGACATGCCGGAAACAGCCAACCGCGCGCGGCATGTGGAAGGCCGAGGTGACGAGCAGCCAGGTCTGATCGGGGCGGGGCCGGGCGAGCGCCACGGAATAGATGGCGTTCTCGAAGGTATTGCGCGAGCGTTCCTCGAGCATCATGCGATGCTCGTCCAGGCCTTCGGCGACGAGCATCCGGCGCATCGCCTCGGCTTCGTCGGGACTGCCCGGAACCGCGCTGACATCGCCGCCGGTGATGAGCACCTTCGCATCGGGAAAGCGGCGCGCAAGCTCCAGCGTCTCGCTGATGCGTTCGGCATATTCGTTGGTCGCGACCTGACCGTGCGCGGCGGTGGCATCGACATGGATCGCGCCGCCCAACAAAATGATGCCGTCGATCCGCGCCGGGAGCGTCGGCTGGGGAAAGCGGTTCTCGAGCGGCGTGATCGCCCATCTGCCGAGCGGCAGGACGGCGACGGCGATGAAAGCCAAGGTAACGAGGGCGAGAAATATGGGCGCGCGGCGGAAGCCGAGGAGCAACCCGGCGGTGGCGAGGACGAGCAGCAGGACCAGCAGGTTGCCCAACTGGACCACATCCCAGAACAATTTGCTGAATTCAAACAGCATCCATCACCGTCCAAGGCTCGGTCAGCACGCTAGCACAACCGCCGATGTCGCAGGAGGGGCGGCCCAATTTCGCTTGCCGCGCCACGGTCCGTTCCCCTAACGTCCGGGCCGCTTTGCGGAGCCACGCATGAGGATGGGACGTCGAGCCGCGATCGCCTTCGGTCATGATGTGATCATGGCGGCGCTGTCGTTCATCCTTTCGTTCTACCTCCGCGTGGGCAACGGAATCTTCCACTATCCGGCGTCGCTGATCTGGGGCTACGACGCCGCCTTCGCCGCCACCGCCGGCGTGATCTTCCTGTGGACCGGACTCTATCGCGGCATCTGGCGCTATGCCTCGCTCCCCGATCTCGTGGGATTGCTGCGCGCGGCGACGCTCGTCATCCTCATCTTCTTCCCGCTCATGTTCCTGGCGACGCGCCTCGACGAACTACCGCGCTCGCTGGTCGGGATCAACTGGCTTCTCCTCACCGCGCTTCTGGGCGGGCCGCGCTTCGCCTACCGCGTCTACAAGGACCGCGGCCTCGATCATCTCCTGGAGCGGAGCAGCCATATCGCGATCCCGGTGCTGGTCATCGGCGCGCGCGAGAATGCCGATCTCTTCATCCGCACCACGCTGCGCGATCCGGCCCGGCTCTATCGCGTCGTCGGACTCGTTGCCGACAGCGCCACGCGCGTCGGCCGCGTCATCGGCGGCGTGCCGGTCCTCGGCACGATCGACGACATCCGCCAGGTCATCGCCCGACTCGACCGCGCGGGCGACCGGCCGCAGCGCCTCATCATCAGCGCCGATTCGGTCGACGGTGCAGTGGTGCGCCGGCTGCTCGACATCGCCGACGAGCTGGGCATCTCGCTGGCCCGCCTGCCACGCCTCACCGACTTCAAGGACACGCGCGACGACGCGCCGCGACAGGTCGAGCCGGTCGCGATCGAGGATCTGCTGGGCCGGCCGCAGACCGTGCTCGACCGCGCGAGCATGCGCGCGCTCATTGCCGGACGCCGCGTGCTGGTCACCGGCGCGGGCGGCAGCATCGGCGCCGAACTCGCGCGCCAGATCGCCGGATTCGCGCCGGCGCGGCTGGCGCTCATCGATCACGGCGAATTCGCGCTCTACGGCATCGATCGCGAGATCGGCGAGCGCTTTCCCGCCATCGCCCGTGCGGCGCTCGTCGCCGATGTGCGCGACCGCCGCCGCATCGGCGAGGTGATGGCGCTCGAGCGCCCCGAACTCGTGTTCCATGCCGCGGCGCTCAAGCACGTGCCGATCGTCGAAGCCAATCCGTGCGAAGGCATCCTCACCAACGTGCTCGGCACGCGCCACGTCGCCGAGGCATGCCGCGCCCATGGCGTGCGTGCGATGGTGATGATCTCGTCCGACAAGGCGGTCAACCCGGCGAACGTCATGGGGGCGACGAAGCGTCTCGCCGAAAGCATCTGCCAGGCGCTCGACCTTCTCGAGTCGCGGCGGCCGCAGGGCACGCGCTTCGTCACCGTGCGCTTCGGCAACGTGCTCGGCTCGACCGGATCGGTCGTGCCGCTATTCCAGCGGCAACTGGCCGCGGGCGGGCCGTTGACCGTCACCCATCCCGACATCACCCGCTTCTTCATGACCGTCCGCGAGGCGGTGGAGCTGGTGCTCGAGGCGTCCGCCCTCGGCATCGGCGACGACGCCGAGCGCGGCCGGATCTTCGTGCTCGACATGGGCCAGCCGATTCGGATCGTCGATCTCGCGCGCCAGATGATCCGGCTCGCGGGACGCAAGCCCGATGTGGACGTCAAGATCGAAATCGTCGGCCTGCGGCCGGGCGAGAAGCTGGCCGAGGAACTGTTTCATCCGGGCGAGCGGCCGCTGCCGACCAAGGCGGCGGGAATTCTTCTCGCCGCGCCGCGCACCGTCGACTACGCCATGCTGCAGCGCTCGCTCGACGAGCTGGTCGAGCACGCGCGCGAGGGGCACGAGGATCGCGCGCTCGCGCTGCTGGCGGCGCTGGTGCCGGAATACGTAGCGGGCCCGGCGCCGGCCGCGCGGCGGGCCGCCGAAAGCTGAACCGCCTCAATCGTTGTCCTCGGCGAGGCGCCGCAGATAGGTGCCGTATTCCGACTTGCTGTAGAGCCGGGCGAGGCGCAGGAGCTGGGCGCCGTCGATGAAGCCCTGGTGGAACGCCACCTCCTCGAGGCAGCCGATCTTCTGGCCGGTGCGCTTCTCGAGGGTGCGCACGAACTCCGAGGCCTCGAGCAGCGATTCGTGCGTGCCGGTGTCGAACCAGGCATAGCCGCGCCCCAGCCGCTCCACGGTCAGCGCGCCGCGGCGCAGATACGCGTTGTTGACGTCGGTAATCTCGAGCTCGCCGCGCGCCGAGGGTTGGAGCGCCGCGGCAATGTCGACGACGTCGCGATCGTAGAAATAGAGCCCGATCACCGCCCAGCTCGAATGCGGCCGCGCCGGTTTCTCCTCGATCGAGGCGACGTGCTGATCGCGGTCGAAGGCGACGACGCCATAGCGATCCGGATCGCCGACGCGATAGGCGAAGATGGTCGCGCCCTCGCCGCGCGCGGCGGCGCGCTGCATCATCCGCGACAGGCCGTCACCATAGACGAGGTTGTCGCCGAGCGCGAGCGCACAGCCCTCGCCGGCGAGAAAGCTGCGGCCGATGAGAAAGGCCTGTGCCAGCCCGCCGGGCTCGGGCTGAACCGCGTAGCTCAGTTGAATCCCCC
>Ga0307373_10011174_pt1 | contig 13049 bp, 10 predicted proteins | sample OX2MG_FD_202534 | JGI IMG/M metagenome (GOLD analysis project Ga0307373, IMG submission 202534) | Soil microbial communities from Risofladan, Vaasa, Finland - OX-2 | ecosystem: Environmental > Terrestrial > Soil > Coastal area > Acid sulfate soil | place: Finland: Risofladan, Vaasa | collected... | reverse complement strand
ACTCAACCATTAACCCAGACGTTGTCATTCCGAGGAGCAGCCGCGACGAGGAATCTGCTGTTCGTTTGCCGCGAACACAAAATGCAGATTCCTCGCTTCGCTCGAAATGACGAAGTGATTCAGCGCAGCTCGCTGCGATACGTTTCTTTGTACTCAACATACCGCTGCGCGTAATCGTTTATCGACCGTTGATCCTCCGCCGTCAGCGCCCTCCGCAACTTCCCCGGATGTCCCATATACAGACTCCCCGGCGGAACAATCGCGCCCTCCGTTACCAAAGTCCCCGCCGCGACAATCGAGCCCGTGCCAATCTTCGCGCCATTCAAAATAATCGAGCCCATGCCCATCAAGCATCGCGACTCGATCGTGCAGCCATGCAGAATCACGCCGTGGCCAATCGTCACATTGTCGCCCAACACCAGCGGATGCTCATCGCGCATCACGTGCAGCACCGACCCATCCTGCACATTCGTGCGTTCGCCGATGCGTATGTAGTGCACGTCTCCGCGAATCACCACGCCCGGCCAGACGCTCGAATGCTCGCCAATCTGCACGTCGCCAATAATCACCGCCGCTTCATCAACGTAAGCCGACGCGGCTATCTGCGGCGCCCGCCCGCCGTAAGCCCGTATCAAATTGTGCTCCTAGAAGGAATTGGAGGCATTCTCAAGCGAACAGCGAAAGTAACACACGCATCCACGCCTTACAAGGCAACGCCAACACCGCTTCATCGCCCGATAATTCTATTTGCTTCGAGGCGCAAACGCGAAGATTTCAACGCATGGCGACAGCCTGAAGTAGAAGCCTGAAGCGCGGCAAATGCGCTATCCTGCTTCTGAACTTTTTGCGAATAAGGAGCCCTTTGAAAAGACGCATACTAACTGGCTTGTGCGTGGCGCTGCTCCTGGTTCTTGCGGCCGGTTGCGGCAGGGACCCGTCCAAGGAAACCGACGCGCAACTGGGACTGAACGCACAGCAGGCGGCAGGACGCCGCATCTACAACCTTCGCTGCGGGGGTTGCCACAAGGCATATTCCTCGCGCGGATTGCAGGGGCCAGGTCTCAAAGATATGTTCAAGAAAAAATATCTGCCCAGCGGATTGCCCGCGAATGACCGCTTCGTTGAACGAACCATCGTCAACGGCCGCGGCATGATGCCCGCCGCCGGTTACACCCTATCCGACGACGAGCTACGTGATTTGCTCGCCTATTTGCACACCTTGTGAAACGAAGTAAGCACCGGGTATTTTTTTCACTCGCCGACTTCGTGGCACAGGCTTCAGCCTGTGCGCTCTTGCGCCCTAAAACCATGCCAAAGAACCAACCCGTCATTCCGAGTGCGACGACTTCGACCTCACCTCAAAACCACGCAAAAAAACAAACTTGTCATTCCGAGGAGCCACGCGACGAGGAATCTGCTTTTTGCTTTCGGGTTTGCGGGTGCCCCATCCTGAGCGACTTGTGCGAAGGGTGGGGTCTTTCGCTTTCCGCTTGCTTAGCCGCCCCGCTACAAAATCTGCACCACCGGAGCGCCCGCCGCGCGCCCCGTCTCGGCCACGCGCGCCGCCACATTTCGCGCCACGGCATAAATGCTTTTCGCCCCCGGCGCATCCGGACCTTCCGCTGCCACCGGCTTGCCCGAGTCGCCGCCGATGCGAATCTGCGGATCGATTTCAATCTCGCCAAAAAACGGCGCACCAAACGTCTTCGCCATGCGCTCGCCTTCTCCGTGGCCAAAAACATCAATGCGCTGGTCGCAATGCGGACACGAAAAATAGCTCATGTTCTCGACGATGCCCAGAATTTCCACATTCACTTGACGAAACATCTCAATCGCCTTGCGCACGTCCGCCAGCGCCACCACCGACGGCGTGGTGACGAGCACCGCGCCCGAAATCGCCGCCGTCTGCACCAGCGAGAGCTGCACGTCGCCCGTTCCCGGCGGCAAATCGACAATCAAGTAATCGAGCTCGCCCCACTGCACGCTGCGCAGAAATTGCTGCATCACTCCGTGCAGCATCGGCCCGCGCCAAATCAACGGACGGTCGCCCGGATTCAGCAGGCCCATCGAAATCACTTTCAGCCCGTAAGCCTCGACAGGAATAATCACGTTTTCCGCAACGGCACGCGGCTGTTCCGTCGTCCCCAGCATTAGCGGAACGTTCGGCCCGTAAACGTCCGCGTCCATCAACCCGACTTTCGAGCCCATTTTTTGCAGCGCAATCGCCAGATTCACGGCGACGGTCGTTTTCCCCACGCCGCCCTTGCCGCTGGCGACCGCGATCAAATGTTTCACGCCGCGAATCGGCTCTTTCTCCGGCAGCCGCCGCCCGCCGGGCGTCGCCGCGTCAAATTTCAAATCGAACGACCGCACGCCTTGCAAACGCCCCACCGCCGCGCGTATTCCGCGTTCGAGCGTGTCGCGATACGCCGGCTCCGACCGCAGCAGAGACATCACCAGCGAAATGTCGCCCTCGCGCACCACCAGGCTTCGCACCATGTTCAGCGACAGAATGCTGCGATGATGCTCCGGATCCTCCACCGTCCGCAGCGCCTCGTAAACCACCCCTTCCGTCAACGGATTCCCCGCCATTCAGTCCCCGCCTTTCGCATTCGCAAGTACAACCACGCGCCGCCGCAACTTCGAACCTTTCATCATAGAACGCCCATGTTGCCGTAGCAACTCACGCAATAGCCGCGCTTTGCGCCCAGCGCGCCGAACAGGTTAGAATAGACTCTGCACCGTCCGCGGGCGGCTGAGGGGAACGTCCAGTGGAGATTCCCTGCCGATTGCGCTGCTCCTTGAACAACGATAAATGACCGGCCACAGGAGAGGCTTGCGACGCTTGCTCGAAGGCAAGCATCCAACACAAAAGCATGGATGCCGATAGGTTTGTTGAAAATATAATTGCGTTTTTCGTCGGGACGAAGCACGAGCGCGACATCAAGAAGCTCCAGCCGCTCGTCGCGCAAATCAATGCGCTCGAGCCTGAGATGCAGCAGCTCGCCGACGACGACTTCCGCATCAAGACCGCGGAATTGAAGATGCAGGTCACGTCGAAGCTCGAAGGCGTGGACATAAAAGATCCCGAATATCGCGCAAAAATGCAGGAAGCTTTCGCGCCGGTTCTCGTGCCCGCGTTCGCCCTCGTCCGTGAAGTGGGTCGCCGCAAGCTCAGCATGCGCCATTTCGACGTGCAGCTCATCGGCGGCATGGTTTTGCACGAAGGCAAAATCTCCGAGATGAAAACCGGCGAAGGAAAAACGCTCGTTGCCACCCTTCCCGCCTATTTGAATGCGCTGGCGGGACGCGGCGTCCACATCGTCACCGTCAACGATTATCTCGCACGCCGCGACGCCGAATGGATGAGCCCCATTTACAAAACGCTCGGCCTCACCGTCGGCGTCATCGTCCATGATCTCGACGACGTGCAGCGCCGTGCCGCCTATGCCGCCGACATCACCTACGGCACCAACAACGAATTCGGTTTCGATTATCTGCGCGATAACATGAAGTACGATCTCGCCGATTGCGTCCAGCGCGGCCACCATTTCGGCATCGTTGACGAAGTCGACTCCATCCTGATCGACGAGGCGCGCACGCCGCTGATCATTTCCGGCCCCGCCGAGGAATCCACCGACAAGTATTACCGCATCGACAAAATCATTCCCAAGCTCATCAAGGACATCGACTACACCCTCGATGAAAAGCACAAGACCGCCACGCTCACCGAAGAAGGCGTGGCGAAATGCGAGCGCCTGCTCGATTTGCCCAACATGTACGACCCGCAAAACCTCGAACTGATTCATCACGTCTATCAGGGCCTCCGCGCGCATTCGCTCTTCACGCGCGACGTCGATTACGTGGTGAAAGAAGGCGAAGTAATCATCGTTGACGAATTCACGGGACGCCAAATGCCCGGCCGCCGCTGGTCCGATGGCTTGCATCAAGCCATCGAAGCCAAGGAAGCGGTGAAGATCGAGCGCGAAAATCAGACGCTCGCCACTGTTACGTTCCAGAATTATTTCCGCATGTACAAAAAGCTCTCTGGCATGACGGGTACCGCGGAAACTGAAGCGAAAGAGTTCAATAAAATTTACGGTCTTGACGTGGTCGTGATTCCCACGAACCGCACGCTGATTCGCCTCGAGAACCCCGACGTGGTCTATCGCACCGAAGTCGAGAAATTCGAAGCCGTCGTCAACGGCATTATTCAGGAAGACGGCTCCCATTTGAGCGGCGTCCGGCAATTGCATGAGAGCGGCCAGCCCGTACTCATCGGCAGCATTTCGATTGAGAAATCGGAAAAGATCGCCGAGTTGCTCAAGAAACACGGCATTCCGCACCAGGTCTTGAACGCCAAGCAGCACGAGCGCGAAGCGAAAATCATCGCGCAAGCCGGGCGCAAGGGCGCGGTCACCGTTTCAACCAACATGGCCGGCCGCGGCACCGACATTCTGCTCGGCGGCAATCCCGAAGCCATGACGCGCGATTATTGCCTCAAGAACAAGCTCGCTATTCCGTACGCGCCCGTGGGCTCTGTCATCGGCAATGGCGACGAACATCCCGGCGCAACCGAAACTCCCAAGGAAATTCCGCAGGAAGCAGCGGCCGGCGGAAACGGTGTTGGCAACGTCGCGATGGTTCTCTTCCAGCAGGAAGGCAAAATTTTCCAGGTTCCGCTGGAGCAATGGAAGCCGCTCTACGATCAGTACGCCGGGCAGTGCAAGACGGAACACGATGAAGTCGTCGCTCTGGGCGGGCTGCATATTCTCGGCACCGAACGGCACGAGGCCCGCCGCATCGACAATCAATTGCGTGGCCGCGCTGGACGTCAGGGCGACCCCGGCTCCTCGCGATTTTATTTGTCCCTCGAAGACGATCTGCTGCGCATCTTCGGCGGCGAACGCATGCAGAGATTCATGTACATGCTCGGCATGAAGGAAGGCATCCCCATCGAGTCGCGCCTGATTTCCAAGCGCATTGAGAACGCGCAGAAAGCCGTCGAAGCCCAGAACTTCGAGGCCCGCAAGCACCTCCTCGAATACGACGACGTGATGAACAAGCAGCGCGAAACGATTTATTCCATTCGCCGCGCCGTCCTCGAAGGAAAAGACCAGAAGGACGAAATACTCGCCCTCACCGAGGATTTGCTCACCGATCTCGTCGACACCTATTGCCCGCGCGAGCAGCATGCCGATCAGTGGAACATCGCGCAACTCTCCGGCGAAGTCCTCAAGCAATTCGGCCTCGACATCAAGGCCCTCGGAATCGATCCGCTGCAGATGGATCACGACACGCTTCTCGACGAACTCATCGCCAAGGCGCAATTGCGTTACGCGGAAAAGGAAACACTATTCGGCGCGCAAATGATGCGCTGGCTCGAGCGCCACATCATGCTCGATATTGTCGACGCGCAGTGGAAGGACCATCTCCTCACTCTCGATCACTTGAAGGAAGGCATCGGTCTGCGCGGTTACGGCCAGGTGGACCCCCTCGTCGAATTCAAAAAGGAAGGCTTCAAGCTTTTCGAGGAAATGATGGGCCGCATCGACACGGAAGCGGTTCGCTTCCTCTACTTGATGCAGCCCGCTCGCCCCGAAGAAGAGGCCAAGCAGATCGAGCGCCGTCAGCGCCGCGCCCAGCAGGACTTGCAATTGCAGACCGGCTCCGAAAAAGCTGAAGCCCCCAAGCAAGTTCGCACCGGCGCCAAAATCGGCCGCAACGATCTCTGCCCCTGCGGCTCCGGCAAAAAATACAAAAAATGCTGCGGCCGCAATTCGTGATTTCGGTCCTTTAGATTTGCCGGGCACCCATCCTGATTACCCGACCGTGGCACAGGCTTCAGCCCGTGCGCTTTTGCTTTTCCGGGTGCCCCATCCTGAACGGTTTTTGTGAAGGGTGGGGCTTTTCGCGAGCCACGCAACTCTCGACTCTCGACTACAAACTGCCTCCCTGCTCACCCTTTTCTCCGCCGCGCGTCTGAACTTTCAGCGACGTTTTTGCGTTCCTTACACAGGCTCATTAAATTCAAGAGGGGTGAATCCGCTTATGAAGCTGACAAGAAATTTGCAACTCGCTAGCGCCGCATTCGCGCTTGCCATTTTGGCTGCCATGGCTTCGACGCCGGCGCGCGCGGCCGCTGACGGCCATTTCGACAAAACTCTCACGGTTAACGGGCCCGTGGATATGGACGTCGCCACTGGCTCGGGAAACGTCACCGTGCGTACAGGCGATTCCGGCAAAGTGGAAATTCACGCCCGCATCCACGCTGGCGATAGCTGGCTCTCCGCCGGACGCGACGCCGAATCCCGCATCCAGTATATTGAGCAGCATCCTCCCGTTGAACAGAGCGGCAACACCATCACCATCGGCCGCGAGACCGATCGGGACATGATGCGCAATATCTCCATCAGCTATGAAATCATCACGCCCGCGCGGACGCGCCTTCATTCCGCCACCGGCTCCGGCAATCAGAAGGTCGACGGCGTGACCGGTCCCGTGGAATCAACCACAGGCTCCGGCGACCTGAAGATTTTCAGCGTCGGCAGCGACACCACGGCCCGCGCAGGCTCCGGCGACATCACCCTTTCCAACATCAAGGGCACCGTGCACGCCGGCAGCGGCAGCGGCAGCATTCACGCCGAAGGCGTCACAGGCGCGATGAGCGCTTCCACCGGCTCCGGAGACATCGTCCTCTCGCAAACCGGTTCCGGCGACGTCGAAGCCTCCAGCGGCTCCGGCACCGTCGAAATCAATGGCGTGAAAGGTGCGGTCCACGTCGGCACGGGCAGCGGAAACATTCGCGCGCAAGGCACTCCCACGGGCAATTGGCGACTTCGCACTGGCTCGGGCGATTTGACGGTCGAACTCCCCCAGCAAACTTCGTTTGAGCTCTACGCTCACACCAGCTCGGGCAGCATCGACTCCAAATTCCCCATCACTGTTCAAGGCACAATCAGCCCTCGCGATCTTCACGGTCACGTCGGCTCCGGCGGCCCAACGGTCGAGCTGCGCACCAGCTCTGGCACGATTCACATCGAATCGCGCTAGCTCCACGGCCGCGCGCCTTTTCGGGTGCCCCATCCTGAACGGTTTTTGTGAAGGGTGGGGCTTTTCGCTTTTCAATCACCACGAATCCTGGAGCGGACGCCGCCCATCCCCTGTTTCATTCCGGGCACACCTTCCGCACGCAACCCCAAAACAGGAGTATCATTCCCCTTCACCTTGTCCCTACCCCTCTCGGGCAAGGAAGGCAAAAACGCGATGGCTCGTCGTTGCAATGTGGACGGCTGCGGAAAAGAAATTCTCCCTGCCTTGACGGTCGACGGTGTTTGCCTCGATCATTTCCTCGAAATGGTAATCGAACGCGCGGATCAAGTGCGCGCTCGATGCATCGAAGCAGGCCTGGTCGACGAAGAAATCCTCGCCTGGCTCCTCGCCGATGCGCCGCATACCGTTCACGCGCTCGCACAGGGCCAATTCGATCGCGATCCCGCGGACAACGAAAAAGTCCTCGAAATCCTTCTTTGCCTCGCCAATCTACAGGACTACATCACCCACCATTCCCTCCGCGTAAAATGGGTCCACTAGCCGCGCGTTTTTGCGTTACACGAACACTGCTCTGCGCCGCACTTTGTAGCTCTTTTTCGCTCTCCTGCGCTCAGTAACGAAGCGTCAAATTTCGCTTTTCGGATTTTGCGGGTGCCCCATCCTGAGCGGTGTTTGCGAAGGGTGGGGTTTTTTACTTTTCGTTCTTGCGGCTTCCGCATCCCGACGTCTTGTGGCGGGACGACTTTCGATTTTCGAATTCTTGCCCTGAGGAACGAATGGGCGTCTTTCGCCTCCCCCCCTCCCCCGTTTACTTTCTGTACCCATGCACCTTGCTTTTCGCAACCGCGCGGCGCAAGCTCGACACATCGCACTCGAATTTTATTGGTCTTTGGCAGGTCTGACCGAATGTCCGGGAAAATGCCCGACAAACCGCCTAGCACCGTAACGAGGCCGGCCCCGTTCGCGGTGGCCCAGCCGGAAATTCCCGGCGTTCCGCGCACAAAAACTGCCGCCGCCGCGCAGCGCCAAAAACTCTACGCGCTAACGACGGGAGGCGCCTCGCTTGTAATCCTGCTCGTCGTGGCAATTTGGTGGGCGCGCGCTTCAACGCGTGCTGCGCGTTCCGCGCCCATTGCCGACGTGCCCGTCAACACAGCTCCAGTCGCTCAACCCGTCGCGTTCACGCCGGCATTGCCGGTTGCTCCCGGACAAGTAGCCACCACGGACCAATTGGCGCGTCGCTGGTCAGAGCAAAAATTTATGTATCACGACACGCCGGGCGATACTTTCCCCGCAATGGTCGTGCGACTTCCGGGCAACGCATACTGGGCCTTCTCGCTCCGGGCCCCGTACGGCACATGCGATCTGGAATTCGTCACCGACACGGAAAAACTGCGCAGCGCGTACCACTTTGCCGCTATCCATCCCATGGTTGCCGACCCCTGTACCCACACGCTTTATGACCTCACCAAATATGGCAGCGGACCCAACGGCCTCGTTCGCGGAGCGGTCGTCGCCGGCACGGGAATCCGCCCGCCCCTCGCCATCGAGATTCAGATCAAAGGCCGCCAAGTCATCGCCTCCCGCGCCGAAAAGCAGTAATCGACTCGAAGTCATCTCATAAACAGTCTTAGTCAGGGCACGGCTTCAGCCGTGCCGAAAAGATATCAAAATTCAGGAGTCTTAACCCCTGAGGAGATAGGTTCTCCGCTCTTCGCACATACCTCTACGGACGGTGGGCCTCTTCATCGGGTGACTCGTCCTGCTCGTCCTGAGCGAATTTTGCGGGTGCCCCATCCTGAACGGTTTCTGTGAAGGGTGGGGTTTTTGCCTTTACGCGTTGTCGCCCCAGGGTTCAATCCCTCAAGGCCTGTTCCGCGCTTGGCTCGATGAACGTTCCTAGGCCATAATCGCGTGCGCCTTGCGCGCCTGTGCGAAACCATTTCGCCAGGCGCGCCGATGGAAAACGAAACCGTCAATGTTACCCGGCACCAGAAAATCGCGCCTCACCGAACGCGCTTCCGTCCATCTGGACATGGCTCGCGGCATCGCAGCCCTCGCGGTCCTCGTCGGCCACGTCAGAGGGCTCTTCTTCGTTGACTATCACAATCTTCCGCGCCATTCCCCCTTGGTCTCCGCGTTTTACGCCGCGACGGCTCTCGGGCATCAAGCCGTCGTCGTTTTCTTCGTGCTCAGCGGATTTTTCATCGTCTCCAGCATCGCCGACTCATTCGAGCAGCGCAAATGGTCATGGACCGCCTATCTGGTCAACCGCATCACGCGTCTCAGCCTCGTTTTGATCCCCTCGCTGATTCTCTGCTGGATCCTCGACCGCATCGGCATGGCGACGGCTACAACCGCCCCGCTTTACCAGCATCCCGTCGCGAATCTGTTCACGCAAAGCATCGCCAGCCTTGAGACCTTCCGCAATTTCGTCGGAAATTTATTTTATCTTCAGGGAATTCTGGTTCAGCCGTTCGGCTCGAACGCGCCTCTCTGGAGCTTGAGTTACGAATTCTGGTATTACATTATTTTCCCGTTGGCCCTCTGCGCGCTTGTCAAGCGCTACCGTCCCTCCATGCGCATCGCCTACCTCGCGCTGGCGATTTTCGTCACGTGGTTCGTCGGCTACACCATTGCGCTGTATTTTCTGGTCTGGCTTCTCGGAGGCGCTATCGCAATTTCCCGTGTCGTTAGATGGTCCCCCGTTCGCTTCTCCGGAGCCATCGTCACCGCCACGATTCCATTCGTCCTCATCCTCGGACTCAGCGTCACGCATCCGTTGAGTTCGCCGTTCTTGATGGACGCAATCGTCGCGCTGGCATTCGGCTTGTGGATTTACGCTGTCGTCGAAGCGCCTGAAAAATCCGCGCCCGCCTTTTACGCTGAACCCGCCCGCCTCTTCGCCGGTTTCTCTTACACGTTGTACTTAACGCACTTCCCCATCGTTTTCCTGCTCCGTTCGCGCATCATTGGCTCACGCGTCTGGAATCCCACCTTCATTCATTTTGTTTACGCGCTCCTGATCACTGCGGGTGCCACGCTCGTCGCGTATCTTCTCGCTCTCGGCACGGAAACGAAAACCGCCGCCGCGCGCCGCAAAGTCATGGCCCTCTTCCCCTCCACCCGCCGCCCCGCCCCGGCCAAATCCTGAAATTCTTCGCACCGCCCCTTGTACTTGCTCTAGAAAAAAACCGCCCCGCCAGGATTTCTCCGGCGGAGCGGCTTATTTACGTGACGCGATCTGGCGCAAAATCCCTGCAACGAACGCACCAATACTCTTCTGGATTCGCATCCTTTTTTTCCTAATTTCACCCCAGAACGAAAAACCGTTTGCCTCTAACTCATGTGGCACAGGCTTTAGCCTGTGTGCCTTGCCCTTCCGAGTGCTCCATCCTGCTTGCACTGAACGCCTTCCGTGAAGTGAGCGCTGTGTGCGAAGTGTGGGGGTCTTTGGGGGTCTTCTGCCATCGGCTACCCAAGCCTCACAGATCAAACACCTGCCGACCCAAAAAGTTGCGCTCCATCCTCCAAGCCTCCACGCCTCGCCTCTGTAGCTCAGGTCCCGGCGGCGCCGGTTCGACATCTCACCCGTGGCAAAGAGCAGCCATACTTACGGACGCAGCATCAAAAAATATATCGGGCCCGCTGACTCGATATAATATTTGCGACCGGCTGTTCGTCGGATTTGGTTGCATCCATGCCACGGAACGCGGAAAATGATGCAGGGGGGAATAAGAATGCGCAGAACGAGAACCGCTCTTCTACTTTCGCTGGCCGCGCTCGCCGCCCTCGCACTCGGTTGCGCGAGAAAGGCCGACGACGCGCAGTTGGCCACCACGATCAAAGCGCAGATGTTTTCTGACCCGCAAACCAAAGACTCCGGTTTGCAGGTCGCCGTCAAAGATGGCGTCGTCACGCTCTCTGGCACGGTCTCCAGCGACGCCGCCCGCTACGAAGCCTACAAACTCGCTACCACCACTCCGGGCGTCACCAAAGTGAATGACCAGACTGTTGTGCAAGCTTCCGTGCCCACGCAAACCGCCGAAGCAACGCCTCCTGTCGCTGCACCGGAAGAAACGCCGGCTCCGGCTCCGGCTCCCGCGCCTGTCGTAACGCCGGAGCGCCGCAGCTCGCGTAACAGCCGCCGGGACCACGCCGAACGCACTCGCGAAGCGAACGCCCGTCGTCCTCGCAGCACAGACGCACGCGAAGCCCAGCGCCGCGACCAAGCTCAATCCTCCGCTGATCCTCGGAGAGACGCACAGCAATCAACGCCGCCTCCCGCCGAGGCCGCGCCGCCCGTCGCCGCTCCTGCTCCACCACCTCCGCCGCAACCTCTCACCGCCACTTTTCCTCCGGGCACCACGGTCGAAGTTCAAACCGTCGATCCCGTCGACACTGCCACCAATCATGTTGGCGACGAATTCCAAGCCACCCTCGCCCAGCCGCTCACTTCCGCCGGTGTCGTTGTAGTCCCCGCGGGCACGAATATCTATATGCGCCTGACGCAAGCCTCAACCTCCGGCCAATATAAGGGCCGTAACGAATTGCAGCTTGAACTCGTGCGCCTGGAATTCAACGGCCGGGAATATTCTGTTACCTCGGATCCGTACACTGAATCCGGAAAGTCGCGCGGCAAGAATACGGCGGAAAAAGTCGGCGGCGGCGCGGCCATCGGCGCCATCATCGGCGCGATCGCCGGAGGCGGAAAAGGCGCGGCCATCGGCGCGGGCGTAGGCGGGGCCGGCGGCGGCGTCTATCAGGGTGTGTCAAAGGTCAAACCGCTGCGCATCCCGTCCGAAACAAAACTGGATTTTCGCCTCAATCAGCCGCTCAACATAACCTACATGCCCCGCCACCGCCGTAACGCGCAGTAACGCACGGTTGCGGGTGCGGGTGCCCCATCTCCGCTTTGTTTTGTGGCACAGGCCTGCCTGCCGCAGGCGGGCTTCTGCCCGTGTGCCCTGCTTTGCGGGCGCCGATCTCCGCTCTTCGCACTGAGGTGAACACGAGGACATCCCGTCACCGGGCTCTCCAGCTCTCCGCAGGACATATACTGACCCTTAAAGTCAGACAATGTGTAAGCAGGACGTACCGCTTCGGTACCTCGTTGACATGTGAAGGATGTTGCACAAACCCAGTCACCGTATGCGCATTTCTGCTCGCATTCCCAGCCAACCTCTCCGTAACACATAGACGCCTATGAGCGCCTCAGTTTGGCATTCGGGGTGCTCCAACCATACTGAAATCCGGTTCCTGCAGCTAAATCTGCGAAAATTGACCTCTTGAGATCGTGGCCATGTGATTTCGCTCCTTGACGCTGAACACCAGCCGGGGAAAGAACATTATGATCAGATTGCTCAGCCGTTGTTTTTGCCTTTTGGTTCTCCCTCTTTTCGCACTTACCGCCTATGCCGGCACCGTTGGAGAAAATAGCATCCCAGCCCTTGGAAATTTTGCCGTCCTCGGTAATTCCACGGTCACCAATACTGGCTCGACCACCATCAACGGGAATCTCGGTGTCTGTTCCACTCCTGGTACTACTACTTGTACTGGAGCTAACGCAATCACCGGCTTTCCTCCGGGTCTGGCGAGCGGCATCGACGCAGGCAATGCCACGGCGTTTCAGGCTCTGCTTGCCGCCAACAGCACGTTTAATTTTCTGAGTGCCCAGTCATTGGGCGCGAGCCTCCTGTCCGGCACGATCGGTAACCTGACGCTCAGCCCGGGCATTTATGTTTTTTCGTCCACGGCTGATTTGACGGGAACGCTTACGCTCAACGGCGGCAGCGACGCTCCGTTCATTTTTCTGGTGGGCAGCTCGCTAACTACGGCTAGCAGTTCGTCTATCGTGCTCACCGGCGGCGCTGAAGCTGGCGACATCTTTTGGGCAGTGGGCACCGGCGGTTCCGGCTCCGCGACCCTCGGTTCAAGCAGCACGTTTATAGGGAATCTGATCGCGCAGGCAAGCGTCACCATGAACAACAGCGCCA
>Ga0307373_10011172_pt1 | contig 13050 bp, 15 predicted proteins | sample OX2MG_FD_202534 | JGI IMG/M metagenome (GOLD analysis project Ga0307373, IMG submission 202534) | Soil microbial communities from Risofladan, Vaasa, Finland - OX-2 | ecosystem: Environmental > Terrestrial > Soil > Coastal area > Acid sulfate soil | place: Finland: Risofladan, Vaasa | collected... | reverse complement strand
GTTTCCATTCCACAGCACCGTCGCCATGAAAAATCCTTTTCGCAATCGCGAAAAACGACCGATCGTGGCACGGATATCGAGGACCGTCAATCGCTCAAATAACCCCCTTGACCAACCTAGAAGGGGGTAAGGCAGGTTGGAAACCTGCCCCACGACTGGACGCCGATGACAGATACGCGTCGGTGTCGGCCGATGAACGCGACGCATCGCGGGGTTGAACATCGACGCCTGGTGGCGGTTCAAACAGGGGGCTAACGCCCCCCGCTCGCCTGAGGGCGGCGGCATGCAGCGCGGGCAAATCGGCGCCGACGGCAAAGGGGGCGAGCGCCACGGCTAACTCGCCCGCCGTAGCAAAACGGTCGTCAGGCCGCTTGGCAAGCATTCGCTCTACGACCGCTGCCAACCCGGCGGGCAAATCGGAGCGCCGCTCGGCCAGCGATGGCGCGGGCGTGTTGACGTGGGCCATCAGTTTTTGCATCGGTGTCCCGTAGGCCGGGCCGCTGAACGGCGTCTCGCCGGCCAAGAGCCGATAGAGGGTGCAGCCCAGACTGTAAATATCGGCGCGGCGATCGACCGCGTGGCTGTCGCCGACCTGCTCGGGGGCCATGTAGTCGGTCGTGCCCATCATCTGTTGCGCGCCGGTCAACTCGCCGCCGGCGGCCGCCTCACCCTGCAACAAGGCCAAACCGAGATCGAGGATCTTCAACTGCCCCTCGGCAGTGAGCATCAGGTTCGAGGGCTTGATGTCGCGGTGGACCATGCCAGCCCGGTGGGCGTATTCCAGCCCCAAAGCCGCTTGCCGCGCCAGCTCGCAGGCGTCGGCGGCGCCCAACCGCCCAGCGCGGCGCGCGACCTCGGAGAGGTCAAGCCCGTCAACGTATTCCATCACCAGGTAGTGCCGGCCATCCGCCTCGCCCGCGTCGTGCGCCGTCACGATGTTCGGATGGGTCAGTTTTCCCACCGCCTTCATCTCGCGCTGAAAGCGCGCGACGGCGTGCTGGTCGCGCATCCGATCGGCGGGCAACAGCTTGACCGCCACCAGCTTCTCCAAGTGCGTGTGCATCGCCTTGTAGACCGTGCCCATCCCGCCCTGGCCAAGCCGAGCCAAGATCTGGTAAACCCCCAGACGCGAAACGACTTCCTCTTCCGGCGGCCTGGCCAGTAAACCGGCGGTGCCGACCACCAAAGGTGGGAATTGTTTGCCAACCGCCGCCGGCATGACGGCAAGAGCCAGCTCGTAGGCACGCTGCAGCTCCGGCTCCTGGAGGTATTCCTCGTCGGTGATCGGTTCCCGTAGCATGGGAAACAGGGCGCCGCAGGTCGCCTCCAGCTCCCGCAGCGTCTCGTTACACGTCGGGCAAAGCTCGGCATGGTCGGCCACCTCATCCGCCCGATCCAGCGGCAGGTTGCCGTGGCAATAGTTCAACAGCTCTTCGCGGCTCAGGCAGTTCGTCGGCATCATGGACGCGACTCCAGGAATGGGCACCTTCTGTCACCTATCAGGTACAACGCGGGTGCGCCACGCGGTTTGGGCAATTGTCACTGGTCATTTGTCATTAGTCATTGGTTGGCAGGCACTTGCGACGATTATTGTTTTTTGGCGGTTGGATGGTTGAGAAATGTGGTGGCTGGTGGCAGAGCCTAAGCGATGCCCCGGCTCGTGGGGCAGGTTTCCAACCTGCCGTACACCTCGCTATGGCAGGTTGGAAACCTGCCCCACGGGCTCTGCCCCAGCCACCATGAATGTCTCATTCTCGAGCGACAACTGACCAATGACAACTGACCAATGACAATTGAATGACCAATAACAACCACTCACTCCAGCCCCTTCAATTCATCCCGCAAACGGGCCAAGACACGGCACTTCGCCTGCCGCACGGCTTTTTCGTTCATGCCCAGGTCGTGGGCGATTTCGGCGGCGGAGTGGCCTTCCACGGCCATCCGCCAAAAGGCCGTCGTGGCCGCCTCGCTGAATTCGCGTCGAAGCTGGGACAGGACTTGGAAAACGAGCAGTTTCTCCTCGCCACCCGCCTCACCGCTTTCGAAAGACGAGTCGGCCGATGGTTCGGCGACGTTGGCGAGCTGATTCTGGATGTCGGTGCCGCCCACCGCTTCCGGCCGGTTTTGCCGGCGGCGGAAGCCATCGCGCGCCTTGTTCCGGGTGATGGTGTAGAGCCAGCCCCGGAACGAATGACCCGGCTGGTCGCTACGCAGTTGGGCGACCTGCCTCGCCACGGCACGGAATACCTCCTGGGCGACGTCGGGCACGTCGCTCTGGGGTACGCCGAGCTGCCGGCACCAGCGATAGATCAAGGGCGTGTAGATCGCCACCAGTTTGTGCCAGGCGTCGGGCGAATTGGCGCGGACGCGTTCGATCAGGCTCGACGACGTCGACCTCCGGCGCCAAGGCCCCGCTGCCGGAACTGAAGAGGCCGCCACCAGACATCGGGATCGCCCTGAATTGGTCCCTGATAGAAACCGACCGAGTCTAACATGTCCTGGGTGGGAATTCCAGGAATTCGGGCCGTTCGCCAGTCGGGGCCCGCGGGGTGGCGGGCCCTCGACCTGGAGGAGCTCTCCGCCGCCAAAGTCCACGAGTTCGCATTCAATTACGCGCCGCTTTGGCTCAAAGGGGCCACCGGGTCGCCAGATGTCGCTCCCACTACCCACGAGGCACCGCCCGGCCGTGAGGAAGGAAAGCTCGCTTGATTGCGCGCCAGTTCTCGACTACCTTCGCGAGTGGTTCGTTTCCCCCGGGCTCTCAGGAGCTTTGCCAATGATCGTCGATGTCGACCCCAAGGTGGATTACGCTTTCAAGCACCTATTCGGCCGTGAAGCAACCCGGCCGATCCTGATCGACGTCCTCGACAAAGTCCTGAACCCCGATCCAGGCCACCATATCCTCGAGGTCGAGCTGCTCAATCCCTTCAATCCCAAAGAGGCGCTCGACGACAAGCTCTCGATCCTGGACATCAAGGCCCGCGACCAGGAGGGTCGGCAATTCAATGTCGAAATGCAGATGTCGCCCTTTCCCTATTACGAGAAGCGGATTCTCTACTACTCCTGCAAGCTTCACCAACAACAGCTCCACGAGGGCCAGGATTACCTCGAGCTGAAACCGACGATTTCGATCAGCTTTCTCGACCATGTGTGGTTTCCGCGGGTGCCGGAATACCACCTTCGGTTTCGCCTGTTGGAGGAGTCGCACCGTTTCCCCTTGACGGAGGACTTGGAGTTCCACGTTCTGGAATTGCCAAAGTTCACGAAATCGGCCGCCGAGTTGACGAACGGATTGGACGTTTGGCTTTACTTTTTGCGCAATGCTGCGATGATGGATACGGAATCGCTGCCGACGGCCCTGCGGGAGCCGCTGGTGGTGCGGGCCCTGGAGGAGTTGAAGATGTTGAAGCAAGCCGACCCGGAACGCGAGCGCTACGAAGCGCGCCGCAAAGCTCAATTGGACGATCAGACCCGACTCAAGGTTGCACGACTGGAAGGCCGGCAGGAAGGCCGTGAAGAAGGCCGGCAGGAAGGCCGTGAAGAAGGCCGGCAAGAAGGCCGTGAAGAAGGCCGGCAGGAAGGTCGGATCGAGGAAAAGATCGCCACGCTTCATTTCTTTGAGCGCCTTCTCAATCGGCCCGAGACACCCACCCAGGAATTGGCCGCCCTTCCTCTGGATGAGTTGACTCGACTGGAGGAAGAACTCCAAGAACAGGTCTCGAAACGCGCAAAGCCCAACGGCCAATGAGCTTCCTTTTCAAGCCCTGACATTTGCTCGCGCTCATGGCCGCCGGCACGGCGCAAACCGACCCATGGTGGCGGAATCGGCACCGCCGATCCGAAGCTTGAGCGGCTCTCCCGCCTTCTTCGGCAAAAGGGTCTTGAGGTTCGATTTCACGAACCGGCCCGAGTTCGTCAGTCGGTCATGGACCCGGTCGGTCGCAAATCACGGTCCGCGATCCACGGTCATTCGGCGCCGCGCGCCGAGCCGGTCGGTGTTGTCCGATTGCATCGCGAATTCCGCGGCATTAGGATTAAGACATGCTGTCTGTATGTGTCGGCGGTTGTTTGGCTGGGCCGGCGGTCATTTGACGATCGGAACTCGCAATTCTCGTGAATCCTTCCTTCTTGCACCGGAGTTTGCCATGCGTCCAAGACAAGTTTTGTTGGTGATGGAGCGGCCATCTATACCCTGGGGCTGCAACCAGGAACGGTTCTGCGCGGCAATCTGGTTCATGACGTCGAGCGCAGCGCGAGCACGCAGGGCTCGGCCAACAACGGCCTCTACCTCGACGAAGGCAGCAAGGGCTACCACGTCGAGGGGAATATCGTGTACCACGTCTCGGGCGAGGCGCTGTTTCTCCATCAAAGCCAACTGAACGAGCACACCTGGGGTGAAAACAGTTTCGACATCGCCCCCGGTTCCGCAAACTTTCCGAACGAGGCAGCCGCCAACGCCGGGCTCGACCCGGCCTTCCGATTGACGGAACTCGGTGCCCCGGAGGCACAACGGCAGCGCCGTGGTCGATTTCGACGGCAAGGTGATCGCGATTAATGTTGCAACCTGGTTAGTGGGGACCACGCACCAATCCCGGGAACCGGGAATGATGTACGCGATCCCTGCGGACGTGTTGCGCAAGCTGCTCACTGAGCTCCAGAAGCGATGACCTCTGAGCAGGCCCTGCCACCCACGAAATCGCCCTGGCCGTGCTGCGCCGTCTTGCTACGTCTCCACAAGCGGCCGATATTCGTCGGGGTTCGTGAAGCCGGCCGCCCAGGCGATGGCGTGCCGACAGGTGGTCATCGTACCATGCGGCGTTGCGCCCCTTGATTCGGTACAATGCCGTAAGGGCACACAGCCATTGAAGCTTATGATTCATTTTTTCGCGAACGATCGACGCCGCAGCGGCATCTCCAGCCGGCGAGAATGGCTGCGCATCGGTGGCCTGGCAGGGCTGAATTGGTTGAGCGCCAGCAGACGATCGGCCCAGGCCACGACAGGCAGTGGCACATCGACGGGGGTGCCAGGGTTTGGCAAGGCTCGTTCGATCATCTTGGTCTACACCGCCGGTGGCCAAAGCCAATTGGAGACATGGGACCCCAAGCCCGAAGCTCCGGAAACCGTCCGCGGCGAATTCCGCCCCATCGCCACCTCCGTGCCTGGCACGTTCGTCGGTGAGCACATGCCGAGGCTGGCTCGGCTTGCCGACCGCTATACGATCGTCCGCAGCCTGTCGCACGACGACCTGGCTGACAATCAGCGCACGGACATGGACCACCTTTACCGCCAGGCATTCGAGGTCTTGGCGTCGCCGATTTGCCGGGAAGCGTTTGATCTGTCGGCCGAACCCGACGAAGTGCGTGACCGCTACGGGAGAAATCGACCGGGCCAAGCGTGCCCGTTGGCGCGTAGGCTCGTCGAGGCGGGCGTGCCTCTGGTGACCGTGTTCTGGAATTTCACCATACGTGGTCAGGACAAGACGCCCGCCTCAACCGAAACCTACGGCTGGGACACCCACAACGATATCTTTGAGGCGCTCAAGGTTCATCTGCTGCCGCATTTTGACGTCGGATTCTCGGCGCTTTTGGAGGACCTTGATCAAAGGGGGTTGCTGGACCAAACGCTGGTCGTGTGCATGGGCGAATTCGGCCGTGCGCCACGCATAGCCTTGGAGCCGACATTTGCCGGGCTGACGCCGGGCCGCAAACACTGGCCGAGCGCGTATTCGGCCGTATTGGCTGGAGCGGGCATCACGCGGGGAGCGGTATACGGCGGCACGGATCGATTCGCCGCGCAGCCGCGATCGCGTCGCCTGGGTCCATGGGACATAGCCGCCACAATGTTCTCGGCGCTGGGCGTCAATCCAGCAACCGAATACTTCGATTCGCAAGGCCGTCCCTTGACGGTTTCCGTCGGCCAGCCAATTGCGGGGTTGTACCAATAGCTGAGTGCAGACATGTGCGGACGATTCACTTTACGAACGCCAGCCAGCCAGGTCGCTGAAGCGTTCGGCGTACTGCCCTTCGCCGACCTCCAGCCCCGCTACAACATCGCTCCGAGCCAGCCGGTCGGCGTCGTCCGGCTTTCCAAGAACGATGGCCGGGAGCTAGACTTCGTCAAATGGGGCCTGGTCCCGTCATGGGCCGACGATCCCGCCATCGGCTACAAAATGATCAACGCCAGGAGCGACACGGTCGCGACCAAGCCGAGCTTCCGGAAGGCGTTCAAGGTGCGGCGGTGCCTGGTCGTGGCCGACGGGTTTTACGAATGGCAAAAGACCGACGGCAAGAAGCAGCCGCACTACATTCGGCTCAAGGACGACCGGCCCTTCGCCTTCGCCGGGCTTTGGGAGCATTGGGGCCGGGACGGCGCGGAGTTCGACTCCTGCACGATCATCACGACCGACGCCAACGAACTGATGGCCCCGATCCACAACCGGATGCCGGTGATCGTGGCCCCGAACGATTACGACTTGTGGCTCGACCCGACCATACAGGAGGTCGAGCGGCTCCAGCCCTTGTTGCGACCGTTCGCGGCGAGCGATATGACGGCCTACCCGGTCAGCACGGTCGTCAACAATCCCCGGAATGAAGTGGCCCAGTGCGTGGAGAGGGTGGAGTAAGTCCGCATCGAACAGAAGTCAACGAAGCAAACAAAGGGAGAATTCGGTCACGTGCCTCGTCCCTCCTTCCCTTCGTTACCTTTGTTTCTTCTGTTCAACAACTCGCGGGAGCGGCCGTTGACGAAAGCCAAGGCCGTTCGGTATCTCAAGAGCGACCGCTACATCGAAGTGGGGCCCAACGCCTGACGGGGATTCTGTCCCTCTTCGTTTTGCAGGGCTCTTCTGTTCGCCACGCCAGCGAAACGGTTGCCTTCCGTCATGAATCCCGATGGGCGGTTTCCATCGAAAAGGCGGGTAGGCAAACGGCGACGTACTCGGCCCCCTCGGTTTCCGGCGTGCTGTACTGAACCCACTTGCCCGGATGCGTAATGATCGACTGCCCGGCATGAACGTCGAAAATGCCGTTCTGGTGAGCGACTCGCAGGGTTCCTTTCAACACCAGCGTGAGCTCCTCGAAGTCCGGAGTTTGTCCCGGCTCGATCCAGCCGGCGGGGCATTTCAGGTAAGCAATGCTGACCTGACCGTGGCCCGAACTGACACGGCCAACGTACTCGTCGATCAGGATCGGCTTGTTACTCACCGCCTCCATTCGTGTTGGCGAGGCGATTAACGTCGGCATGGGCAGGGTTCCTCTGTGCAGTCCGGCGTTCACTGCAACTTTTGGGTTACGGGTAGGAGGCCAATCCACAGATTTCGCAGATTACGCAGATTTTTATTGCTCAAAATCTGCGAAATCTGCGTCATCTGTGGATACTTCTCTCTCCGTGGGTAGTTTTTGGGTTGCGGGTGTTCCGTACCCACGTTAAGACTTCATGCATGGTCATTCGATCGACTGTGTCGCGAGCAACTCGACGAAGGCCTTCATGAAGGGCGTGTTGTCGTGCCAGGTGCGGGCGGTGACGAGTTGGCCGTCGACGACGCACGGCTGATCGACGTAACGGGCGCCCCCCTGGGTGGCGTCGAGCGCGCACTTGGCCACGGTCGTGACGGTCCGCCCACGGATGCAGTCGGCGGCGGTGAGTATCTCGATCCCATGGCAGACCGCGGCCACCGGCTTGCGGGCATCGAAAAAGTGCCGCGTGATCCGCAACAAGTCCTGGTCGTAGCGCAAGTATTCCGGCGCGCGGCCTCCCGAAATGAACAGCCCGGCGTAGCCGGCCGGGTCGATGTCGCGAAACGCCGCCGTCGCGCTAAGGTGATAGCCCGGCTGCTCGCGAGTGATGTCCCAGCGGTCGTCGCCGGGCGGCACCTCGTGCATGACCAGGTGATAGAGCCTCGCTTCAGGACCGCAGACCACCACCTCGAAGCCTGCCTCCGGCAGGCGGAAAAAGGGGTACATCGTGTCCAGCACTTCGCTCGCATCGCCAATCGGGATCAGGATCTTGGGAGTGGTCATGGGTGAGTTGTCATTGGTCAGTGGTCAGTGGTCAGTTGTCAGTTGTCAGTTGTCATTGGGCTTTGGGCTTCGGTCATTGGGCTTTGGGCTTCGGTCCGAAGTCGGCCCACCTCACCTCCTCACCTCCTCACCTCTTCACCTCCTCACCTCCTCACCTCCTCACCTCCTACTTCCTCCCCCGGTACATTCGAATCAAGGCGTTCGTCGAGCTGTCGTGGGCGAGCCGGGGCTCATCAGCACTTTCCAACTCGGGCACGATCCGCTGAGCAAGGACTTTGCCCAACTCGACACCCCATTGATCGAACGAGTTGATGCGCCAAATCGTCCCCTGGACGAAGACCTTGTGCTCGTAGAGCGCAATCAGCTTGCCCAGCGCCTCGGGCGTGAGCCGATCCAAGAGAATCGTGTTCGTGGGGTGGTTGCCCGCGAAAGTGCGGTGCGGCACCAGGTTTTCGGCGACGCCGTCGGCGCGCACTTCGTCGGCCGATTTGCCCATCGCGAGCGCCTCGGTCTGGGCGAAGAAATTGGCCATCAACAAATCGTGGTGGTTGCCCAGCGGGTTGAGAGTTTGGCAGAAACCGATGAAATCGCAGGGGACCAGTTTCGTGCCCTGGTGGATGAGTTGGTAGTAGGCGTGCTGGCCGTTCGTGCCCGGCGTGCCCCAAACGATCGGCCCGGTCTGGTAATCGACCGCTCGGCCGTCGAGGTCGACGCTCTTGCCGTTGCTTTCCATGTCGAGCTGCTGCAAGTAGGCGCTCAGCCGGCCCAGGTAATGGTCGTAGGGGAGAATCGCCACCGATTCGGCGCCGAAGAAATCGTCGTACCAAAGGCCCAAAAGGGCCAACAGCACCGGCAGGTTTCGGTCGAAGGGCGAGGTGCGAAAGTGCTCGTCCATCTGGTGAAAACCGGCCAACATCCGCTGGAAATGGTCCGGGCCGATGGCCAGCATCAGCGACAAACCAATCGCCGAATCGACGGAATAACGTCCTCCGACCCAATCCCAAAACTCGAACATGTTCGCCGTGTCGATGCCGAACTTCGCCACCTCCGTAGCGTTGGTCGAGACGGCCACGAAGTGCTTGGCGACGGCCGATTCGTCGCGCAGTTGCGCCAGGCACCAGTCGCGAGCGCTCCTGGCGTTGGTGAGCGTCTCGAGCGTGGTGAAGGTCTTCGACGAAACGACGAACAGGGTTTCGGCGGCGTCGAGGTCGCGGGTGGCTTCGACCAGGTCGGTGCCGTCGATATTCGACACGAAGCGGCAAGTCAGCCCACGGTCGGCATAGTTCCGCAGCGCTTCGTAGGCCATCACCGGCCCCAGATCGGAGCCGCCGATACCGATATTGACCACGTTGCGGATGCGTTTGCCCGTGTGCCCCTTCCACGCGCCGCCACGGACTCGCTGGCAAAAGCCGGCCATTTTGTCAAGCACGGCGTGGACCTGGGGAACGACGTCCTGGCCGTCGACGACGATCCGCTGTCCTTTCGGCGCTCGCAGGGCCACGTGCAGTACGGCCCGGCCCTCGGTGACGTTGATCTTGTCGCCGCGGAACATGGCGTCGATGCGGCCGCGGAGGCCGGCGTCTTCAACCAGGCGGAGGAGGAGCTTGAGCGTCTCGTCGGTAATGCGGTTTTTCGAGTAGTCGAGATAAATGCCTTCGGCCTCGTGGGTCAGCCGTTCGCCGCGGCGGGGATCGCCGGCGAACAGTTGGCGAAGGTGGACGTCGCGGATTTGCCGGAAGTGGGCTTCCAGAGCTTTCCAGGCGTTGAGGTCGCGAAGCGGGGTCTGGCTCATGTGTCGGGTCCCCTTACGGTCGGTTGGTTTTCCGCTAGCGTAGCATCCGTGGGCACGGCTGGGAATCCGCCTGGTCGATCGCGGCCGATCTCCGCAACCCACCCAGGCTGGAAGGATGACACGAAGTGGTGCCGAGAATTCCGTCGATTCACGCCAATTCGGCCGTTCACTCGCGCCGATCTTCGTGTATAACGCTGCTATTATGTCCGAATCGCACACTAACCCAGCCAGCTCCAAGCGACCGGTCCTCTCGGCGATTATCGTCGTGCTGATGGTTTACGGCGCCGCCTCCGCGCTCAACCTTCCGCAGCGGGCCACATCGTTGATCTTGTCCGATCACGCCGGAAACGCGAAAGCAGTGGCGGCGCCTGGGGCCCTGACGCCGCCCCCCTACTGGACCGTGCTGCCATTCTGCTTGCTTCTGGCGGCGATCGCCATCTTGCCGCTTTCGCGCCGCACGGAACATTGGTGGGAGAGCAACTTGCACAAGTTCTACGTGGCGGCCGGGCTGGGACTGGCGGTGCTCGCCTATTACGGGTTCGCCCACCCGCACGCGATCGACCGTCATTTTTTGAACCATGTGCGGATTCCGCGGCCCGAGGACGACCTGTTCGCCTGGGAACACCCTTGGACGATCGTGGCCAACGCGATCCTGCAAGACTTCGTGCCGTTCATCGTGTTGCTGTTCAGTCTTTACACGATCAGCGGCGGCATTCGCATCGAGGGCGACTTGCCGGCCCGCCCCATGACGAACACGCTGTTTCTCGCCGTCGGCGCCGTTCTGGCCAGCGTGATCGGCACCACGGGCGCTGCGATGCTCTTGATCCGGCCGCTATTGGAAACCAACCGCGAGCGGAAGCACGTCCGCCATACGGTCGTGTTCTTCATTTTCGTGGTCTGCAACTGCGGCGGTTGCCTGCTGCCGTTGGGCGACCCCCCCTTGTTCCTCGGTTACCTGCAGGGAGTGCCCTTCCTCTGGACCTTGAAACTGTGGAAAGCCTGGCTGCTGGTCAACGGCGCCTTGTTGGCGATCTATTACGCCTGGGACCGCTTCCGCTGTTACCCCAACGAGGAACTGCGCGCCGTCGCTCGCGACGAAACTCGCGTACACCCGTTACGCTTCGGCGGTGCCTGGCCGAACGCCCTGTTGCTGCTGGGCGTGGTGTTGGCGGTGGCCATGTTGGACGTAACCAAGGCGGTGCCGGGCACCGACTGGCACCCGTGGCTTTACCTGCGCGAATGCGTGCTCTTGTCCCTGGTGGGGCTGTCGTTGGCGATCGGTCCCGAGTCGATTCGACACGGCAATAAGTTCACCTACGGGGCCATTGTCGAGGTCGCCGCGCTGTTCTTGGGCATTTTCATCTGCATGCAGCCGGCATTGCAGATACTGCACGTGCGCGGAAAGGAACTGGGCATCGACAGCGCTGCGAAGTTCTTTTGGACCACCGGCGCACTCTCGTCGGTGCTCGACAACGCTCCGACCTACCTGGTGTTCTTCGAGACCGCCAAGGCCCTGCCGCCCGGCGACGACACCCTTGCCGCGGTGGGAGTGTCGGATCTGCTGCTGGCGGCGATCAGCCTGGGCGCCGTGTTCATGGGGGCCAACTCCTACATCGGCAATGGGCCGAACTTCATGGTCAAGACGATCGCCGAGAAATCGGGTATCCCCATGCCGAGCTTCTTTGGATATATGGTCTTCAGCGGCGCGATCCTGGTTCCGTTGTTCGCGCTGGTCACGTTTCTGTTCTTCGTCTGAGCTGGAACGGAGGTGAGGAGGTGAGGAGGTGAGGAGGTGAAGAGGTGAGGAGACGGGGAGAAGAAATAATGGGGTTAGGCCGACTTCGGACCAAAGCCCAATGACCGATGACGAATGACCACTGACCATTGACAACTGACCAATGACAAGTCCCATCATTACCAGCGACCACGATTTGGCTACGTTTTGCCGCCGCCTTGCCGGTGCGAAGTCGATTGCTTTCGACACGGAATTCGTCTCCGAACACACCTACCGGCCGCAGCTTTGCCTGGTGCAAGTGGCCGTCGAAGAGGACCTGGTGGCGATCGACCCTTTGGCCGTCGGCGACATGAAGCCTTTTTGGGAAGCGCTCTCCGCCGGCGAACACGAAACGATCGTGCATGCCGGACGCGAGGAAGTGGCCTTCAGCCTGGCGGCCCTCGGCCGGCCCCCCTCAGGCTTGTTCGACGTGCAAATCGCGGCGGGACTGGTTGGCGCCGACTACCCCGCCGGCTACGGAAACCTGATCTCGAAGTTTCTGGGAGTCACGCCACGCAAAGGCGAGACCCGCACCGACTGGCGCCGCCGCCCGTTGACCGACCGCCAGGTGGAGTACGCCCTCGACGACGTGCGGCACTTGCACCCCCTGCGCGATCGGCTCGCGCGGCGCCTCGACGAGCTGGGGCGACGGACCTGGATGGAAACCGAGATGGCGGTGTTCTTGGAGGAAGTCCGCTCGATGCGCGGCCGCGATCGCTGGCGCAAGGTGTCTGGGAGCTCGGGCCTTTCCAGCCGGAACCAGGTCGTGGTCCGCGAGCTCTGGCTGTGGCGCGAGAGCGAAGCCGAACACCGCGACTGCCCCGTGCGCCGCGTGCTGCGCGATGATCTGATCGTCGAGCTGGCGCGCCGCCGTTCGGCCGATCCGAAACAAATTCGCGCGGTGCGGGGGATGGAGCGGGGCGACTTGCAGCGGCACGTTCCGGCCATTTCGCAGGCGATTGCCCGTGCCCTGGCCGTGCCCGACGACGAGTGTCCCGAAGCCATCAACCGCGAAACGAACCCCCAATTGACCATGCTCGGCCAGTTTCTCACATCGGCCCTGAGCAGCATTTGCCGTGAGGCCAATGTCGCGGCCAGCCTGGTCGGCACTCCGAGCGACGTGCGCGACCTGATCGCCTTCCAGTTGGGTCAGACCAACGGGTCCGTCGGGCCGCCCAGCCTGGCCCGCGGCTGGCGGGCGGAAGTCGTCGGCCAATTGCTCGACGACCTGCTTGAAGGCAAGGTCTCGATCCGCATCCGCGACCCGAACTCCGAGCAGCCGCTGGCCTTCGAGCGGCGATAAGACGCTGAAGGCAAAAAATGTCCACGAAGACCGTCGAAACTCTCGCGCGCAAGGCCGACATGCGAGGAACATGACTTGTGCGAGCTCCTTGCGCGTTCTTCACGACATTTTTTTGCCCTCCATCTTTTTGGTGCGCCAGGCGAAGCTTGGTTGATCTAGTTT
>Ga0307373_10011171_pt1 | contig 13050 bp, 11 predicted proteins | sample OX2MG_FD_202534 | JGI IMG/M metagenome (GOLD analysis project Ga0307373, IMG submission 202534) | Soil microbial communities from Risofladan, Vaasa, Finland - OX-2 | ecosystem: Environmental > Terrestrial > Soil > Coastal area > Acid sulfate soil | place: Finland: Risofladan, Vaasa | collected... | reverse complement strand
GTGTCTGGCACGCCGACCTTCTTCATCAACGGCCGGCGACATCACGGCGCCTACGACATCGACACCCTCTCCAGCGCGGTGCGCGCGGCGCGGGCGAAGGCCGGCCTCGCCAGCCGGGCCTGAGCCGTGCCTGAGCCGGGTCTGAGCCGGGCGGCGGGCGGCGGGCGGCGAGCGGCGAGCGGGAACAAGCGCTCCCGTTACTTTGTTAGGGTTGCGAACTGTAAGATCTTCGTACCAAGGAGATGCGGGTGCCTAATCCCGAGGCGCTGCACGCCGACTCATGCCGCGATGCTCCGCTGAGCCCCGTGCTCGCGATCATGCGGATGGCCCGGGCCCTGGAGCGCGTCGACGCGGGCCTGAGCCCGCAGCAGTACCGGATCCTGAAGCTGGCCGGGTCAGGCGGGGAGCGCTCCGCCCGGCTGGCCGAGCGGCTCGCGGTCGCCAAGCCGACCCTGACCGCGATCGCCGACAGCCTCGTCGCCGCCGGCCTGGCCCGGCGCGAGGCCGAGCCCGGTGACCGGCGCGTGGTCCGGCTGCACCTGACCGACGCGGGCACCGCCGCCGTCGAGCGCGCGGACGCCGCGTACGGGCAGTGGCTGAACCGCGTCCTCGACCTGACCGGCAAAGGCGACCAGATCCAGGCGGACCTGCAGCTGGTCAATGCCGCCCTGGACGAGGTGCGCCGGTCCCGGCATCCCGGTCACCCCGGTCGCCCCGGTCCCAGCGCCGCCGTCCCGGCCAGCGCGGGGCGCGCATGAGCGCACCGACCCGGCGGCGCCCGCGCCCGTCCGGTCGCTCTGGCGCGCCCGCCAGCAACCAGGATGCCTGGCTGCGGCGGCTGCGGGGCTACTGCTGGCAGCACCCGCGCCTGGTCGTGGTGGCCCTGGGCGGATCGCTGCTGGCCACCCTGGTGAGCGTGGCCATCCCGCTGATCCAGCGCGACATCGTGGACAACGCCATCCTGCATCACCTGCAGCCGATCTGGCCGGGCGCGACGCTGCTGATCGTCGCGGCCCTGCTCAACTTCGCCGGCGTTTACCTGCGGCGCTATCGCGGCGGCCAGCTGTCCCTGGACGTGCAGCACGACCTGCGGACCAAGCTGTTCGACTCGCTGACCCGGCTCGATGGCGCGCGACAGGACCAACTGCATACCGGGCAGATCGTCAGCCGGTCCATCTCCGACCTCAACATGATCCAGGGCCTGCTCAGCATGGTGCCGATGCTGCTGGGCAACGTCCTGCTGTTCGTCTTGTCGGTCATCGTGATGGCCTTCCTGTCGCCGCTGCTCACGCTCATCGCACTCGCCGTCGGGCCCGCGCTGCTGTTCATCTCGCTGGCCTCCCGGCGCAGGCTGTTCCCGGCGAGCTGGGCCGCGCAGCAGCAGGCCGCGGATGTCGCCGGCGTCGTCGACGGCGCCGTGACCGGCGTGCGCGTGGTGAAGGGCTTCGGCCAGGAGGAGCAGGAGATCGGCCGCCTGGCGGGCGCCGGCCGGCGGCTGTACGCCGCGCGGGTTCGCGCCGTCCGGCTGATGGCCCGCTACAACCCGGCGCTGGCCGCGGTGCCCGCGCTCGGCCAGGTGGGCGTTCTCGCGCTCGGCGGCTGGCTGGCGATCCGCGGCGAGATCCAGCTGGGCACGTTCCTCGCGTTCTCGTCCTACCTCGCCCTGATGATCGGCCCGGTCCGGGCGCTGACCAGCCTGATCACGATCGGCCAGGAGGCCCGCGCCAGCGTCATCCGGGTCTATGAGGTCATCGACTCGCGTCCGGTGCTCACGCAGAAGCCGGATGCGATCACGCTGGCCGCCGGGACGCCGGACATCGAGCTCGACGACGTTCGCTTCGGCTACGTGCCGTCACAGCCGGTGCTGCGCGGCCTGTCGCTGCGTCTGCGACCGGGCGAGACGCTCGCGGTCGTGGGCACCTCGGGCTCGGGCAAGTCGACGATCTCGATGCTGCTCCCCCGGTTCTACGACGTGACCGGCGGCGCCATCCGGGTCGGCGGCCATGACGTCCGCGACCTGACCCTCGACTCGCTGCGCGCCTCGATCGGGATGGTCATGGAGGAGAGCTTCCTGTTCTCCGATACCGTCCGGGCCAACATCGCCTACGGGCGACCGGACGCCACGCAGGACCAGGTGATCCAGGCGGCCCGGGCGGCCGAGGCCGATGGCTTCATCGACGAGCTGTCCGACGGGTACGACACCGTGGTCGGTGAGCAGGGACTGACCCTGTCCGGCGGCCAGCGGCAGCGGGTGGCGCTGGCCCGCGCGCTGATCACCAACCCCTCGATCCTCGTGCTCGACGACGCCACGTCGGCGATCGACGCCCGGGTCGAGGCCCAGATCCACGCCACCTTGCATAAGGTCATGGCGGGCCGGACCACGCTGCTGATCGCGCACCGCCGCTCGACGCTGCAGCTCGCCGACCAGATCGCGGTCCTCGACGAGGGCGTGCTGGTCGACCAGGGCACGCACGACGAGCTGACCGAGCGCTGCCCGCTGTACCGCCTGCTGCTCTCCGGGCCGGGGGACGACGCCGAGGGCGTTGACGCGGGAGAGCTCGCTTACTACCAGAACGAGATCGCCGGCCCGGGCTCGGGCGGCGGGGGCGCAGGCGGCCGGGGCGCGGCGGCCCCGGCGGGCGTCACCCCGACCCTGTGGCCGGCCGTCGCCGGGTCCGGCTCCGGGCAGGGGGTCGACGGGGTGGCCGCGCCCGGCCGGGAGCAGCTGGCCAGCGCGGCCGCCGCGGCGATCGGGCGGGGCATGGGCGGCGGCCGGGCCGGGGCTGGCGGCGGTGGCGGCGGTGGCGGTGGCGGTGGCGGCATGCTGGCCGGGATACCGCCGAGCCCGGAACTTCTCGTCAAGGTCGCCGCACTGCCGCCGGCCACCGATCAGCCGAACGTGGACGAGGCGGCCGCGCGGGCACCCGACCGGCATTTCACGCTGCGCCGGCTGCTGCGGCCGTTCGTGATCGCGCTGGTGATCGGCCTGGTGCTGGACGGGCTGGACGCGCTGGCCGGGGTGGCGATGCCCTGGCTGATCCGCGGCGGCATCGACAACGGGATCGAGACGAAGAAGTTCGCCGAGGTCGCGCTGATCGCGGCCGTGGCCCTGGCCATCGTGCTCGGCGACTGGGTGGTCAACGCCGTGCAGACCGTCGTGGTCGGCCGCACGGGCGAGCGGCTGCTCTACACGCTGCGCGTCAAGATCTTCGCGCACCTGCAGCGGCTCGGGCTGGACTTCTTCGAGCGCGAGCTGAGCGGCCGGATCATGACCAGGATGACGACCGACGTCGACGCGATGTCCTCGTTCCTGCAGACCGGCCTGATCACCATGGTCAACTCCGCGCTGACCTTCGTCGGGGTGCTGATCGCGCTGCTGTTCATTAACACCAGGCTCGCGCTCACGCTGTTCACCGTCCTGCCGGTCCTGGTGGCCGCCACCGTCGTGTTCCGGGCGAAGTCCTCGAAGGCGTACTCGGAGGCCCGGGAGAAGGTCAGCGCGGTCAACGCCGACCTGCAGGAGAACGTGGCCGGCCTGCGGGTCGCCCAGGCTTACCGGCGCGAGCAGGTCAACGCCGACCGGTTCGCGGGCCTGTCCGGCGCCTACCGGGTCTCGCGGCTGCGGGCGCAGCGCTACATCGCGGTGTACTTCCCGTTCGTGCAGGCGCTGTCCACCATCGGCGGCGCGCTCGTGCTGTTCGCCGCGGCGGGCGAGGTGCGCGCCGGCCTGCTCACCGCGGGCGGCCTGATCGCCTACCTGCTGTACGTGGACTCGCTGTTCTCCCCCGTGCAGCAGCTCTCTCAGGTCTTCGACGGCTATCAGCAGGCCAACGTCGGACTGCAGCGGATCAAGGGCCTGCTGCGAACCCCGACGACCACCCCGCAGGCCGCCCATCCCGTCCGGCCGGGCCGGCTGCGCGGCGCGATCGAGCTGCGCGACGTGCACTTCAGCTACGCCGGCCAGACCGCCGAGGCGATCGGCGGCGTCAGCCTGAGGGTCTCGCCCGGCGAGACCGTCGCGCTCGTCGGCCAGACCGGCGCGGGCAAGTCGACCATCGTCAAGCTGGTCGCGCGGTTCTACGACGCGACGTCGGGCAGCGTCCGCATCGACGGCACCGACGTCCGCGAGCTCGATCTCGAGGCTTACCGCCAGCAGCTCGGCGTCGTCCCGCAGGAGCCGTACCTGTTCGCGGGCACGGTCCGCGATGCCATCGCCTACGGCCGACCGGAGGCCAGCGACGCCGAGGTGGAGGCCGCGGCGCGCGGCGTCGGCGCGATCGAGATGATCTCGCGGCTGCCCGGCGGGTTCCGCCATGAGGTGGCCGAGCGCGGCCGTAACCTGTCCGCCGGGCAGCGCCAGCTGATCGCGCTGGCGCGGGCCTACCTGGTGGACCCGGCCATCCTGCTGCTCGACGAGGCGACCGCCGCCCTGGACCTGGCGGCCGAGGCCGCGGTCAACCAGGCGACGCTGCAGCTCACCGCCAGGCGGACCACCCTGCTCGTCGCGCACCGGCTGACCACCGCCGCCGCCGCGGACCGCATCGTCGTCATAACGTCCGGCCAGATCGCCGAGATCGGCACGCACGCGGAACTGCTGGAACTCGGCGGCACCTACGCGAGCCTGTGGGCCGCGTTCGCCGGCTCCGCCGAGCTGGTCGCGTAGCGTCCGCCGCGGCTGCGGCGCCGGCGCCTGGACCCACATCGGAACTCGCGCTGCCGATCGGTGACGATATCAGGCAGGCCCCGCCTCCGCCACGCCGCAGGACACCGGCCAGACAATCGCCGACGCCCTGGTCATCCAGCTGCCCAAGGTCGCGGTCCGGTTCTGGTCAGGGCTGGTCAGGGTAGCCGGAGGGATCCTGCGCGGATGCTGGCGGTGAGGGCGGTGAAGGCTTGCGGGGGGAGGATGAGGACGCCGCTCTCAGGGTTCTTGGAGTCGCGGATGGCGATGATGCCGGGGAGGTTGAGGGCGACCTGGACGCAGGCACCGTTGCCGCTGCTACGGGTGCTGGTGCGCCACTGGGCGCGGGACAGGTCGGGTGCGCTCACTGGGTTTCCCCTTTCCCATGCTGCCGGGCGATCTCCGCGAGCAGCGCCGTGCTCTGGCCCGGGCGCAGGGCGGCGGCGCGCAGGTGCTCGAACATGAGGATATACCGGCGGATCTCCTGGTCATAGTCGAGGAACAGGTCGCCGGCCATGCTGTCGAGGTAGACCAGGCCCTGGTCGGCTGGGTCGGGGAACTCCAGCACGATGAACGAGCCGGGCATGCCGGGGTGGGCGCCGGCGGCGTAGGGGATGACCTGGACGGTCACGTGCGGCAGGGCCGCCGCGTCGGCCAGCCGGGCGAGCTGGGCGGCCATCACGGAGGGGCCGCCGACCAGCCGCCGCGCGGCGGCCTCGTCCATGATCGCCCACAGCTGCGGCGGGCTGTCGCGGGTGAGTAGTGCCTGGCGTTCCATCCGCGCGGTGACCCGGGTTTCTACCTCGGCGGTGGTGGCGTGCGGGAGGGTGCCGGCGATGACGGCGCGGACGTAGTCCTCGGTCTGCAGCAGGCCGGGGATGAACAACGACTCGTAGTTGGAGACTGTCCGGGCCTCGGACTCGAAGCTGATGTAGTCGGAGTAGACGGCCGGCAGGTCGGAGCGGTGCGGCTGCATCCAGCCGCGCCGCCCGGCCTCGCGCAGCAGCACCAGCAGGTCCGCGCGCGGGTCCGGGCTGGTGCCGTACAGGTCCAGGAGCTGGATGAGGGTGGAGCGCTGCGGCAGCTGCTGGGCGTTCTCCAGCCGGTACAGCGTGGAGCGGTCCTTGCCGGTCCGCTCGGATACGTCCTCCTGGGTCAGCCCGGCGGTCTCGCGCAGCCGCCGCAGCTCGGCGGCGAGCCGGCGGTGCCGGACGGTGGGCGTGGCGCGCTGTCGGGGCATGCCGGGAGTGTACCGAAACTGTGAACGCATCAGATGTAAACGCATCTGTTGCATTTACATCGGCGGCGAGTGCATCATAGCCAGGACACGCCCGCCCCCGAGAGGAGCACCCCATGACCGAGCCCGGCCACGGCCGCCCGAACGCAGCGCCCGCCGATCCCGCCGGCTGGATCCGCGCCATCGCCTCCGGCCTCACTGCCACCGGCATCCCCGCCACCACCAACGGCGACCACATCGCCGGCCTGGACGTCACCGCCGTCATCTGCCCGCCCGGCCGCGCCAGGGCCGAGGTCATGATCGACGAGGACGGCTGGGCCGAACTGCGCTGGTTCACCGACCGCACCGTCCCGCCCGCCGACGTTGCCGCCGGGATCACCCGCGTCTTAACCGCCATCACCGCCGCCCCGGCCATACTCGCCCCCGACACCGCCCGGCCATGACCACCCCCGGCCCCGGCAGCCCGCCTGACCCCGACGAGATGGCCCTGGCCGCCGCCGGGTTCCCCCGCTACCGCCTCTGGCGCCAGTACCGCCCCGACCGCACCCGCTACGTCGCCACCGCACGCGACCTCACCGCCCGCCCCCACACCCTCGTCACCCCCAGCCTCGACGAGCTGACCGCCGAACTGGCCGCCAGCAAGCCAGCCGCCGGGCAGTAACCCCGCCGCCCAGTCCGGGTCCCGGCCCGCCGGGACCCGGGATCCCCCGCCCGCCCAGCACCGCCCGCCGGGCCGGACTGCATGCCGCCTGACCTCCCGCACGGGGTGGCGGGCCCCCGTCCCGCGCATCCCGATTCCCGCCTGGCAAATGCAATTCGCGGCGCCGCTGACAGCTGACAAGCTGACAGGCCCCGGAAAGCGACCGGAGAAAGAGCGAGGTAATGACGGGGCAAGCCGATGACCAGCAAGAACAGGCGGAAGAACACGACGGCAATTTACCTATGCTACTTAAATAGACGGCTATTCTAGGTATCGACACCCGCCCGGAGCGACGTACAGTGGCAGCCAGGTAGGCAGGCGAGAACGGAAGGAGCGGCAGTGGCCAAGAAGGCCCAGCCGGAGGTCAACGAGATCCACAAAGTTGACAAGTCGGTCGTCGAGAAGGGCGGCTACAGCTCAAGCAACCGGACTGCCGCCGAACTCCCCGTCCCGCCCCAGAACGTTATGCGGCGCGTCACTGATGCTGATAGAGGCACGGGTACCGAACGAGCGGCAGTAGCCAGCGACCAACAGCAGTCGGCGAGCAGCAACAGCGAATGATCGGGAGAGGAGGGCGACCCCGGACTGCTGGACGACCTGCCCGACCTAGCCAGCATCCCGGCCGACGCCCACCAACTAGCAGCCCGCCACCACGTAACCCATGTATTGCGTCGCCCCTGGCGATAGCTACCGGACATCCACGTTTGCTAGCGTGCCGGCGCGGCGGCTGAGGCCTGGACGGCGGCAGCGTCGGCCGGACCGGCGAGCTCGGCCGGGTCGGTCGGCGCCTGGGCCCGGCCGACCCGCATCTGGCGGATCTCGCGCGGGATCAGGGCCAGCAGCGCGACGATGATGATCAGCGCGCCCGCGCCGTACTCGGTGGCGGACACCCCGGCGGCGGCGGCGATGGGGCCGACGACCACCGCGCCGAGGGGCATGGCCATGACCGAGCCCAGCGCGTCATACGACGACACCCGCGCCTGGATCCGCGGCGGAATGTTCCGGGCCAGCGCCACGGTCCACTGCACCATCATGATCTCCATCGTGACGCCGAGGCACAGTGACGCCAGGCAGACCACCGGCAGCGGCCACGGCGATGCGAGCGAGATCGGCGAGATCGCGATGGCGCCGCCGATCACCGCGATGAACAGCATCGGCCGTCGCGGGGTGAACCTCAGCGAGACGAATCCGCCGACGATCAGGCCGACGGACTCGGCGGCCGTGATCGCGCCCCACGCCGCGGCACCGCCCAGGTGGGCGCGGGCGACCGCGGGCCCGAGCACCTGGAATCCCCCGTACCAGGCCATCAGGATGACGCCGAACTCCGCGACGATTACCCACAGCCAGGTATGCGAGCGGAACTCCGACCAGCCGTCGCGCAGGTCGCGGAGCATGCTGCTGCCCTGAGTGGGGCCGTGCGCCGAGACGCGCAGGCTCGCCATCAGCGGAATCGTCCCGAGCATCCCGGTACCGCAGGCCAGCAGGGCCCAGCCGGGACCGAGCGCGGCTACCGCCAGGCCGGCCAGTACGGCTCCGCCCATCTGGCCGCCGTTCATCGCCAGCCGGCTGACCGCGCTGGCCTGCTGCAGCAGGCCGGACGGGACCAGTCGCGGCAGCAGTGCCTGCGACGCGGGGTAGAAGATCGCCATGCCGGTGCCGGTCACGGTCTCCAGCGCGATCATCTGCCAGAGCCGCGGATGACCGGTCAGCACCAGGACCCCGAACGTGCCCTCACCAAGCGCGATCATGATGTTGCCCGCGATGATGACCAGTTGCGGCCTGATCCGGTCGGCGACGACGCCGCCGATGACGGTGAAGATGAGCGACGGGACGATCTGCGCGGCGAGCACGTAGGAAAGGTCGGCGGTGGATCCGGTCGCGTCCAGAACCGCGAACGAGACTCCGACCAGCGAGAACGCATAGGCGGCCGGGGCCAGCAGGCGATCGGCGAGCAAGAGCTGAAAATCTCGGATACCAAGAACAGGAAAACGCCGCAGCGCGCCAGACAGGCGGCGCGCGGGCGCGCACGAGAACACGAAAGGCTCCGATCTGAGCATCGACAGCTGTCAATGCTAGCTGGCCAGGCCACCGGCCCGAAACTCAATTACCCCCCGGTGCCAACCCGGCCAGACAGCGGATTCTTCCCGGCGCGCACTCGCTCTAGCTGCGGAAAGGCGGAAGCGAACCAAAGATTGCCGAAGCCCGGGAGCCCGCTCCCGGAGGGAAACCAGTGAGAACGCTACTAGTCATCGCTTTCCGCGCACAACAAAGCTGACGGATAGCGGGCGAGCACGATGCTGAGCCCTCGCCTGAGCCCGCGCCTGATCCCGCGCCGGGCTGGCGCGCGCTGGCGGGCTGCCCGCCGGTGTTAGCCTGGCCCGGGCTTGCAGCGGTTTGACCTGCTGGAGGCGCAACAGGCAAGATCGGCAGTGCTGGTCGCGCCCGGCCGCAGATGCCGGGCAAGATGCCAGGAGCCCTCCCGTCGGCAGCAGCCGGAGTTCGGGCAGCCCGGCAGGACAGCGGCCAGCCGAGCACATGTGAAGGGAGCTGGTTCGTCGGTGAGCATCCTGGGCACGCGGGTCCTGCGGACGGAGGATCCCCGGTTCCTGACCACGGGCGGCGTGTATACCGAGGATGTCGTGGACGAGCGGCTCTCCGGCGCCTGTCATCTGTTCTTCGTCCGGTCGCCCATCGCGCACGCCGCGATCACCGGCATCGATGTCAGTGCCGCGCGGGAGGCGCCCGGCGTCGTCGCCGTCTTCACCGGGGCCGACCTGGCTGACCTGCCGCTCCGCAAGGGCTTCCCCATGATGAACCAGGAGATGGTGCAGCACCTGCTCGCGACCGACACCGTGCGCTTCGTCGGCGAGCCGGTGGCGGTGGTCGTCACGGAGGAGCCCTACCAGGGCGAGGACGCTGTCGAGCTGGTCAGCGTCGACTATGACCCGCTGCCCGCGGTCGTCGGCTTCGAGACGGCGATGACCGGCGATGTCCTGCTGTTCGAGGCGGCCGGCACGAACGTGGCCGCCGAGTTCGGCAACCGCGAGGCGCAGCGGGCCGACCTGTTCGACGACTGCGAGGTCGTGGTCACCGAGGTGATCACCAACCAGCGCGTCGCTCCCGCGCCGATGGAGTCCCGCTCCGGGGCAGCCGTCTGGGGCGAGGACGGCCGGCTCACGGCCTGGATTCCCAACCAGGGCGCGCAGGGCACTCGCGGGAGCCTGGCCCGGCAGCTCGGCGTCGACCCCGCCAGCGTGCGAGTCATCACCCCGGACGTCGGCGGCGCGTTCGGCGCGAAGTTCGGCGCCGATCCCGAGCACGCCGTGATGGCCTGGGTGGCGCGCGAGCTTGGCCGAGCGGCCCGGTGGAGCGAGACCCGGTTCGAGAACCTGATCGCGATGACCCACGGCCGCGCGCAGGAGAACACCGTCACGATCGGCGGCAACCGCGACGGCACCGTGCTCGCCTACCGGCTGGCGATCCTCCAGGACGCCGGCGCCTACCCCCGGCTCGGGGCGCTCCTGCCCTCGCTGACCATCTTGATGGCGCCGGGGCCGTACGCGATCCCGCACGCCGAGGCGTTCGCGACGAGCGTGGTCACCACGACGACCCCGATCGGCGCCTACCGCGGCGCCGGGCGGCCGGAGGCGACGGCGGCCCTCGAGCGGGCGATCGACCTGTTCGCCGCCGAGATCGGGATGGACCCGGCGCAGATCCGGCGCCAGAACCTGCTGCCGCCGTTCACCGAGGGGCACCAGACCGACTTCGGGGCGCTGTATGACAGCGGCGACTACGTGACCGCGCTGGAGGCCGCGCTGCGGGCGGCCGGGTACGACGAGCTGCGCCGCGAGCAGGCGGAGCGGCGGGCCCGCGGCGACGTCCTGCAGCTGGGCATCGGCCTGGCCTCGTACGTGGAGATCACCGGCGGCGGCGACGAGTCCGGGCCGCCGAACGAGAACGCCACCGTCGAGGTCCATCCGGACGGCACCGCCACCATCCTGACCGGCACCTCGCCGCACGGCCAGGGCCACGAGACGGCCTGGGCCATGCTCGCCAGCGACGAGCTCGGCATTCCCATGGACAAGATCACCCTGAAGTGGGGCGACACCGACCTGATCCCGCAGGGCGGCGGCACCGGCGGCTCGCGCAGCCTGCAGCAGGGCGGCGCGGCCGTCCAGCAGGCCTCCCAGGAGCTCATCGAGGTCGCCCGGGATCGGGCCGCGGCGGAGCTGGAGGTAAGCCCGGCCGACCTGGTCTTCGACGTCGAGCGCAGCGCGTTCGCCGTCGCCGGCGACCCGGAGGCATCGATCGCGCTCCCGGCCCTGGCGGCGGAGGAACGGCTGCTGGTGCGGACCGTGTTCTCCGCGCCGGGGGCGACCTACCCGTTCGGCAGCCACGTCGCGGTCGTCGAGGTCGACACCGAGACCGGCAAGGTCTTCCTGCGCCGGGTCGTGACGGTCGACGACGCGGGAGTGGTGCTGAACCCGCTGCTGGCCGAGGGCCAGCGGCATGGCGGCATCGCGCAGGGCGCGGCGCAGGCGTTCCTGGAGGAGATGGTCTACGACTCCGACGGCAACCCGCTGACGGCGAGCTTCGCGGACTACCCGTTCCTGTCCGCGACGGAGGTCCCCAGCTTCGAGCTCGCCGACATGGCCACCCCGACCACGTACAACCCGCTCGGGGCCAAGGGCATCGGCGAGGCCGGGACGATCGGCGCGACGCCGGCGGTGCAGAACGCCGTCATCGACGCCGTCGCTCACCTCGGCGTCCGCCACATCGACATGCCCACCTCGCCGCAGCGCGTCTGGACCGCAATCCAGGCCGCGGCGCAGAAGGAGAACGCTTAATGCAGGTCAACCTCACGGTCAACGGCAAGCCGCGCTCCGATGACGTGGAACCGCGGCTGCTGCTCGTGCACTACCTGCGCGAGCATCTGGGGCTGCGCGCCGCCAACGTCGGCTGCGACACCACCTCGTGCGGCGCCTGCACCGTGCTGCTGGATGGCAAGTCGGTGAAGTCCTGCACCGTGCTGACCGTGCAGGCCGCAGGCCAGGAGGTCACCACCGCCGAGGGCGTCGGCGACGGCGACAGGCTGTCCCCCATGCAGGCGGCGTTCCGCCAGGAGCACGGCCTGCAGTGCGGGTTCTGCACGCCCGGCATGGTGATGGCCGCGACCGCGCTGCTGGCGGAGAACCCGCATCCCACCGAGACGCAGGTGCGCGAGGGGCTAGAGGGCAACTTCTGCCGGTGCACCGGCTACCACAACATCGTTCGCGCCGTCCTCGCGGCGGCCGGGGAGCCAGTGGAGGCGGGCCAGTGATACCAGCGCCGTTCGATTACGTCGCAGCTACCTCGGCGGCCCACGCCCTCGAGCTGCTGGCCACCCACGGCGACGACGCCAAGCTGCTGGCCGGCGGCCACTCGCTGCTGCCGATGATGAAGCTGCGGCTGGCCGCGCCGGAGGTGCTCATCGACCTCGGCCGGGTGACCGAGCTGACCGGGATCACCGGCGTCGGCGACGAGATAGTCATCGGGGCGATGACCAGCCACGCTGACCTGGCCGCCTCGGAGCTGATCCGCGGCGGCGCACCGCTGCTGGCCCACGCGGCCGCCCAGGTCGGGGACCCGCAGATCCGCCACCGCGGCACGATCGGCGGCTCGCTCGCCCACGCCGACCCCGCCGCCGACCTGCCGATGGCGCTGGTCGCGCTCGGCGGGTCCGTGGAGCTGCGCGGGCCAGCCGGGTCCCGCACGGTGATGGCCGACGACTTCTTCACCGGTTACTTCGAGACGGTCCTGGAGCCGGACGAACTGCTCGCCGCCGTCCGCGTGCCCAGTCGGCCCGGCCAGCCGTGGGGCTACCAGAAGTTCACCCGGCGGGCCAACGACTGGGCGATCGTCGGCGTCGCGGCCACGGGCGGCCGGATCGCCCTGGCCAACATGGGCCCGGTGCCCATCCGGGCGCGAGCGGCCGAGCAGGCGGCGGCCGGCGGGGCCAGCGCGGCGCAGGCGGCGCTGCTAGCCGCCGAGGGGACATCGCCGGGCGAGGACATCCACGCCGACCGGGCCTTCCGGCAGCACCTGGCGCGAGTGCTCACCCGCCGCGCCCTGGAGCATCAGGTCTAGGCGGCACGAGCGGAACGATTATGGAGTTATAACGGGGGGCCCGTTACGCGGCCATGATTCCGGTCATGGTCGGTAGGTTTCCTTCCATAGCCCCTGCGGCCCGGGAGGATGCATGTCGGGAGACTCTGGAGCTGCGCGAGTGTCCGGGCCGGGCGGCAGCGGCACGACGGGCACGCGGCGGCGCTGCGGGGCGCGCCGCGCTGGGCTCGATTTGCTTACACCTGTCGCGCTCGGGTAGCCCTAGCCCATGGACAACTCCGGCACCCCCCCAGCGGACCCTCCAGCGGACCCCCCAGCGGACTCCCC
>Ga0307373_10011169_pt1 | contig 13051 bp, 11 predicted proteins | sample OX2MG_FD_202534 | JGI IMG/M metagenome (GOLD analysis project Ga0307373, IMG submission 202534) | Soil microbial communities from Risofladan, Vaasa, Finland - OX-2 | ecosystem: Environmental > Terrestrial > Soil > Coastal area > Acid sulfate soil | place: Finland: Risofladan, Vaasa | collected... | reverse complement strand
CGTGACCGGCCAGATCGTGACCGGCGCTGTCCGCTGCCGGCTGCTCCGGCCGGACATGGCCGTCGCCGTGCGCGGTCGATGTCATCGAGTCGGTGGGGACGGCGACCCCGAACAGGAAGTCGAGCGAGGTGCGCAGCTCGCTGGCGAGCGCGTAGAGGATGCCGACCGATGGGGCAGACAGGCCGCGCTCGATCTGTGAGATCAGGCTCGGCGAGCAGCTGATCCGGCGGGCCAGCTCGCGTACCGACAGGCCGCGGTCCTCGCGGACGCGGCGCAGCCGGGGCCCGAGTTCCACCCCAGGATCGAAGGCGGTGGCGCCCACTCAGCCGTCCACCTCAGCCGTGCCCATGGGTTGTCATGCCGCACCTGTCATGCTGGACTCGTCTGTGCCGGAGGGTGCGTCCCCTGACCGGGGCTCCCGCTCTTGACAGCCACACTGTACATGCGTTTAATCATGCTGTACATAGGCTCTGTCACCAGGCTCTGCCTCCACCCCAGGCCTCCACCCCAGGCCTCCGCCTCAGGCCCCCACCGCCAGGAGACCCCCATGGTTGCGCCCATACCGCCGGTTCCGTCCCTCCCGCTGACGCCCGCGCCGGGCCGTATGGGCGTCGACTTCGAGCAGCGGGTGGACTACGCCCGGCTCCGTGAGTACCGGCTCTCCCGTGCTATGGCCGCCCTGGAGGCCAGTGACCTGGGCGCGCTGCTGGTCTTCGACAACAACAACATCCGCTACCTGACCGGGGTGGCGATCGGCGAGTGGACCCGGGACAAGTTCTGCCGGTACGCGCTGTACACGCGCACCGGCGAGCTGTTCCTGTGGGACTTCGGGTCGGCGGCGGTGCACCACCGGATGTACTGCCCCTGGCTCAAGCCAGAGCACTGCATCGCGTCCTACACCACGATGCGGGGCGCCACCGCGCCCGAAGCGCAGTTGCCGGCGAAGGCGATCGCGGAGATCAAGGGCATTCTGGAAGACACTGGTGTGGCGGGCATGCCGGTCGGCGTCGACATGGTCGAGATCTCGACCCTGTTCGCGCTGCAGGCGGAGGGCATCGACCTCCGGGACGGCCAGCAGGTGATGCTCAGCGCGCGGGAGATCAAGTCCCCGGACGAAATCGCGCTGCTCACGACCGCCGCGGCCATGGTGGACGGGGTGTACCAGGACATCACTGAGGCGCTCAAGCCCGGAGTGCGGGAGAACGAGATCGTCGCGCTGGCGACCAAGCGGCTGTATGAGATGGGCTCCGACGACGTGGAGTCCATCAACGCCGTCTCCGGCGAGCGCTGCAACCCGCACCCGCACAACTTCTCCGACCGCATGATCCGCCCTGGCGAGCAGGCGTTCTTCGACATCATGCATGCTTTCAACGGCTACCGGACCTGCTATTACCGGACGTTCAGCGTGGGCAGCTCGACGCAGTCCCAGCGTGATGCCTACGCGAAGGCCTGGGAGTGGATGGAGGCCGCGATCACGGCCATCAGGCCGGGGGTCAGCACCGACCAGATCGCCCGGCTCTGGCCGACGGCCCAGGACATCGGGCTGCCGGACGAGAAGACCGCGTTCGGCCTGCAGTTCGGCCACGGCCTGGGACTGGCGCTGCACGAGCGCCCGCTGATCAGCCGGCTCTCCTCGTTCGACGCCCCGCTGGAGATCCGCAAGGGCATGGTCTTCGCCCTGGAGACCTACTGCCCGGCCAGCGATGGCCGTTCCGCCGCCCGGCTTGAGGAGGAGCTGGTCGTCACCGACGACGGCGCCGAGATCATCACCAGGTTCCCGTCCCGGGAGCTGTTGGTCACCAACCCGTACTGATCCCCACCACCCGATTCCACAACCCCAACGGAGCTGCGAGGCGCCATGGACGAGGCAACCGCGCTCGGCCTGTACCAGAACATGACCAGGATCCGCCAGTTCGAGAAGCGCGCTCACGACTTGTTCCTGCAGAACCTGGTCAAGGGCACCACTCACCTGGGAACCGGCCAGGAGGCGGTCGCGGCTGGCGTAGCGCAGGCGATGCGGCCCGACGACTACACGTTCGTCACCTATCGCGGGCACAACCACGTGCTCGCCCGCGGCACGCCGATGACCCCGGTCATGGCCGAGCTGCTGGGCCGGGAGAACGGGCTCATGAGCGGCAAGGGCGGGTCCATGCACCTGCTCGACGTGTCCCGCGGCGTGCTTGGCTCGTACGCGATCATCGGCGCCCAGCTGGTGATCGCCAACGGCACCGCGTGGTCGGCCCAGTACCGGGGCACCAGCCAGGTCACTGCCTGCTTCTTCGGCGACGGCGCGACCAACATCGGGGCCTTCCACGAGGCGCTCAACCTGGCCGCCGTGTGGGCGCTGCCGGTGGTTTTCATCTGCGAGAACAACCGGTACATGGAGTACACCTCGATCGAGACGGTGACGGCGGTCAAGCAGCCGGCCGCCGACCGCGCGTCCGCCTACGGGCTCTCGCCCCAGATCGTGGACGGCAACGACGTCGAGGCGGTCTACGCGATGGCCGGCGACGCGATCGAGAAGGCACGCAAGGGCGGCGGCCCGTCGCTGATCGAGGCGCTCACCTACCGGCACGGCGGGCACTCACGGGCAGACCCCGGCAAGTACCGGCCGAGCGAGGAAGTGGCCGAGTGGATGGCCCGCGACCCCATCCCCGCCTACCGCCGGGTGCTGATCTCCCGCGGGGTGAAGGAAGCGGAGCTGGACCGGATCGACGCGGAGGCGAAGGCAGCGGTCGACCTGGCGACCGAAGAGGCCAAGGCAGGCGCCGAGCCGCGGCTTGAACTGGCGTTCACCGACGTCTGGAGCGACGGCGGCTGGGACTGGAGGAACTGACATGAGCACGGAAGTTGTCATGCCGCGGATGGGCGAGACGGTGGACGAGGGCACGGTCAACGTCTGGCACAGGTCGCTGGGTGACCAGGTCACCGAGGGAGAGCCGCTGCTGGAGATCGGCACCGACAAGGTCGACACCGACATCCCCGCCCCGGCCACCGGGACCCTGACCCAGATCAAGGTGGCCGTGGACGAGACCGTCCCGGTCGGCACCGTACTGGCGGTCATCGAATGAGCATGATCACCTACCGCGAGGCCGTGGCCAGGGGCATCGCGCAGGAGATGCGCCGGGACGACCAGGTGGTGTTCCTGGGCGAGGACGTGGCGGCGGCCGGCGGGGTGTTCAAGGCCACCGTCGGCCTGCTGGAGGAGTTCGGCCCGCAGCGGGTCCGTGACACCCCCATCAGCGAGCAGGCCATCCTGGGGGCCGCGATGGGCGCCGCCATGACCGGGCTGCGCCCCATCGCCGAGATCATGTTCAGCGACTTCTTCGCCGTGTGCTGGGACCTGGTCGCCAACGAGATCGCCAAGAGCCGCTACATGTCGGATGGCCAGGTCTCGTTCCCGCTGGTGATCCGGGCCGCCAACGGCGGCGGGGTCCGGTTCGGGGCGCAGCACTCACAGTCGGTGGAGAACTGGGCGATGGCGGTGCCCGGCCTCAAGGTGGTCGCCCCGTCCAACCCGCACGACGTGGTCGGGCTGCTCGCCGCCGCCATCCGCGATCCCGACCCGGTGCTGTTCTTCGAGCAGAAGTCGCTGTACGGGACCAAGGGCGAGGTGGCCGACGGCGAGATCGTCGAGCCGCTCGGCCAGGCGAAGGTGGTCGCCGAGGGCGGCGACGCCACCATATTGGCGCTGGCCGCGATGGTGCCGCGGGCGGTGGCGGCGGCCGGCCGCCTCTCGGCCGAGTATGGCATCCGCTGTAGTGTCGTTGACGTGCGCAGCCTTGTCCCACTTGACACCCGCACCATCCTCGCGGAGGTCGCGAAGACGGGCCGGCTGTTCACGGTCGAGGAAAACCCACGGTTGTGCGGCTGGGGCGCCGAAATCGTGTCGATCGTGGCCGAGGAGGCGTTCGGTTCCCTGCGCGGACCGGCGGTGCGGATCACCACCCCGCATATCCCGCTGCCCGCAGCCGACGCCCTGGAGGACCACGTCCTGCCCTCAGTCGCGCGGATCACCGAAACCGTGCGCAAGACACTGGAGGACGCGTGACGGCTGATCTTGCCGCGCTCACCGGCATCGAGGTGCCCACCGGGCTGCTCATCGGCGGCGAATGGACGACAGGTGGGGCCGGCACCCTCGGGGTCACCGACCCGGCCACCGAGGAGACCCTGGTCGAGATCGCCAACGGCACGGCCGACGACGCGCTGGCCGCGGTCACGGCCGCGCACGAGGCCCTGCCCGCCTGGGCGGCCACCCCGCCCCGGGAACGCGCGGAATGCCTGCGCCGGGCCTGGGCGCTGATGATTGAGCGGTCGGAGGCGATCGCCCGGCTGATGGTGCTGGAGAACGGCAAGGCGCTGCGCGACGCCCGGGGCGAGGTTGTCTACGCGGCGGAGTTCTTCCGCTGGTACGCCGAGGAGGCGGTCCGCCTGGAAGGGTCGGTCGCGACCGCCCCGTCCGGCGCCAACCGGATCCTGGTGCTGCGGCAGCCGGTCGGGGTCAGCGTGCTGGTGACGCCGTGGAACTTCCCGGCTGCCATGGCCACCCGCAAGATCGGGCCCGCGCTGGCGGCTGGCTGCACGGTGGTGCTCAAGCCGGCCAAGGAGACCCCGCTGTGCGCGTTCGCCGTGGCCGAGATCCTGCGCGAGGCGGGCGTGCCCGACGGCGTGGTCAACGTGGTCTGCACCTCCAGCGCCGGGCCGCTGGTGTCGGCGATGCTGGCCGACCCGCGGGTGCGCAAGCTGTCCTTCACCGGGTCCACCGAGGTTGGCCGGATGCTGCTGCGGACGGCGTCGGAGACGGTGACCAACTGCTCGATGGAGCTCGGCGGCAACGCCCCGTTCCTGATCTTCGAGGACGCCGACATCGACGCGGCCATCGAGGGTGCTCTCCTGGCCAAGATGCGCAACGGCGGCGAGGCCTGCACCGCGGCCAACCGGTTCTACGTGCACGAGAAGGTGGCGGACGACTTCACCGCCAGGTTCGCGGCCCGGCTGGAGAAGCTGTCCGTCGGCCCCGGGCTGGAGGATGGGACCGACCTTGGCCCGCTGGTCAACGAGGACACCCGGAGCAAGGTCGCCAGCCTGGTCGCCGAGGCGACGGGCAACGGCGTCCAGGTGGTCACCGGCGGCCGCGCCCCGGACCGGCGGGGGTACTTCTACCTGCCGACCGTGCTCGCGAACGTGGCGCCGGACGCGGCGATTCTGGGCACCGAGATCTTCGGCCCGGTCGCGCCGGTGGTGCGCTTCTCCGACGAGGCCGACGCGATCCGCTGGGCGAACGACACCGAGTACGGGCTCGTCTCCTACCTCTACACCGCTGATCTGCGGCGGGCGCTGCGGGTCAGCGAGGCGCTGGAGACCGGGATGGTCGGCATCAACCGTGGCATCGTGTCCGACCCCGCGGCGCCGTTCGGTGGCGTGAAGCAGTCGGGGCTCGGCCGGGAAGGAGGTCATGACGGTCTGCTGGAGTTCACCGAGACCAAGTACGTCGCCGTCGACTGGTGATGCCTGCCTGTCCAGGTCTGCGCTTTAGATCTGGGCTGTCCAGATCTTCGGCGCGCCCGGGCGTGACATAGGGTCTGTGGGGGAGCGCACATGGACAAGCGGATCTTCGGTCTGGAGAACGAGTACGGGGTCACCTGCACGTTCCGTGGGAGCCGGCGGCTCTCGCCGGACGAGGTGGCCCGGTACCTGTTCCGGCGCGTCGTCTCGTGGGGCCGCAGCAGCAACGTCTTCCTGCGCAACGGTGCCCGCCTCTACCTGGACGTGGGCAGCCACCCCGAGTACGCCACCCCCGAATGCGACAACATCAGCGACCTGGTGGTGCACGACAAGGCCGGCGAGCGGATCCTGGAGGGGCTGCTCGTGGACGCCGACCGGCGGCTCCGCGAGGAGGGCATCGCCGGCGACATCTACCTGTTCAAGAACAACACCGACTCGGCCGGCAACTCCTATGGCTGCCATGAGAACTACCTGGTGGGCCGGCACGGGGAGTTCGGCAGGCTGGCCGACATCCTGATCCCGTTCCTGGTCACCCGGCAGATGATCTGCGGGGCGGGCAAGGTGCTGCAGACCCCGCGCGGCGCGGTGTACTGCGTCAGCCAGCGGGCCGAGCACATCTGGGAAGGCGTCTCCTCGGCCACCACCCGGTCCCGGCCGATCATCAACACCCGGGACGAGCCGCACGCCGACGCCGAGCGTTTCCGGCGGCTGCACGTGATCGTGGGCGACTCCAACATGAGCGAGACGACCATGCTGCTCAAGGTCGGCGCGACCGACCTGGTGCTGCGGATGATCGAGGCGGGCACGGTCATGCGCGACCTGACGCTGGAGAACCCGATCCGGGCGATCAGGGACGTCAGCCACGACATGACCGGGCAGCGCAAGGTGCGGCTGGCCAACGGCCGGGAGGCCAGCGCGCTGGACATCCAGCGCGAGTACCTGTCCAAGGCCCGTGACTTCACCGACCGGCGGGGCGGCGACGCCACCACCAAGCGGGTGCTCGACCTGTGGGAGCGGGCGCTGACCGCGATCGAGATCGGCAACCTGGACCTGGTCGCGCGGGAGATCGACTGGGTCACCAAGTTCCAGCTCATCGAGCGGTACCGCGCCAAGCACGACCTGCAGCTGTCCTCACCCCGGGTGGCGCAGCTCGACCTCGCCTACCACGACGTGCACCGCGGCCGGGGCCTGTACTACCTGCTGCAGCGGCGCGGCGCGGTCGAGCGCGCGGTGCGCGACATCGACATCTTCGAGGCCAAGTCGGTCCCGCCGCAGACCACCCGGGCGCGGCTGCGCGGCGAGTTCATCCGCCGGGCGCAGGAACGGCGCCGCGACTTCACGGTGGACTGGGTCCATCTCAAGCTGAACGACCAGGCCCAGCGCACGGTCCTGTGCAAGGACCCGTTCCGCTCCGTCGACGAGCGGGTCGAGAAGCTGATCGCCGGCATGTGAGCCGGAGGCTCTAGCGCCTCACTGCGCAGTGCCACTACTACGGTGCTCACGGCGACAGTGCCCACGATGACAGTGCCCACGACGACAATGCCCACGACGACAATGCCCACTACATTACGCGCACGTCTGGCAACTAAACGTGGCCAAGGTTGCTAAGATTCTCCCGTCCGGCATGTGATCCGTGCCCGCACCGGGGGGATGAGGTTGGCTGATCAGCCGCGCGCCCGCTGGCCTGACCGGGATGTGGTGGTCATCGGCGGTTGCGGCCATGTGGGCCTGCCGCTTGCGATCGCCTTCGCCGACCGTGGTGCCAGGGTGGCGATCTACGACGTCAGCGCGGAGGCGGTGGCGCAGGTCAACGCGGGCCTGATGCCCTTCGCCGAGCCGGGCGCCGCGGCGGCGCTCACCCGTGCGCTCGCGGCGGGGCGACTGACGGCCACCACTGATCCCGCCGTCGTGGCCGGTGCCGAGCACCTCGTCGTGGTGATCGGCACCCCGGTCGACGAGCACCTCAACCCCGACCAACGGGCAATACCCAAGGTGCTGAACGAGTGTGCGGGGCACCTCACCGACGGCCAGATACTCATCCTGCGCAGCACGGTCTATCCCGGCGCGACCGCGCTGGTGGAGAAGATCGTCAGCGGGCTCGGGCTCGACATCGACGTGGCATTCTGCCCGGAGCGGATCGCCGAGGGCCGGGCCATGACCGAGCTGTTCGAGCTGCCGCAGATCGTGGCCAGCCGGACCCAGCGTGGCTGCCAGCGCGCGAGCGCCCTGTTCCAGCTGCTGACCAGCGCCATCATCGTGATGTCGCCGGAAGAGGCCGAACTGGCCAAGCTGTTCACCAACGTCTGGCGCTACATCAAGTTCGCCATCGCCAACCAGCTGTACATGATGGCCAACGACCGCGGGCTGGACTTCGAGCGGCTCCGGCACGGCCTGGGGGACGGTTACCCGCGCGCCGCCGATCTGCCGCCCGCCGGGTTCGCCGCCGGGCCGTGCCTGTTCAAGGACACCATGCAGCTCGCGGCCTACAACAACAACAACTTCGCGCTTGGCCACACCGCGATGGCGATCAACGAGGGCCTGCCGCTGTACCTGGTGCACCGGCTGGAACAGCGGTTCGATCTGCGCACGATGACGGTGGGCATCCTGGGCATGGCGTTCAAGGCATCCTCGGACGACATCCGCTCCTCGCTGTCCTACAAGCTCAAGCGCATCCTGTCGGTCAAGGCCGGGACGGTCCTGTGCACCGACCCGCACGTGCGCTGCGATCCCGCCCTCGACCCGCTGGAAGCCGTGCTCGCCCGCGCGGACCTGCTGATCATCGCCACCCCCCATCCGGAGTACCGGGCGCTGGAGACCACCGTCCCGGTGGCCGACATCTGGAACGTGCTCGGCAAGGGGGTGCTGGTGTGACCAGCAGCGACGGCACGGGTACACGGGTCTCGGTGATCATCCCCGCCCACCACGAGGGTGAGCAGGTGACCGCCGTGCTGGATCGCCTGCTGGAGGCGGTGCGGCTGCCGTGTGAGGTGCTGGTGGTGGTGGACACCGAAGACGACCCCACGGCCGCGGTGGTGTGCAGGTTCGCCCGCGCCGAGCCGCGGCTGCGGCTGCTGGTCAACCGGTACGGCCCGGGCCCGGCGAACGCGATCAGGTATGGGATCGACGCCGCCACCGCGCCGGTGGCGGTGGTGACCATGGCCGACGGCTGTGACGACCCGCGCCAGATCGACGACCTGACCCGGCTGGTGGAGCGGGGGGTGGCGGTGGCCGCCGCCTCCCGGTACGCGGCCGGTGGCCAGCAGGTGGGCGGGCCGTTCGTGAAGGGGCTGATGTCGCGGACGGCGGGCCGGTCGCTGCACCTGCTGACCCGGGTCGGCACCCGGGACGCGACCAACTCGTTCAAGGCGTACTCGACCGACTTCATCAAGGCGGTGGGCATCGACTCCCGGGACGGGTTCGAGATCGGCATCGAGCTGACCGCCAAGGCCCGGCGGCTGCGGCGCCCGGTCGCCGAGATTCCGACGATCTGGCTGGACCGCCAGGCCGGGGTGTCGAACTTCCATATGGCCCGGTGGATCCCCAAGTACCTGCGCTGGTACTGGTTCGCCTTCGGGCCGCCGCTGACGGCCGAGCAGGTCCGGGTCCGGATCGGGGCGGGCCTGGATCCCGGCCTGCCGCTGGTGCGGGTTCGCGGCCTGCGGCATCCCGCGGAGCCGGGCCAGCCACGTGAGGGTGCACCGGACGGGCTGCGGCGCAAGGCGGTGAAGGGACGATGACAGGGTCGGGGACCGGGCAGCGGGTGCTGGTGACGGGGTCGGCCGGCTTCATCGGCGGGTACCTCGTCGCCGAGCTGCTCGCCCGCGGGTATGCGGTCACCGGGGTGGACAACTTCTCCAAGTACGGCCGGACCCGCAAGTCCTATGACGGCCATCCCGGGTACCGGCTGGTGGAGGGTGACGCCCGCGACACCTCCCTGCTGACCCGGCTGCTGGCCGGCTGCGATCATTTCGTCGCCGGCGCGGCCATGATCGGCGGCATCGCCTACTTCCACACCTACCCGTACGACCTGCTCGCCACCAACGAGCGGATCATCGCCGCTTCCTGCGACGCGGCGATCGCCGCGCACCGCGCCGGGCGGCTGCGCAAGGTCACCTACCTGTCGTCCTCGATGGTGTTCGAGAGCGCCGACAGCTGGCCCTCGGAGGAGGGGCAGCAACGGCGGATCCCGCCCCCGCTGTCCTCGTACGGGTTCCAGAAACTGGCCGTCGAGTACTTCGCCCGGGCGGCCTGGGACCAGTACCAGCTCCCGTTCACGATCCTGCGGCCGTTCAACTGCGTCGGCATCGGCGAGGGCCGGGCACTGGGGGAGGCCGACATCCCCTCCGGCAACATCAAGCTCGCGCTCAGCCACGTCGTCCCGGACCTGGTGCTCAAGGTGCTCAAGGGCCAGGACCCGCTGCACATCCTGGGATCGGGCTGGCAGGTCCGGCACTACACCTACGGCGGCGATCTGGCCCGCGGCATCGTGACCGCGATGGAGCATCCCCGGGCGCACAACGAGGATTTCAACCTGTCCTCCAGCCAGGCCACCACCGTCCGGGAGCTCGCGGAGCTCATCTGGCACACCGTGCACGGCCCGCGGGCGGAGCTGAAACTCGTCCACGACCCGCCGTTCGAGCACGATGTGCAGCGGCGTGTTCCCGCGACCGGCAAGGCCAGGCGGCTGCTGGGACTCGAGGCGCCGACCACGTTGCCGCAGATGCTGAACGAGGTGATCCCCTGGATCGCCAGCGCGATCGAGGCCGGCTCGATCTGAATCGGTAACCGGTACCGGACGGCTCGCTCGTTCGCGGGGCAACTGGCCTGCTACAGCCGGTAGGCTGGCGGGGCTCATCATCGAAGACGACAAGGTTTCCCATGCGACGTATCGCAGTGCTTGTTCTTCCGCTGCTGGCTCTCGGCCTGCTGGTGGGTTGTGGCAGCGCCACATCGACATCAGCCGCCAATCCGGCGGTGTCGGTAACTGGCGGCTTCGGCCAGGACCCGGTTATCAAGATCCCGGCGGCGAAAGCGGGCAGCAAGCTCGCGGTGAAAACCCTGGTCCAGGGGACCGGGCCGGTGCTGCAGAAGACCGACGCCTTCGTTGGCAACTACGCCATCTATGTGTGGAGCGGCACCTCGCACAAGCTGGCGCAGAGCAGCTTCAAGACCAAGACTCCGACGCTGTTCGCCGGCCAGCTGCTGCCCGGCCTGGAGAAGGCGCTGCTCGGCCAGAAGATAGGCAGCCGGGTGCTCGCGGTCATCCCGCCCAAGGAGGGGTTCGGCGCCTCGGGCAACCCGCAGGCGGGGATCCGGGGGACCGACACGCTGGTCTTCGTGGTGGACCTGATCAAGAACTTCGCGTCGAACGCGTCCGCCACCGGCCATCAGGTGTCCAACGGTGGGCACGGGCTGCCTACGGTCACCGCGACCCCGGGCAAGGCGCCCGTGATCAAGATGCCTTCCGGCAAGCCGCCGTCCGGCCTGGTGAGCAAGGTGCTGGTCAAGGGCAGCGGCCCCGCTGTCACCAAGGGCCAGACCCTGGTCGTGCAGTACGTCGGCGCGATCTGGGCGACCGGGAAGGTGTTCGACGCCTCCTGGACGCACGGCCAGCCGTTCGGCTTCCCGATCGGCGCCACCCCCAGCCAGGTCATCCCCGGCTGGGACAAGGGCCTGATCGGCCAGACCGTCGGCAGCAGGGTGCTGCTCGTCGTCCCGCCCGCTGACGGCTACGGCAAGACCGGCAACTCGCAGGCCGGGATCAAGGGAACCGACACCCTGGTCTTCGTGGTGGACATTCTCGGCGCGTTCGGCAGCTGACACAGCGTTCCGCGGCTGAGCCTGTGTTTGGCGGCTGACGCTGTGTTTGGCGCCTGATGGAATCGAGGGCTGGCCGGGACCGGCTTGCTGTTCAGTTCCAGAACTCGAACGGCTCGTCGATGGTCTTCCCGGCCAGGAAAGCCGGCAGCAGTTCGGCTAGCCGGCCGGGGTAGAAACGTTCGGCGCTGCGCAGGATATCGGCGACGTCCCACCAGCGGACGCCGGTGTAGATTTCCCGTTCATTGGCGGTCTGGCCGTCGGTGGTAATGGCGGGCCGGTGCCCATCCACGCGGGCGGCTACCACCACTTCATGCTGGAGCCGCCGTTGCCCGCGTGACCGCCAGGTCGAATCACGGCGCCAGGACGGTGGCCCCAGCACGGCCGGGTCCAGCCGCAGCCCGGTTTCCTCCCGGACCTCGCGGACCGCCGCTTCCAGATGGGACTCCCCGTCGTGGATGCCACCACCGGGAAGTTCCCACCAGCCTGCCGGGCCGACGTCGTCGGTGACCGCGTGAAACAGCAGCACCCGCCCGCCCTCGTCGGTCAGCACCACCCGCACCGCGTCGCGCTCAAGGTCGAACCGGAGCCCGCTGGTGTCCATCAGGTCCTGCTGCCTTGTTCAGGCCAGCCTGGTTCAGAACGCGCGGGTGCCGTCCGGAGTGCCGAGCCCGGTGGGCGCGTCGTAGCCGGTCTTGGCGACGCACAGGTAGTCGTGGCCGCAGGTGGCACCGCCGGCGAAGGCGAACCAGTCGTTGTTCCCCTTGGTGACGTCGAACAGCGACCGGGCATGGCGGTAAGGGTAGCCGGGCGCGACCGTGGTCGCGTTGCCGGCCAGCCCGTAGACGCCGGCGATGAGCGGAGCGGAGGCACTGGTGCCCTCCACGTTCACCCAGCCGCCGTAGTCGGCATTGAAGATGGGGATGTTGGCGGCGACCGCGGACACGTCGCTCACCGTGCGCATGGCACAGTGCGGGTCATGCTGCCAGCTGGGCTTGGTGACGTAGGCGGAGCAGCCGCTGCCGCTGGCGCCGAACTGGTCGTTCCACACCGTCTCCCGCCAGCCCCGCGCGGTGGTCGCAGCCCGGGCCAGCTTGGTTCCTCCTGCCGCGGTCACCGTGGACAGGTTGGCGGGGAAGCTCGCGGCGGTGAATCCGAAGTCACCCGCTGACACCACGATCGTGTGGCCGCCGGAGTCGTATGACTGCCGGAAGGTCTGCGTGTAGCCGTTCTCACGGGAGCCGTAGCTGTTGGAGATGACCGCGGCACCGAGCCTGGCGGCGGTCCGCTCGGTGGCGGCCAGGTCGCTGATGGCGTCGCTGTTGCCCTCCACCACCAGGATGTGGCAGAGCGGGCAGGCAGCGGAGATCATCGACACGTCGAGTGTCGCCTCCAGGTCCCAGCCGGTCCCCACCCCCGACGACGGCAGCGGGGAGGCGTTGCCCTGCTGGTTGACTACGCGCAGGCAGCCGCTGGCCTCGGTGCAGGGGGGCAGCCCGTATTGCGTCCGGTACGTGGCCAGATAGCTGTCCAGGCTGGGGGTGTCGAAGGCGATCGAGACGGCCACCACCGCGTGCGGGTCCCGGCTCACGGGCAGCTTGTAGGCCGACTCGATGTCCGTGGCCCCCCATCCGGCCGGCGTCGCCAGCGCACCGCGGATTCCGGCGGCGATGGCATGGTTCACCGCCGTCTCCGGCCGGAACAGGGTCAGGCAGCGCGCGTGCCGGGG
>Ga0307373_10011166_pt1 | contig 13057 bp, 7 predicted proteins | sample OX2MG_FD_202534 | JGI IMG/M metagenome (GOLD analysis project Ga0307373, IMG submission 202534) | Soil microbial communities from Risofladan, Vaasa, Finland - OX-2 | ecosystem: Environmental > Terrestrial > Soil > Coastal area > Acid sulfate soil | place: Finland: Risofladan, Vaasa | collected... | reverse complement strand
CCAGATGGCCAACTCCACCTATGTGAATCTGCAAAGCAACGTTATTGTGAGCAACGCCAAGGCCGGCATCTTTATCGGTGGCAGCGACTCGCCGCGCAACGTCACCAATTACGCGACCGGGCAGAGCTACGCGCTGTACTCGCAATACTTCACGCTCGGCGCGGACCATGTGGTGGGCACGGCGTCGTCGCAATATGTTCTGACTTCGAGCCTGTCGAGTTCGTGGACGCTTTTTGCGGCGAGCCTGATCTCCGATTACAATGTATGGTTCAATCAGTATAACTCGGTACCGTTCTCGACCAAGTTCGGCAGGCAGAACCTCGGCGGATGGCAAAGCAGCTCAAAGCAGGACGTGGATTCGACCTGGGCGAATCCGAACGATTCACTGCCCGCTTATTGCGGGACGCCCGACTAAGGCGTCGCGCTGAAGCCGGCGCGATGCGGCGCGCGCGTTCGGTCGTCGCCGGCGCTCTCCTGTTGCTGGCGAGTGCGGCCTGGGTTCCCCGGGCCGCATCCGCGCAGGCCACCGGCGCGGCCGTCGACGAGTCCGCGGCCAGCGCCCTGTTCGTCAATCCGGGCAATCCGCAGGCCTCCGACGCCAATCCGGGCACGCGCGAACTCCCGTTCAGAACGATTAGCCAGGCGGTTTCCAGCGCGCTCAAGCGGCGCGCCCGCAACACCGCCTCCCGCATCGAGATCTATCCCGGCGTCTATCGCGAAAGCATCGACCTCGGCCCGGGCGGGAATCGCAATGCCGCACCGATTATTCTCGAGGGCGCCGGCAACGGCCGCGTAACTATTTCGGGGGCCAACTCGTGGGTGGGATGGCGGCCACTCAAGCCCGGCGTATGGACTCATCAATGGCCCTACGCGTGGGGCGAGACGGCGCTGCCCGCGGGATGGGAATCGCAACACCTTAAACCGATCGTGCTGCGGCGCGAGATGATCTTCGTTGACGGACGGGCGCTCGAGCAGGTCGTCGCCCCCGGCGCGATGCAGGATCAGGCGGGCACTTTTTACGTCGACGAGGCGAGTCGCGCAATCTATATCCATCCGCCCGCCGGCCTCGATGCCGCCACGGCCAACGTCGAAGTCGCCGAGCGCGCGTCGCTGCTGCGCATCCACGGCCAGTCGAACATCGTCGTGCGCGGCCTCACCTTTGTGGATTCCAACGCGTTTCTGCAGGACGCGGCGGTGACCGTCGACAACTCCTTCGCGATCGTAATCGACAATTGCGCGATGGACTGGAACAACTGGATGGGGCTGTCGGTGCGCAATTCCAACGTCGTCACGGTTGAGCACAGCCGCGCGAACTTCAACGGTGGCGCCGGCATGACGCTGTGGCGGGTGACCAATCTGCTGTTCACCAACGACCAGACCTCGCATAACAACTGGCGCGGCGCCGCCGGCGGATTCCTCGGCTGGTCGGTCGCCGGCCTCAAAAGCCTGCAAATCACCAATGCGCTCTATCGCGACGTGGTCGCGGTCGGCAACCAGTCGCGCGGCGTCTGGTTCGATACCGACTGCACGGATATCGTAATCGATCACTCGTACCTCTGCCGCAATCTCACCGACGGCATCTTTATCGAAGCCAACCAGGGCCCCTTCGCGATCGACTCGAGCATCATCTGCGACAATCGACAGGCCGGCGTGCTGAGTGGCAATTCGAGCGGCATCACGCTGCGCGGCGACATCCTGTACGGCAACGGCAAGGCGCAGATTTCGGTGAGCGGGCTTTACGACACCACGCGGCCGATGAAGGAATGGAAGAGCGGGCGCACGCTGATGCTTCAGTCGGAGAACTGGACGCTGGCGAACGACGTCATCGTGAGCGCCGCAAGCGGCCAGGCGCTGATTTCGACAACGCTGTCGGCGCGGCTGTGGCAGGCATTCGTCAGCACGCTCAATTCGCGCGGCAACCTGTGGTTCAGTCCGGCCGGGCGCGATGGATTTCAGATGGCGGGCGGCCAACGGCTGGATTTGGCGGGCTGGCGGCAGGCGACCGGGCACGATCGCGATTCGGTATTTGCGGACCCGCGCTTTAGCGATCCGGCGCAGGCGAATTTTAAGCTTGATTCGGGCAGTCCGCTCGCCGGACGCCATCTGCCGGTGGCGCCCGCCAACGGATCGGACTGACGCGCCACTTCTGCTCGCAGTAGCTATTCGCCCATCCGGCTGCCGCCACCGCGCGCGCCGCGATCCGAGCGGTCAGGCGCCCGCGCGAGCGGCGCCAAAAGAAACGGCGGCGAGCCGCAAGAGCCCGCCGCCGCCGGTTCAGTCAAGCTGCTGATTATCTAGTCGATGCAGCTCGGGTATGCGTTGGTGAAAATGTTGAGCTCCCACACGTTGGTCGCACACTTCGGATTGAAATCATACAAATCTTCGTATTCATTGCTGAGCGAAGCATTGTCCAGCACCTGGTTGCCCAGATTGTTAATGTCGACGACAATTCCCGCGTAATTGGAAAAGAGAATGTTGTCATTGACGAAGTTATTATTGCTCGGCCCAACGTTTTTGGGGGCCGGATTTCCCAGACCCTCGCCCGAATTGTAGCCCAGATAAATGCCGATAAAGTTATACAGATCGAGCGAGCTGGTGACCTTGCTCCCGGTCGAGGACAGGAGCTGCACGCCGTAGTTGTAATTGTAGATGGAGCCGAAACCGGTAATCGTGTTGCCGGTCGTCTTACTTACCAGGACGCCGTCATTGTAATTGTATTCGCTGACGAAATGGCCCGCCACGACGTTGCTCGAATCCGATTCGATGCCGTTATTCCAGCCATTGATATCGGCGATGCCGGTCTGCAAGTTGTAATTTTCCGAATTGATCTGGTCCAGCCCGCCGATGATCACGTCGCCGCTGCCCGACGAGAGCACGCGAATCCCGTCGTTGATCAGATTATTCCACACATCACTGCCGCCGTTCGCATAGGGTCCGTTGATCGAATTGCCATTGAGGTTCAGCACCACGCCCGACACCGCGATATCGATGCAATCGCCGGAAGCGGTGAGCCCTTCAGTGTAATCGATATTCGTGGTGACGTTGTAGGTGCCCGCCTTCTTGATCGTGCATCCGCAGTCAGTGATTGAATTCGTGCAGACCGCCGCGGCGGGTTTAGCGGCGGCTACGCCCGCCGACATGGCGATCGCGGCAACGGCCGCTCCCACCGCCGGGGCGATCAGGTTGGCAATTTTGTTTGAGAACAGGCCGCGGCGTGTTCCATTGTTGGCTTTCCGTACGATTCCCATTCTGGACTCCCCCTGAAAATTCATCAGGCTTGTTAGGGCCGGCGATGCCTCTTCTCATCGCTGGCCGAGTGAAGACGCCGCGAGACCCTGTCGGGCGGTATCTACTGCGCCATCGTCAACGGCGAAGTATGATACTCCACCCTGTTAAAGTCAAGACTTTATGGTGTTTTAACATCATTACCGATGAAACAAGGATGTATTAATCAACATTACCTTGACATAATTGCGTTTTGGGGCGACGGCGAGAGACGCGATTGAATGGGCCTCTTAACTGTCCGCAGGGTCGCCTCAGACGGCCGTTTGAGGCAGAACCCCACGGCGGCATACTAACAGATGAACAGTCGGCCAGAGGGTAGCAGACGGTGGCGGCGTCCACCAGACCGACGGAATCACCGCCGCATCGATGCCGCGTCGCTCACAGTGTCGCGATCGGAGGCGGATTTAACCGAAAGTGGAAAGCGCGTGGGCGAGCGGCTGCACGCTCCGAATCCATGACGGGCGATCGCCATCCGCCAGCGCCGCGGGAGCCGGGCGCGCGAGCGCCAGCGGCAGACCCGTGCGGACTCCCGCGACGGTCGGCGCGATGTAGATCGGTCCCTCGCCGCCAGCCTCGCGCAATTCCGGCATATCGGTCGCGACGACCCGGGTACCGCAGGCGCGAGCTTCCATTACGGGAATGCCGAACCCTTCGTACAGCGAGGGAAAGACAAAGGCCGCGGCGCCGCTATAGAGGGCGGGCAGGTCCTCCTCGGCCACGTAGCCGAGCATCTTGATCCGGGCGCGATTGGCTTCAAGCATCGCGGTCAGCCGGCGGTCCTGGGGACGGCCCGGTCCGGCGAACACGAGCGTATAGCCGGCCAGTTCGCCGTCGCGGAGCATCGCGGCGAAGGCCTCAATGAGAACCTCGACATTCTTGCGGCGAACCGAAACGCCGACGCCGAAGATATAGGGCGTGGTGATGCCGTATTTATCGCGGCAGGCCTGGATCTCGGCCGGCGAGCGCGGCCGGAAGTCGTCCGAGACGGCGGGACGGACGATACCGTCGGTATGGCATCGCAGGGTCGCATAAAGGCGATCGGCGGTACCCTGCGAATTAGTCAGGATCGCGTCCGCGCGCCGGCAATCACGCGCGAAAAAAAGATACAGCGGCAGATTGAGCCGGAAACTCATCGATTCGGGCGCCACCAGATGCACGATGTCGTGGACGCTGGCGACTTTCTTTACGCGGTTCGAGAGCGTGGGAAAAAAGGTCACCGTGGCCCAGAACGAATCGAGCCGATCGTTGCGGCAGAGCGACCCCAGGCGCGTCTTGAGCCAGGCCGCGCCGCGGATTCGGCCGCCCAGCGACCAGGGATCGACGCGCGCGATCCAGCGGTCGGACTGCACTGGCAACTCAACCGGAAAGGGGCTGTAAACGTAAAACTCGGCCTCGGGCAGAGCCACATCGAGGGCTTTGCACAGTTCGACCGTATAGCGAATGAAGCCGGTGCCGTAGCGTTTCAGATTGCGGCCGTCGATACCGATTCTGAGACGGCGATTAGCAGGCAAGCTGGTTCTCCCTCATTGGCGTTGAATTGATCCGCTGAATTGCATCGATCCGCGCGAGCAAGATGCGCCGCGGGTGGCCTCTATCCCCGATATCCGCCGGTCGGCGCGAAGGCGGCGGCGCGGCGGCGCGGCAATGCGCCGTTGGCGGGCGTGGCACGGCCTTGGTGCGTCTGCGCGACGAACTGGCGGGCGTAGGCCGGAACGTCCCGGCAGGCGATCATCGCGACCATGAACATCACCGGCATGTAACTGACAGCGCCGGTAAACGAAGTATCCGAGATACCGTCGACCAGCAGAAAAACCAGCAACCCAAGGATCGTTGAACTGCTCCAATCGCCGTATTCGGGATTCGATCGGTTCAGGCTCACGGCCACGGTGCGGATCAGCGGTATCCACACCACGACGAAGCCGGCCAGGCCGAGATCGAGCAGCGTTTCGGCGAGGGCGTTATGCGCCTCGCCGGCCCAGGGCAGAATCTCCAGCAGCAGGGCGCGCGCGCCGACATAGCCGTGGCCGAGGATCGGCTGCGCGGTAACCAGGGAAAAAACCGCACCCCATAAGCCGATACGCCCGGTCATCGAGTAGAACTCGCCCGCGCTCTGCCCGCGCATCAGGAAGAGCATCACCGAATTGGGATTGCCGGCGAGATCGTCGGCTGCCGTCATGAAATTGGTGCCGACGTTCATAATCGCCAGGCCGGCCACGAGCACGGTGAGCAGGACGGCCCACGAAATGATGCGCATCTGCGAATAGCGGCGCAGTAAAATCACCAACAGCGCGGCGAGCGTGGCGATCAGTGGGCCGCGGGCGCGGGTCGCGGCGAGGATCACCACCAGCGGAATCAGGTAAGCCCATACCGGCAGGCCGAGCAGGCGCCGCCGCCACCCTCCGCGCGTGGCCAACGCGTCGCAGGCGAGAAATACGATCGCGGCGCCAGTCTCGGCGCCGGCGCCGATCGGCTGCATCGCGAACCAGGTAAAGCGCGCCTGGCGATCCCAGGAAAATTCAGTCAGCTCATGCGAGATCCGGGTGCCGCTGGCCCATGGAAACACTACCGCCAGTCCGGCGCAGACCAGGACGGTAATCAGCAGGGTACCGCCAAAGGTCTCGAGCAGTCCGCGCGGCCCGAGCCGGCGCACCGCGCAGAACACGAACAGATAAAGGATCGCCAATTCGGCTCCGCGCACCAGCGTAAGCTTCGGCGCGTTAGACCAGCCGATCGACAGCAGCGCGATCGCGACATACGCCAGCAGCATCCGTTCGTTGAGGCTCGGTCGCAGTTTTTGCTTCAGGATGGGGAGGAAATTAACCATCGAGATGCCTGCGACCAGGGCATAGAGTGCGAGTTCGACGGCGACCTGGCTGTCGATGTCCCCGGAGAGCGCCGCGGTGGCGTCGCGCGAGCGGAATTTGATTTGCGCGAGCAGCAGCAGGAAGAACGCCCCCTTAAGCGCCAATTCGGGCCGCTGAAAGACGAACCATCCTAAGAGGATCGCGGCGACGATCGCGGCGAGACCCATCAGTCCAAACAGGCCGAGCGCGCAGGCGAATCCCGCCGCGACGGCGAAGACCGCGGCTGCGCCGATTTCGGCGCGCGAAAGACTCATCGCATCCGCCCCTGGCGGCGCGCGCCGGCGGACGGCTCCGCCACGGCATCGGCGTCCGCGCCGATGCCCCCGAGGATTTCGTCGTAGGCCGCGGCGAGCGCCGCCGCCTTGTGATCGGACAGAAAATCCTGTGCGACCCGGCGCCGTCCGCCCTCGCCAAGACGCTCGCGCAGACCGGCGTCGCGGGCCAGCGCGAGCATCGCGGCGGTGATCGCGCCGATCGCGCGGGCGGGCGTATCCGCGGGAATTTTGCATCCGGTCGCGGGCGTGACCTGCATCGCCGGTCCGCCGCAATCGAGGCAGATCACCGGACGTCCCGCCGCCATCGCTTCGATACAGACCCATCCGCCGGAGTCGTGCAGACTCGGATGGACCAGGACGTGGCTGCGGGCGAGTTCGGCGAGTACCTCCGAACGCGGCAGATTGCCGCGAAAGCTTACCTTGCCGTCGACCCCGAGCCGCGCCGCTATCCGTTCGAGGTTGCGCCGCTCCGGTCCGTTGCCGATGAAGACGTAGCGGCCCGCGCCGAACTCGCGCTCAAAGCGGGCAAAGGCCTCGAGTCCCAGATGGAAGCCCTTCCAGTGGAGCAGGCGACCCGTGCTGAGGAATTGCAGCGGGGCTTCGTCGTTGCGCGCAATCGCGCCCAGGGCCCGCAACTCCGCGGCCGGCAGGCTGACTTCGGAACAGACCCGCGCCACGCGGCATCCCAGGCGTTCGAGGGTGCGCGCAGTCTCCGCGGTCTTGGCCAGGCCCAGCGCCGATCGCCGCGCGGTCATGCGCACGAATGGATCGAGGTCTTCGGCGGCTCGCCCGATCACGCGCGCGGCCTCATAGGCGCGTCCGCGCCAACTGAAAGTCTTCCAAAAGGACGCGGGCGCCGATTCCGCGCCGCCCACCGGACCCCATACGAAGGGCACGTCGAGCAGGCTGATAAAGCTGGGCGCCCAGTACTTGCCGAAGGTCACATGATGGATCAGGTCGAAACCGGTCTCACGATGGGCGCGGCGGACCAGCGGGAAAATGGCCGCCTGCCACAGATAATAATAGAGCGCGACGCCGCGTTTGCCGCGCTTCCAGAAGCGCGCCCAGGCCGGCAGGTCGTAGTAGATCCAGCGCACGCCGGGTAATGGCTCACGCGCGATCGCCCGCTCGATCGCCGCGCGATTGTTCGTCCGCGTAAGCGCCCAGACGTCGTGATAGCGCGCGATTTGCCCGATCCAATCCCAGCCCACGCCCGGTTCGGAGCCGCTGCCGGGCTCGCATGAATAGGCCGAGACCAGAACCTTGAGGCGCTTACTCATCGGTTCGCCTCCGGATCGGCCATCGCCAGGTTGATCAGCATCGCCAGCCGCCGCAGCTTGCCCAGGTCGGCGGCCCGTTCGTCGGCATAGGTGGCGAGTTCGCCGGCCAGGTACAGCAGGTAAAGCGGCTTGAGCAGGCCGCGATCGAGCTCGACGCGGTCCAGATAGGCGCCGGCCCAGCGCGCCGCCTCGCCGGCCGCGCCGAACTCGCGCCAGACCCTAGCCGGCGAATAGTGGCGCAGCAGAGTCAGCGTCTGGGTGAAGAAATGACAGAGATCCCAGCCGGCCGGAGTTTCGCGGCTGGCGTATTCCCAATCGAAGACGTAGAGCTTGCCGTCCAGCCGCCGCACGTTCCACGGCGCAAAGTCGCCATGCGACAGATGGCAGACGATAGTCTGCTGGCCCATCCGCTCGGCGAGCCACGCCGCCGCATGGTCGAGCACGCGGCGGAAGTAGGGATGGCGCACGGCGCGAATCCGCCCGGTCAGACCGCGCCAGAAGCTGCTCTGATCGAGGGCGCCGCGGGCGCTATCGATCCCGCTCAACTGGCAGATGATTTCGAGATACTCCGCGGCGCAGCGATCGGGCGCCGCCTCAGCCCGGATGGCGGGCGCGGATTGCAGGCTGAACGGATAGCCGTTCCATTGGCCGGCGGTCAGCAGCCGCGGCACGTCGAACACCCGCTGGCCGAGTTCGCCGAGCCGCTGGATCGTCGCCACCTCGTTGCGCACGAGCGCGCCGGTCGCCGGATTTGCGGCGACCTTGGCGTAGCCGAGAACCTCGCCCTGCCGGGTCAGCACCTGGATTACGGTCTTGCAATGCGGCCCGGGGGTGCCGGTGGAAACTGCGAAACCCAGATCGTCGCGGCGCAGGAGCTTCCTGATGTGATCGAACAGTGTCGCCTCGCCCACCGGCGCGGCGACCGGACCGGCGGCACTGGCCGTCGCGACTACCGGCACGAGCAGCTTGTCGATTAGCCAGCGGCGGCCGGCCGCGGCCCGCAGCATCGTCTTGACCGCGCGGCCGCGCCAGCTATGGGCGTTGTAGAGTTCCAGCGCCGGTCCCATGAGCGATCGATCGCGCGGGAGCAGGAAGCCGCGGCCGTCGCCCAGCCTGAGCCAGACAAAGGTATCGGGCGCGCCGCGCGCGGCGTCCGACGGCCCGCGGCCGATCGCAAACCGGCTTTGCCCCGCGCGCAGGACCACGGCCGCCAGCCCGTCGAGGTCACGCGCGCGCGAACCTAGCGGCGATCGCGCGCGGCGCGCCCAATAACGGGTATGCAGATGATCGATGCAGACTTCGGCGGCTTCGCGCGCCACCTGGCCCGGGTCGTTGGCTCCGTCCACCACAAAGGCGTTGGGCAATTGGGCGGCGAGATCGCGATAGGCCCGGCGCTGGCGGCTCAATTCCTCGGCCGCAACCTCCTGCTTGCGCGCGAGCAGAGTCTTTTCCGGCACGTCGAGCACGATCCACAGGTCGGGCCGCGGCACGATCCGCCGGGCCAGGCGCAACCACCATTCCGGGCCGCCATAGCGGTAGCGCCGGGGATCGACGATCAGATCGTCGAAATAGCGATCCGAAAAAATCAGCGTGGTATGCGCCAGCGCGGGGCGCAGCCGCACGGCATAGCCGAGAATATATTGCGCGACGTAGAGGGCGATTTTGGCCGCCGAAGCGGCGCGCGCGCGCGGCGGCGCGCCATGCGGATCGGTGACCGGTGGTCCGGTGGCGCCGCGCCCCAGCACGGTGGGCCGCAAATGGAACGAACTGGTATGCCTGAAGGCGCCGCCCAGATTGCTCCGCAGGCCCTCGATCAAAGTGCTCTTGCCCGCGCCGTCCGGCCCGAGCACGGCCACCAGCAGGCCCGACGGATTACGCCAGCGCCGCCATCGACGGCCGAGTTCGGGCCACCAGTAACGCATCGGCGCGAGCGGATCGCGGCGTATCACGCGCAGCCGCAGAGCGCGCCGCAAGCCGGCGATTTCCGCGTCGAGCGGCTCCCAGCGCCGCGCGTCGATCCACTCGATAAGCCGCGCGCCGCGGGCCGGGCCGAACAGATCGTGCGCGATTTCAGCGGCTTCCGCGCCGAGCATGCCGCGCAGTTCCGCCAGTCGTTCCCGCTGATGCGCCGGGATCGACAGCTTGGAGATTTTCTTGATCAACAGGTAGGCAAACTCGACCGCCGGAGCGGCCACCCGGAAGCCGTTCCAGCCGCGCGCGCCCGCCAGTAGCCGTGCCGTCGAAAGATAGACCAGGCCATCGCGGCGGTAGTCGGTAGCCGCGTCAACCAGGGTGAAGTCGGGCTCGCCGTCGCAGCGCGCGACGAAAAAAAAGCCGGTGATTTCGTGCTGCAGCAACTGCACGATGCGGCCCTGGCAATCGGTTTCGAGGGCGGCTTCAATCACTTCGAGGTGGCGCGGATCGATCGCGAGGTCGAAATCGCCGCCGCTCCAGGCGGGCAACTGGCCCCATCCGTGGAGCACGCAATAGTCCACCTGATCGCGCGCGAAGCGGCGGCCCAGCGCCGCCAGCGCCCCGTCACCACCGCGGTCCAGGGCCGTGGCCGGATTCACGGACGGCTCCGGCGCGAGCGCGCTGGCGGCGGCGATACGCTTGACGGATTCCATTGGGTTCGCACCAGATCGCCAGAGCCGGCGATCAGGAGGATTGCTCCAGCGGCGGTCCGGCGGACCGATCGCCGCCCGCCGCAGGTCCGGAATTGAGCGCCTCGAGGCCTTTCCAGAGCGCGATCGCCAGGGCGATGAAGTAGCTCAGCGCGAAGACTCCGGCGACCCCGTTCAAACTGCCCGCGAGCAGCACCGGCACCGACAGAAACACCGTCATCAGGCCGGGTACCGCCCAAATTATTGCGATTACGCGAGTTTCGCCCGCCGCCCGAATCACCACGCTCATCACCTGCACGGCGGCCGACGCGGCGTAAGCGAGGCCGAACAGCAGCACCAGTTCCGCGTAGCCGTGATACTTGTTGGCGAAAAAATGGCGCGCGATCTGTTCGTAAAAGACCGTCACGCCGAGGCCGTAAACCAGCGACCCACCGACGCACGCGCAAAACCATCCGGTCAGATAGCGGCGCAGTTCGTGGGCCTTTTCCGGCTGATCAAAATGAGCCGAGACATAGGGCAGCATCAGCGGCGTGATCGAACGAATCATCGGGAACAGCGGGCGCATCAAGTTGGCCACCACGCTAATCGCGGCGGCCGCCTTGAGGCCGAGAAAGAGCGGCGTCATGACCAGCAGAATCTGGCTCGACGACCATTGCGCGACGGTCGCGATCGCGTTCCAGCTCCCGTACTGCCAGTGGTCGCGCAGCACGCCGCGCGGCGACACCACGTCCGCCCCGGTGGTGCTCCATTGCGGCTTGAGGAACGCGATCGTCACGATCGACCCGAGCATCGCCGCGAGCCCGGTGGCCAGAAACGCGGTCAGCACCGACAGTATATGATGGCGTTGCAGGAGGTACAGCAGGCTCACGATGGTCAGTGCGTAGACGGCCGAACCCAGCGCCGCCCATTGCGCCTGGCCGCGTACATAGCAGGCCGGCCGCACGAACCAGGCAAGCAGCACAAAGGCCGACGCCGCCGCGATGCCCCATAGCGCCAGCGCCATCTCGGGCGCATGCGCATGGCCGACAATCACCGCTCCGAGCGCGAGCGCGCCTGCCGCCAGCGCCGCCAGCGCCCAGTGAAATTTGAGCAACAGGCCGACATATTGCGGGAACTGGCGCGCGTACTTGCGCGCACCATAGACCATCATCGGCTCGGTCAGCACCGCGGTATGCAGCGAGGCGGTGAGGAAGAAGACCGAGAGCGCCACCGCATAGGCGCCGTAGGCGGTCGCGTGCAGCCAGCGCGCCAGCAGGATGTTCATGGTGAAATTGGCGCCGTAGAAGAGCGCCTGATCGAGAATGGCGAAGCCGTCGCGGCGCAACCACCGCCGGGCCGCGGCGCCCGTGGCTTTCATCGCCGGCGGCGCGAGCAACTTTTCCGCCGCACTACTAGTCGCGCTCATGTATGGTTCGACTGACTAATGCCCGTCATCAGTCAGTACGCGCCTCGCGACGTGAGCACCGCCCAGAACGTGCGCGCCATAATGTAGAGGTCGAGCCACACCGACCAATTGCAAATGTAGTAGGTGTCGAAGCGCCGCTGCGCCTCGAGATCGCTGTCGCTGCGCACCATCACCTGGCACAGTCCGGTCAGGCCGGGGCGCAACTGGTGCCGCAGCTTGCGATATTCCTCCGGGTAGCGCCGCAGATGGTACTCCGGGAACGGCCGCGGCCCGACCAGGCTCATCTCGCCCCGCGCCACGCTCCAGAGCTGCGGCAGTTCGTCGATACTGAAGCGGCGCAGGAGCGATCCGATTACCGGAATTACGCGCGGGTCATGCACCAGCTTGCAGCGCTCGTCCCATTGCTGGCGCAGGGCGGGATCGGCGGCCAGCGCCTCGGCGAGCTTGCGCTCGCTGTCACGGCACATCGTGCGCAGCTTCAAGACCTTGATGATGCGGCCGGCGCGGCCCTCGCGCTCCTGGCTGTAGAAGATCGGAGTGCCGTCGAAGATCAGGATCAGTCCCGCCGCCAGCGCGATAATCGGCAGCGCGGCGAGCATCAACGCGCCCCCGATCACCGTGTCGAGTGTGCGCTTGATGAGCCAGTTGCGCCGCACCATAAGATTGTTGGTGAACTGCAAACCCATCATGCTGCCGAAATTCAGCAGGCGCGAGTTCTCGATCGGCAGTCCTTCAAAATCCTCCATCAGGACCATCACGTGGCGGAAACGGCGCACCAGCGTGGCGAGATCGTTGTTCCCGCGGTCCTGCTGGACGATCACGGCGCAGCGCCCCTGCTCGGCCAGGCGCAGCATCGCCGCCGTCGGTTGTGGCATTTCGGATCCGACCGCGCCCGCGCGCTTGACCAGGCCGCCGACGATTACGCCGATCGGTTTGTAGCCGAAGGCGCGGCGCCGGTTGAGCAGATCGGCGGTCGCCGCCGCCCATGCGGCCGAGCCGATCAGGATCGCCGGTTTGCGCCACCAGGCCCAGTGGTCGGTGATCGACACCGCCACCAGCCGGCCCGTGGGAACCAGCACCAGGCTCACGCAAAACGTGATTACAAAGGTCATGCGCGAATAATGCGCCGGCAGCTTGAGCAGGAAGACCAGGTCCGCGATTACCAGGAACGCTCCGGCGTTGCTCAGGCATAAACGGCGAAAGGCCTCGGGCGCGCCGATCCCGAATCCGGGATAGAGGCCGGCGGCCGCATAGCCGATCGGCACCAGCAGGATAAAGGCGAACAGCAGTTTGTAGAGATCGATCGGCTGATCGAGCATCCCGT
>Ga0307373_10011165_pt1 | contig 13057 bp, 10 predicted proteins | sample OX2MG_FD_202534 | JGI IMG/M metagenome (GOLD analysis project Ga0307373, IMG submission 202534) | Soil microbial communities from Risofladan, Vaasa, Finland - OX-2 | ecosystem: Environmental > Terrestrial > Soil > Coastal area > Acid sulfate soil | place: Finland: Risofladan, Vaasa | collected... | reverse complement strand
GTCGATAAAATTGTCGTCATGCGGCGGTAATGCGGAACGTGGACCCGGGGCGGCGGCCCCGATCAGCGGAGACTGATGCCGCGCGGCATGAAGCGGGAGAGCCGCCCGGCCCCGGTGATCTGCTCCGCGACGGTGGGGCGGCCCGGCGCGCCCGGCTGGAGGCCGTCGGCCAGGCTGGAGCTGGTGGAGCCGACCCGCTTCGGTTTCCGCGCGGTGGGCGTGGCGGCTGGCTTGGGATGGTGCCGCTTGGCTTGTGGCGGCGTCGGGCGCTGCGGTGAGGCGGTGGCGGCGCGGTGGTTCGAATGCTTGGCCATGGGAGCTCCTGTCGGTTAATGCGGCGTTAAAACAGCGGCGCAGTATGCCATATGTTAGTGTGTTTGTCAATATACTTGACGCGCAAAACCGGCGCGCCCCCTTCGATCCCGTTCGGCCTTGCGGAGGCCGCGCCGCATCTGCTCGGGATGCCGTGTTGGCTGGCTCACGCCACGCGGCCGCCGGGTGGCTGACCTCGGCCACGGGCATCTCGGCGTCCAAGAAAAGTTCGATTGCCGATAGCAGAGTGCCGAGCCGGCGTTTGCGGCGCCGTGCCGGCTGTGTTTCGCCATTGGCGTACGGCCTATCTCTGCGCTTCGCGGAAGCCTGACGGCAGAGGCAATGGAACCTTGGTAAAGTCGGTGAATGAATCTATCTCGAAGTCGCGCGGGAAACGGATCCAATCAAGGGTTGGCGGCATGTGGGGCGCTGCAAGATAGCGTTCCGAAATTTCCGAGATCACGACGTTCGGCTTTTCCGATCGAAGCAGATCGAAATGCATCGCTGTAGTCGCTACCGCGACGATGCGGGAAAAGTGATGATATAAAAACGGCAGAAGATGTGTCGAGTTCGACGTTCGGAAGAGCACAAGCGTTGGAAGAGAACGGTTCTCTGTCTCGTAGATATCGACCTGCCCCGGCTTGAACGTCCGGTTTGTGAAGAGCTCGGTAACCTTGACTGGCGGAGGCTCAAAAAACTCCGCGACCTCCCGGTCGCGCTTGTCGAGCCATAAGGTCATGTCTCCGACAACCCGGATTTCGCTTTGGATAAGGTCCGTCTCCTGTACCGGCCTGGACGCGCAGCCCGGAATGGAATTGATCAACTCTCGGTAAGCCAGGTATGCTCCATAACGCGACCAGTGCATGTCGGTCCTGTAGCATACCTCCCGTTGCTCGCGGCCCCTGCGGATGGCCTCCACCGGATAGATGATTGCGTCCCGGATTGAATCCGCGCTCCGGATAATTTGAAGGGCCGGGCGGCCCGGGTGGGGCGCGTAGCCATCGGGAAGCTTGTCTGGGTATAGCACATGCCGCTCAGGCACGATCAGCGTCCGGCATATGATTCCTCGGGTCTGGCACCAGGCCTGCCGGGCCTCCCAGAGGGACACCAAACGAGACAAATTGCGCGGACTCAGGCTATTCGTACCGCAAATTTGAGCGAAAACGTCATCTACGCGGTGAAACAGCCAACCGCCTTTTCCGAAGCGAACCCGCTCGGCACCGGGGAAGGATGCCTCCGATTGGGGAGCGCCCTTTTGTGTGGGGTCAGCCGTTTGTGCCGAAGGCACCCCGCGATCCGGTTCGACACTGACTGGATTCGGATCCTTGGCGGTAGCGGCGGCGCGAGGCGCGATCACGCGCTTGCCCGCGAGTCGGGAGTACCGCAGGCGAAAATCCGCGTTCTCCGGGGCGAGTTCAACAGCCTGTGCGACTGCCTGGACCGCCCCCGCCACGTCGCCCCGTTGCTCCAGAAGATGGCCCAAGAGGTGGTGGAAATGGGCATCGTCAGGGTTGCCCTCCGGCTCAAGGCCGCGGCTATGGCTTCCTCCGCCTCGGCAAGAAGTCCGGCAGCCGCAAATAGGCAAGCGTGGGTCCCGTGCAATTGCGCATCGCTCGGAGCGAGGACAAGCGCCCGCTTGATTGCGTCCAGGGCCTCGTTGATCTTGCTATCGCTATCCAACGCAATAGCGAGGACGCGGAGGCGCTTGGATCCCCGAGCGGCGCTTCGATCTACAATCATCTGACAACGGCGGCTCATACCCGGTCTGATGGGTGCCCACAAGCCTCTTGTTGTGGGGCCTGCCGGGACACGTGGTCAGACATGCACGCAAGCTGATTATTCGTCTCGGGCCAGGAGCCGACCGGCTGGTTTGACCGCGCCCATTTAGCCGAGCATGATCAGAAGATCTTCGACCTGCCTTCCAATGGCCTCGCCCAAACGCACGGCTCCGCGGATCGCGCCCGAGACGACATGATAACCGATTCCCCCGCCATCCGGATGGTGTCTTCCTGGCACCGCGTCCCTATGCCATGACTAGGCTGTTTGGAGCGGGCCCGATCGGCGCCTGGATCGAGCGGCGCCGCGCGCTCAAGGAGCTGCAACGGATCATGGCGGCGGACGCCGAACAGATCGCCATGCAGGATAACAATCCGCTTGACCGTGCAAAGGTGTCACTCGAAATGGGCGACTTGAAATCCGCGCGGGAAAATTTCGTGCGCGCCCGTGAGCAGATACCGATGTACGTCGTCACGAGTCCAATTTCTGTTGATGTGTTGCTCGGCCTGGGCGATTTTGAGGAGGCCGAACGCTTCACCCTGGACGGAGCAAAACGCTTTCCGCGTCACCCGCACTATCTGGAGGGATATGCCCAGGTGGCCCAGCGCCGAGGCGACCTGGAGGAGGCTGTTCGGCGCTGGGCTGTCGTACGGAAGAAATTCCGCAACAGCAAGAAGAGCTTCGTCGATGGTGCGGTTTGCCTGTGCGGGCTTGATCGGCTGGACGAAGCCGATGCGCTGTTGAAGCGCGCGCTTCAGCTTTTTCCAAATGACGTTGCGGTATTGATCCCGTACAACCGCATCAGCGAGGCGCGCCAGGATTGGGCGGAAGCATACCAGCGTTGGGACCCCCTGCGGTTTCGCCACATCGCCGGCCTTATCGGGGCCGCCCGGGCGCTATACAAACTCGGTCGCGCTACGGAAGCCGAAGAGTTGCTGGCGCAGGGCCGGTTACGCTTCCCTCTCGAGTCAGGCATTGCCGTGCTGCGCGCGGTGGCCGCCCAGGAAGCGGGCAACCATGCCGAAGCCCTGAAACGTTGGGAAGAGGTCCGCCAACGCTTTCCGTTTGATCGGGTCGGTTATGTTGACGGATTGGTGTTCCTGCGCAAACAACAGGAGTGGGCCGAAGCCGATGCGGTTGCGCTCACTGCAATCAACCGGTTTCCGGCGCAAGCCTGGCCACTGGCTGAATACGCCTCGCTCGCGCACGTGCGGCGCGACTGGCCGGAGGCGGCAGCACGCTGGGCCTCGCTCCGCGCTGCCTTCCCCGAACGGGAGGACGCCTACCAGCGCGAGGCGGATGCCTGGGCGGCGTCCGGCCAGTCTGAGAAAGCAGACAGGGTGCGCGCAGAACAAAGGGTTCGCTTCGCACGTCCCACACATGGTGACTCGGCGTAGCAGAGGAGTGAGAGACGCGCGTGAGGCAGTACTGCGCGATCTTATTGATCAGGCCGCGCATGCGGTGTATGGTCGTTGCCGGGCGCCTCTTGCGATCGATCCCCGACAGGCGGGGCGAGTCCGAGCGGAGAGGGTGCCCGTAGGACACGCAGGGCGACAGCGATGACGGACAGGAGCGGCCAGTGCTCGCACGGGACCTGATACATCGGCTGCACGGAACCGACGTGTACGCAGGTTTCGTTCCGACCTTCGGTGAGGATCTGCAGGGCTGGAACAGCCAGGCCGCAATCTTTCCAGAATTTGTCGATCGCGAGCACCCGCGAACGGTTGTTGACGTTGGCGTTTGGAAGGGCGGATCGACCGTGTTCCTGGCTGAATTGCTACGAACATCTGGAATCGATGGCGCAGTGATTGCGGTCGACACATTCCTGGGAAGCAATGAGCATTGGATTGTTGGCTCTGGCGCCTTCGACTTGATTCCGCGCCGGCATGGGCTGCCGCTCCTCTATGAGCAATTCCTGTGCAACGTGGTTCGCCGGGGATTGCAGGAATATGTGGTGCCCCTTCCACTCACATCGGATGCCGCTGCCGTAGTGCTCCGTCGCGCCGGCATCGTAGCCGATCTGATTCACATTGATGCCGCGCACGACTACGCCTCAGTCCTGCGAGATGCCAGAGCGTATTGGCAAATCCTCTCGCCGAATGGGTTGTTGGTGGGCGATGACTATCACCACACGTGGCCCGAGGTAGTGAGAGCCGCGGATGACTTTGCCTCCGAGTGCGGCCTCCCATTGAAGGTCTCGGGCCCCAAGTGGATTGTTCGTAAAGGTTAGCGTACTGGCGAAATCGGGGCCACATGCAAGGAACACGGCGCAGCGCTGTGCAGCTACCTCCGCTTCAGGCGAAAATTGGAATGCCGTGATATGTATGCGCTGAGGGCGAGAGTGCGTGTGGACATCGCCTGTCTTCTACCGTGTTCGCCGTGCGGGTCCTGTTGGCAAACGGCAGTATAAAAGGCCAATTGCAAAACTCCCGCATGCCGACGCTAGCTTCTCTGGCGGTTGACTTGCGCCGGAAAGCGGGTGATCGCCGCCCACCATTGGGCGCGGCCTTGACAAAGACCCTACCCTCTGCCCGCGGGTAGCGCCCGCTATACGGACCCTTTGGGGGGAAGGGCCGATGTCCTTTGTTTTCGTCGCAGTCGGCGAATAAGTCTGCCAGGCATAAACTTCGGCTCGGCGGCCGCCTCGTGCCGCGCGATGGCGGCGGAGGGACCAGCGGTTTCCTGATCCGACATGCTTCGATGCGCGATGGTGGAAGTGAGACCCGGAGGCGGACCCGCGCTTTCTCTCTGTACCGGCTCCTGGCCGGATTGTTGTGTCACTGCTTCCGGCTGATTCTGCGACTGGGCTTCCGGCTGATTCTGCGACTGGGCTTCCGGCTGATTCTGCGACTGGTCGAAGGTCTGGCCGGCCGGCTCAAGAGCGGCCGCTTGTCGTAAGGCGGCGTCAGCTTCGGAAGACAGGCCCTTCCGAGCAAGGAGCCTTCCATAGTGACGGAAATATTCGGCGTTTTTGGAATTCAATTCAATGGCACTCTCGATGGCCTCGATCGCCTCCTCGATGCGGCTGTGACCCGAAAAAAAATGGCTTCGCGCCGCGTGAACGCGTGCGGTCGGTTCGATTTGAATCGCCTGCCTATAGACCTGTTCCGCCTCCTTAATCCCGTCAGATTTCGCAAGAAGGTTGGCGAAATGGATCATGCTGATTACATCGTCCGGTTTGAGATCCAACGCGCGCCTCACCTCGGCTAGCGCTTCGCTCGTACGTCCGATACGAAAAAGCAGATGGCTCAATGCTGCATGAAATGCGGGATGATCCGGATTGATCTCTATCGCCCGCCGCAAGCACTCCTCCGCCGCCGGCAGATTCCCAGCCTGAGACAGGAGCTGTCCCAAAGAGGCAACGAGTTGGGAATTTCGCGGATCACTTTCGGCGGCCTGCCGAGCGCGACGAATGTCATCGTCCATGTCTATCTCTGCAAGCCTCACATGATTGACCTCTGGTGTTACTAGCACATGCTTCTGCACTTGGTCAACCCGCTCGGAGCACCGATCTGCCGCGTGGACAGCCCCTGTTTCTGGCTTTCGGGAGAAGTACCGTATGGCCGCCGCCACTGTTTGCACCGCTCCGTCCATTTCTGTGTCGTACTCCATCGAGCGTGCCAGATCACGCCCACTCTCCCCGATCTTTCGGGCCATGTCGTCATGCCCACGCAGCCAATGAATTTTCTCAATCAGATCCGACATGTCGGCAAGAACCGGAACGTAGTTCTCCCATGCCTTTAGCCGGCCATAGTACCACTGACGGTATCCGCGCGGCGAATTGACCTTCAGTACGGGACTACCCGTGAGCAACTTCAAGAACAGGCCAGCCCACGCGTTGGTATTGCCGTCTATATCGATCTGGTATTTGTGCAGATCGAAATCAGTCCATGGAACGTAGGACCGCAGCAGTCCGGCATCACGCAACGCTTCTTCCGCTCCGGGATCCGCTATCTGGCCGACCTTCGTTATCCCGGCATCGATAAGGTCCGGGTAGCCCTTCGCGATCTCACATAGCCTGATGCGCGGCAAGCTCCTCCAGCCGAGCTTGGCATCAGTGATCTGCCCCGTCGTAGCACCTCGCCAAAGGGCAACGTCCTTCCGATCCTCCCAGCGCGGCCGGTTCTGGCTGAAATGTAGCCTGGCCCGCTCGTGACCCTTGCTAGGAATGAACACGTTGTCCGGAATCAGGAAGAATTCCGGTCTCGCATCGCACATGGCAAGCCCCGGAACAACGCCACAGTCGCCTTGGTTGATGACAACAGACCCGCGCCACGAGTCGGGTTGCCGGGAAAACCGCGCGCAGAGGGGAAAGATCCACGCGAAACACAACACCTCCACCCAGGTCTTGTCGCTTTGGAAGATTGATGCGTCGAACGTAAAGCTCATCCGGTCCGGAAGGCTGAGTTCCCAAAGTACCGCTTGATGGCCAGGGCCATTTGGAGAGATCTTTAATTCAATTGCACAACTTGGATCAAATTTCTCAGAAATGAGAATGCCCGCGAGGTCGAACCGCTGAATCACAAACAAGGCCGTTAGAAATGCGTGAAAGACCTCGTGATTGTAGTACAACATCTGCGAATGGTTATCGAGTTCCGCCAGAATCACCGCTGCCGCACGTTCAAAATCCCCATTAGCGGCGAGAATCTGAGCCCTTGCGAGAACAGACACGACAGGGTGAACGCCGATCGCCGGTTCGTCCACTTGGTTCTGTAACTCGCGCAGTCTTGCTTGGGACCACCGAACCGGCAGAAATTCACCCCGGCAGTGATTGTCGAAAGTAACCGCCATCATGCACCTCTGGCACTGTCGCCATGCCATATCAAACCGCGCCGTCGTTGGCAAGGCGGCACTGCGTCACTGATGTCAGGCGTGACCGCCGCACGGATACCGAGTGAGGTTCACCAGCCGAGTATACTCAGGGAGTCGCTAATCAGCCGGGTATGGCTGTAAACGCGCGGGTCGTTGTCCGGCAGATTGACGGGAATACTCTTTTGCCCGCAATCTGATCGATCGGCAGGTCCACATCTTGGGTTGTCAGTCTTGCATCTCCGGTCGAGGTCAGAGCACGTGCGGGAAGATCGCGTCACCCAGCTCTCGAAGATGGCCTGATCCGGGGCACCGATCGCATCGTGCACCAGCTTCACCCAATCGAGCGTATATTGAAAGTATGATTCGCTTGACGAAATCGGATTGATACCCGGCCAGAAGATGATTCCCAACGGAAAGCCTTCGGTGTGCGCGAAGCGCATCAACACCTGGAAATCCGCAGCAGAGTCGATCCGCTTGTTAACGCGCAGGGAATTCCAATCCACGTCAAGATGAACAAAGGACGGCTTTGCGCCCCGCGCGACAAGCATGCGTTCCCATGCCATAATTTCAGGTGCCGCGAAATGAGGATAAGCCATAACGTCCCCGACAACCAAGGAGTGGTCTGAACTCCTCATCGCCTTGATATAGCTCGCTACCAAGTCCGCAGCCCGATCCATCGTATAACCGCAGTCATGCAGTGCCGCCGCCAGCGGCTCATCCAAGGCTACGTACTTGAACTCGCCTCCCGCCCGTTTGGTTTTTGCAATCAGTTGAAGCGTCCACTCCAGTGCCTTTGACCCGGAACAGTCCCACTTCTTTATCGCTGGTGCTTCCAACGCGAGGTCAATCCCCCATTTTCGCAAGCTCTGAAATGCTCCGGCCGCCGCGAGTTGTTCCAGCCCGTTCGCCCCGCGATGCTTCGCTCCGGCCAGCACTGGTCCAACCTGAAAAACATTCACTTTGGCCCGGGTCGATGCCCAGAGTTGTGGCATTGTAAAGAGCTGGATCAGATCGGCCGAGTCCTCGGCCGGCGTGAACCAGACCTGATGGTTCATGTTGGCGGCGTGCACGGTTCCTACCATCGAGATCATGACGGCAAGAACAATGGCAATATTGAGCAGGCGTCGCATGGAGTCAGCCTCCCTCACGTCCGGCCGAGGGTTGGGCGCGGTACGGGCCCCGGCACCATCTCGGGCGCATCCGACGGTCGATCAAATGTCAACCTGACACGATGCAGCGCCATCCCCAGCGGCCGTCTCTCCGTTAAGTCCGGGTCCAGATCGATAGGGGCGGCGACGGAGGCGGGCCTGAAAACAACCTTCATTGCACAAAATTCGCGACGCCGGCCGCCCGCGGTCGGAACCGGAAGGCGGACTGATCTGGCGCCTCGGTTATGGTCCGCGGTAAATGTCCACTTGGCGTGCGTTTCGTCGCCGAGCAGCACGGCCACTTCCTGGAACGTTCGGCTCCCCACCAAGGGGACGTGGACGTCTGCCTGAAGCTCGACCTCACTCGTTATGTTGTCCGGCAGCACCAGATGGAGTTCGTGGGCCTCACCGACCCCCCAAACGCCCCAATCCTCCGGCCCGCTCCATCCCGTTCCCAACAGGGCCTGCAGGCCGCCGTTGGCAGCCGACGCCCATTCGTCCCGCAGCAGTGCGGCCCGCTTCCGCACCAGCCAATCGCCACCGGACCGCGGCGACCTGGCCTTGCGCACCACCGCGCTGCCGGCGCTATCCGGAAGCGCCACCGGCGCTTCAGCCTTGTCCGCAAAGAACTCATCGACCGCCTTCTCGGCGCCGCTCCAGTACAGGCTGGAGTAGTCGTGGATAACCAGAAACCCGCCGGGCACCATCCTGGGGTAGAAATAGTCCAGCGCACTTTTGATCGGCGCGTACAGGTCGCAATCGATGTGGACCAGGCAATACCGCCCGTCCGGGGGCAGTTCGCGCGCGGTGTCCGGGAAGTAACCCTTTACGTAACGCACGTTGTCGTCGCCCACCAGCGCGCGCACGGCCTCCAACGACGTATCGCCGAATACGCCGGCTCCGGCCGCTGAATCGATGCCCTTCAGGTCGCCTGGATGGAACCCCTCGAAGGTATCCATGACATAGGCGATCTTGCCGAGCTTGCGTGCCATGCCGGCCAGCAGCGTGGCCGTGTGCCCGTTGTAGGTGCCAAGTTCCACGAGATCGCCCTCAAGTCCTTCTTTCGCAAGTTGATCGAATGTCAGGCAGAAGAAATAGAATCGCGCCATGTCGTGCTGGTTCATGCCGCCGGCGATGAAGCCCTTGACGAGCTCGTCCAGGCCCACCGGACCCCCGAGGCTCAAATACCGGCTGTAGTTCACGGAATAACGCTGCGGAAGGTCCGCCCGGTACGGCCAAGGCCTTGCCGTGCCGCGGATGGGCGGTGCTGGTGTACTCACGGTATTCTCTCACCGGCGGCCAAATCCGCCGTCCCGCCGCGCCTCGGCGCCACGTCGCCCGCGTGCGATATCCGCCTCACGCTGGCACCGCCGCCATAGCCGAGCAGGCAGCCGTTTCCAGCATCTGCTGTTCCACGGCGCGGTACAGTGTCGCGTCCTCCTCGGAGATATCACGCAGATACGCCAGATCGTCCGCCCGCAAGGTATCGCGCGTCAGGACCTTGATCGATTCGTTGATCCGCGTATCGACCTCGATCCCCCACCGCTGCCGCCGCCAACGCCTGTATTCCCGGGTGTTCGTCACCTCCACGCCGTGCTCGGCCAGACGTGCCAGCACCGCCGCGGCATCGCCGCCGCCCAGCCAGTGGCACATTGTATTCGGTGGCACGATCCCCTGCGTGCGCAAGGCACGCTCTCCGACCCGACGCAAGAAGGGGGCCGACAGCTCCTCCGGCATCGTCTCCATCTCCAGCATACCCAGCCACTCCCGCACGTCGGGCCGGAACGTGGTCGCCGCCACGTCTTCCTTCAGCCGCATCAGAACGTAGTTCACCTGCGAGATCGCGATCTCCACCGGGTCGCGCAGGATGGTGAACAGGCGGTCGTACGGCCGGGCCAGCCGCTGCTCCAGGTAGTCCGCCAGGTTCACGTGGCCGCGCACGAAGATGGTGTCGGAGAATTGCAGCCGGCGCACCGTGTCGCTCAGTGCCTCGAACAGAAGCTGCTTGTTCGTCCAGTGCAGCGCCCGCAATTGTTCGGCGATGGAGGGGTAGCGGCCCACCAGATGGTGCGACAGGTCGCTGCCGGCGCATTTGGGGATGTGAACGAACAGCAGGCGGCGCTTTTCCGGAAACGCCTCCAGGAGCAGCCGCAGGATATTCTGCTGGAACTGGCGCGACAGCAGCAGATCGTTCAGCAAGTCGCGCGCGGCCTCGGGCTTCCCGGCGGGCGGGACCTCATCCGAGGCCGGTTCGAGTTGGCCGAGAGCGGCGTACGCCACCTGCCTGGCGGAGCGGCCGGCGAAGTCCAGTTGACGGAGCAGGTTATAGAGGCCCTGGCCGCGGTCGTAGAGCGCCAGCAGGTCGAAGGTCTGGCGCGGCGTCTCGGGGGCGGGCAGGCGGAGGAACTCCGGCGGCAACTCGGCGCCGAGGTCCGGCGGCAACCCGGCCGCGTCCGGGTAGAGCACCACGTCGCCCTTGCCGAGAATCCTGCCGGTGCTGGCGTGGCGGACAGTAATCCGTTTCGGCATGGGCCCGGCCAGGGGCGGATAGGGGCTATAGCGGAAGCCGTGCCGGCCATCGCCAAGCCCTGCCTGCCCGTTCAGGTCGTCACGCGGGTGCTCGCAGGCGAACTGAACCAACTTGCGGCCGTCCACGAAGATGCAGACCTCGACCGGTTCATCCGGCCGCGCGGGATCGACCGCCCATCCGGCGATGAGGGTAGAGCCAATGAGATCGACGTGACCGCGCAGCACATCCCTGGCATAATGCCAGACCACCTGAATGGCCAGGATTTTCTGCCGTGCGGATGGTTGCCGGGGGGCGGTCGCTGTGCTTGCGGGCATCGTGCGTTGAAGGCATTGGAAAAATGCAAGATCACTAACCAAAGAGCAGGGCGGGACGGATGCTTCAGGGCCATGTCGATCGGATAACGCGGCAGGTCATCACCGGCTGGGCCGCCGACACCGCCGCTCCGGACGAGCGGATCACGGTCGCGATTTTCGTCAATGGGCGGAAGCTGGCGCAACTGCCCTGCGATCAGGCGCGGCCGGATCTGCGGCATATGGGGCTTTACGGCGAGGGCCGGCACGGCTTTCGCCATGAATTCACGCCGCCGCTGCCGGATGCCGAGGCCGCCAGGGTCGCCGTACGCTTCGCCGAATCGGGCCGGTCGCTCGGGCACGGCGATGCGCTACTCGCGCGCGGCGCCGCCGAGGCGGTGGTGGTTCCGTCGCCAGCCCAGCGGCGCGAGCAACTGATCGTGCCCGCCCCGGTCGATCCGCGGACGCTGTTCGGGTTGTTCGCGCTGTACGAGCCGGCGGCGGACCTGTATCCGCTGCTGTGCCGGCTGGATTTCGGACAGGTCCGATCGAGCCATCTCGATTACAGCGCGTTCGGGCAGGTGCCGGAGGTCCCGCTGCGTGGGATGGCCTGGTCGCCGGCGCTGGCGCGCGACTACCTGAACGAGCTGCTGTATTCGCCGCGGTTCCAGCAGAACGTGCTGGTCTATGCGCTGCGGGCGTTCCCGGAAAGGCAGCGGCTGCTGTTCGTGCATATCCCGAAATGCGCCGGCAGCGATCTGTCATATCATCTCGCGTCCCGCTTTCCGTCGCTGGAACAGCGGCTGATGGAGGAAGCCCGGACGACCAAAGGAAAGTTGTTCGAGGCCCTGGCCGGGTTCGCCCGGGAGCTGCCGTTCGCCGGCGCGGTGTTCACGCGCGGCCACATTCCGCTGGATTTCTACGCGGATGCGGAGCTGATCCGTCCGGCGGACCGGGTTTTCACCATCGTGCGGGACCCGACCGAGATCGCGCTGTCCCAGATCAACTACATCCTGACGAAGTTCCAGCTCAACATCGACGCCGGGGTGGTGGAGCGCGACACCGAGGAATGGCTGCACGCGCTGGGCCTGGAGGGGCTGCCCGCGGCGGTGACCCCCCAGTTCGTCAGCCGATATGCGCGCGAGATGCTCTACAACGCCGATATCGTCGAGCCGAACTCGATGTGCCGTTGGCTGGGGGGCGGCACCGCGGAGATCGTGGCCGAACGATTGGCGCGCCATCTGGTCGAGGTCACGGATACGGCGCACTATAATGCGTGGCTCTCGGACAAATGGGGGATCACGGCGCACACCCGGCAGAACGAGTCGACCAAGTTTGTCTCGCTGAGCACAATGGGGCATCAGGACCTCAACCACCTGCACAACCTCTCGCCGGAAGACCGGAAGCTGTACGCCCGCGTGGAACGCGCATTGGCAGATGCGGGCACAGTGTCGGTTTCTGGCGAGGACATCCTGGATACGCCGTCATCCCCCGAGTGAAGGAGGGAAGCAATGATTGAACCGCACACGCTCAGGGTCATGTTGGCGCAGGTGCAGGCCGCGCGCGAGCCAGCGGACCAGGTCGAGGTTTTGCGGGCCGCCAGTGCCCACGCGCACGCATGGGGCCTGATCGGCAGCGCCACCCTGGCCGACATCACGGCCCAACTCGACGGCGGCGCCTGCCGCGCGGCGGCTGATCGCCTCGTGCCGGGCGACCTGCGCTACGGGGTCTGGGAGTCTGCCACCGGTTGACAGGCCGAGGTGGACACGCTGACCACGGTGGAGGAATGGCTGAGCAAGGACCCGATCGGCTACGCTGTCGGCTGCGCCAGCGCCGCCGGCGCGGTGGCGGTCGCGGCGATCCGGGCATTGGCGTTCCAACGGGATATCAGCCTCTACGGCATGGTCTGAAGCCGCGACAGTCACGCCTTTCGGCGCATGCCCACAATGGCCGGAGAACACGCGGCGGCGGCAGCGTCGGCCGCTGCTGCCCGCGGCGGAGTTGGCGCCGCGTTCCAGGACGGCCCGCATCCTGCGCGGCCGTCGGCCCGGCTCAGGTTTTGGCCATTTTCCCATGAGTTTCAACGCGATGGATTCAGGCTTCCACGCGAGCCACCGCGTGGTAAGAACGCCTCGATGCCGGGTTAGCACAGTGGCAGTGCAGCGGTTTTGTAAACCGAAGGCCGGGGG
>Ga0307373_10011164_pt1 | contig 13057 bp, 8 predicted proteins | sample OX2MG_FD_202534 | JGI IMG/M metagenome (GOLD analysis project Ga0307373, IMG submission 202534) | Soil microbial communities from Risofladan, Vaasa, Finland - OX-2 | ecosystem: Environmental > Terrestrial > Soil > Coastal area > Acid sulfate soil | place: Finland: Risofladan, Vaasa | collected... | reverse complement strand
GCCTTTGCTCAGCTTGTTCCCAATGCGCCCTCGAAGGGCGTTGATCTGTCGTTGGGTCGCTGGGGCGAGCTGCTCCGGGACCTCGATTACAACGGCCATCATCGGTTCCAGGAGTACTGGGCTTGCATTCCTTCCTGCTTCTTTAAAGGCCGTTGCTCCCGCCAATTTGAACGCCATCTCGTTTGAGTCAGCTTCGTGGTAGCTACCACCGTATAAGGTCACTTTAACGTCGACGACCGGGAAGCCAGACAGAATCCCCATCTCCATTGCTGCCAGAACGCCCTCTTCGATTGGCTTGATGTATTGGTTGGGAACCGCGCCGTCTCTTATGTCGTTGACGAACTCGTAGCCGTCGCCTGTCTCACTTGGCTCAATGCGGAGCTTGCAGTGCCCGTAGTTTCCCTTACCGCCTGTTTGCCGGATGTATTTACCCTCGCCCTCAGCCCGTTTACAGATCGATTCAAGGAACACAGCATCAAGCAGGCCAACATTGACGGGAAGCTGGTATGTGTCGCGAAGTCGGTCGCAGACCCATTGAAAGTCCGCCTTTTCTCTCCCCTGGAGGATAAAAAGCCGCCTTTGGGGTCGCCTCGTGGTTCTCAGACTGGGGTCTAGACCGATGATCTCAGCGAGAGCCGCCTGAAGACGATCGTAATCTGCATCATCATTTGCACCGATCTCCAGTTGCAGAAATGGGCGGTCGTTTCTTCCGGGCCATCTCATGACCTAACTTTAAATGCAGATTGCGTTCAAGTGCCTTTCGGGGTGTGGGAGGTGAGCAAGTGAAAGCGTGAATCAGTGAAAGAGTGGGAGGGTGATGCCTCGGTTCACCCCTTCACTTTTTTCACTCCTTCACTCCTTCACTCGGTCACTGTTGGCGGTTAGAAGTTGAACGACATTTGCAGGTTGATGCTGCGGTTGGAGTCGGGCGAGGAGAAGAAGCCTCCGGCCAGGGCGTTGGATTTCCCGAACAACGGCGAAGACAGGGTGGGCACCGGCGACGCCAGGTTGACGTTGTTGAGGACGTTGCGGGCCATGGCGGCGAAGGTGAGCGAGTAACGGCGCGCGGCACCGGCCTGGTTCATTCCAGGAGGTCCGCCGCGGCTGCCGCTGAGGCCGCCGGGGCCGAGGCCGCCGCCCATCATGCCGCCACGGCCGCCGCCCGGAGGCGGTCCGCCGGGGCCGCCGAAGAAGCCGCCCATGGGGCTGGGACCGGTGACTTTGGGGCCGATGCCGAAGCTCTTGCTGACGCGCATGTTCATGCTGAACTGGCCGGGGCCGGTGCCGAGGTTGTAAGGAACGATGGACTCGCCGGGCGTGGGGTTGAGATCGAAAGCGCCCCAGGGAGTCTTCATCACATCGGTACTGGCCGCGGTGGCGTAAGCAGGGCGGTCGTTGAACTGGTTGTCGCCGTTCAGGTCCTGGCCGGTGACGATGTTGAACGGCTGGCCCGAATTGGCTACCAGCATGGGGCTGAAGGAGACGCCGTAGGGGCCGCTGATGTTGCCGCCGAGGAGGAAACGGTTGCGGGTGTCAAAGTTGGCGCGGCCGTAATCGGCGCGCGGGTTGAATTGGTTGGTGGGGAAGTAATTTGCGCCGGAGGTGTCGGCCTTGGCAAAGTTGAGCATATAGAAGCCGAAGAGGGAGACGCGCTTCGCCTTCACGTTGTAGTTGAGGGTGAGCTGGTTCTGGTTGTAGATGCCTTCGGACTGGAACTGGTAGATGTTCTCGTTGATGCCGTTGGGCCGGGTGCCGGTACCGGTGGCCAAGTCGTAGGTACCGGGGAGGAAGGCGTTGATGTTGTCACTGTAGTACTGGTGGATGCCGCGGGAGTTCACGTAGGTGACGGACGCGGTGGCCACCTTGCCGAACTGGTGCTCGACTCCGAGGGCGGCCTGCATGTTGAGCGAGGCGCGGAAGTGCGGATCGACCTGGACGATGGTGGGCGCTACCGCGCTCTGCGAAGCGAGCACGCTGACCGGCGGCGGGTTGGTGGTGAAGGTGGGATTCTTGACGACGTACTGCTGCTGGTTGATGCCGTTATTGCGGATGGCGCTGAGCACGAAGTTGGAGCCGAAGCGGTCGTAGAACCAGCCATAGCCGGCGCGGATGACAGTTTTGCCGGGCTTGGAGCCGTGGGTGGGCGCCCAGGCGATGCTGACGCGCGGCGCCCAGTCGTTCTTGTCGGCGATGCGGTTCTGGGCCTCGTAGCGGATGCCGTAGCTGAAGGTGAAGTTGGGGCGGACTTTCCAGTCGTCCTGGTAAAAGAGACCGGCGTCAAAGAGGGCCACGCCGGTGTTGGATTTGCCGATGGTGACGTCGTATTCGGAGGGGGTGCCGGCCTTGTATGCGGCGATGCCGGCGTAGATGAAGTTTCCATTGAAGCCCGAGGTGGAGAAGTTGCTGTCGGAAGTGAGGCGGAAGCGGCCGCCGAACCCGATGGCGTGGGGACCGTGAGCGAGGGTGGTGTCGTTCTCGAGCTCAAAGCGGTCCTGGTTGTCGCGGACCAGGCCGATGTTGCTGCCGCCCCCGGTGAACGCGCCCTGGACGGTGATGGTCGGATCGAGGTTCTGCGCCGACTGATTGTTGCTGTCGCGAACGTACTGGAAGCGGGTTTCATTGACGGCATTGGCGCTGAGCACCTGGGTATCGACGGCCTGGATGGTGTTCTCGTAGTTGATGACGTTGTAAGCCTGCGTGGGTAGCGCGAACTGGGAGACGCCGCTGTTGGTTTGCGCCTGGCGGTCGAGCATGTAGCGGAGCGTGAGGGTGTTCTTTTCGCCGAGCTGGAGGTCGAGGCGGGGGCTGAAGTCGAGGCGCGATTGCGGGTTGGCGAAGGCCTGGGAGAAGTTGTAGACGTTGTTGTTGGAGTCGAGCAGTTCGGCGTTGACGATGGAATTGGACTGGTTGTTGCGATAGAAGACGCTGGAGAACCAGGAGGCTTTCTTTCCCAGCGCGCCGCCCACGCTGCCGTTCATGAAGGTGGTGTAATAGGAAGGCTCCTGCTTGACGAACGGGTTGAGCGAGTTGAACGACGAGTGATTGCCCATGATCATCGCGTTACCGTGGAGCTTGTCGGTGCCGGGCTTGGTGAGGATCTCGATGCGGCCGTAGCCCAGCTTGTCAAAATGGGCGGAGAAGGGATTCTGGTTGATGCGGATTTCGCGGATGGAGGACTTGGGCGGAAGCTGGCCGCCGGTGAAGCCGTCGATATAAATCTGCGCGCCGCTGGGGCCGGCAGCCGGGCCGGCGAGGGCGTTGAGCTCGTCCTGGAGCTCGTCGGGATCGTCGGAGAGGGCGTCCAGGTCCTTACCCTTGATGACGATGGAACTGGAGTTGCTGTCGGCGGCGGTGCTGACGCCGAGGGAATCGTCGGTGACGGTGACCTGCTGCTGCTCGACCGGCAACTGCATGGAGACGTCCTGCACCACGGTCTTGCCGGAATCGACCTGCACTCCCATGGCGGCATCGGCGAAGCCCTTGGCGGTGACCACGAGCTGGTAGACGCCGGGCTTGACGGCGGAAAAACGATAGCGGCCGTCGCGGCCGGTGGTGGCGGTGGCGGAGGCGCCGTCATCGGCGGTCAGCGCCACTTTGGCTCCCAGAATGAGTGCGCCGGTTTGGTCGGCGACGGTGCCGACGATTTCGCCGGTGGCGCCCTGCGAGCGGGCGGGCTGAGCCCATGCGGAGATGAAAACCAAGATTGCAATGAGAGCGAGAGTCGTGCGCCTGGCCATTGAAGTCGATCCTCCTTGAGTAATTTCAGTTGAACCCGGATGGCAGGGGCGCGCGGTCACGATGCGTAACGCGCTGTAAAGATTTGTCACCGCGGAGTGACCATTTGTTACATTTCTCGTGTGTTTCCGAACGATGGCGGGGATAGCTTCTAGTAGAGGCGGTGTGTAGTTGGACGAAATTCTGCTGATCGACGATGACACGGAGCTGTGTTCGATGCTCACGGAGTACCTGGGCCGGAACGGATTTCGTGTGCGGACCGCACACCGCGGAGATACCGGGCTCAAGGCGGCGCAGCAGCGGCCATGGGCGCTGATCCTGCTGGACGTGATGCTGCCGGGGATGGACGGATTCGAGGTGCTGAAGCGGATCCGCGCGGAGTCGAGCGTGAACGTGCTGCTGCTGACGGCCCGGGGCGAGGACGTGGACCGGATTGTGGGCCTGGAGATCGGGGCCGACGACTATCTGCCCAAGCCGTTCAACCCTCGGGAACTGCTGGCGCGGATGCGCGCCGTGCTGCGGCGGAACACGACGGCGGCAAATCCGCTGGCAACGGCGCTGCACGTGGGCGCGCTGGAGCTGAATGCGGCGGCGCGGCGCGCTGTCTATGCGGGCGCGAAGCTGGATTTGACGGACGTGGAGTTCGGGCTGCTGGAGGCGCTGATGCGCTCGCCGGGCAAGGTCGTGAGCCGCGAAGACTTGTCCAAGGCGGTGCTGGGGCGCGCGTTCGATCCGTTCGATCGCAGCCTGGACATGCACGTGAGCCGGCTTCGCCGCAAGCTGAGCCAGGCGGGAATGGAAGAAGACCAGGTGAAGACGGTGCGCGGGGTGGGCTACCAGCTTGCTGCCGAGGGCGGCCTGGCCGAGGCGGGGGACTGAACCGATGCGCAGCCTGTTTCTGAAAATCTTCATCATCTTCTGGATCGCGGAGAGCCTGATCTTTGTGATCTCGACGGCGCTGATTCTCAACCGGAGGTTTCCCGGGCCGGCGCCGTTCCTGGGGCCGGCGTATAACGCCCTGCGCGGTGAATCGGCGCGCGCCATTGCGGATTACGAGTCCGAGGGCTGCGCGGGGATGCTGGCGCGCGCGCAGGAGCGCAAGGCCACGGAGGCGCTGGCGGACGCGGAGGGCAACGTGCTCTGCAAGTCCGTGGAGTTCGACGCGGCCCATGCGGCGCCGCCGGATGCCGAAATCGGGGGCGCGCAGGCCGGCGCCAATTACATCTGGACCGTACGCGCAACATCGGCCTCGGGGAAGCTCTATCTCTACATGTTGAGCGTGCCGCGCATGCGTGGGCGGCGCACCTGGTACGGCGACATGTGGCGGTTTGCCTTCCCGCAACTGCCGGTGGCGATTGCGGTGGGGGGGCTGGCGACGTTTGTGCTGGTGCTGATCTTCACCCGCCCGGTGGCGCGGCTACGGCAGGCGGCGCGGGAACTGGCGCGCGGGCGGCTGTCCACGCGGGTGAAGGAGCGGCGGCCCGGGGAGACGGACAAGGGAGACGAGTTCGCCGGCCTGGTGCACGATTTCAATCACATGGCGGAGCGGCTGGAAAGCCTGGTGAGCGCGCAACGCATGCTGCTGCGCGACGTATCGCACGAGCTGCGCTCGCCCCTGGCGCGGCTGAGCGTGGCGCTGGAGCTTTCGCGCGACGATGCCGACGCCACCATGACGACGCACCTGGACCGCATCGAGCGGGAGGCGGAGCGGCTGAACCAGCTCATCGGGCAACTGCTGACGCTGGCGCAGATGGAGACCGCGGAGACGCTGGACCGCCCGGAGCACGTGAGCCTGAAGGGGCTGATCGAGCAGATGATCCCGGACGCGGAGTACGAGGCGCAGCAGCGGGACGCGGCGGTGGAATTGCACGCGGAGTGCGAGTGCGCGGTGGACGGGCGGCGCGAGCTGCTCTATCGGGCAATTGAGAACGTGGTGCGCAACGCCATCCGATATACCGAGGCGGGCACGCGAGTAGAGATCCGGCTGAAAGAGGATCGGCCGCGGAAGCTGGCGGTGATCGAGGTAAGCGACCGCGGGCCGGGGATTCCGGAGGCGGAGCTGGAGGCGATTTTCCGGCCGTTCTACCGGCTGGATACAGCGCGCAGCGCGCATACCGGCGGGGTGGGCGTGGGACTGGCGATCGCCGAGCGCGCGGTAAAGCTGCACAACGGGCAGATTCGGGCGCTGAACCGGGAAGGCGGGGGGACAACGATCCGGATTACGCTGTCGGTGGCGGGGTGAACCGGATTTCCCGGCTGGATCACAACTCCGCCGTATCCCCCGTGTCTAAGAAAGCAATGAGAACCTTGCAGGGATTTGTTGTGCTTTGCCTTGGGATTGCAGTGGGGTGGGCGGCGCCCGCGATGGCACAGTCCGCCAGTTTCCTGGTTAGCCAGAACGGGCACACGGTTGGAAGCGCGAGCTTTGAGATCAAGGCGCGTGCGGGCGGGTTCGATTCGAGCTCGCTGGTGAAGGTCCAGATGCAGGGGTTGGACTACACCATATCCAAAACCGAGAAGCTGGACGCGGCGCATTACCTGGAGCATGTAGTGCTGAGCGGAATTTTAAACGGATCGGCGGCGAGCGTGGTGGGCAAGCCGGACGGGGCGCAGTTTCTTCTGAACATCTCGGCCAATGGGCGTAGCTCGACGGCGCGGCTGGACGGGCACAGCGGCGCGGTGTTCCTGCCGGACTTCGATCCCGGCGCGCTGCAGACGCTGCTCGACCTGGCGGTCGCGCAAGACAACCGCGATCTGTGGGCGATCATCCCCAAGCAGACTGGCAGCGTGGTTCAAGTGGAGCTGGCAACCTATCCGGATGAGCAGGGGACGCTGGATGGGAAGGCGATCATTGCGCATCATTTGCGCGCAAGCTACGCCGGCGGAAACGCGGATTTGTTCGCCGGCCCGGACAACGAGCTGCTACAGGCGGAGCTGCCGCAGGAGGGATTTGCGCTTGTGCGGCAGGGATTTGTGCTGACGCCGCCGAAGAAGCCGATTGTGCCGGCGGAGTGACGGTTCGTAGTTCACAGTTCGTAGTTCGCAGTGGTTCAGCCCAGATCGCATGGACTAGAGCGCGCGGCCCGCGGCGACGGCGGACGTCCAGGCCCACTGGAAGTTAAAGCCGCCGAGATGGCCGGTGACATCGACGCCCTCCCCGATGAAGAAGAGTCCGGAGACAGTGCGTGCTTCCATGGTGCGCGCGTTGAGATCGGCAGTGTCGATGCCGCCCGCGGTGACTTCGGCCTTTTCAAATCCTTCTGTGCCGGTGGGGTGAAATTGCCAATTGCGCAGGCGGTGTTCCGCTGCCTCGAGCGCGGCGGTGGCCCAGCCGTCTGGCTGCGCCACTTCAGAAAGGCGGTCGGCCAGACGCTGCGGAAGCATGGAGCGAAGCGCTATGCGAAAGCCTGTGGAGTCGCGGCGGGATCGGGGCTGGAGCAGGGAGTCGAGCAGGCATTGGCCAGACGGGAGCGCCGGCGCAAAGTCCACGGTAAGTGGTGTTCCGGGCTGCCAGTAAGAAGAAGCCTGAAGGATGGCGGGGCCGCTGATCCCGCGGTGGGTGAAGAGCATTTTCTCGCGGAAACGCGGTGTCTTGGTCCCACCCTTCGGACGGTTTTGCTGTGCGAAGGATGTGGCATTCGATTTTCCATTGGAGGACGCGGCCCAGGCCTCGACTTCAGTGGAGACACCGGTGAGCGACGTCCAGTGAGCTTCCTCGCCGCCGAGGACCAGCGGAACGAGCGCGGGACGCGGTTCGACGATACGCAGGCCAAATTGACGTCCGAGATCGTAAGCTAGCCCGGTGGCGCCGAGCCTGGGAATGGACAGCCCGCCGGTGGCGACAACCAGAGCAGCGGAATGGAATTCCCCGGCGGAGCAAGACACGCGGAAGCCTCCCGCGGAGTCGCGATCCACATGGATATTGCGTGCGTTCAGGACGAGGTGCACGCCGCCGCGCTCGCACTCAGCGAGGAGCATATCGAGGATGGCGCGGGAGGAATGGTCGCAGAAGAGCTGGCCCAGGGTTTTCTCATGCCACGGGATGCGATAGCGATTGACGAGCTCGAGAAAGTGCGCCGGCTGGTAGAGCGCCAGCGCGGATTTGGCGAAATGCGGATTGGCGGAGAGAAAGCGGTCGGGCGCGCAGTGGATGTTGGTGAAGTTACATCGGCCGCCGCCGGAGATGAGGATCTTGCGGCCGGGTTGGGCGTTGTGTTCGAGCAGAACGACACGGCGGCCGCGCTGGCCGGCGACCGCGGCGCACATGAGGCCGGCAGCGCCGGCGCCCAGGATCACGGCATCATAGGAGTTCATAGTTCTCAGTTCATAGTTCACAGTTCACGGTTCGCAGTTCATAGTTCACAGGTTATCGTTCGCTCCCGGTCGGCAGCCGGTAGCTTAACTGTACGAGCACTGTGTCTGATGGGAATTCAGTGAGTGGCGATTGGGAAGTGGCCGCGGACCAGAGCCAAGGCCTCTTCGGGCGTGGCGATGGTGCCTTCGAGCTGGGCGTCTTCTGCGGCCTGGAGCATCTCCTTGAACTGCGGGCCGGGGGCGTAGCCGGCGGCGATGAGGTCGTCGCCGGTGAGGAGGGGCCGCGGGCGGAACTCCTCTTCGGCGATGGAGTGGTAGCGCTCGTTGACGTAGTTATAGATTTCGAGGTTGGCGTGCGCGGCCATGCAGTCCATGCGATGCAGTTCCAGATGCTCTTCAAAGCAAGGCAGGCGGAAGAACCGCTTGAGGGTGGAGGCTTTCATGCGCGGGGCATCGGCAAAGCGCATGTGGTTGTCGACGAGGGCGAGGATCTGGCGCGTGTCCTCGTTGGAGAAATGGAGGCGGCGACAGATTTCCGCGGCCATGGCAACGCCAACCTCGACGTGGCCGTCGAAGCGGATGCGGTCGGGCGCGACGCGGAAGGTGGGCGGCTTTCCCACGTCGTGCAGAAGCGCGCCCCAGGCCAGGGTGCGCGGGCAGCGCGACGGCAGTTGTTCGAGCAGGAGCAGCGTGTGGATGAAGACATCGCCCTCGGGATGGAACTGCGGCGGTTGCCGGACGCCCTTCATGTTGGAGATTTCGGGCAGGACCTGGACCAGGAGATCGGTGTCGTCGAGAAGCTCAAAGGCGCGGCGGGCGCGGCCTTCGGTGAGCATTTTGGTGAGCTCGTCGCGCACGCGCTCGCGGCTTACGGAGTGAATGCGCGCGGAAAGATCGCGAATGGCGGCGACGGTTGCGGACTCGATGGTGTAGCCGAAGCGCGCGGCAAAGCGGACAGCGCGGAGCAGGCGAAGCTGATCTTCCTGGAAGCGGCGCGCGGGATTGCCGATGGCGCGGATGATGCCCGCGTCGAGGTCGGAGAGGCCGTTGACGTGGTCGAGGACGGCGGCGCGAAGCTTTTGCTCCTCAGGGGCTAAAGCCCGTTGTTCAGATTGGCCAGGGATGTACGGGCTAAAGCCCGTACCCTTCACGCCCTGAGATGCGGAGGGCTCCGGGGGCTGGCTCGAATGGATGAGCAGTGCCGGATCGAGGAGCAGGCCATTGATGGTGAAGTCGCGGCGCTGAACGTCTTCGGTGGGATCGGTGGTGTAGCGGACCTCGTCGGGATGGCGGCCATCGGAGTAGATGCCGTCGCAGCGGAAGGTGGCCACCTCGGTGACGGAGTAGCGCGGGGCGGAGTCGGGCGCGTCTTCAAGCGGCGGGGTTTCGTCCAGGGTTTCGTCGGCAACCAGCACGACTCCGAAGTGGGCTCCGACGGCGAAGGTGCGGGGGAATAGATCGAGGACAATGTCCGGCGTGGCGGAGGTGGCCACGTCATAGTCGAGCGGCGTGCGGCCAAGGAGGAGATCGCGCACGCAGCCGCCGGCGAGGAAGGCCTGGTGGCCCTCAGCGCGCAGGGACTCGACGATGCGGAGCGCGGCTTCGAATTGGCGGGAGGGAACGGGCATCCGTTTCCTTTAGCTCAACGACGGATCGAGTGGGACGGTTCTTACGAAAGTCTCTCCTTAGGCTGTTGTCGGCCTCGCTGGATAACTTCCGGCCAGCCGGCGAGCCCGGTTGACAGGGCGAAAGCACCCAAAAGGAAGACCGGAACGCAAACTCGAAACAGAGGAGCCAAGTCGCTTGATAGTGTTTCGTTATCATGAATCCCCTGCATGAGCATGCCAAGGAAGAAAATCACAGAGAGTGCCATCATTATTCCGCCCGCAATCTTTCGAAACCAAAACCCCAGAATTGATACAAGGAAGAAGCCAGGCAAACAGAGGGCGATGGCAACAATTTCGGGGAAGGTATCGTGTATTCCGATGGAGAATGTCGCTGCTGCGGAAGCGGCGCAACCATACAAGCTGAATGCTAGCCCGGCGCCAAACAACAGCCCGCTAATCACTCGCTTGACAAAGTTGGTCATAGTCCAAATCGTAAAGCATACAAAGCGAAGAAGCGTCGCACAGCTGCCGCTAAACTTGAAGAATGGGCCGTGGCCTGATTCTCGGGATTGAGAGCTCGTGCGACGAGACCGCGGCGGCGGTGGTGGAGCGCGGGGAGCGGACGCTTTCGTCGGTGGTGGCTTCGCAGATCGCCACCCATGCACGCTACGGCGGGGTGGTGCCGGAGCTGGCCAGCCGCGAGCACGTACGCGCCATTGTGCCGGTGGTGCGGGCGGCGCTGAGCGAGGCGGGCGTGGGCATGGAGGATCTGGACGCGATTGCGGTGACGGCGGGGCCGGGACTGGCTGGGGCGCTGCTGGTGGGAATCACATTTGCCAAGGCGCTGGCGTTTGCGCGGGGGCTGCCGGTGATCGCGGTGAATCACCTTGAGGGGCATATTCATGCGGTGCTGCTGGAACAACGGCAAACGGCGCGAACCTCAACCACAGGGGCTAAAGCCCAATCGAAATCAGAGGCGGATTTGGCACGACTGAAGTCGTGCCCTGACACGGACCATCTCAGGGAGTTCGAAAATGAGCCGGCGCTGGCGCTGGTGGTTTCCGGTGGCCATACGCATCTCTATCTGGCCGAGCCGGGGCCCGGCGGCTGGCGCTACAAGCTGCTGGGCCGCACCGTGGACGATGCCGCCGGCGAGGCCTACGACAAGGTGGCAAAGCTGCTGGGGCTGGGCTATCCCGGAGGCCCGTGGATCGATGCGCTGTCACGGTTCGGCGATCCGCGGGCGGCGCGGTTCAGCTTTGCCCAGATCAAGCCGAAGGTGCACCTGCAGGGGAGAGCTCCGCGAACAAAGGCGGCGGAATCCGCGCCGATTGCCGATCTCAATCCGCGGTTCATGTTTTCGTTTTCCGGGATTAAGACAGCGGTTCTGCGGCATGTGGAGCTGAACGGATTGCGCGAAGGCGTGAAGGCGCGAATTGCCTCGGTGCTGTCCGGCGCGCCGCCGCCAAAGACGCGCGAAGAGGCCCTTGCGTTGTGTCCGCAGGCGGTGCTGGACCTGGTGGCGAGCTTCCAGCACGCGGTTGTAGGCGACTTGATGAAGAAGACCTTCGCCGCGGCGGAAGCCGTGGGAGCTGCACAGATCCTGGTGACGGGCGGCGTGGCCGCAAATCGTGAGTTGCGGGAGCGGTTCGCGGCCGAGGCGGCGCGGCGCGGGGTTCGGGTGGCGTTTCCCACGCCGGCTCTCTCCACCGACAATGCGGCGATGATCGCGGCGGCGGCGTGGCCAAGGTTCGTGGCCGGCGAGTTTGCGGAAAGCGCGCTGACGGCCGAGCCGGCGCTGGCGCTGGGGATTTAGCGAACCTCCGCACAGCCCATGGCGAAGCGCGTTAACTCAGCGAGTTTGCAGATTCGGGAGTTGGAGAGCGGGCGATGACCGGGAACAGGCGCTTTCAACCGATCCTTCTCAATGGCGCCGATGTTGTCAGCCCACGCCACGCTGTCTTCCTGCAGCCCGGTCTCCCCAGATGGCAACAGGATCTGCCCTGGAGACACTTTCTGGATGGATGTGGAGAGCGGAATCGCAAGAACAGTGTTTGCGCGCGGATGGGTATTGCGGCCGTTGGGCGACACGATCACAGCAGGCCGATTCTTCTCCGGAGGGTCAAAGGAAAAGTGCGCCCACCAGATTTCGCCGCGGAGTGGAGCAGGCCGTTCCTGTGCGCTCATTCGGGAATTCCAAGAAACATGTTGCGGCCGGTCCCCTCTGCCCATTCTCGTTGTTCCTGAAGGATCTCATCGCTCACGGTGTCGTAATACTCTTTGTAGGCGGCGTCTATTTCGCGCTGCATCGCTTCGAGCCGCAGATCGGTGAGCAACTGGTCCAGTGCTTCGGAGTCTGAATTGGCTTTGCGCCGCACGCGGGTTTCGTGCAGAAACTCGACCGACTCGCGCGCAAGCGTGAAGCTGCGCTTGATCTTACGATTTGTCGCCTGAGTCGCCATACCCAGTATCTTACCATTCATCCGACAATGCGTCGCCTCCATCTGCCGGCGCACGGAATCAGTGCGGCATATCTCCCGCTGCTACAATCGTGTAGACCCGCAGGGGCCAATTCGGCAGCCGTGAGTTGAGCTGTGCCCGTATGACTTTACGCCTTTTCAATACCCTCTCAGGCCAGATGGACGAGGTGGTTCCCGCAGACGGCGCGGAGCTGCGAATGTACGCCTGCGGGCCGACGGTTTACGACTACGGCCACATTGGGAACTTCCGCACCTTCCTCCAGGTGGACGTGCTGCGGCGCTTCCTCAGGCTGACCGGCACGCGGGTGCGCCACGTGATGAACATAACGGACGTGGACGACAAGATCATCCGCAACTCAGCGGCAGCCGGAATTCCCATCGGCGAATACACCCCAAAGTACGTAGCCGCGTTCTTTGAGGATCTGGAGGCGCTGCGGGTGGAGCGGCCGGAGCAGATTGCGCGGGCGACCGAGCATATCCCCGAGATGGTGCGCCTGATCGAACGGCTGGCGGCGGCCAAGGCGGCGTACAAGGCGGAGGACGGGAGCTGGTATTTCCGCCTGAAGGCCTTTCCGGAGTACGGCAAGCTGAGCAAGAAGGACCTGGGCGGCATGGAAGACGGGGCGCGGGTGGACTTGGACGAGTACGAAAAGGACTCGGCGCGGGACTTTGCGCTTTGGAAGTCCGCCAGACCGGGTGAGACCAGTTGGGAGACCGAGATCGGGGCCGGCCGGCCGGGCTGGCACATTGAGTGCTCGGCCATGGCCATGAAGTACCTGGGGGAGAGCTTCGATCTGCACGCCGGCGGCGAGGATCTGATGTTTCCTCACCACGAAAACGAGATCGCGCAGAGCGAGACGGTGACCCACAAGCCGCTGGCCCGCCACTGGATGCATGTGCGCTTCCTGCTGGTGGACGGGC
>Ga0307373_10011161_pt1 | contig 13061 bp, 11 predicted proteins | sample OX2MG_FD_202534 | JGI IMG/M metagenome (GOLD analysis project Ga0307373, IMG submission 202534) | Soil microbial communities from Risofladan, Vaasa, Finland - OX-2 | ecosystem: Environmental > Terrestrial > Soil > Coastal area > Acid sulfate soil | place: Finland: Risofladan, Vaasa | collected... | reverse complement strand
CTCGTGCTCGTTCTTCATTCCCAGGTGGATGCCGTCGTGGATCCCCCTGACCTGGCGGTCGCTGCGGCCCGTGCAGATCAGGAAGTAGTCGGCCACGGACGTGAGTCCCCGCAGATCTAGCTGGACGATGTCGACCGCTTTGCGGTCTGAGGCGAGCTCCGCGACTGCCAGCGCGATCTCTTCGGGTGACTTCATGATGGTGTGCGACCTCCGTATAGACGACGTTCGTCGATATAGCTCGCCACCGGTGCCGGGACGAGGTAGGTGATCGGCTCCTGCATCTGCACTCGATGGCGGATGTCGGTTGAGGAGATGCCGATCCGCGGCATCTGGAAGAACTCCGCCCGCTCACCGCCAGGTAGGCCGGCAAGCGCCTCGTCTATCGACTTCCGCGGGGTTCCGCGGCGCTCCGCTACCGCGAGTGTAGCCAGCGACAGGACCTGTTCGGGCTCACGCCAGGTGGGCAGTCCGGCCGCGACGTCACCGCCGACGATCAGGAACAGCTCGCTATCTGGCAGCTGTGAGTGCAGTGACCGGAGCGTATCGACCGTATAGGACAGCCCCTCACGCACGACCTCGAGATCGGACACCTCGAACCGCGGGTCCCCGGCGACCGCCCGCCGGCACAGCTCGAGTCGGTGCTGGGCGCCCGGATCGTCGTCGAGCGGCTTGTGCGGCGGTTGCCCGGCCGGCATCAGCAGCACGCGGTCAAGGCGCAGGCGCAGGTACGCCTCCTGCCCGCAGATCAGGTGGCCCAGGTGCGGCGGGTTGAAGGTACCGCCGAGAATGCCGATGCGTGAGCCGTTCAGGGGAAGCAGTGGTTCCTGCCGACTTCAGGGGCGGACGTGCCCGGCGCCCTCGATCAGATACTTGAACGTGCACAGCTCGCGCAGCCCGATTGGCCCGCGCACATGGAGTCTCTGGGTGGAGTTGCCGATCTCCGCTCCCATCCCGAACTCGCCGCCGTCGGTGAAGCGTGTCGAGGCGTTCACATATACGCACGCAGCGTCGACGCGCAGCTCGAACTCTCGGGCTGCGGCGGTGTCGGCGGTCACGATCGCCTCCGAATGACCGCTGCCGTGACGATTGATGTGCTCGATCGCCGCCTCGACCGAGTCCACGACCGCAACCGCCATCTCGAGCGCCAGGTACTCCGTGTCCCAATCCTCGGCGGTCGCAACCCGGATCGGCAAATCGCCCACCGTCTCGCGCGTGCGGACATCACCGTGAAGCATGACGCCCGCGTCGTGCAGCGCGTGAAGCACGTGCAGCAGGAACCTGTCGGCGATATCGGCATGCACGAGCAGCGTCTCTGCGGCGTTACAGACGCCGGGACGCTGCACCTTCGCGTTGATCACGATCTCCTGCGCGACCGCCAGATCGGCGCTGCGATCCACGTACACGTGGCAGTTTCCCGACGCGGCGAAGATCACCGGCACGGTGGCGACACCCTTGAGCGCCGCCTTCAGTCCCTCGCCCCCGCGCGGGATGATCAGGTCGACCGACTCGGTCTGGGTCGCGAGCTCGGTCAGCTCGTCGTGGCCGCCGCCGGAAACCAGCGCGAGCGCCCCGTCCGGCAACCCGGCCCCGACAACAGCCTCCGCGGCGATTCCCGCGAGCACGGCGTTCGAGTGGACAGCGGAGCTCGAGCCGCGTAGGACCACAGCATTGCCCGACTTGAGACACAGCGCCGCCGCGTCGATCGTGACGTTCGGCCGCGCCTCGTAGACCACCGCGATGACGCCGAGCGGTACACGCACCTTGCGGACGTCGAGTCCGTTCGGCAACCGGAAGCCTTCGATCACCTCACCCACGGGATCTGGCAGCGACGCGATCTTGCGGGTGCCCTCCGCGATCGCGCCGATCCGCGTCCGATCCAGCATTAGCCGGTCGAGCAGCGCGGCGCTGAGCCCGGCCTCCCGTCCTGCCTCGAGGTCTCGCGCATTCGCCGCGACGATCTCGGGCGCGCGCTCGACGAGCGCATCGGCGACCGCCTCCAGCGCGGCGTCCTTGACGCCCGCGCCGAGCGTGGCCAGGGTCCGCGACGCCTGTTTGGCGGACGCACAGATCTCTGCGACGGATGCGACTGTCGTGGCCATACGGACCTTAAGACTACGCGAGCACGAAATAGTCCCGATGAACCGCTTCGTCACTCGAAAGCGGCAGCAGCTCCCGGACCTGCGCCGACTTCATACCGCGCACGCGCTGCAAATCCTCCGCCGAGTAGTTGCTGATGCCCTTGCCCACCTGTTCGTCGCCGAACGTGACTTCGATCGCGTCACCGGCCTCGAAGTCACCGCTGATGTCAATCACGCCAACGGGTAGCAGGCTGGTCCCGCCCTCTCGCAGCGCCCGGGCGGCGCCGGCGTCGACTTTGACGCGCCCGCGTGCCGGTTTCGCGTACTTCAGCCACAGCTTGAAGCTGGAGACGCGGTCCACCCGCGCGAGGAACGTGGTGCCCACATCGTGTCCATGCACGGCGGCGCTGATCGTCCCGGCGATCTGGCCGTTGGCAATGACGGCTGGGATCCCGGCAGCTGTGGCCATCTCGGCCGCCACCACCTTCGAGCGCATCCCGCCTGAACCGAGCACCGACGCGGATTGTGTGATCTGCAAAGCCTCGAGCTCCTCGATCGCGGTGATCCGGCTCACCAGCCGCGCGTCGGGGTGCGTCCGTGGGTCGGCCGTGAAGACACCGTCGGTGTTGGTGAGCAGCAGCAGTCGTTCGGCGCCGACGAGGATCGCCACCTGGGCGGCGAGGAAATCGTTGTCGCCGAATGAGATCTCGTCGGTCGTCGTCGTGTCGTTCTCGTTGATCACTGGTACGACGCGCCAATCGAGCAGCTTGGCGAGCGTGTGACGCACGTTCAGGTAGTGCGCGCGCGCGCTCATGTCGAAGAACGTCAGCAGGACCTGCGCCGTGGGAACGCCGCGGGCCTGGAGCAGCTCGTCGTAGACCCGGTAGAGCTTGCCCTGTCCTATCGCGCTTGCTGCCTGGAGCTCGTCGATCGCCCGCGGACGTTGTCCCGGAGCGATCCTCATCACGCCGAGTCCGCGCGCGATCGCGCCGCTGGTGACGATGATCGGCTCATAGCCGTCCGCGTACAGCGCCGCAACGTCGTCGCAGATCCGGCCCAGCACATCGGCGCGGATCGTGCCGTCGTCCTCGGCGACGACGCTCGATCCGAGCTTGATCACAATCGAGCTCATCAGCGCTTGAGCTTATTCGTCACGGGTCGAGATCGAAGACCACGCCGGCGATCTCAACATCGTCGCCCGGCTCAAACCCGGCGGCCTCAAGCGCGCGGATCACGCCGAGTCCCCGCAGCCGGCGCTCGAGGTGCGCGAGTGCGTCCTCGTTGTCGAGGTCGTAGCGCGCGACGAGCTTCGCCACCCCGTCGCCCTCAACCACGAAGACACCCTTCTCGTCGCGCACGATCCGGAAGCCGCCCGAGGGCGCGGGCCGGAAGATCCGGTGCTCGGGCAGGTCGTCGAGATGGGTGGTCTCTCCGTTGCTGGGTGGGCGGGACCCAATTCCAGCAACGTCGCCATCGGCGGTCAGCACCGGGATCCGCCGCAGTAGCGCGGTCGCTAGCTCGTCGAGCCCCTGACGCGTGACCGATGAGGTGAGGATCACCGGCACCTCCTCCCCCACCCGCTCCTGCCACTGCGCGCGCGCCGCCTCGCCCTGCTCGGGAGTGACGAGGTCAGCCTTCGAGAGCGCGACGATCCGCGGCAGCGACGCGAGCCGCTCCTGGTAGCGCTCGATCTCTTGCTCGACCGTCTCGAAGTTGGCCAGCGGCTCGGAGCCATCGAGCGGCGCGAGCTCGAGCACGTGCACGAGCAGGCGCGTGCGTTCCACGTGCGCGAGGAAGTCGTGCCCGAGCCCGATGCCGTCTGCTGCGCCCTCGATCAGCCCCGGGATGTCGGCGATGATCAGCTGGCGCTCGTCCTGGTGAAGGGTGCCGAGCGCCGGCGCGAGCGTCGTGAACGGGTAGTCCGCCACCTTCGGCGTCGCCCGGGTGAGCCGTGAGATCAGTGAGGACTTGCCGGCATTGGGCAGGCCGACGAGGCCCGCGTCGGCGAGCAGCTTGAGCTGCAGTGTGAGCCAGCTCTCTTCGCCGGCGAGTCCGCGCTCGGCGAACCGTGGACTCTGCCGAGTCGAACTCGAGAAATGGCGGTTGCCGCGGCCGCCGGAGCCCCCGTGCGCCACCACCGCGCGTTGCCCGGGCCGCACGAGGTCGTGCCGAGTGCCGTCGGCCTCCACGAGGATCTCCGTGCCGGGCGGCACCGGGATCTCGAGCGCGGCCCCGTCGGCGCCGTGCCGCTGTGACCCCTGACCGTGGGTACCGCGTTTGGCGCTGAAGTGCGAGCTCCGGCGGAAATGCTCGAGGTCGCGGTAGGAGTCGTCGCAGACCAGCACGACGTCACCGCCGCGTCCACCGTCGCCGCCGTCGGGGCCGCCTTTGGGCACGTGCGCCTCACGACGGAAGCTCATGCAACCGTCGCCGCCGCCACCGGCCTCAACGTGAATTCGTGCTCGATCTTTCATTCTGTGGAGAAGCCAGGTCCGACTCGGTGTTCCGGCATATGCTGTCGTCGATTCCAACGACCGGAGGTGACCCCAGTGAAGTCGAATTTAGATGACTTCAAACAGTTTCTGATGAAGGGTAATCTCGTGACCCTCGCGGTCGCATTCGTCATTGCGACCGTGTTCGCGGCGCTGGTCAAGGCCTTCATCGCGGACATCATCACGCCGATCATCGCGTTGATCTTCGGCAAGCCGGACTTCGGCACGCTGTCGTTCACAATCAACTCGAGCCACTTCTTCTACGGCGACTTCATCAACGCGGCGGTCATATTCGTGACCACGGCGGCGGCGGTCTTCTTCTTCGTCGTGAAGCCCTACGAGCATTTCTCGAAGGACGACCCGTCGATCAAGGTGTGCCCGGAGTGCACCACCAAGATCCCGTCGGCGGCGACCCGTTGTCCGCAGTGCACCGCGGTCCTCGGCGCCGGTCCAGCGAGCGCCAACCCGATCGGCATCTGAGTCGGGGTTTCCACGTGCTGGGGGACTTTTGCCGCCGTACGCGGGCATTTCTCCCCCAGCATCCGGCGACGCGATTGACCTTGCGCGGTCAGGCCGCGCCGGTGGCGGTCAGGCGGCGTCGGGCGGTCAGGCGGCGTCGGGCGGCTGCTCGACCGAGATGACCCGGCCACGCCAGCCGCGGTTGAACTGCACGACACCCGCCGACTTGGCGAAGATCGTGTCGTCCTTGCCGATGCCGACACCCTCACCGGGCTTGAAGACCGTGCCGCGCTGGCGGACGATGATCTCGCCGCCGGTGACGGTCTGGCCGGCGAACACCTTGACGCCGAGGCGCTGCGCGTTCGAGTCGCGGCCGTTGCGGGATGAGCCGAGGCCCTTCTTATGCGCCATCTTCAGTCTCCTGGGCAGCGGCCTTGGCCTTGGTGGAGCGTGACGCTCCGGCCAGCTTGATGTTCTTGATCTCGATGCGCGTCAGTTCCTGACGGTGGCCATTGCGGCGCTTGTAGCCGCGCTTCGGCTTGAACTTGACGATACGGAGCTTGGGGCCGCGCTCGTGGCCGACGATCGTGGCAGCGACGCTCACCTTCGACAGGTCATCACCATCGACGAACGTGTCGCCGTTGACGTAGAGCAGCGGGGTCAGCGACACGCTCTCGCCGTCCTGGGCTGCCAGCCGCTCTACGAGCAGGTGCTGGCCCTCCTGGACGCGGTATTGCTTGCCGCCTGTCTTGACGATTGCGTACATGATCACTCTGAGGAAGATTCTTCGGCAGCGACGGCCGCACCGGCCTTGGCCGTGGAACGTCGACGCCCTCCGCGCCGGCCACGACGACGGACCGTCAATTCTACGGTATCCGCGTCATTTCCAGCGTCGTCGTCGCCGACGCTCGGTTCGCTCACCTTAGCAGCGGCTTCCGGCTTGGCCTCGGCCGGCGGTGTTTCTGCAGCGTCCCCACTGGCCTTGGCCACGCTCGCGCGTGGCCCGGCGGCCCGCGTCCGGCGCTTGGCGGCCGGCTTGGCCGACGCAGCGGCTGCTTCCTCGACCGGCGCGACGGAGTCCTCCTGGCCTGGCGCCGTGGCCTCCTCAGCCGCCGGAGCGGCGTCGTCGGCCGTCTTGGCGGCACGACGCGAGCGTGTCCGCCGCGCGGCCGTCTCGGTCGTGGCCGCGGCACGCGGCTTGCGCGCCGGCTGCTTGGCAGCGCTCGACCCGGCCACGGGCGCGGCTTCGGTCGCCTTCACCGGCGGCTGGTCGATCAGCACCGCGACCGCCTGGGTACGACCAACCTCCTCGATGCGGACCAGGCGCTTCTGGCCGACGGCGTCGTCGGCGTCCTTGACGGAGATGATGTAACCGTCGACCTTGGCGACCGCCGCACCGGCGCTGTACATGTGCGGCTCGATGATCTCGAGGTAAACCTCCTCGCCCTCGCGGAACGGCAATGCCCGCTCGAGCACCTGCTCGCGATCGGCCTCCATCAGCACCGCGAAATGCTCGAGCGGCAGGCCCTCTGAGCCCTCGAAGTGGAACCACTTGCCGGTTTCGGCCTCGATCGCGCGAAGCACGCGCGCGTCGTGACCCGTGAACTCCTGGCTGACGCGCGGGTTCATCTGGATCAGGATTGCCTCGGCGTCGACGGTGGTGGCGAGCTCGCGCATACGGCGCTCGAACTCGATCGCAATCGTCTCCTCGGACTTAATCACGCCCTCGCCTTGGCAGGTCGGACACGGGCGGGTCATGATCTCGCGGACGCCCTCGGTCACGTTCTGGCGCGTCATCTCGACCAAACCGAGCGGTGAGATCTCGACCACGAAGGTCTTGGTGCGGTCCTCGTCCAGGGCCTTGCGCAACGTCTTCAGGACGGCATCGCGGTTGCGTGCGCGCGCCATGTCGATGAAGTCGATGACGATGATCCCGCCGATGTCGCGGAGGCGCAGCTGGCGCACGACCTCGTCGGCGGCCTCGAGGTTCGTCTTGGTGATCGTGTCCTCGAGCCGCGCGGTCTTGCCGCGGCCGGTGAAGCTGCCGGAGTTGACGTCGATCACCGTCAGCGCCTCGGCGTAGTCGATCACCAGGTAGCCGCCGCTCGGTAGGTCGACGCGGCGCGAGAGCGTGGAGTCGAGCGCCTTGTCGACACCGTAGGTCTCGAACAGCGGCTTGTCCTCCGTCCACAGCTCGACCTGGTCGACCAGGTCCGGCGCGGTGCGCGAGAAGAACGCGACCAGCCTGTGGTGCTGCTTCTCGTCGTCGACGACGGCACGCTCGAACTCACCCGAGTAGATGTCGCGCACGACGCGCACGGAGAGGTCCGCCTCCTGGAAGACAAGCGCTGGCGCCTCGGTCGTCTCCACGCGCTTTCGAAGCACGTCGTTGAGCTTGAACAGGTACTGGAGTTCGCGCTCGAGGTCAGCGCGCATGGCGCCCTGCGCCGCGGTGCGGATGATCGCGCCCGCACCCTCCAGATCGAGCTTGGCCGCCTCCTTGCGCAGGCGATCGCGCTCGCGGTCGTCCAGACGGCGGGAGACGCCGACGCCCTCGCCGTACGGGGCGTAGACCATATAGCGACCCGCGATCGTTAGATCCATCGACAGCCGTGCGCCCTTGGTCTTCAGCGGGTCCTTGACGACCTGCACGACGATCTCCTGGCCCGGCTTGAGCAGGTCCGTGATCTGGCTGGTTTCGCGGCCCGAGCCGCGCCCGCGACGCGGCGCCTCGACGCCTGGCATCACGATCTCGTCGACGTGCAGGAAGCCGTTCTTCTCCAGGCCGATGTCGACGAACGCAGCCTCGAGGCCGGCGAGGACATTGTCCACCCGCCCCTTGTAGATGTTGCCGACGATCGAGCGAGCGCCGCGGCGCTCCAGGTAGAGCTCCGCGACGTCATAACCGGCGGCCGGGTTGGCCGGACGCTTGCGGCGGCGGGAACCCGAGGCGGTGGTGGGGTTGGGGGTTGCCGGCTCGCCGGTTCCCTCGAGCAGCGCGACGCGCGTTTCGCCGCGGTCGACGCTGACCAACACTTGCTTCTTCAATTTGTAGTCCTTTGAATTGTCCGCCTGAGGCTCTGAGCGCTCAGGCTAAGTGGGGCGGTGGCGGCCGTCGGCGGATGCCTGGGCCAGCCACCGTCAAACGATTAGGACCCTCGCCTTGCCGGCCGACGCCATCCGAGCCTGGATGTGGATCGACTGCAGTAGGCCAAGGGCCAGGAAGGTCACGACCACCGACGAGCCGCCGTACGACAGCAGCGGAAGCGGCACGCCGGTCACCGGCATGATCCCGATCGTCATGCCGATGTTGAGGAAGACCTGGAACATCAGCATCGCGAGGACCCCCCCCGCGATCAGGGTTCCGAACAGATTCTTCGCCATGGTCAGGATGCGCAGCGTGCGCCATATCAGCAGCGCATACAACGACAGTACGATCGCGGCCCCGGCGAACCCGTACGTCTCGCCGATCACCGCGAAGATGAAGTCCGCCTGCGGCACCGGCAGGAAGTGGTAGAGGGTCTGCGTGGCTCCGGCGGCGCCGCGCCCGGTCTTCTCCCCCGAGCCGATCGCGATCAGCGACTCGTGCTCCTGGTAACACGTGGGATCCAGGGCGGTGTTGCAGACCGTCGGCGGGTTGATGAAGGTCGTCAGGCGTTGTTTCTCGTAGCCCTTCAGGACGTTGATGCCGAAGATCGGCGCCACAGCGAGCACGAGTGTGATCGCGACCACGCCCAGTGCCGCCAGTGCCGTCAGGTGGCGCCAGCTGACGCCCATGAAGAACAGCACCGCGGCGGCCATGACCACGTAAACCAGGCCCGTGCCGAGGTCCGGCTGCTTCATCACGATCATCGCCGGCACCAGCGCGAGCAGCAGCACGCGCGCGATCGTGCGGCGCTCGCTCAGGCGTCGCGAACGATCGACCGCGAACGCCGACAGCGAAACGAGCAGCAGCAGCTTGCCGAACTCCGAGGACTGGAAGTTGACGATCGGGACCGGGATCCAGCGGTGGGCGTTCTGGATAGCCGGCATCGCGAACACGACGACGTTGAGGATGATCGCGAGCGCGTAGAACACGTAGCGGAACTCCCGCAGCACGGTGTAGTCGAAGCGCGAGATCACGATCGCCGCCGCCAGGCCGATGCCGGCGAACAGCGCCTGCTTGTCGGCGTCTGCGGATATGGGACTGCCGGCACCGTGCAGGGTCACAACCGAGAAAGCCGCCAGGCCGATCGCCGCCAGGAACAGCAGCGGGTCGCTGCTGAGCAGCATCCTGAGGCTGCGGCTGGGCACCGCGGTCTCATCGGCACGCTGAATCGGTGTCGCGCTCATAGGGTCGTTGACGTGCCCGTGACGTACGGCCCCGGCTTGCCGTAGAACCACTGGTTGAGGATCTGGCGCGCCACGGGCGCGGCTGCGACGTCCCCGAACCCGCCCTTCGGCACCCAGACCACCACGGCGATCGGCTTGCTGGTCGCGCTTGCGGGCACGAAGCAGGCGTACCACGCGTAGTCCGACTCGGTGTTGGTAGCGATCTGTGCGGCGGTGCCGTACTGGGCGGTGCCGGTCTTGCCGTAGACCTTCATCGGGAAGTTGCCCATCACGTCGTATGACGTGCCACCCGGCGATTGCGCCGCCTCGTTCAGGCCCTGGAGGATCGCGGCGCGGTAGGCGGGGTTGATGTTGAGCTTGCGCTTCGGCGCCGGATCGATGTTCTGTAGGACGGTCCCGTTCGGTGTCTGGACCTGCATCCCGATGTGCGGGGTCACGACCGTGCCACCGTTCGCCAGCGTCGAATACGCCACTGCCAGCTGCAGCGGACTGACCTGGTCGTCACCCTGACCTACGCCCGTGTTGACGTTGTCGCCAATCGTCCACCCCTGGAGGTTGGCGTATCCGCAACCGCCTGGCGCGTGGGTCGGGCTGCGGTGCCAGTCGCTCGCCAGCTTGTGCGAGGCGTGCAGGATGCCGCCGGGAGAGCTGTAGCGGAATGATCCGGTCGCCTGGTCGCACTGCTTCTCCTCCGCGTTGCGAGCGGCCCGCCACGCGGGTGAGGGCAGCGTGCCCCACGCCTCACCGGGGAGGTCGACGCCGGTCGGCCGCCCGATCCCATATGCCTTGGCCCACTGTTGCAGCGGCCACCCATGCGGGTAGTCGGGCGGATTGCCGTTCATGATGTAGCCCAGGTGGTAGAAGTAGACGTCGTCAGAGAGGCGCAGCGCATCGACGAGGCTCACTGAGCCATTCGCCGCACCGCCGGAGTTGTGCAGACAGAACGGCGGGTTGGTGCCCGGAAAGCAGAATTGGCCCGTGTCGTCGTAGGGTTCGTTGACGCCCCACTTGCCGCTCTCGAGCGCGGCTGTGGCCGTGATCAACTTGAATGTCGACCCGGTTGCGCCGGTGCTCTCGATCGCCCGGTTGACGAGCGGGTCGTTGCTGCCGGGCCCGAACTCCCGCTTGTACGCGGCATCAGAGATCGGCTTCGTGAAGACGCTCGGATTGAAGCTCGGCGCCGACCCCATCGCGTAGATCGCGCCGTTCTGCGGGTTCAGCGCGACGAACGCGCCGCCGTCTGCCGAGGCGTTCTTGGTGATCGACTCCTGAAGCGCCTGCTGCCCGACCTGCTCGAGCCTGGCGTCGAGTGAGAGCTTGAGGTTGTCACCGGCAGTGGGAGCCTTGTACTTGGCGTAGCCCTCGAACTGGCCGTTGGAGTTGACCTTGACCCGGTCCTCGCCATCGGCGCCCTGAAGGTATGAGTTGTACTCGTACTCGAGGCCCGATTGGCCGACGATGTTGCCCTGCCTGATGCCCTTGTACGGCTTCGTGTTGAGCTCGGTCAAGCTGATCGGCCCGAGCGTGCCGAACACCTGCGCGCCGGCATCGCCGAGCGGGTACTTGCGCAGGTAGACCTCCTGGTAGGTGACGCCGGGGAACAGGCTCTGGCGCTCGGCGATATAGGCCTGGATGTCGGGAGACACGTCGGTCTTGATCGTCACATTCGCGTACTCAGCCTGCGACACGTTCTGAGCGATCAGGCACGGGATCGGCGCCAGCCGCGGCGAGTGCTGGACCGGCGGGCCGTTCCCGTACGAGTAGAAGCTGCACGGGTGCGGCTTGGTGCTCATGCGAAGAATCCGGGCAAGCTTGTCGTACAGCGGATAGTCCTGGGCCGGCTGGCGGATCATGTTCGCCTGGGTCACATGCACGGGCAGTTCGTCCGGGGCGATCTGGATCGCCGGGACCCGCTCGGACTCGACCAGCGCCGTGCCGCTGCGGTCGACGATCTCCCCGCGCTGCGCGGGAACGGGGACGTCACGCACGATGTTGACCTGCGCCGCCTGCACGTACTGGCTGCCGGACAGAACCTGCAGGAACCAGAGGCGGAAGAAGATCACGGCGAACATCACCAACGCGAACCCGCCGATGATCGCGACGCGCAGCGCGAGCTGGGGCGTCATCGGCGGTGCGCGCTCGTCGAGCGGACCTTTCATCGCGCCCTCGCCCTCGTGACTCCACTGAGCCGCTCAGATGGACGCTGCAGGGGGCTCAGCGCCGTCGTGTAGGCGCGGCGGCGCCGGGCCCGTGGGTCCGGCGGCAGCGCGCGGTAGAGCAGCCGGCGCACGAGCTCGTAGACGAGCAACGCGATCAGGCTGTTGACCAGCACCTGCAGAACGATCTGCTGGATCAGCAGCCAGCTGACCGGCGCGTCGACACCGAGCAGGAACTGGATCACCGCCAGGCCGACTCCGGTAAAGAGCGTCGCGACCGCACCCATCGCCATCGGGATCAGGCCGTGGGACGGGTCGCGCAGCTCGCGCAGACGTCCTGACCAGTAGCCGACGGTGATGAACAGCAGCGAGGTCACGCCAACTGTCTGGAACAGGACCAGATCGACGAACAGACCGATTGCGAAGCCGGCGATCGCACCCGCCATCGAGCCGGCCAGCAGACCGATCGACATCACAACCAACGGGGTGACGTCGGCGCTGACGCCGAAGATCGAGATCTGAGAGATCGCCGTCTCCTGGATCACGACCGCGAAGAACGCGACGAGTGCGATCCGCAGCGGCAGTTGAATCGTGGAGTCCCGGTTCATCGAAGGCTACGCCCGCTGATCACAGGCCGCGCCCGGGGTGAGTGAGGATCTGCACGGCGCTCAGGTCCTGGAGATCAACGAGCGGCGTGACCGCAAGCGGCTGGTTGGTAAGCACGCTGCTCTGCGGGTCCTCGCTCGAGATCGTGCCGATCGGGATTCCGGGGGGATAGACCGAGTGGACGGCCCGTTCGCCTGGATCCTGGAAGCCGCTCGTCACGACCATCGTCTGGTTGGAGCCGATCTGGGCCGTGGTCGGCAGATTGATCAGCTGCAGCGTGGTGGGGTTACCGGCCTCGGGCTGGATCAGGCCCGCGGAGCCAGAGTTGTTTTCGACCTCCGCACCGACCGCGAAGTCCGGCGAGGTGAGCAGCGAGACGATCGACGAACCTCCGTTCACCTCGGAGACATCGCCAACCAGGCCGCCCGGGCCGACCACCGGATCCCACTGCCTTACGCCGTCACCGGAGCCCTTGTCGACGGTGATCGTCTCGTACCAGAGCGACGGGTCCTTGGCGATCACCTTCGCTGCCTCGAGACCGTAGATCTTGAGGTTGAAGCTCTGGTCGAGCTTGAGAAGACCCGCGTACTTCTTGTACTGGATCCCCTCGTAGTTCAGCTGGGCGAGCTCGTGACGCAGCGTGTGGTTTTCTGCCGTCCTCTGCGCGAGCTGCGACTTGGCCCTGAACGTCGACGAGAACCAGCCCGCGATGTCGCGAACCGGCGAGAGCACCGTGCTGGCGCCTTCCTGTACCGGCGAGAGGACTGTCGCGATGCCCCGCTGCACCGAGTGCAGCGGGCTGCTCGATGACTCGCCGAAGTAGTCGGTGAGAAGGATCAGGGAGATGACGACGAGCAGCGCAAGCACCGCGCGTCGCCGCCGAATTTGCTTGTCGTACACGAACTGCTCATCTCCAAGGGCGGCCGGGTCATCGGACT
>Ga0307373_10011159_pt1 | contig 13065 bp, 5 predicted proteins | sample OX2MG_FD_202534 | JGI IMG/M metagenome (GOLD analysis project Ga0307373, IMG submission 202534) | Soil microbial communities from Risofladan, Vaasa, Finland - OX-2 | ecosystem: Environmental > Terrestrial > Soil > Coastal area > Acid sulfate soil | place: Finland: Risofladan, Vaasa | collected... | reverse complement strand
CTTCAATAATCTGATCAACGATTCACCTAACCTGTCATCTTTTTTAAATTCCCAATCTATTTCTGATAACTTTTGAATACTTTTGGACTGTTGCATAAGTATGAGTTGTTGTTTTTTGTTTATAACTAACTCAAAATTAACAATTTATCTCTACTTATGCAACTTTATTTTAAAATATATTTATCTGTTTACCAACATTTTATCAACACCGAAACTTTAGATGGTAATTTGGAATGGGTGTGACATGGTATGTTTATTATATAGTCCGAATATAAAATAAAAAAATCCAATAAATAATTATTGGAATACTTATTTTTTAATTGGTATAATCTGTCCGACAAAGGCAGGTCAGTAGAAAAAAAATTCTCTCCTTGTAAGTAATTTTCAAAAAAATATTGTCTTTATAATGTACAAGGTGTTTAAACTAAATGGAATATTTCACAATGGACAATCAGTTATTTTTATTATTAACAGTCCGAAAGCTAAGCGGAGAAGCCTCTGAACAAGATATCAACGACCTTGAAAAGTTTTTTATTGAAGATGATGTATATGAAAAAAAGTATGACCTTCTGAAAGCGCATTGGGAAAATAAAAATCGCGTCCCTACCGATATTGATACCGCTTTGCAAAAAATAATGGTACAAATACAGAACGATAAAAATGAAAGTGAAGAAGTAAATTCAATTTCCACATCTAACAAAAAATCAGGAGTAATTAAATTCCTGTTAGGGTTTTCAAAAGTAGCAGCCATTTTAATTGTATGCCTGATTGGAACTTATTTTATTTATCAAAATGCTACACCCGATTCATTTGGCAAGATTGCTTCCAAAGAAACCTTGCGAATACAGCAAACTCCCAAACGCGGGAAGTCAACGATTACCCTTTCCGATGGCACCAAAGTAATTATGAATGCTGATACAAGGCTAAAATTCCCAAAACATTTTACCGGCGCCACCCGTGAAGTGTATTTATCTGGCGAAGCATTTTTTAATGTAACCCACAATGCCAAAATGCCTTTTATAATTCATACTAATGAAATGAATATTAAAGTCTTAGGCACGGAGTTTAATGTAAAATCTTATCCCGGTGATTCTACTTCTGAAACTACTTTAATACGTGGCTTAATAGAAGTTACTTTAAAGGACAGGCCAGACGACAGAATTATTTTAAAACCAAAAGAAAAATTAATTGTTTCCAACATGGCTGTGGAGCAATCATCTTCCGAAATAAGAAAAACCTATCCGGCACATTCTGTAGAATTATTAATAAGTAGCTTACATTATATTTCCAAGTCGGACAGCGCTGTGGTAGAAACCTCCTGGGTAGATAATAAATTGGTTTTCCAGGATGAAAGTTTTGGTAACCTGGCAGCAGATATGGGGCGTAAATATGATGTGGATATTCAATTTTCAAATGATGCGATAAAGGATTACCGGTTCACCGGAATATTTGAAAAAGAAACTATTACAGAGGCGCTGAATGCGCTTAAACTAACTGAAAGATTTAATTATAAAATAGAAGGAACTAACGTTACTATTTACTAACATTTAAACTAAAAAAATTATGCTTATTAGTGATACATAAAAAACGGGAAATGCGTTCAGCATTCCCCGAAAAAAGTCAAAAACAGAAAATGAATTCATGTAATCTTCTTGTGGGAGGAGATTACGCTTATTTAACTTTCAAACGTAAAGATATGAAATTTTTAAAACACCCAAGTGGTGTATTCCAAAAACGTTGGCTTATAAAGTCATTGCTTATTATGAAACTTACATTTATTATCGTTTTAATTTCCTGTATTCAGGTAAGTGCTAAGAGCTATTCGCAAAAGGTAACAGTCAACCTGAAATCTGTAAATCTGAAAAAAGCGCTAAGTACTATAGAAAAACACAGCGATTTTCGTTTTCTGTACAGCGAGCGAAAAATTGACAATAATGATAAAGTAAACATCAATGTAACCGATGCAGACATATCGCAGGTAATGGATGAATTATTAGCAGGCACCGGACTTTCTTACAAAGAACTGGGGAACAACCTGATCGTATTGATTCAAAAAAATGAAGTGATCCAGGATGTAATTGTGAAAGGGAAGATAACCGATAAAGCTACCGGCAAGCCATTGGCCGGGGCAAGCATCCAGATAAAAGGAAGCAAAGCCGGAACCACCACAGATGCCAATGGCAATTACTCGATCAATGTTCCCGCGAAAGCCACTCTAATAGTTTCATCTGTTGATTATAAAAAAACAGAAATAGCGGTTAATGGTCAAACAGTGATTAATATTTCTTTAGAGGTTTCTACCGAGGGATTGAATGAAGTGGTGGTGGTGGGGTATGGAACCGTGAAAAAGGAGAATGCTTTAGGAGCAGTCAGTAGCATTGATTCAAAAGAAATAGAGAATATCCCCAATTCCAACTTATCTAATGTACTGGCAGGCCGGTTGTCTGGCACTTACGTTGAAAGTAATACAGGCACACCCGGTATCTCTTCTTCTATTCGAATTCGAGCTCAAACGTCCTGGAATTCACAACCACCTATCTATGTAATTGATGGTGTAGTGCGTGACGAAACGAGCTTTGATGCACTCAATCCTAATGAGGTTGCGAATATTACCGTACTTAAGGATGCTGCTTCCACGGCTATTTATGGATCACGTGCTGCCGGCGGTGTAATGTTAATAACTACAAAATCGGGGCAAGCTGGGAAGCCCGTGATTTCGTTTAGCACCGTAGTTACCCAAAGCCAGCCTGAAAAATTACCAGAATATCTGAGCGTCCCAGCTTCCATTGCGCTTGATAGGGCTTCAAATGGTGATTCATCGGTAACCGCGGAGGATGTAGCGTATTTAAAACAGTATGATCCCAACGGGATGGCGTGGTATGATGCAGCTTATCAAAATCCATCTACACGGACCTATTCTCTCAGTGCATCCGGCGGCGGTAAAATGATAACCTATTTTATGAGTGGTTCTTATTACTATGAGCATGGCTTCTTGCCCAACGTGTGGTATGAAAAATACAACATACGGGGAAAGATATCTGCTAAGCTAAGCAAGAACCTGACGGTGGACTTGAATTTAGCAGAAAGTAACGGAAATCGTAACACGTTTAACTTTTCCTATCAAAATAATGTAGATTTAAGTGGTTTATGGGGTAAGTTATTTTATGATGTGTCAGGTTTCGCAAATCCTTTTGTAGATGGCCATCCTGTAAACCCCGGATGGCTGGGCAATACTATTGCCTTCATGACGGAAGGGGGTTATTGGAAAGATAAAAGTCAACTGAATGATGCCTTGGTTAATATAATCTATAAGATTCCGTCTGTACCCGGGCTTTCATTGAAAGTTTCCTATAGCGGGAATCTGGACGGTGATCATATAAAATCTTTTGCCAAGCAACAAGTTTTATACAATTATAAACAAATCAGTTTGAATGATGGAATTGATCCCAATGATTTCCTTAGTACTTCATTGAGCGGGGATCCAGGGACACCATACTTGGGAAATTCACAAGCCAACACGAATTCTTACCAACTCAACGGCCAGATCAATTATGACCGGCATTTTGGGAAAAGCCATATTGATGCGGTAGCGGTGTACGAGCAATATGAATCCAATTACAATTACTTTAGTTATTATGATTATGGTTTCCCCCTTGTTCCTATAGACCAGTATTTTGCTACCAGCAGCAACCCCGATTATCGGAGTGTCAGTGGGAATGAAAGGCAGGATGGAAGACTATCTTATGTTGGCAGGGTGGATTACAGATATGCCGATAAATATTTAATTACCATTGCCGCCCGGGAAGATGGTTCCATTGCATTTGCTCCGAACAAAAGATGGGGTTTTTTCCCGTCTGTATCTGCAGGCTGGATTATATCCAATGAAAATTTCTTTAAAGGTAGCAAAGCATCCAATATTATTGATTTTCTGAAGCTCCGTGGCTCCTTTGGATCTACCGGTAATGACGATATAGCAGCATGGCAGTGGGAGGATCATTATGATATTGGAGGTGGTTATTATGTAGGTGGATCACAGCAGCCCGGTTTAGAATATGCCGGCACCCCTAACCCTAACATCACGTGGGAAAGAACGGATGGATATAATGCGGGTTTTGATCTTGACTTTTTGAAAAATTTCAGCTTCACAACCAACTTTTGGTTTAATCATACCTATGATATCCTAGGTGCACGCATTCTTGCTTTGCCCACCTCATTCGGCGGGTCACTCCCGGCTGTCAATTATGGTATTGTAAACGGGAAAGGATTAGAGATAGACTTGAGGTACAAGAACAAAATAGGGCAATTCTCATACTCGATTATGGGAAATATCGGATTGGCTTATACTACGGTGGAGAAAGAAGATGTAGCGGCTAATGCTCCTGCGTTTGCGAATCCTAATGGGAAGCCGCTGGGTTATTTATCCGGATATGTAGAAACCGGAATTTACCGTACCCAGGCAGATTTGGATAAATTACCTGCCGGATTTACTATCAGTGGGCAGGCTCCGGTATTAGGGATGTTAGCCTATAAAGATATCAGTGGACCTGGCGGTAAACCAGATGGCACAATTGATAGTTATGACCAGGCAAAAATTGCAAATTATGGACAAGCTCAGGCGCCTGTTTCTTACGGGCTAAACCTTAATTTTGAATATAAAGGAGTTACCCTGGAGGCCTTGTTTGCTGGACTGGCCGGATTCGACGCCTTTTACAACGATGCCTTTGCCAGGAATGTCGGAGTATATTTGAGGCAATCAGCTTGGTGGAAAGATTATTACACGGCAACAAATGTGAACAGTAAAATGCCAAAGCCTTTCACATGGTGGGACAGCAGGGCAGATTATTTACTTAATTCTACATTCAACATGTATAACGGAAGTTTCGTTAGATTGAAGAATCTTAGTATTGGTTATAACCTTCCGGCCAGGTGGGACAAGAAGGTTGGGGTAAGTTCCGTGAATATATTTGCTTCAGGCACCAATCTATTACTCATCAGTAAGTTTAAGTTGTATGATCCGGAGTTGTATTCGCAACAGAGTTACCCGACTATGTCCACATTCTCAATAGGCGGTAGGATAACACTCTAAACTTATTGTCAACTTTAAAAATATTAAAATGAAAAGTAAAATAATTGTATCTATTGCATTTTGCATTGCACTGTTTCTTGCAGGCTGTAATAAGGTCTTGGATAAGCAGGACCTGGCAGCCATTAACCCGTCAGATGTTTGGTCCAACGCTACCTTAGCTAACGCTTATCTTAACAATATTTATGCTGCTTTAATGCCGGGTAATCCTATGTCAAGTGATGACGGAACAGATGAGGAACTTGCATTGCAAAGAGGGACAAGTGCCTGGCTTTTAGGAACTATAACCCCAGATAATGTACCCGATGGATTTGGCGTGTATAGCACTATCCGGCAGATCAATATTATTTTAGCTAATATTGACAATGCTACATTTGCTGACTCTTCCAAAAATTATCTCAAAGGACAGGCATTGTTTTGGAGGGCTTGGGCCTATTATGGCTTGGTAAAGGATTATGGAGGAGTACCCTTAATCCTTACTGTGGAATCTCCTGATAATATTGATTCATTATACATTCCTCGGAGTTCGACCACTGCCTGTGTGGCCCAAATTGATACAGATTTGAACAAGGCTATTGCTTTGCTTCCTAGTAGCTGGTCAGGGGCCAATTATGGCTTGATTGATAAAGCCGCCGCCATGGCCTTTCTAGGAAGGGTTTCATTGTTCTTTGCCAGCCCGCTGTTTAACCCTAATGATGATCAAACGAAGTGGCAGTATGCTTATAATGTCTGCCTGGCAGCTAAGAATTTTTGTGATGCACAGGGTAAAGGCTTATATCCTGATTATGCTGAGATATGGAATAATCCCCCTAATGAAGAGGATATTATGGTGAGGGAATTTCACTACCCGGAAAGCACTTATTTCCAGGGAGGCATGCTTCCTACTTCTTTTTCTAAAGATCAGGCAGGGGTGGACTGGCCTTCTTTGAACCTGATAAATGCATTTCCCCGGAATGACGGGTCTGCCTGGGATACCACCACTATGAATTATGATACGTTGTTCAAAGACCGTGACGACAGGTTTTACGCTACCATTTACTACAATGGGGATCCTGATCAATATTTTGCCGGCCTAAAGGAGGCGAATACCTATTATTGGACGTATTATGATAATATAACCTCGGTGGAAGGGGTGAATGGACTTGTTGGTCTCCATAATCCTGTAATTGATGAAATTAATAAATATACTCCTGCAGCCAGCTCCTTTACAATTAAAGCAGTTGATTCGACTTTAACAAAGGGGACAGTATATAATGCTGCGATCTGGTGGCCCGAGATAAGGTATGCAGAAGTCTTGATGAATTATGGGGAGGCAGCAAATGAGGTAGGTAATACTGAGGAAGCATTACAAGTGCTATATGCTATTCGCAAGCGGGCCGGCATTCTGCCGGGTCCGGATGGGAACTACGGAATCACCGCTACCGACCAAGCTGATATTCGTGAAGCCTATGAAAACGAGCGTTTTGTGGAATTTGCTTTTGAAGGTAAGCGTTGGGATGACTTAAGGCGTTGGAAAAAATTAGATATGCTTAATGTTATGGGGCAACGGCTGGGTCTGGCTATTGAATTAAAGCCCGGGCAGCAGGATGTTCAACCACTAAGTGATATTAACCAGGTATGGAACAGGTTCACTTCCTTTTCTTATGGAGCTGATCTGCAAAATATAACGTTTTCTGATAATGAGTATATTTATCCAATTAATACCGCAGAATTACAAAAGAATCCTAAGCTTGAGCAAAATAAAGAATGGGGAGGTAATTTTGATCCCATGCAATAGTTTTTTTTCATATGCAGTCTGTTTTAAGTATGGGAGCTGAGAGGCTCCCATTATTTTGAACTTTAAAAGCTATCAAAAAGAAGACGATTCTTTGTACGAGGTAAACAGTAAATCATTTTGAAAAAAAATCTCACTAATTTGTATAGTGTGGAATAAATGTTGGACCGAAGTTCCGGTAGTTAATATTTAATAATAACTATGTATAAATTCACATTAAAAGTAAAATGTTTCAAATAAACAGGGTTTTCTATAGAAAGGCAAGCGAAACCCTATTGACCAAAAAGATAATTAAAAGAATGGGAATAAGATTCTTAGTAAAGACCAGCTTATTTTTAACAGTCGGTGTATTCACAGCAAATTTTGCTTTTTGCCAATGGAATTTCAGCACAAATTATTTTAAGATTCAAATCAATAAAAAAGGATGGATAACAAGTATGAAGAATATAACGGTTCAGCCGAACCGAGAATTCAGCGTTACTGATAAACCTTCACCTATACTTTGCTTGTATAATTCCGGAAAGGATCAATATTATTATTCGCAAAAAGCAGGATATAATCCTGTTTCTGGGAAAATGATTTTACAGTACACCAATGGTTCAGTTGCAGTGATTCATATTGAGCTTGAACATAGGAAATATCTGAAGATTACCTTGCTTTCATTGTCTAACCGGAGAGGAATTGACAAGATACAATGGGGCCCCATTCACACTAACATTACCAATATCCTTGGAGAATTGCTCGGAGTGGCAAGGGATACAAACGCTGCCGTTGATTACGCAATAGGCTTACTATCGCTTAATGATGCTACCACAGGCGGCCCTGCAACTACTGTGGGAGGTATAGCACCCTTTGAATATTTGATCCACTCACCTGATCCCAGGCATTTTCCTTTGCCAGCAGACTTACATGAAGGAGAATTTTTTTCTATTGGCGGCAATGGTAGAAGTGATGTGGCTTTTTATTCGCATCCCGAAGAATACTATCGGATAATGTATGGTAATGCAGCCGGAGTGGACAGTGCAGGAAGAATATCAATTGTGCAGCATGCTACTGACTGGGAGAAACCTAGAGATATTTTCTTTTCTCTAATGCCGAAAATGGAAGCTAATAAGCCGGCGCACCAGCATGTGCTGGCCGTACCAAGGGTGGATTATATTGGATCTGAAGTGGCATTATGGGGCTGTCTCGATACGATTGCCCTGATGACAGTAATCCAGGATATTGTTAAATCGGAGGAATTACCTTATCCTATGCTAAATGGTAAATGGACGAAGGATCCGGCGCGCTATATACCCGATGTGTCTTGGGTGGGAAGTACTTACGACAGTGCAATTAGCTATACATATCAATTAGGATTTAAAGGAATTGAAGGCTGGAGTCTAGGAGAATTTTATCCCAATAGAAGTAATAATGGCAATATTCCATTAAAGATCCCTTTCGCAACGTGTAAAAAAAGTATTAAGGAGTTTACTGAAAAAGCGAGTGCGAAAGGAATTATTTTCGGACTTCACACTCTGTTGGATTTTTTACAGCCAGGGATCAGTAACGACGTGAGTCCGGTACCCAATGATAGCTTATGCTATTTGCAAAAAAGAGTTTTGGTGAAAAATATTTCTGCCGCCGATACTGCTATTATTATTAATAATCCTACTTATCTTGATGAAATTGCAGGATGGGAAGGGCATCCGTCAAGCGCCAACGTCGTAAAGATAGGTAAGGAACTGATACACTATATGGGCGTAACAAAAGCGCCTCCTTTCGTGTTGCAACGTGTGAAACGAGGTTACTGGGGTACTACAGCTACATCTCATAGGGCGGCGAGTGCTGTGTATAAACTGCAGACCAATCCCTATCATGGGTTGGCACCCAACATATTTTTACAAGACAAATATGCCGATTACTATGCAGAGTTGTTTAGAAAACAGGGTATCAATTATATTGACTTGGATGGAGAAGAGAGTTTGTTTTATCAGGGATATGGCGAATATTCCGTTAAGCGATTTTTTCAACGATTATTTGAATCTGCAAGGAAAGGGGGTATTGATCAGTTAAGGATTACAGGTTCTACCCTCTCGGGTGGAAGTTGGTATTATCAAAATATCTGGAATGTAGGTGGTGGCAAACATATTTATAATATCAAAACAAGAAGTTGGGGTATAGAAGGGAAAGATAATAGAAATGTAACTTATGGTAACTATTTCCCTTCCTCGTTTGGGGGTAATTTTGCTCTGACACCTTCGTCAACAATACAGGAATATGAAAATATTGAAGCCATTTCCGTCGGACTTGGAGTAACTTATGAGATGGCACTATCTGAGAAGTCGGTAGAGTCTTGCCCGAAAAAATACGGGATATTCAGAGCTATAAAGACTTGGGAAAATGCCAGGGCGGCAAATGCATTTTCCAGAGCAATAAAAAAAATATTGGCAAATCCAAACAGGCAATTTCATCTAGAGCAAATAGACAATGACCAATGGGAATTATATGAATTGAAAGGCACTCGTAATGTTTTGTTAACAACGCTTTCGAGAGCCTTGAGGTATTAGTGCCAAATTCTTGAATTGTGATAATTATTAGCAATATTCAAGGTGTAAATTTCTAAAATAAATCAGATGTACAAAGAGGAAATATAAACGTCTGGAGAAGGAATATATCCATCTTTTTCAAAGTAAGGTAAACAAGATAAAAACTTTCCTCTGATGCATAGGCAAATCATGGTGTCGAAGGGATTGATCAGGGAGATATACCAACGTTGTAGATTTTTTATGTTTAGTTGTAGCATATCAAATATGAATATAGTTTAAAGAAATAATATAATCAAAATTAAATGAAGACAAATAAAATCTGCATCGCAATTATGGTAGTGATATTTATTATATCATTGCCAGCATGGTCACAGAACATACCATATGGTACAGGGAATTGGAACAGGCAAAAACTTGGCAATCATCGTGTAGTCATTCAGGTGACGAAGGATACCGATATAGCATGGGTACACGTTCCCTGGCGCAGAAGAGATAATGATCCGGCAGGGAAAGCGATCATCATGGTAGATGCATCTTCGGGAAAGATTATTCCTAATGTATATAGAGGCACCATTAACCAGGCGTATGGGAATATCATTTTTGAGCCTGCTACGGGAAAAGGCATTTACTATCTGTATTATATGCCATACAGGACTACCGGCAACTGGTGGTGCCCCGATACCAAATACCTGGAACCCGAAAGCCATTTTAACCCTCAATGGCTAAAGAAAAATAGCCTGGATCACACTCCCATACCATATTCAAACATTCCAACTGCAAAAGTGATCCGCTTTGAAGCGATCAATACCTTCAACAGCTTTTATCCGATGGAAGTCATCGCTACAAAGCAGGAGGTATCGTCGTTGCTCAATAAGAACAAATCAAAAGATTTTCTGGTCTTCCCCGAAGATAGAAAATATCCTATCCGGATGACATCCCATCTGCCCTATAGATGGATTCAGAAAGGCATCACCAATGACTTTAAAGGTGTGGCGCAACGCCATGAATTTTATGTGTATCAATTGGGTATCTATGCTGCATTTCATGACTTGAAACACATTCATCTCTCCTTCTCTGATTTGAGAGATAACAATGGGAATACAATACCCCATAACCGCATCCGGTGCTTTAATTTTGGAGGGACGGACTGGTTAGGAAAGCAGTTCACTAAAACGGTCAATGTAGGCAAAGGAAAGATACAGGCGCTTTGGATAGGAACAGATATTCCTTCGTCGCAGACTTCCGGTATTTATCACGGCACCGTCACGTTAAAAGCTGATAACAGGCAATCTCAACAGATAAATATTACATTAAAAGTGCTAAATAAAATCATTCCCGACAGAGGATACGATGATTTGTTCAGGTTATCACGACTGAATTGGCTGGATTCAAAAATAGGGCTGGACGACAGCGTGCTTAAGCCCTATACGCCAGTAACGCTCAGTAATAATACTATTAGCATATTGGGCAGGACACTGACGTTTAATCAATACGGCTTTCCGGAAAAGATCACCAGCAGTTATACTGAGGATAATGACGGTACCGGTGGAAAACAAAAAAATATCCTGTCAGGCCCCATAAAGATGACTGCCTTTAGAGACGAAAAGGAAATGAGATGGCAAACCAACAGACCCCATATAACCGAAAGAGCAACAGGAGCCGTAACATGGGTTACCAAGAACGGCAACAACCTGCTGACAATGAAGGTAAAAGCCAAAATGGAGTGTGACGGGTACATCAATTATTGGGTGACTATAATAGCTAAAAAAGACGTTCCGTTAAGCGATATTCAATTACAGATCCCTTATAACAAGGCAGAAGCAACTTACATGATGGGTATGGGTTTTAAGGGGGGCTATCGTCCTCAGCAGTGGGACTGGAAGTGGAAGCAGGCAGATGCCAATAACATGATATGGATAGGAGCGGTAAATGCGGGACTTCAATGTAAATTGAAAAATATTACTCCCTCCTGGGATTTGGCTGACTTCGGAAAAACAGGTCCTTACAAAGACTGGAGCAACGAAGGAAAAGGGGGCTGTAAAGTGGCGGAGAATAATAATGCCTTTTTATTGAAAGCATTTACCGGAAGCATTGACCTCAAAAGGGGAGAAGAACTACATTTCAACTTCGGACTTCTGATTACTCCGCTTAAAGTACTTGACAAAAGCCATTGGAGTGAACGTTATTTCCAGTCGGATCCGCCGGTAGATAATTGGCTAAAACGTGCCACGGCAAAAGGCGCTAATATTATCAATGTCCATCAGGGGAATGTGCTAAATCCCTATATCAATTATCCTTTTATTGCCACGGATACTTTAAGGAGCTTTGTATCCCTAGCACGAAAAGATAATATTCGCACTAAAATTTATTATACCGTAAGGGAATTGAGCAACCATACGGCAGAGTTGTGGGCGTTGCGCAGCTTGGGGGGTGAGATATTTACGCAGGGCGCTGGCGGGCAGTTGGCGGATCAGTTTGTCCAGAATAGAACGGGAGAGCTGCACGCTCCCACCGGAGGGTCATGGCTGGTCGAGCATCTCAAAACCAATTATGACGCTGCCTGGCATACGCCACTAAGTTGTGGCAATTGGGATATGGCTATCAGAACACAGGGTTTGTCCCGGTGGCATAATTATTACCTCGCAGGGCTGAACTGGTTGTTGAAGCATGAAGGGATCCGGGGGCTTTATCTGGATGGAGTTGGTTATGACCGGGAGATCATGAAACGGGTAAGAAAAGTATTGGACCGGACGACAGACAGTTGCCTGATCGATTTTCATTGCGGTAACAGTTTTCATCCGCAATATGGGATGAACAGCCCGGCTAATCAATACATGGAATTATTTCCCTACATCAACAGTCTCTGGTTGGGCGAGGGTTATGATTACAATGAATCTCCCGATTACTGGCTAGTGGAGATATCGGGTATTCCTTTCGGATTGTATAGTGAGATGCTGAACGGTTGCGGGAATGCCTACAGGGGTATGGTATATGGCATGACTTCACGGTTAGGCTGGACAGACTGTGACCCGTCGGCTATGTGGAAACTCTGGGATGCCTTTGGCATCAAAGAGGCAAAAATGATCGGTTACTGGGATCAGGATAATCCGGTTAAACCGGACAGCAAGGGCATTAGAGTTACGGTCTACCAACGTCCGGACAGTCTTTTGATCGCGTATGCGAGTTGGGCAAAAAATGAAGAGCAAGTTACATTACATATTGACTGGAATAAGATCGGCATGATACCGGATCATGTTCAGATAACGGCGCCAGCAATTAAGAATTTTCAGCCTGAAAGGGAATATTCAACATTAAAAGATATCACGGTGCCTGTTGGAGGAGGAGGTATTATCTTAATTAAGAAAAGATAATCACCATACTGAACTATGATAATCTGTTATGTCCGGCTTTCGTACAGATGGTTACCCGCAATCCAAATCGATGGTAAAACAGGCCGAAATCGGCAAAAAAAATAAATAATCTATAAGACTATAAATGTTAGGTACAAGAGTTCGCATATTGTATGTTGTATAATAAAGTAAAAGCTACAGACAAATAATAAAATACAAATAGAATGAAAACAATAAAAGTAAATAAGAGAAAAATTCAGGCAGGCTTCAGAGTATGCTGCCTGTTTGCATTAACGGCATTGGCCGTTTTGCAGACCCCTGGTTTGGAGG
>Ga0307373_10011158_pt1 | contig 13066 bp, 10 predicted proteins | sample OX2MG_FD_202534 | JGI IMG/M metagenome (GOLD analysis project Ga0307373, IMG submission 202534) | Soil microbial communities from Risofladan, Vaasa, Finland - OX-2 | ecosystem: Environmental > Terrestrial > Soil > Coastal area > Acid sulfate soil | place: Finland: Risofladan, Vaasa | collected... | reverse complement strand
GCGGCGTCCGTCGGTCAAATCTCCCATGTAGCCAATTCGATTGTCCGCTCTTTGGGCGGTACATTCCAGGTAAAAGGTTGGAGCTACCCGACTCGCAAGCCGCCCGGCGCCACGGGCCGACCGCGACTTACCAGAACACAACCCTGCGACCGAACCCTCGCCGTTTTCGCTGCACGTTTTTTTCAACATCGAAAAAAACGCCCGATCGCGGTACGGAGATCGAGGCCCGCAATCCGCTTTCCAAACGCCTCTTGACAAGCCTAGAAAAGGCATGGCCGGGCAATGGATGCCTGGATGCGATTCAACCTGTGATGCGACGTAAACATAGCGCCGGTCACGGCACACGGAGTGTGCCTACTACTTTGGGTGCGGCTCCGCCGCGCTCGGCTTTGCGGAGCAGTTTTGGAGTGCTTGTATCGAACATTCATTGCCCGGTCATGCTTCGAAAAACGCACGGTAGTGCTACTCAAAAGCGAAAATCCACCCACAGATTCCGCGGAGGAACCAACTTTTTCATTATATGCCGAAACCGCCGCTGCTTCACGACAGGCTATACACCTCGGGGCCCACGTGCTCGGTCACGACGCTGGCGAACAGCGTGAAGGCGTTGGCATCGTAGACCGTCAACGGCACGAAGCGCCCGATCAACCGGCGGTTGGCCTCGAACACGGCGATGCGGTCGCAGTTCGTGCGGCCGGTCATCTGCAAGACCTCGCCCTCGGCGGCTTGCTTGCGGCTGGTCTTGCTCGGCCCTTCGACCAGCACGGTCACGCGCCGGCCGAGAAAGGCCTGGTTGTCTTCCTCGCTGATCGCGTTTTGAATCGCCAGCAGCTCGTTGTTCCGGGTCCGCTTCACCTCTTCAGGCACGTCGTCGGCAAAGCGCTCGTCGGCCTTCGTGCCGGGCCGAGCGCTGTATTTGAAGATGAAGCTGTTCTTGAACCGCCCCTCGCGCACCAGATCGGCCGTGGCCTGGAAGTCGGCGTCGGTTTCGCCGCAAAAGCCGACGATCCAGTCGCTGGTCACGGCGGCATCGGGAACGCCCGCGCGAATGCGGGCCAGCATCTCGCGGTATTCCTCCACCGTGTAGCCGCGTTTCATCCGCTTGAGCACTTCGTTCGAGCCGCTCTGGCAAGGCACGTGCAGATAGTGCGAGCACTTGGGCAAGTCGCGCACGGCTTCGAGCAAGTCGTCGGTCATGTCCTTGGGATAGTTCGTGACGAACTTGATCCGTTCGATGCCCTCGACGTCGTGCAGGCGGTAGATCAGGTCCGAAAGCCGCGTGGTCCGGCCGTCGGCCGTGTGGCGATAGCTGTTCACCGTCTGGCCGAGCAGCGTAATCTCGCGGCATCCCTCGGCGGCCAGTTGGCGGACTTCGGCTTCGATTCGTGCGGCCGGCCGGCTTTGCTCGGGGCCGCGCACCGAGGGGACGATGCAATAGGTGCAGAACTTGTCGCAGCCGATCATGATCCGCACGAACGCCTGATAGGGCGTCGGCCGCATCTGCTCGTCGCGCAGCGGGTCGTAACTTTCGAAGCTCTGTTCGATTTCCGCCCGGTTGCCGGCCGTGCGATCGAGGCTGACCTCCATCCTTGGTCCGCCGCCGGCGGCGATCTCGGCGATCAACGCGGGGATCTGGTGCAACTGCCCGGGGCCGACGACCAGATCGACGTAAGGGGCGCGCTCGAAGATCAGTTTCTGGTCTTTCTGGGCCATGCAGCCCAGCACGCCGATGATCTTTTCCGGATGCCGCTGCTTGGCATGTTTCAGACGGCCCAGGGCGCTATAGATTTTGTCCTCGGCGTGCTGCCGGACGCTGCACGTGTTGAACAGAATCGTGTCGGCCTCTCGGGGCGTATCGACCAGCCGATAGCCCTGGCGGCGGAGGCTGGCCACGACCAGCTCGCTGTCGAGCATGTTCATCTGGCAGCCGACGGTTTCGATGTACAGTTTTCGATCCATGCCAAAATCTCGGATTCACGCCGCCCGTTGGCCGCCGTGGGCTTCAAGCGGCGTCCTTACGATCGGCCTGCGCCCGAGCTTTTTTCTCGGCGCGCTGCTGGGCCTGAGCGGCCTCGATCTGCTTCTGGAAATCGGCCAAGAGCTTGTTGCGCTCGGCCAACATGAAGCGAACCAAGACCGTCACGGCCACGTAACTGGCGCCGGCCAACAATGCCACATCCCAACCATCCATGGATTCCTCGGCCCGTTTGCGATCGATCCGTGCTCAGGGCAAGCCCCCTATCTTAATGTACGGGCGCCACCGGGGGCGAGGGGGATTTTGGCTCCCGGCGGAAGAGTGCTGTCCGGTGCTCTAGCTCCCTCTCCCTTTGGGAGAGGGCTGGGGTGAGGGGACGCGTTGCAGGCAGATGCGCCCTCACCCTAACCCTCTCCCGGAGGGAGAGGGGATTAACCGCTTTTCCGCTCCATCGCAATCACGCCGTCCCAGCCGGGCGGCGGAGTGCGGTCGTGCTGCAAAATGAAGCTGGTCAGCAGATCCTTGCCGCGGTCGTCGACCGGGACGTGGTGCAACCGCTCGTAGGCCACATGCCAATCGCCGCTCAAGAACGCGGTCAACGCGGCTTCGTAGTTGGCCAGGTCTTCGTCGCTGAGCCGCGAGTCCTTCGCGGCCGGCGGCAGCAATTCGCTGACCATCAACGGCGCCGTCAAGCCGTAGGGCTTGATCAACGCCAGCCGCCGGCAGCGGACGACCTCGGGCGACATCCGCTCGTGGACCGCCTTGGCCGTGGTCTCGTCGAGCAGGACCGGGGCCCGCAGGATCTTCGTCAGTCCTTCCAACCGCGAGGCCAAATTGACGCAAGGTCCGAACACGGAGACTTTGGTCTGGTCGAGGCTCCCGATTTGCCCCGCCACGGCATGCCCCGTGGCAAGCCCCACGCCCGCCATGAAGCCGTACAACGGATCGTCGGGCTGGCGCGAGAATTTTTCGAACGCCTCGTGGATGCTGATTGCCGCGAGGCAGGCCTGCTGAAGATCGTCCTCGTTTCGCAGCGGCCAGCCCCAGAAGCCCATGGCGGCGTCGCCGAGAAAATCGGCCACGGCGCCGCCGCGTTCGAGAATACATCGCGACATCACGCCCAGGGCGCGGCTGACGCGTTCGAGAATCGGCAGCAGGGCCTCGCCGGCGGCCTCGACCTTGCTCGAAAAGCCTCGCAAATCGCAAAACATCACGGTGATTTCCGTTTCGCGCGGCTTGAGCGCCTTTTCCGGATCGGCGGCCATCAACAAGGGCAGCACGCGGGGCGAGAAGAAGTGGCTGAGCACCGATTGGCGATGTTCCAGGTTTTGCACTTCCAACAGCGAGCTGACGATGGTCGACACCAACTCGGCGAACTTCACGTCCTCGTCGAGATCGCCCGCCTCCTGCGACGTGCGTTCGAACGTGGCGGCGCCGGGCATGAACTGCCCGGCGACGTAAATTCCCAGGCCCTGGCAGGCGTCGCCCCGCAACGGCGTGCAAAACGCCCAATCGAATTGGCTCCGCATCGTGTACGGATCGATCGCGGCGTCGCGCTCGGGCGACCAGACGTGGACCACGCTTTTTTTCAACTCGGCAAGGGCTTCCGCCGCCAGCCGGCGGCTGGGCTGCACGTCGGCCCCGCTCGTCATGCGGTGATCGGCGTACAGCGTTCTGACTTCGCGGCGTCCTTCTTTCTCGTCCAACGACACCACCGAGATCGCGTCGGCCCGGCGAATGCCTTCCAACAGCAGGTTCACGGTTTGCACGTAGAGTTCCGTGCGGTCGGTCACGCCCGAGATCACGTTCGATAACCGCCCGAGCACGTCGATGCGGTGCGGAGCGTCGCGAAACGGGATGCCGTGCAACTGGTCGACGCCGATCGAGTAGGCTTGGGCCAGCTTTCGCCCCTGAGCCGACGACGACTCTTGGTCGATTCTCAGCGAGAACACGGTTTTGCCGATGACGAAGCAGTCGCCGTTTTTCATCTGAAACGCGTCGGCCTCGCGCCCCTGGAAATAGACGGGATTGCGGGCCGCCGGCAACCGCTTGACGTTCAGGCGGTCGCGATCGAGCATCAGTTCGACGTGCCGGCGCGAAAGCCACGGTTCCCAGGGAACCGACCACTCCGACGGCTCTTTGCCCACGACGACGCTGGCGCCGGCGGGCAACTTCTTCTGCCAGCGTAATTCGGGGCGATCTCCTTCGGCGATCAGATCAGCCATGCTCGCCTCCCGCCGATTTATGCTCCGACGTTCCGGCGGTTCCCGCCGTCGCAGACATCGATCCGGACATTTCCGATATTCGCTCGCTCGGCCCGCCCGCCGTCCCGGTCATTCCGACCAGGCGGCGAACGAAGCGCCGCGCGTCGTCGGCGACGTGCAGCCGCACGAGGACGTAAATCCAAAGCCCGGTCAGCACGAGCACGACCAAGGCAAGCGCTGCCAGTCCGCCCCTGACGACCAAGCCCCACAGGTCGTGCAAAGGCGCGAGCACCTCGCGCTGCCGCTCTTCGACGAGGACGCACCAGCCGCTGTCGTAGACGCGATGTCCGGAGCGGGCCACGAAGACCGGTTCCGCGCCGCACAGCCAGCCGGTCTTGCCGTCCGGTTCGAGCGGATCGTGATAGAACTCGAATTGCCCCAGGGCGTTTTTCTTTTGCTGTTCGACGTCTAAATCGACGTTTTGTCCTGAAACGCGGGCCGCATGTTCCGCGCGCAGCCGTTCGAGGCGTTCGAGCGTCGGCGGGGCGACGTAAAAACGCTCCGATTCGGCATTTCGGCCGTGCAACGCCGGATGCTCGCCGATCAGGCCCCGTTTCCCCGTTTCGTCGGGCCGCAGGTCGACGATCGCCGCGAACTGATGCCGCGCGCCGGCAAACTCCGCAAAGTGCCCCAAATCGGCTTCCATGACGAGCACGCCCAGGGTTTCGTTGCGGCCGCCTGCGGCGTCGAGGATCGGCGTGCTGAATGCGACGGCAAGCATATTCTCCGGCTTGCTCAAGTAAATATTCGACCGGTGCGGCTCGCGGATCGGCTTGGGCGCGTCTCGCTTGTTGGCCGGCTCGTCGCCCCGGCCGTGAAAATAATCGCGATAACCGAAGTATTCTCCGATTAAATTCGGGCTGGGCGGACTGATCGCCTGCATCCGCCCCTGGCGATCGATCAGGTACCAATTCGACGCGGCAAGGCTGGCGCTGAATTGGGCGTTGCCGGCCTTTCGCTGCGTCTCGATCCACCGCGCCAGCGCCGCGTGCGTTTCGCTTCCGTCCCCCTCCTGCGCCGCTTGTTTCAGCAGTCGGTGCAATTGCGGATCGCTCGCCGCGCGTTCGAGCACTCGCCAGCGCTTGTCGATTTCCAGGCTGAACCGGGCGCCGACCAGGTGCGCGGCGAAGCCGTTGCTCTCCAGCGTGCGGCCGATCAATTGCCGCTCGGCGGTGGCCAGGATATCGCGAAACAGCCACAACGAAATGGCCGCCATCAACAGCACGACGACGGCCGGGCCGAGCGCGCCCAACAGCAGCATCGGCCGCTGAGCGCGTCGCGTGTCGCGCTGCTTCAGCGCCTCGAGCAGGGCCTGCACGTTCGAGTAGCGATGGCGGGGATTGAGCGCCAGGCAACGGTCGATGATCGAGGCCAAGGCCGAGTCCATCCCGCGCACCCGGCGGTGTTCGGTCGGCTTGGGCGCCTTCTTCAGCGACTGCCGGTAACAGTCGAGCCGGGTTTGCAGCGTGTCTCGCGACGACAGTTCGGCCAGCAGTTCCTCGGTTTGATGGGGAGCCTTGCCGACGACCATCTGGTACAAAATGGCGCCCAGACCGTAAACGTCCCAGCGGACGTCGGGCAGCGACTCGGGATCGGCCTGTTCGGGCGCCATGTAGAAGAACGTTCCCAGCGACGGCGCGTGCTCGTGCCGCAGCCGCGATTGCCCGAAGTCGGCCAGCCGCGGCTTGCCGTCCTGGTCGAGCATGATGTTGTTCGGCTTGAGATCGCAGTGCAGCACGCCCTTGCCGTGGGCGTGGGCCAGGCCCAGGGCGATTTCTTTGAACAGTTTCACCGCGTCGTCGACCGGCAGCGCGCCGCGGTGCAGCAGATCGGCGAGCGACCCGAACGACATGTACTCCATCACGAAGTAGGGCGGATCGGCGTCCCAGCCGACTTGCAGCAATTGGACCACGTAACGATCGGTGAACAAAAAGCGGAGCTTCTCCACCTCCCGGGCCATGTTCGACCAGTCGAGCGCGCCGCGGCGGCTGTAGAACTTGATGGCCACGCGGCGCCCGCTGTTGCTGTCGATCGCCGACCAAACCTCGCCGAACGCGCCGCGGCCGATGAATTCCTCTTGCTCGTAACCGGCGATCTTCAGCGGCGGGCGCAGCCGGCGGAGGCTCGATTCCTGGCTCAGCCGGCGGTCCTCCGGCGGCATCGAGGGGGTCCGATCATCGATCGGCGGCAAATCGTTCATGCTCGTCCATAGCGTCGGAAGCCGCGGTTTTGGAAATCAAGCGCCGGAGTAGCGAATCAATCCGCCAACGGGTCGATGACCGGCTGCGGCGGATGGCGCTGGAGCTCGAACAGTTCGTCTTCCTCGGCGACGCGCTGCGGCTTGGCGATCCGCACCTGGCGCACCGCGGCGACGACGCTCGGCAAGTTGCCCAGAAACACCAGTCCGGCGACGATCGGCAGCACGAACACAACGATCGTCGTCTCGGGCGAGAGCGAACGGTGGGTGAGAATCTCTTCCAGCGTCCAGAACGGATTGCTGATCTCCAACAGCGAATAATCGTCGCGCATGTCGGCGATCATCAAGTGGATCGTCAGCGGCGCGCAGCAGCCCGCCAGCAGCAACAGCACCTGCACCAGGGCGCCCAACAGCATTCGGCCTTGATTGAGGCGCCGCAAAACGGCCGTCAGCCAGCGCCCCAGGCCCAGATAGATCACCAGATAAGAGAACTCGGCCACGCCGAACGCGATCAGCGTCGGGTACGGATTGGCGCCGAGCACCGGAGAAGCCCGGCCCGGTAAAAACATTGCCCCGGCGACAAGTGCGATCCCTGCCAGCAGCAGCACGCTCGCCATGTTGACCACGGTGAACACGTAACCCGCGGCCGGGCCCGGATTGAACCAGGTCAAAAAGGCGCGGCCCAGAAAGCTTTGCGGCAACTGCCGTTTGACGCGCCCGGACAGCTCGGGCGATTCGCCGTTCATGAACGCGCCCATCACTCCCCAGTGCAAGCCGCTGAAAGCCAGGTACAGCACGACGAGCATGAGCTCGCCATCGTCTTTGGCGAACCTCCAGCCCATCCAGCCGGTGAACAACGCCTGCTGGCCGAGCATCACCGCGCGGAGCAAACTCGAACGATTGTTGCTGGCGAACGTCAATTGCGCCGACGCGACGCAAAACAGCAGCACGAAGTAAGAGAGGTAGTCCGTGAGCAAGGCGGCGTTGAAGACCCAGAAATCCCCGTCCTGAAACGGCAGCGGACTGCGAGAGAGTTCCCCCAGTACGAACGCCAGACTCAAGAAAAAGCACCACCCCAAGCCGAACAACAACGCCACCGAAAGCACGATCTGCCAGTGCTTCTCGGTCGTCGCCGTGGCCACGACCAGGCCGACCACGGCCAGCCCCAGCGAAGCCAGAAAAGCGCAAGCCATCACGTACAACACCGTGGGAAAGTCGATGCCCTTGAGCAGGTAGGTGAACGCCAGACAGGGCGACACTGCCGAAAAATAGACCAGCATCTGCACGACGGCGCTGCCCAGCTTGCCGCTCACGATTTGCCGCGGCCGCAAGGTCGTCACCGAGAGCAGTTCGTAGGTGCCATCCTCGCGTTCGCCGGCCAGCGAGCGGAAGGCGCCGAACGGCACGATCACCAGCAGCGGAAAGGCCAAAATCACGAAATAACCGCAGAACATGTCCCAGCCGTGATAGCCGTGATAGATGTTCGGGCCGATCAGCGAGACCCCGAGCATCGACCAGCCCCACGAGCAAACCAGCACCAGCGTGAAGGTGATCATGAACTGGCGGCTCTTCAGGGCTTGCCGCGTTTCCTTGACGAGAATCGGGTTCAGCCACTCGCCGGCGCGCTCGGCGAGCCGATCGAGCCGATCCCAAAGGTTCGGCCGCCGGGCGGCGGGCGCCTCGCCGGAATCGACTTTCGAGAGCGGCGGTTCGATGGCGGTCATTGGACGTGTCCGCGGGTGACGTGCATGAATACCTCTTCCAGCGATCGCGTTTGGCTGCCGAAGGCGACGACGCGAAAGCCGGCTTCGATCAGCTCGCGCAACAATTGGGCTTCCGCCTCGCGGTCGCCGCAATGCTCGAACATCGCCAATTCGCCGTCGGTGCGGATTTCTTGCACGTCTTGCCGGCCGGCGAGCCACTCGGCGACGGCGCCGGCCCCGCCGAGCACGCGGGCCTGGATCGGCGTGGTCTGCAAAGCGGCGCTGGAGCGTTGAATTTCGGCCACGTTGCCCACGGCCAGCAGGCGTCCTTGCTCGATGATGCCGACCAGGTCGCACATTTCGGCCAGTTCGGTGAGGATGTGCGAACTGATCAGGATCGCCTTGCCGTCGGCGGCCAGTTGGCGGATCATCTCGCGCAACTGGATCCTCGCCCGCGGGTCGAGCCCGGCGGCCGGTTCGTCGAGAATCATCACCCCCGGATCGTGAATCATGGCCCGGCCGAGGCAGAGCCGCTGCTTCATGCCTTTGGAAAGTCCGTCGATCGGCTTTTCGGCCAGCGTGTCGAGCTTGGTGAAGCTCATCACGTAGCTCAAGGCGCGACTCCGCTCGCTGCCGCGCAGTCCATACGCGCGGGCGAAGAAATCGAGATATTCGCGGACGTTCACGTTGGCGTAGGTTCCGAAATAGTCGGGCATGAAGCCCAGGCGGAAGCGCACGCGGTCGGGATCGTCGATCACCGAAAAGCCGTCGACGAAGGCGTCGCCGGCGGTCGGCTGATCGAGCGTGGCCAGAATTCGCATGCTGGTCGTCTTGCCGGCGCCATTGGGGCCGATGTAGCCGAAGACCTGCCCCCGGGCCACCTCGAAGCTGACGTCGTTGACCGCCCGCGTGGCGCCGAAGTGGCGATGCACGCCGCGCAACTCGATCATCGGATGGGCGTCGATCATGCCTTGCCTACCACTTCCCCAGGATGACGTGCAGGCTGCCCGCCTCTTCGACTTCTTCGACGCCGTAGTCGGTCTCGGGCGAGCGCGAGACGATCGCGGCGTAAGTCCGCGGCGGCAATCCGCCGGTCCTGCCGTAGCCCGGCGCCACTTGGAGGTAAACGTCGCTGATGCCCCGTTCCAACAGGCTCGAGGCCAAGCTGGCCGCGGGCAAGGAATTGTTCAGCGGCGATTGCCAGCGAGTATTGTACCCGCGGGAGAAGCCGTAGCTTCGGCGGTCGAGTCCCGGCGGCACGCCCGGCGCCGTTTGCACCAGGATTTTGCGAAACGCCTCGCCGACTTTCGGCAGGTCGGCCGGCGTCAACGCGACTTTCGCCCCGGCTTCGATGCCAGCGGCGGAAAAGCATTGGCCTTCCTCGTCGGCCAGCAACAACTGCTCGATGCGCGTCTGCAAGCGGTTCTCGATCGACGGACTCGAGCCGTCGGGCGCCCGCACGATCCGCAAGCCCGCCGTAGTCGGCCGAGAGCGGACAGTGAGCAACTGGACCGGGGTGCGCGACGGCAGCCAGCCGCTCACCAGTTCCTGGCCTTGCGGCGTCCAGATCAGTCCGCGGTGCAGGCTGGCGGGTTGCGAATCGTAATCCCCTTGCGAATCCAAGGGAATCACGGCGGTCGTGTCGTCGAACTTCAGCCCGCCGCCGGGCGCCAGGCCGGCGTAATAGGCGATTCGCGACCAGCAAGCGGCCTCGCCGCGCCGCTGATCGATCTCGGTGAAGGACCGCACGCGCACGCGCACGCCAAAACCGTCACTGGCCACGGCATAGGCCAGGAGCGTCAAGGTTACGGCCGCCGCGCTCAGTGGCACGACGACGACCAGCAAGTGCAGCTTGCCGCGGCGGCGCAGCCACCAATAGTTCAAGGGGCCGATGGCGATCACGAAGCCGGTGATCAGCACCTGAAAGGCCGTGACCGGCGCCAGGCCCACGCCCAAAACCGGCAGGTTCCAAAAGTCGTCGTTGGCGAGCTGCGGCGAGACGCCGTGCCGGCGATACCAGGCCCAACGCTCGGGCGAGAGGGCGTTGAGAATTCCGGCCCACTGGGCGCTCGATTGGGCCATCAGATCGGCGGCCGAAACGGCGACGAGCATGCCCAGGCCGTGCTTGCGATAGCGGTAGGCAGGGTCGAAGGCTGGCTTGGTCGGCGCCGCGGGCTGCGTCGGCTGCGCTGCCGGCGGCGCGAGCCCTGCGTTGCCGGTTCCGGCCATGATTTGCACTTGGCCGCCGGGGCCGGTCAAGACCGCACCGGCGCCGGGCATCGAAAAATTGCCGCCGCCCGTGCCGAAAGGCGCCGGCAACTGGGGGTTGAACCATTCCGCCTGCGGCGTTTGCCAACCGCGTTCGGCCGGATCGATGATTTGCCAGCGGGCCTGCGGCTCGCCCAGCAGGCGGTCGATGGCGGCCAGCTTTTCCAGGTCGTCGCCCAGATCGGAAATCAGTAAATTACCGCCCGCCACGGTCCAAGCCCGGATGGCTTGCCAGCGCGTTTTATCCTTCGCGGCGAGTTGCCGGGCCTGATCGAACGAGAGGCAAATCAAATCGAGCCCGGAATAGGCGAGCCACGATTCAGGCAATTGATCGAGCGGCACGGTGACGAGCGTCTCGAGTTGAGGCGCGATCACAACGCCTGCCGGCAGGGCAGGAGTGGCCGCGTAACCGTTGGCCCCGTTCAGCGTCGGCAACAGCGCCGCCAACGAACTGGAGTCGGGGTTGCCCGGCAAACCGCTGTAAATAACCAGCGGCGCGCCAGGCTTCGCTGAACCCCAAGGCGGCGCCGCGGCGACGGGCGGCGGGTCGGCCGCCAGCAGGATGTGAGGCAGCCCTTCCGGCCAATCCTGCGCGCTGCCCGCGCCGACGTTCTCCATGTCGAGCGGCTTGAGATGCACGCCGTCTTCCCACACGAACATGTCGAACCATTGCCAGGTGAACTGCTGGGGAACGAGCAGCGTGGCCGTGACGCTGGCGACGCCGGCGGGCAGGTCGATGTCGCGGCTGGCGGCCGTTTCTCGCGTGCCGCCGGAGAAATTTTTGGCGTGGAATTCGACGTGGAAGCTGCGGTCGCCGGGCGAAGGCTTCGGCGGCTTGATCGTAATCCGCACCGGCCGGTAGCCGCCGCCGTCGAGCCATTCGGTTTGCACCGACAGCCCAAATCCCGATTTATCGACGACAATGTTCGTGAAACCGCTGGCCTCCAGCGCCGACGGCCGCGCGATCCAACACGCTGCGGCCAGCAGCAGCCAATTCCAGCGAATGCTTGGCCGAGTGTCGCTTTTCGCTCCGCGAAAAGACGTCTTTTCGCGGAGCGAATAGCGACTAACCAACGCGCGGCATCGAGACTGCCGGTTCATCGCGAATGTCTCCTGGACGGGCGAGGGCGCCCGTGCCTCCAACATGACGGGCGAGGGCGCCCGTGCCTCCAATATGACGGGCGAGGGCGCCCGTGCCTCCAATATGACGGGCGAGGGCGCCCGTGCCTCCAAACTTGATATGTTCCGTCAGCGGCGAGCGTCGAACGGAGAGGCCGGCGAGTTTTGCACGCCGCCCAGCCGCCGCGCTGCGATGACGGAGAAAACCCACACGACGAAAAACATGAACCCGTGAGCCAGCAACGTCGCCCCCAGCGAAGCGGCGGCGAGGGTGATCGCCATGGCCCAGGCCGACCCGCGCAGAGCCATGGCGGCCACCAGCGAAAGCACGCCGCAAGCAGCCGTGACGCCCAGCACCCAGCGCAGAGAGAACTGCGGTATCAGCATACCGCTGATTGTGCCATGCCTACGGGCGGTTTCAAGCGAATTCTTCGCTCGCCAGGGTCGCTTTTCGATGCAGCAAAAAAGAATGTCGCTTTTCGCTCCGCGAAAAGACATCCTTTCGCGGAGCGAAAAGCGACTAACCGCCGCGCGGCGCCGCTTCAAGCGGCAATTTACGTGACAGGCGGCGGGTCGAGACGGTATAATTCAGGACTAAATGGAGCTGAGAAAAAAGGCAGTACGCCCGGCAGGATTCGAACCTGCAACCCTCGGTTCCGAAGACCGATGCGCTGTCCAGTTGCGCCACGGGCGCGGCCTTGAGCGTTAAGAATAAGGTTTCAGGTGCAGTTCTTCAAGCCGCGATCCGAAACGCCGTTTCGGATCGCCGGGTTGACCCCCCGCTAGGCTGAATGCTATAAGCGCTTGGTCCGCGCAGGCGTCCGTGGGATCGAACTTGTCAGTTGTACTTTGAACGACGGCTCATGGCGTTGATAACATTGCGGGTTTTGGACGGCGCCGATCGGGGGCGCGTCTATGAAGGCTTGAGCACTCCCGTGACCATTGGCCGCGAAGAGGGCAACTCCGTTCAACTCAACGACGAACGGGTGAGCCGGTTTCATCTCAAAATCCAGGAAGATCAAGACAAACTGGTGCTCACCGATCTGGAAAGCACTAACGGCACGAAGGTCAACGGGGAAGACATCCAGCTTCGCATCCTGCGCGTGGGCGACATGATCGCACTAGGCCGTTCCGTGCTGTTGTTCGGCTCGCGCGAGGAGATCGCCGAGCGATTGGCCAGTCTGCGCAGCGGCGATCTGAAAGGCACCGGCACGATCGCGCCGGAAAACGCCGCCGCTTCGGTCCGCGCCAGCAGTCTGGAATACGAATTGAATTGGAGCGAAAACCCCGATCTGCAACTCACCTGCCAATCGATGTCGCCGCCGGAATTACCCGAGCGACTCAGTCCGGGCCAGGCGGCGCAGCTCTCTGAACTGCTGGAATACTTGCACATTCGCATCCGCGACTTGCTCGCTTCGGTCCACGCCGACGGGCAAGGCAAGCCGGTCAGCCTCGACGACCGCCGCTGGCAGAACCTGCTCGATCTTCAGGCCCTGCTGGCCGAGTACCTCAGGGCCATCGGCGAACCTCGCGAGTAGCC
>Ga0307373_10011156_pt1 | contig 13067 bp, 8 predicted proteins | sample OX2MG_FD_202534 | JGI IMG/M metagenome (GOLD analysis project Ga0307373, IMG submission 202534) | Soil microbial communities from Risofladan, Vaasa, Finland - OX-2 | ecosystem: Environmental > Terrestrial > Soil > Coastal area > Acid sulfate soil | place: Finland: Risofladan, Vaasa | collected... | reverse complement strand
TTTCCTGGAGTTCGCGGCTCATCCGGCGCTGTTCGCCTTCACTCAAGGTGGTCATTTGCTTCTGCAGTTGTTCTTCTAACTGCTGAACCTCTTGCTGCCGGCGCTGGACTTCCTGCTGGCGGGGCATGTATTTGCTCTGCAGATCCTGCATCGCTTTTTTGCCCGCCCCAGTGCTGAGAATCGCCTCCTGAATGTTGATCACAGCAACTTTTTCACCCGAGGCGGAAGCAGTCGAAGTCTCTCCGGCCATGAGAAGCGGACAAGCCATCAGGCCCAAAGAGATAAACATTGCAAAGACTCGATTTCTCATTCCTACTCCTTTACCTGTCAGAAAACTCACTCTCAATATTGCCATTACCCCCGGAATCGATGTCAAGCTAAAAAGTTCGCGCCACGGTAAATCCCACCCGCGAGGCTCGCTCCGAGTATCGAAAACCCGCAAAGTACGGGATGGTCTGCACGTAGGATGCGGCATTGGGGAAAAGCGAACTGGGCGGAAGGTCCTGAGGCGGCGTAATAACCTCATCGAGGCGAAGCCAATTGTAACCATAGAAGACCCGGAACGGAATGTTAAAGTGCGGAACAATCACCTGCAACTCGATGCCCACCGAACTGCGAGGCTTGTAGTTGGTTCCGGGCGCTATCTGGAGCCGATTCGGGACCGGGAAATAAGGGTAATTCTGGGTGATCGGCAAGAGCGCATCCTGGCGCAAGTTCAATTGGCTGGTATGCCAAACGAAGTTCATTCCCGCATCAAGGAAGGGCGCGACGGTCACCGGCCCCACGATGGGGATCCGATATTCGAAATTAGTAACAACCTCTGTGTCGCCTCCGGGAAACGTGATGGTGTTAACCGGAAAGCTTGTGGACGATCCGCAGGCGCCGGTCGGACTTCCGGTGGAATCCAAGGCAGGAATGGTATTGCCGGCGTTATCCCGGTTGCACACCGAGGCAATCGTAGGGAAAAAGGCGACCGGACTGATGGAATAGATGTCAAAACCTCGGATGTCATTTTCCCCGCCCATATAGAAGCGCGAGAAGGGAGGAGGAACCCGGCCGGCGTATCCCGAAACCGTCGAAAACAGGGTGTGGAAAGCCAGCGTGTTCCGCTTGTGGTTGATGGGGTGGTAATACTTGGCTTCCACCACAGGCCGGATCGTGTTGACATTGCCTCCCAAAATGCTGCCATCAAATTCCAGGGCAGCATAAATAGACTTCCCACGGTGAGGCTCCATGTAATCGTCCACCGTGCTGTAGTTAAAGGTCGGCATGATCGAGCTTGATCGGATGCCGGTCAGGGAGTTCGGCCCCGCCACGATGTTCTGGAAATTGAGTGCCTGGAAATAAGCCTGGGACGCCAGGCTGAAAGTTGTCAGGCTGCTCGTGGTAAAGCTATAAGTCAGGCCGAGACGCGCAAAGTGGCGTTTCAGCGGGTAGCTGAGAAAGGCCGTAAAGCCTGTGGAATTCTGGGCGAAATTTTGAAATGAACTTGCCCCAAATGCAGAAGCCAGATTGGTCTGGCTAATGCCCGCATAGGCGCTCGTCTGCTGCAACTGGTTGAAGTTAATGTCACTCTTAAATATGGTGAACCCGGTGGTGATGGGACGATCCAGAACGTAAGGCTCGGTAAAGCCAAACGAATACAGCTTCTGGTACTGTCCGGTCTGGACGTTCACGCTGAGCGTCTCGCCCAGGCCCAGGAAATTGTTGGTCGAATAGTTAAAACCGATAAAGTTTCCAGACAGGGCGCTCGTCCCTCCCGAAAAGCCGATCGAGTTGCGCCCCTTTTCCTTCACCTTGACGTTGATATCGACGGTGTCGTTCTTGGCATTTTGCTTGATGTCATAATCTTCTTTTTTGATCGGGTTAAAGAAGCCGAGCTGGTTGACGCGCAAGATGCTCAGGTCCCAAAGGCGCGTGTTGAAGACTTCCCCCTCATTCAGCATCAAGTCGCGCCGGACGACCTTATCCCGGGTCTTGAGGTTGCCCGAGAAGTTGATCCGGTGAACAAAGAATTGCTTGCCTTCATCGAAATCCAGCGCAAGGTTGACGATATGTTTCTTGCGGTTCGGCTCGGGGTCAGGAGTCGCCACAAAGTTGATATAGCCGAACTCCCCATAGAGCTTGGTCAGGTTATCAATCGTGGTGCGAACCTTGGAAAGATCGAAAACATCGCCCGTCTTCATCCCCAGGAGAAGCGCCAGTTGCTGGGTCTTAAAAAGCTTGGCGCCCCGAATGGTAAACTTCCCCAGCTTGTACTGGTCGCCTTGCTCCACCGGAATGGTAACGTCCACGGCCTTCCCATGACCCCAGCTCCACAAGAAAAAAGGCCACCGATGCGCGGTGTTGCGCATCTTCACCGTGGGTTCTTCCGGAAGGGCGAAGAAATAGCCATGATTCTGGTAGAGCTCGCGCACTTTTTCCAGATCGAAAAGGACCTGGTCGTGATCGTAGGTCTTATGAAACCAATAAAACCAAGGGGGCGCGCCTGCCGGCCGCGACAATTTCATCTGCCGGACCAGGGTCATGTTTGAAAAAACCGTGTTCCCTTGGAACTGAATTTTGCCCACCTTCACCTTCGGACCCTCCGTCACGATAAACGTGAGGGCCACGGAGTTGGGAGGAATATTGCGGGTGCGATGCCGCACGGTGGCAAACTGTCTTCCGTGGGCAGCGAGCATATCGTGAAGAATCACCTCCGCCCGCTTGATCACCACGGGATCGTATTGGGCGTCAATGGTCAGGCCCACTTTGTGTTTCTGGAACGCCTCCAGGACATCCGATTCCGTCACCGTACTTAAGCCCTTGTAGCTGATCGCCCTGACCAATTTCTTTTCGCGCACATAGAAAATCACATTCACGCCTTTTTTCCCGTCCTCGACTTCCAAACGAATGTCATCGAAATAGCCGGTATTCCATAGGGCCATGAAGTCGCGTTCCAAGGCGTTGACGTTGTAAGCGTCGCCGGGATGGGAAAAAATCCGGGCCCGCAGCGTTGAAGACGGCACCCGTCGATTCCCGCGGAAGACAATTTGCTCAATGACGGAAACCTCCGGTTTAGCGGGCTGGCCTTTGGCGGGAGGGGCTTTGGGCTTCTCAGGCGCTGGGGTTTTAAGCTGCGGGGTTTCAAGCTGCGGGGTTACAAGCTGCAACTGCTCGGGTTGCGGGGAGGCCGCTTTTGCGGGGGCCTTCTGCTGCTCGCTCGGCTGCTTTTTCTCCGCCGCAGGCGAGGAAGGCTGTTGCTGCGCACCTTGCGACGGAGAACTCTGCGCAAATAGCGCTGGCCCGTGGGAAATTGCGACCAGAACGGCGGCGGCAAGCAAGCCCCCCGCCACACACGTCTTTCCTCTCCGCCTACCTGTCAAAAGCCTCAAGAAACAGCCTTTCTCCACGCTCTCGATGAGAGCTTAACCATCTCCGATGCGGTGAATTCCTCGGGAGTTGGCCGGCGTCCCCGCTCCACAAGGGCCAAGCTCCAAAATCATTTTCCTGAGGATGCGTTGGATATTCAGGTTCTCCGCGGACTCCCTGGCCCCCAAAGGAGTTGCTCTAGTGAGAGAGTGGCGTGGCCGCGACCAGCTTATCGTTCACAGGGCGGTAATATAGCGATTCATTCTCGACCACCACCTCCAAGACCGATGGCGGCTGGATGTCACCCTGGATCAACGCCTCCGAAAGCGGATCCTCGATGTATTTTTGCAAGGCCCGCCGCAGCGGCCTGGCTCCGTAAGAACGGTCCGCACAAGTCTTTTCCAGAATCCACTTCCCTGCCTCAGGGGAAAGCGCCAATGAAATATTCTTCCGTGCCAGATGCTGATTCATCGTGCCCACGAGCAACTCCAGGACCTGGAGCAGGTCGCTGTCAGTGAGGGCGTTAAAGATAATCACTTCGTCCAGGCGGTTCAGAAATTCGGGATTGAACAGGCGTTTGACCTCGGCCATGACCAGGTCGCCGATCTTCTTCTCGGTAGCCCCTTCCACGGCGGACTGGAATCCCACGTTGGACCGCCGCTCCAGGTAGCGGGCCCCGATGTTGGAGGTCATGATGATGATGGCGTTCTTGAAATCCACGGTATTGCCCAACCCGTCGGTCAATTGCCCGTCCTCAAAAACCTGAAGAAGAATATTGAAGATGTCGGGATGGGCCTTCTCAATTTCATCCAGCAAAATCAGCGAATACGGCGATCGCCGCACGCGCTCCGTGAGTTGTCCGCCTTCCTCATAGCCCACATAGCCGGGAGGCGAACCTATCAGCTTTGAAACCGAGTGCTTTTCCATGAATTCCGACATATCAAAGCGGATCAGCGCCCGTTCGTTGCCGAAGACACAATCAGCAAGCGAGCGCGCCATTTCCGTTTTGCCCACGCCGGTGGGGCCCAGAAAAAGGAACGATCCTACGGGGCGCCCCGGAGGCTTCAACCCGGCTCGCGAACGCCGGATGGCGCGGGCCAGGGCTGAAATCGCCGAGTCCTGATTAATAATGCGCCTGCGCAATTCCTCCTCAAGCCGCAGGAGCTTGGACATCTCCTCTTCTTTGATCGAGCTGACGGGAATCCCGGTCCACCGCGCTACGACTTCTTCGATATCCATGCGCGTTACCGCGCCGATGGCCGTCTCGTCGATATTGTATTTTTCGCGCAGGAGCCGCAGATTTTCACGCTCCTTGCGCTCTTCGTCGGAATAGAAACGCGCCTTTTCAAATTCGTGATTGGCGATGGCGTTCTCCATCCGGTGCACCACGAACTTGATCCGCTTCTGCACGTCGATCATCTCTTCCGGCAGGGTGCTCTGGCGCAACTTCACTCGCGCGCCCGCCTCGTCGATCAGGTCGACTGCCTTATCCGGGAGGAAACGATCGGGAATATAACGGCTGGAAAGATACACGGAGTTCGAGAGCGCCTCGTCCGTATAGGTCACCGCATGGAACTTCTCGTACCGGTCTTTGATCCCGAACAGAATCTTAATCGCTTGAGCTTCGTCGGGCGGAGGAACTTTCACCGACTGAAAGCGCCTTTCCAGCGACCGGTCCCGTTCGATGGACTTTCGGAATTCCGCCGGCGTGGTTGCGCCGATGCACTGAATTTCGCCACGGGAAAGCGCCGGCTTCAGGATATTGGCGGCATCGAGCGACCCTTCCGCGGAACCAGCCCCCACCAGGGTGTGCAACTCGTCGATGAAGATAATGGCATTCTGGGCTTCCATCAGTTCTTTCATGATGGTCTTCAGGCGTTCTTCAAACTGCCCGCGGTACTTGGTGCCCGCCACAATCAAGGAAAGGTCGAGAGCCAGGATTCGTTTATCGGCCAGGAACGAAGGCACGTCCCCTTCCGCGATGCGTTCCGCCAGGCCTTCCACGATGGCCGTCTTGCCCACCCCGGGCTCCCCGATGAGCACGGGGTTATTCTTGGTCCGCCGGCAAAGGATTTGCACGACCCTCTCGACTTCGTTTTCACGCCCGACCAGAGGATCCAACTGATTCTCCAGGGCGGCTTGCGTCAAATCCCGGCTGAACTCCGACAGCAGCGAAGTTTCCTTGGAGCGGTTCGAAGACACTTTTTCGCCCTGCGTCCGGTTCATTTCCTCCCGGAGGGTTGACAGCCGCAAACCACGTTCGTGAAGGATTTCCGCGGCGAACGACTTATCCTCGCGCAGCAGGCCCAGCAGCAGGTGCTCGGTGCCAATGTGCTTGTGCGATAGGCGCTCGGCTTCCTCCGCCGCATAAGCAAGGACCCGCTTGCACTCCTGGCTGAGCGGCAGCTCCACCGAAGTCGATACCTTTTCCCGGATCGGGGTGCGTCCCTCGACCTGTTTGCGAATGGATTCAATCGAAGCGTGGGAGCGCAGAAAGCGGTTGGTCAGCGCCTTGTCCTCGCGCAACAGGCCGAGCAGCAGATGCTCGGTCTCAATGTAAGGACTGCCGAATTGGCTGGCTTCGTAGCGAGCAAAGAAGATAACACGCCGGGCTTTCTCTGTGTATCTCTCGAACATAGCTCCTCAGTTCTTCCTTAGACTCCGCCCTTTGTCCGCGCTCAGAAGAGCGGGCTGTCAGTTAAACCGTGGAACTACAACCTCGGTAAGTCGGCCGTTCTCCAGACGCAACATCCGAGCCGCGCGTTGCGCGAGTTCCATATTGTGCGTGGCTAGCACCGAAGTTAATCCGTGCACCCGGTGCAGCCGTTCGAGCAGATCGACGACAAGCTCGGCGGTCCGGCGATCCAGATTCCCGGTAGGCTCATCCGCCAGCAGCAGCGACGGGCTGTTCACTAACGCCCTTGCCAGCGCCACGCGCTGCTGCTCTCCTCCGGAGAGCTCGCCTACTCGGCGCCCCAAAGCCTTTTCCAATCCCACCTCCGCCAGGAGTTCCCTGGCCCGGCCTTGTGACCCCTTGACGTCCTTGCCTGCAATCAGCTGCGGTAACATCACGTTTTCGAGCGCACTAAACTCGGGCAGCAGGTGATGCATTTGCCAGACAAAACCCACGCGTTGGTTTCTGTACTCTGCCTGCCCTTCATTCCCGAGTTCACTCAACCTCTGCCCAGCAAAGTATAACTCACCTTCCGTGGGAGTGTCCAGCGCCGCCAGCAGATGCAACAGCGTCGTTTTACCTGTTCCCGACTCGCCCACCAGCGCCACCAACTCCCCTTCCCGCACTTCCAGATTCAGGCCTTCGAATACAACCACGGATTCTCCGCCCGAATGAAAGATCTTGGCAAGGTTTTTGACCCGCAAGATGACGTCTCGCTCCATAAATCAGACTCCGCTGCCGCCCTCCCGATCGTGCCCCGGCGCTTGCCCCGCCGGAACGCCCTTCGACTCCGCCCATTCTAGCTTCCAGGAACCGCCCTCGGCCCCTCAGCATAGCGCCTTCGGGGAATCTTTCAACAGACTTTTAAGCCGTCTGAACTCTTATTCGTAGCGCAAAATTTCCGCCGGGTCCAGTTTTGTCGCCGCGAGCGACGGATAGAGCGTGGCAAGAAAGCTAACCGCCAAAGCCGCCAGCGCGATCCACAGGCCGTCCCACGGGCGTGGATGGAAGGGCACCGATGACAACCCGTAAATATCCGCTTGCAGCGGGATCAGCTTGTAATGCTGTCCCAGCCAGGAAGTGCCATAACCCAGCGCCAGCCCGAGCAATGTGCCCACCCAGGCGATCAGCAAACCGTGCAGGGTGAAAACGGCCCAGATCTGCCTCTTCTTGGCGCCCATCGACCTTAATACCGCGACGTCGCGGTTCTTTTCCATGACCATCATCACCAGCGTAATGAAGATGTTCAGCGCTGCAATCAGAACGATCAGGCCGATCGTGAGGATCGTCACCAGGCGCTCCAGCCGCAAGGCGCTGAACAGTGAGCGATTCTGATCCATCCAGGTGGTGGTCGCAAACCCGGACCCGGCGGCCTTGAGAACGGTCTTGGCCACCGTGTCCGCTTTATAGACATCGTCCAGCTTGAACTCAATAACGGAAGCAACATTCTGCAAATCAAAAAGGCGCTGAGCGGCGTTCAGAGTGGTGAACGCCCAGGTCTGGTCAAAATCGTAGAAGCCGGAATCGAACACCCCCACCACCCGGAAGTGCCGGAACTTGGGCACCACGTCAAAGGGCGTGAGCGTCCCCTGGGGGCTCGTCACCATCACGGTGTCTCCCACAAAAACGCCCAGGGATTTCGCCAGACCTTTTCCGATAATAATCGGGTCCGCATTCGGAAGAGTTTCCGAGAGCCCTGCGAGTGATCCTTCCGTCAAGTGTTGCAGGAGGTCGCCGACCTTAGCCTCCCGTTCGGGCTCGACTCCTTTCAGCACCACGCCCTGCGCGCGCTGGCGGCTGGAAATGAGCACCTCCTCGTAGAGCGCCGGGGCCGCCGCCACCACGTGCGGCAGCTTCGCAAGGCGCGCCGTCAATTGTTCATAGTGATGAATGCCGTCGTTCTGCGCGCGGATCAGGTTGATGTTGGACGTCGCGCCCAGCAGCTTGCCCTCAAGCTCCTCCCGGAATCCGTTGTTAATGGCCAGCGCCACCACCAGCGCGCACACACCCGCCATCACCCCAATCACCGAAATGGCGGTAATCACGGAGATGGCGGCTTGCCGCCGCTTCGCCTTCAGATAGCGCATCGCTACGAAGAGTTCAAAGCGCATAGCAGGTAAACATTATCAGTGACATTGTCATCTAGGGAAAGTTTTATTCAATCGAGTCGCATGCTCAAGGGCCCTGACCTGCGGAAGGTTTTACATTGCGTTAAGTGTGCAGAACAAACGTCATGGCGGAGTAACCCAGCACGATGAGTGCGAACGCCTCAACGAAGTCGAAGGTTGTAACGACAAGCGTCAACTTGTGGGAAAAGAAGCCATCGCCCGGAAGACTCCGGTCATGGCTTCGTTTCCACTCCATGCCAATCCACAAGACCAGGTGTATCGTGGCAAATGCCGCGACTAGAACTTCCATCAACGAAGACCACAATGGCCATGCGGCCAACGCCAGCAGCCAGTAGAAAGCTTCCACTCGGACTACCCACATGGCCGGTAGCCATCGCTTCACCCAGGTGTCCTCCGCCCCTTGCCATTCCGCCACCAGCTTCCAACTGGTCAGATGCAATCCCAGCATCAATGCTGTGTAGATTATCAGGGCCATCGTCAAGGCTGGCATCAGTGTTTGCCGCGCTAACCATCTACGATCAAGTTGCCGGAATCGCCCCGCGCTGTTATGCCGGGGGCTTCTCAGGACGCAGCAAGGGAAACAGAATCACATCGCGAATGGAATGGGAATTGGTCAGCAGCATCGTCAGGCGATCGATCCCAATGCCTTCCCCGCCGGTAGGCGGCATGCCATAACTCAACGCCCGAATATAGTCTTCGTCAATGGCATGGGCCGAGAGATCTCCCTTTTCCCGCAGAAGTTGCTGATATCTGAACCGGTCGCGTTGTTCGGCAGGATCATTCAACTCACTGAAGGCGTTGGCAATCTCCATTCCGGCCACGTACAGCTCAAACCGCTCCACAAAGTTGGGATCATCGGGCTTCTGCTTCGAGAGAGGGGAAACCTCCAGCGGAAAGTCCAGAATAAAGGTGGGTTGGATCAAATGATGTTCGGCGACCGCTTCAAAGAGTTCCTGCAAGGCCATTCCAGGCGCTGTTCCGGCAGGCACGGCCAGCGGCGGGTGCGCGCCCGCGGATTGCTCGGACCATTGGTTGTAAGCTCTCACCCAATCGAAGATGGCCTTGGGCTCATCAAGATCCCCAAGCTTGGGCTTCTTCTGTATTTCCTCGGGCCAGAACCGCACAACAGCTTCCTTCATGGTGTAACGCTGGAATTTTTCGAACGAGATGTGATGTTCCCCGTAGTCAAACTCCAGGGAACTCAGAACGGCCCGGGCCACATGCCGCAAGAGGCGCTCGGAAAGCTCAATCATGTCTTGGTAGTCCGCGTAAGCCTGGTAGAACTCCAGCATGGTGAACTCCGGATTGTGCTGCGTCGAAATTCCCTCATTCCGGAAGTTGCGGTTCACTTCGTAGACGCGGTCGAGCCCCCCGACAATCAACCGCTTCAGGTAAAGCTCCGGGGCGATGCGAAGGTAAAGGTCCATGTCGAGGGTGTTATGATGGGTGACAAACGGGCGAGCCATGGCCCCGCCCGCCAGGGGCTGCATCATCGGGGTTTCAACTTCCAGATAGCCTTCGGCTTCAAGAAATTCCCGCAAAGCCTTGATCAGGCGCGAGCGCCGCTCAAAAATCCGGCGCACCTCGCTATTGACCATTAAATCCAGATACCGCTGGCGATAACGAATCTCCACGTCCGCCAGGCCATGCCACTTTTCCGGCAGCGGCAGCAGCGCTTTGGCCAAGAAATACAGATGCTCGGCATGTACGGTCAGTTCGCCGGTTCGCGTCCGGAACAGGTAGCCTTCCACGCCGATCGGGTCTCCTAAATCCAGCAGCTTGTACAACTCAAAGTCCCGCTCCCCCACCGCATCCAGGCGCACGTAAATCTGTAGTCGTTCCCCTCCGCCCTGCAAATGCGCGAATCCCGCCTTGCCGTGGGGACGAATCGTCATCACCCGGCCCGCAACCCGCACGGGCACCTTCTCCGCCGCAAGGTTTTCAGCAGTTTGCCCGGAATACGAGGACAAGACTTGAGGAATAGTATGCGTGAAATCAAATTTGCGAGGGTAGAGTTCAAAACCCAAATCTGCGATGGCCCGCAGTTTTCGCTCTCGCTGAAGGACCAATTCTTGGCTTTCGCCACTTGATGTCGACAAAGATAAAACCCTCAACCCACGCTTTTTCAATACCAGATTCGGAGAAAGGCATTATAGGGAGCCGCATGAAAAGGTGTCAAGATAAAGCCATTCCCGCGCCGCTCGCTTACAGCCTGCCGGGCGCGAAAGATGCTGCGAAGTAATTTGAGGTGGGCAAACGAGGTTACTCGTGCCCGTCGGGGTGCTGGCATCCGGGGAAGCTGGTAAAAGCAACCTGACCGTCCCAGCCCAGGTCTTTCATTCCTATTTCCGAGGAATAATAGGCTCCTTTGACGCACCCCTTCAGATTTTCAAAATGGTCGCGCAGGGTCATTTGATCGAGTGCCAAGTCCAAGGCATTCTCTGGAACTGTCGCGGCCTGGGCCGTCGAGGCCACCGTGAGGATCTCGTTCTGCTCGCTTTCCGTGAGGCCTTGAAAAGTCCGCGAGTAGCGCCGCCGGGATTCCGCCTCGATGGCTCCCAGCGAGGCCAAAAACTTCTTTTGCACTTCCTGGGTGTCCACAGAAACCAGCAGGTCCACAAACCGATTGACGTGCGCCTGGCTCGAACCCGGAATGATCCTCTCCGCCAGCAGGGTGAAGGTTTCGTTCTGATGGGGATCAAAAAAGGCGGGAATCCAATCGGCCGCCGCCGATTTCGCGTGGACTTCGGCCACCGCGGCCGGGCCGGCCAAATGCTTCGCGATGGGGTGTGCAGCCGCCACCGCAGGGAGCGCGGCTCCCGCGCTCGCCCCGAGCGCCAGCCGCCGCACCATTTCACGGCGGCTCATTCCCCCCCGCGAGCCGCCAAGTCCGTTGAATGATTCCAAATCAAGATTCTTGTCCATTGAACCTCCGCCTTTTACAAATTCAAACTTGCTCACCCAGCGCGCTCGCACGGCTTCTTCCTACGGGGCCACCATGCTATCACTCAAATATCCGCAAGGACAAACGACTCGCGAAAATTCTTCGTCGCAGGGTTCGTCGCGGTGGGCGTTGGGGGTTCTGGTTGCCACCATCGGTCGGGACGGATCTATTGACGAAGCGCACGATGCCGGCCCTTCCGGCAGGCTTCCAGGTTGACCTTTTTCTTGTATTCTGTCCGGCGCAGCGATACTCTTGCGGCGCACCAAAGCAACTATCGATCGGGGAATGAGATAAAAATCCTGGCAATCATCGGAGAGGTTTCATGAACACTCAGGGAAAACAGACGTACGACGTGCTGGTGGTGGGTTCCGGCGCTTCCGGAGGATGGGCTTGTAAGCGCTTGGCCGAAGCCGGGCTTAAAGTCGCCCTAGTGGACGCCGGGCGCCAGCAGTCTGACAAGAATTTCAACGAGCATGTTCCACCATTCAAATTTAAGTACCGCGACATGGCGCCCGAAGTCGTCCGCCGGACGCGCCCCGTCCAGAAAGACTGTTATGCCTGCATGGAGTACAACTACGACTGGTTCTGCAATGACCTCGATGAACCTTACACCACGGCCAAAGACATGCCTTTCAGTTGGCAGGGACGCTTGCGGGTGACGGGGGGCCGCACCAACGTCTGGGGGCGGCAGAGTTACCGGTTGAGCGACCTCGATTTCAAAGCCGCCTCGCACGATGGCTACGGGAAAGACTGGCCGCTCAGTTACAAGGACCTGGCGCCTTACTACGATCTGGTGGAAGAGTACGTCGGAATCACGGGGATTCGGGAGGGGGTGTACGAATTGCCGGACGGGCAATTCCAGCCGCCGATGGGGCTGAGGTGCACGGAGACCCTCTTCCGCAATCGCGTCAAAGAGAAGCTGGGCTGGACGGTCACGTTGGGGCGCTCCGCGAACCTGACTCGCCCCACCAACGGACGGGCGCCGTGCCATTACTGCGGGCCCTGCGAGCGCGGCTGCATCACGCATTCTTACTTTAATTCCTTCTTCACGACGGTAGCGGATGCGATGAAGTCCGGCAATTGCACGCATATTCCCAATGCCATGGTGTACCAGGTCCTGATGGACCCGGAACGGAACCGGGCAAAGGGAGTACTGTATATCGATCGCGAGACGCGAGAACCGAAGGAAGTTTTCGGCCGAAGCGTCATCTTGTGCGCGCAGGCTTCGGAATCCGTCCGCATCCTGTTCAATTCCGCCAACCGGCAGTACCCGAACGGCCTTGCCAACTCGAGCGGCATCCTCGGCCGCTACCTGATGGACCACATCATGGGCGGCGGCGCCACCGGCGAATTTCCCCAGCTCACGGGCAAACCGAGTCTCAACGGTCCGAATCGGCCCGACGGAATTTACGTTATCCGCTTTCGCAATGCCCACCAGGGCCCTCGTTCCAAGGAGTTCCTTCGCGGCTATGGATATCAAGGCGGGGGCGGGCCAAAGTTCAATTGGAAAGCTCCCGGCTTCGGGGCCGCCTACAAAGATGCCGTCCGGAATCCGGTGGTGACATTATCGTTGGGAGGCTTTGGGGAGTGCCTGGCGCGATGGGAAAATTATGTCGAAATCGACCCGAATGTCGTGGACACTTATGGCATCCCGGTGCTCAAGTTCCACATGAAATACGGCGACAACGAATTCGCCATGGTCAAAGACATGGCCGAGTCAGCCGGAGAAATGATGGAAGCCGCCGGGGCCAGGAATATTCAAATCCAGCACAAACCCTCCACGCCGGGATGGGCCATTCACGAGGTGGGAATCGCTCGCATGGGAGATGACCCGAAGGGGTCGGTTCTCAACCAGTTCCAGCAGTCCCACGACATCAAGAATCTCTTTGTCATGGACGGCGCTGGGTTTACCTCCACGGCGTGCCAGAATCCCACCCTCACGATCATGGCTTTGTGTGTGCGATCTTGC
>Ga0307373_10011155_pt1 | contig 13068 bp, 15 predicted proteins | sample OX2MG_FD_202534 | JGI IMG/M metagenome (GOLD analysis project Ga0307373, IMG submission 202534) | Soil microbial communities from Risofladan, Vaasa, Finland - OX-2 | ecosystem: Environmental > Terrestrial > Soil > Coastal area > Acid sulfate soil | place: Finland: Risofladan, Vaasa | collected... | reverse complement strand
GCGAGATCGGGTCGGTCGGGGGTGCAGAGATAGAGGCGACGACCCGATAGGTCCGCCGCAGTGCCCGGGCTCACCAGGTGCCGGCGCTCAACGGCTACCGGCGCTCAGCGGTTACCGGGGCGCGAGGGTGTCCGCGCCGTCTTCCGGGCTTTCGCGGCCTTCGCGGAGGTGGAAGCCCTCGTCCCCGTGGGGGTCTTCGGAGCCGCTGACCCCTCGTCGGCGTCGGCCGTCCGTCGCTTGTTGGCCGCCTTCAGCTCCTGCTTGAAGGCGCGCACCCGAGCGAGGGTGTCGGGGTCGACGATGTCGGCTACGGACCGGAAGCTTCCGGGCTCGCTGAACGGCTCGCTCACCGCCTCCCACCCTTCGGGTCGCACGCCGAGTTGCTTACCCAGGAGGGCGACGAAGATCTTCGCCTTCTGCTCGCCGAACCCCGGCAGCTCTTTCACGCGCGCCAGCAGCTCGGGACCGGAGGACGCCTCCTCCCAGATCCTCTCCGCCCGGCCGCCGTAGCGGTCGGTCACCATCTTCGACAGCTCCTGGACCCGGCCCGCCATCGACCCCGGATAGCGATGGAGCGCCGGTTTGGACGAGAAGGCCTCGGCCAGCGCCTCGGGGTCCATCCGGGCCACGCGACCGGCGTCGAGTGCCTTGCCCAGGCGTCGCTGGAGCGTCGCCGGTCCGGCGAAGGCCCATTCGAGCGGGACCTGTTGGTCCAGAACCATGCCGACGAGCAGGGCGAAGGGATTGCTCGACAGAATCGCGTCGGCCTCCGGCTCTTGGCTCAGGTGAAGTTCCACGAACCGCGAGCGTACCGAGGGAGCGTGCCGGGTCACATCCCCTGGCGATGGGGCAGGTCGGGCAGGCCCCGTGCAGTGGGCCGGTCGGGACGATCCGGTCGGCCCGGCTCGGGCCGATCAGTCGAGGTCGGGCCGGTTCAGTCCGGCCGCCCGGCCCTGGCGTGGAGCATCTGGGCCGTCAGCTCCGTCAGGGAGGCGATGGCGAACTTGCCGTCGCCGACCTCGGCGATCCACGCACCCTCTTCCAGGGCGTGGCACCCCTCGTAGAACCAGTAGGTGCGTCGCTGGTTGGGCGACGAGTCGGCGGTCCCGGGTGGGTCGGGGAGTGTCGCGACCATCTCCGGCTCGTGCTCGAGCCAGGCGCGCAGGAAGTCGTCGAGCGTGAAAGGCCCGGACGCGCCCTTGAACGTCGCGTCCCTGACGATGGCGGCGAGGATGCTGTTCGCCACGCGCGTCACCTGGTCGTCGGCTTCCCCCTTCACAGTGACGAGGCTAATCGCCGGGGATGCGCGTCCAGCGGTTCATTTTCGCTGGTGAGGGGGCAAGTCGGCCCCAATGGCGACCGCGACCGCTGAACGTGGTCGATGGAAGGCGCAAAGGGAGTCGTTCCCACTGAGTGTGGTTGCCGGTGCGACCCCGCTAAAGACGCCGTGCCCGAGTGCCGAAAGCCGGTACATGACCAGTCTTGCGATGTCCGTGGAGTCTTCGGTCGCGACCGATGCCGGATCGGACGTGGACACCGTCTCGCCGGTGGTCGTCCAGCTCCTTCGGCGCCCCAGGTGGCAGAACCTGGCCGCATGCAGCGGCGAGCGTGTCGAGATGTTCATTCCCGACCGGGGTGCGCCCACGGCGCGTGCCAAGCAGTTGTGCGCGCGTTGCACCGTTCGCGCCGAGTGCCTGAAGTACGCGCTCGCCATTCCCGATCTGGTCGGGTACTGGGCCGGTACGAACGAGCGCGAGCGCCGGCGGTTGCGTTCCTCCCTCCGGCGCGGCGAGCGCTGATCCCGACGCCTCCGGTCACCCCGTCGGGGTGGCCGCTCCCATGGTCGCTGGTGGCCCGACTGGGTCGGTGACCCCGGCGCGTCGTACCATCCGCCTGGGTCTGACCGGGAGGGTGGACAGGTGGGCGCACGAGGCGATCGAGCGGCGGTGAGGCGGTGACGCCGGTCCGCGACAAGCGGGTGGCGCTGGTCACCGGCGCCAGCCGGGGCATCGGTCGGGCGTCTGCCATCGCCCTGGCCGCGGCAGGGTTCGACGTGGCCATCGTCGCCAGGACACAGCGCGAAGGCGAGGCGTTCGACGAGTCGAGCCCCGGGGGCGGCCCCGTCCCCGGCAGCCTCGACACCACCGCCACGCAGATCGAAGCCGCCGGCGGGCGCGCCCTGGCGATGCGCGCCGACCTGCTCGACCGCGCCTCGCTCCTCGCCGCCGTCGAGCGCGTCCTCGGGGAGTGGGGGCGGGTGGACGTCTTGGTCAACAATGCCGTGCACACGGGGCCCGGGAGCATGGAGCGGTTCCTGGACCTCGAGATCGAGGTGGTGGAGGCCAAGCTCGAGGCCAACGTGGTGTCCCAGCTGGTGCTGATCAAGTCGGTGCTCCCGGGGATGCTCGAGCGGGGGGATGGCACCATCATCGACATCACGTCGGCGGTGGCGACCACCGACCCGCCGGCTCCGACCGGCCAGGGCGGCTGGGGCCTCGGGTACGCCGTCACGAAGGGCGCCTTCCACCGGGTGGCGGGCATCCTGGCCGTGGAGCTCGGCCCGGCGGGCATCTTCGCCGTGAACGTCGACCCGGGGTACGTCCTCACCGAGCGCATGACCGCCGCCCAGGAGAGGCTGGGCCTGGCGGGCCGGTACCCGGGGGCGCCGCCCTCGGTGCCCGGGGCTGTGGTGGCGTGGCTCGCCGGTGGGAGCAGGGGCATCACACGCGATGAACGGTCGGCCCTGAACGGTTCGACCGTCATCGCCCAGCGCGTCGCCCACGAGCGCGGCCTGCACCCCGACTGGCGCTGACCGCCTGCTGAGCCCCGCTGGGACGCATCGCCGGAGGGTGGTGATGTTCGAACCCCGGTAACGGCCGACGGATCAGTCGGCGAGATGGTGTGTTCGGAGGAAACTGCTGTCTTCCTCATGCATCTCGTGGGGTAGCTCGGTGAACCATGCAAGTCGGTTGGGCACCGTCGAGAACACGTGTCCTTTCCGTGTATCGAGATGAGTGTCAAACACGATCCCGACTGGCCAGTCAAGGCCCTGCCGAAGGTGGCTGGGATATTCAACGTAGCCGAGCAGGTTGTCAATGACGACGTCCGCGGCGATCTCGTCGAGCGCGACCCGGTGGATCGCCTCTGAAAGCGGCTCAGCAAACCTCACCGTCCCTCCCGGTAGGTTCCACAGTCCGGCGCAGGCGCCTCTGGCCCGTCGAGCGAGCAACACACCTAGCTCCGAACGCACGACGATCATCACGGTGAGCCGTGGGACCCTTCGGAAGATCGCTTGATACTCGGCTTCAGGGAGCGGATGTGTCACGGCGGATCAAGACTAATCGGCGTCGCAATGACGCACTCGGCGGCCACAGTGTCGCAAGCCATCATGATGTCGTACGCCGACAGCGCGAGCGCTTCGCAGCTTGGGCACCAATCGACCAGAAGGGGCCGATCTTGAGTCGGTTCCCGGCCCCTGGGGACAGCAGTACCGGGCACGCATGATCGGGATCCCGTGTGTGTCATGTATCGATCCGTCCGGGGCGGTTCGTGCCGTGGGCGCGTACCCGGCCCGGGGCCGAGCCATCCGTCGGCGTGGAGTGATCCCGGTCGGATGGCCCTGATCAGGCCCTCCGAGGTGGCCGAGCTCACCCACAGATGAAGCATGTGCGACACACTCCGAGTCTCCACCTTCTAGGGGGTTTCGCGTCATGATCGTCAGATGAGCGAGGACCCCTCCTTTCGAACGGACCTGTACCAAGGGACGGCTCGCGACTACGACAGCTTTCGCCTGCCGTATCCGCCGTCGCTGGTCGATGACTTGCGGTCCCGGGCTCGTCTGACGGGCACCGGACGGCTTCTCGACTTGGCCTGTGGCACGGGGCAGATCGCCTTCGCCCTGTGCGCCGAGTTCGATGAGATCACGGCGCTCGACCAGGAGCCAGGATCCGTCGCCTTCGGCCAGGCGAAGGCCGAAGCCTTACGGCTCGCGCACATCAGATGGCAGGTCGGCACTGCCGAGGAAGCGGATGTACCTGGTCCGTTCGACATGGTCGCGATCGGCAACGCGTTCCACCGACTCCGACGCCAGCGCGTAGCAGAGCGTGCGCTCTCCTGGCTCCGATCTGGCGGGTACGTGGCCCTGCTGTGGGGCGGGAATCCGTCCGAGGGAGCCAGCGACTGGCAAGAGGTCCTGCGCGCCGTCATGGTTGACTGGCTCGGTCGCACAGGCGACCGGCTACCAGCGGACTGGGAAGAGGCGATGGCACGCGACCCCCACGAACAGGTTCTGAGCCGCGTAGGTTTCAACTATGAGGGGAGCCATGACTTTGCAGTGCGGCACGTCTGGACGATCGAGACCCTGACGGGGTATCTCTACTCAACCTCCATCCTCAGTCGCCAGGCGTTGGGTGACCTCGCACATTCGTTCGAGAATGACCTCTCGGACCGGATCCTTCGCTGTCACCCGAATGGAAGATTGGAACAGGATGTGCGGTTCTCTTACCAGCTGGCTCAGAAGCCGGACTGACCAATCACCCGATACATCTCCGTGGGCGCGCTCCCTCGCCCGCGGTCGACCTGACCGGTGATCCCCGGCGGAAGCGATCCTGCTCGGCTGGGTTCCTTCGAACTGGGTCAGCACCCGAGCACTCCCGGCGCTTGCGCGCACCCTCCCGGCGCTCACGAGTGCTCGCACTACCGCAAATATCTGCAGCAGGGTGCGGTCGCCTCAGGATGGGTCAGTTTCCCGAGGCCGGTGGTCGCCCGAGGAACTGCTCGATGGCCGCCGCAACTCCCTGAGCGATCACCATCTGGCCATGCGCGCTGGCGGCGAGCGTGCCCTCGAACGGATCTGTGAGGAAGAGCGGTTCGATCACCGCACCCGGCATCTCGCTCGGCGTGGAGAAGTAGCCCGTCATGGCCGGTCCGATAACGAGGAGGTGACCGTAGGTGGCGGCCTCCCCGGCAATCCCGCCGGCTGTCGGGTCCCCGACGTAGGACCCGAGTGTGGTATCGGGTACCGCGCCGTCGTTCGGGATGTCCCAGCCCTGAGCGTTCATAGCCGCTACCACATCGGTCTCTACGTCTCCAGCTAGCGTCAGGTTCGCTGCCGAGAACGAACGATCGGCGTCGTAGGCAGTGAGGCTCCCAGCATTCTGCGGGGAGCCACCGGCGTCGAAGTAGATCCCGACCAAGACGCTCGCCTTAGCCTCGTTGGCGCACACATCGCGGGCAACAACGTCGTCGTGTGCTCCTTCGAGCGAGAGAGCGCCGTTGGCCACATCGGTGGGACCTAGCCGTAGGACCGTGGTGTCGCTCGTGCGTGAGACGACGACACGAAATCCCTTGGCACGAAGAAGGGCCATCGCGTCGAGCTCGACGGGAAGGGTCACGTCAGCTTCGTAGATGGCCTTCCCACTCTGTGTCGAACCCACACCGCCAGGGTCGATGCCGCCATGGCCGGCATCGAGGAATACCGTCTCGTGGCGATCACCGGCGGTGGGCCCGAAGGCCACACAAGCTCCGGTAGCGAAGGCCGCCTGGTCGATGGGCTTACCAGTCGAGGACGTACTCGAAGATCTGGTTCTCGGGACGCGCACCACGTGCTGCACGGCGAGTGCCAACGTCCCGGCGCCGGTGGCGGCGACGACGAGGGTCAGGAGAACCTCGAGCAGCCGCGCGCGCGTGGGTCGTCGTCGGCGCAGACCTCGCGCTCCCACGTCAGGCGGTCACATCTCTGACCGCGTAGAGACCGAGTAGGCCGAGCGGAAGTTTGGGCGGATAAGACCGAGCAGCATCCGCACGGTGGTCGTCTTCCCGGCCCCATTGGAGCCGACGAAGTAGGAGCCGATCCCGGTGGGTCCGTGCAAGTCGACGCCATCGGTAGCGAGCCTCTCGCCGAAACGCTTCATCAGGCCGATGGAGGTGGTGACCTCTGACGTCATCCGCGCTGGTTTCGGGTGTCACGGGTGCAGGGTCGCTTCTCATGCTGTAAGCATCTTGTGGGCCTCCGCGCACTACGTGGTGCGCTACCAATCCGGACGCGACCCGATCAGAAGCAACAGCCGAGGATGATCCTGCCTGTGGGGCTCGCCCGGTCGGCCTCGGTCCCGAGGGGGAACAAGCCGGCAATGTCGAGCCGTCTACTTGGGGCCATATGCGCGCCATCAGCGATACCGAGCGTCTCCAAGCGCGCTTTGGGTGGTTACGAGGTGCGGGTCCCCATCGCCATGAGCGATCATGCCTGCGACGCTCCGCCTCCGAACTCGCCGCCTCCGAACCTCGAACAGCCGTTGGGTCCTGCGGGTCGAAGCGTGATCGTGGAGGCGGCGACCGCGCCCGATGACGATGAGGAGCCGAAGGCAGTCGCGCACTGGCCGCTGGAAACCGACGACGCCTTCGCCGATTGGGCCTTCGTGAATGTCGTGGTCGAGTTGAAGCTGAAGGTAGCGGCGGCCGATCGTGACGACGACGCGCCCTTCACGGTCAAGGCCCCGCTCCCGACCGAGGTCACTCTTCCGAAGACGCTGGTGAAGGGCAGCGCGCCACCACCGAACCCACGGCCCCCATCCCCGCCGAACGGCCTGCCGGAGAGGCCACTCGGGCGCGTGCACCCGGCCGCCGACGTGGGTGTCGAGATGGACACCGTGCGCGCGACAGCAGGGCCGGACGAAGTGGAGGAGCCGAGCACCTGGGCACAGTCCCCAACCGCGAGATCGGATGCGGTCGCCGTCACCGTCTTGCTGAACGTGGTGGATGACGACCAGTCGACAGTGACCGAGCTGCCGGTTCGCGCGTTCTGGACCACCATGGACGACGAGCTCACGGATGAAACCGACCCGGATGCCAGGGGACGCCCTTGGGGTGCAGGCGTGTTGGCCGCTGCCGGAGATGTCGAAGAGGTTGCGCTCGAGCTGCATGCTCCGAGCACCAGGGCGCCCGCGCCCAGAAGGGCGATCACCAGCCTTGTGGAGACGGGGGGGCGGGCATTGTCGGGAGAGCGGCTGTGCATCGATCTGTGCTCCTGGTCGGGTCGCCCATCGTCGCAGAGGCGATCGATGCGATGCTTCCCGACCACCCTGTGAGAAGACTGTGATCTGGGACGAGTCGGATCGAACCGCACGGGATGTTCACTCGATGCGTCGACGCTCGACTGTGGTGGTGCTGGCTGTTGGGTGCGTCGCTATGCCGGGCCGAGGCGGCGACTCACCGATGTGGCGTACAGAGCCCGCAAGGCATCTTCACAGCCTTCTCACAGTAGGCCCGGTCCATCATGCGGTGCGCTTTCTGGCGCGGCCGAACGACAAAAGGGGATCTCAAATCAATGGTCTCGATGCGCTACGTCTGGCATGAACTACGACGACGCTGGAGCCGCACGCTCGTCACCGCCCTGGGGCTGGCCGCTGGGGTGGGCCTGGTAATGGGCATCGTTGGAGTCTCCAACGGCCTCTCCGACGCCCAGAACAAGGTGCTCTCCCCTCTTTCCTCGGTCGGCACCGACATCGTGGTGGAGCGGACAGTGGGCGTGGCGAGCACGTCCGCCTCTGCGGCCAACTCCACCACCACGACCACGGCACCTAGTGGCTTCGGCGGGGGTGGCCCAGGAGGCGGAGGCGGAGGCGGAGGTGGTGGCGGATTCTTTGCCGGCGCAGGCAATGCCGGTGCCAATGCGTCGGACCGGACGGCGCTGGCCAACAACAACTCCTCGATCATCACCGACCTGTCGAAACTCGGGCCGGCCGGCACGCAGTTCACCTACGACTTCTTCGTGACCGGCACCCTCATCACCTTTCCCCAGTCGGCTCTGACCGACGTCGCGAAGATCAAGGGCGTGCAATCGGCGGTGCCGGGCCTGTCTCTTCAGGCACTCCACGAATCGGGCACCGTCCCCCAGGTCACCGACACAGTGACCACCGGCGGCCAGACGATCACCTCGGTCCAACGGCCAGCACCGTTGACCGCTGCCGAGCAGGCATCAGTCCGGGCGTGCCTCCAGAGCAGTGGCGCCTTCACCGGCCCACCGACGTCCACGAGCAGCACGACGCCAGGCGCCCCCAGCACCACCACTCCCGCCGGCGGCGGGGGCGGGGGCGGCCTCGACCAGCGGTTCGGAGCGGCGTTCACCACGTGCCTGCCGGCGCGCTTCCAGCAGTACGAGGCCCAGGTGGTCGTGCCCGAGCAGACCATCACTCGGGTGCTCAACCCGCCGTCGACCGACACCCAGACCAAGGGGTACACGGTGGCAGGTGTCAGCCCGTCGAACTCGAACTCGGGCCTGATCACCAAAGCCCAGCTCGTGTCGGGCACGTGGTTCACCTCCACCCCGGCCGACGAGATCCTGGTGAGCACGGCCTACGCCAGCACCAACGGCATCAAGGTGGGCCAGTCCCTCACCATCGACAAGACGGTCTACAAGGTCGCGGGGCTCGTGAACCCCACCCTCACCGGGGACGTCTCGGACATCTACTTCGACCTGGCCACGCTGCAGGCGAACTCCTCGCAGGCCAATCGCATCAACGAGGTGCTGGTCAAGGTGACCAAGTCCTCCGACGTCGACGCCGTCGCCGCCTCCATCAAAAAGGCACTCCCCGGCGCCACCGTGCTCACCTCCAAGCAGCTGGCGGGCCAGGTGACCGGCAGCCTTTCCAATGCCAAGAAGCTGGCGTCGGACCTCGGCGTCGCCCTCGGGATCATCATCCTCATCGCCGCCCTGCTGATCGCCGCCTTGCTGACATTGTCGAGCATCGCCAAGCGCGTCCGTGAAATCGGCACACTGCGGGCCATCGGATGGTCGCGAAGCCGTGTCGTGAACCAGATCCTGGCGGAGATGCTCGGCATCGGCGTCGTCGGCGCCGCCCTCGGCGTACTCGTCGGCCTCGGGGTATGCGCGGCGGTCGACGCCTTCGGGCCCACTCTGGCTTACAGCACGACCGGGGCTGTGGTCGGCGCCTCGTCGGCCAGCAACCTCGTGCACGCCACGGCGGCTGCCGCCAGCACGCTGGGCAAGACGGTGAAGCTCCACACCTCGATCTCGGCACTTACGGTGATCGTGGCCGCAGTCATCGCCATCTTGGGCGGGCTCGTGGCGGGGTTGGCCGGCGCCCTTCGAGCGGCGCGTCTGGCTCCGGCCTCGGCCCTGCGAGACCTCGGATGACGGCCCGAGCCTGCCGGTCAGTGACCCCGCAGCCAACGCAGGAGAAGGAGCTCACATGAGCGAATCCGTGTCGATCGCGCCAGCCGCCCAACCGCTCTACAGCCTACGAGGCGTCGAGCGCCGCTATCTCAAGGGCGCGAGCGAGGTTGTGGCCCTGCGGGGCATCGACCTCGATATCGGTGCCGGCGAGTTCCTCTGTCTCGAGGGACCAAGCGGCTCGGGCAAGAGCACCCTGTTGCAGCTCCTGGGTGCGCTCGACACGCCCACCGCGGGAACGATCCAGATGGACGAGCAACAGCTCGGTTCGGCCGGGGACGACGTCCTCACTTCGATCCGGAGCAAGCGAATCGGATTCGTCTTCCAGCAGTTCAATCTGATCCCGACACTGAGCGCCTTGGAGAACGTGACACTGGCGATGGCTCCCCAGCACGTGTCGCGAGCAGAACGCGACCAGCGCGCCTCGGAGCTTCTCGGTCGCGTTGGGCTCGGCCATCGCCTCGATCACTTGCCGTCACGGCTGTCCGGCGGCGAACAGCAGCGTGTCGCCATAGCCCGAGCACTGGCCAATCGCCCCGAGGTGATCGTCGCCGACGAGCCGACCGGAAATCTCGATACCGGGAGTGCCGGCGAGGTTCTCTCCTTGCTCGTCGAACTCCAACGACGAGATGGGGTGACCGTCATCATCGCGACGCACGACCCGGAGGTGGCACAGCACGCCACCCGCCACCTCAAGCTGCGCGACGGTCTGGTCGTGGAAGACCTTGTCCACTAACTCCGCGACTTCGTTCGGCTTTCACGACTTCGAACTGGGCATCATCAACAAGCGACAACAACTGTGTCGGATCCCGTAGAGCCAGAAGATCGGTCCGTCCGACGGCACCTCCTGCAAGGTCTCGACGACTACCTCCAAGGCCGAGCTGACTTCGAAGCCATGTATCCCAACTGGTACGTGGAGTTCGCTCAGCTGCCGGATGGAGCGATCAGCCAAGCTGATTTCGATCTTCTCTCCGAGGTGCAGGAGAAGCTCGAATACACTTCCGTCGAAGTGCCGAGCGATCAAGAACGGCAATTCGGCTGGATAGGCACCGAGGAGTTCCGAATCTGGCTTACAGGGCACCGGGCGAGGTTGGGCTGACTCTCCCAGCTGTTCGGCAGGTTCAACGTGCGATGATCTGCCGAGCCAGCCGAGACGGCGCGCTCGTTGCCGAGGGGCACCACAGCAACTCAACACCCTCGCCCAGTCGATCCACAGCACAGTGACCCAGACTCTGTCTTGCGCCTCGGTCGGGCATGGAACAGTCCCCAGGACCCCCGCCCCCCGGGACAGTCGCTTCCCCGACCGAGGCGCACCAGAGACACAGTGGATGCACCCGGCGCAGTGAGATCGCCGGGAGACGCGGCCTCCGGCTCGACGGGGTGCACTTCGTGGATTCGGTACTGACCCGCGCAATATCGACGCCCGGGTGTATTTCGTCTTGACCGGGCTGGAAGTGCAGAGGCGCGCACCTCGGATCGGGGCCACTCCATCCGGTAATCTCGGCTCTGTGCGATCCTGAGCGCGCGGGACTGCCCCGGCCTCCCGGCAGCCCGAGATACCCCCGGCAATGCCGGGGTGCGTCCAGCAGCTTGGGCGCCATGAAGACGAGGAGGTCGACATGGTGTAACCGAGCGACAAGCTGAGCTCATCAATCCCGTGCTTCGGGGCTGGGGCAACTACTTCCGGGCGGGGAACTCCTCCCGGAAGTTCACCACCGTCGACAGCTGCGTCCACATGCGGCTGGCCCGACTGGCCAGCAACAAGCACGGGCTGTCGCATCGGAACTGGGCCAGGGGCAACCGCTTCGACTTGGAATGGTTGTCCGGCCTCGGGGTGTATCGCCTCACCGGGACGGTGCGGCGGGTGACGGCGCATGCAGTGCGGTGCACGGTGTCGGGGAGCCGTGTGCGGGAGAACCGCACGCACGGTTCGACAGGGGGCCGCTGGCGAAGCGGGACCGGGACCGGCCGAGATGGGCGAGAAAGCGGAATGCCCAGCGCCTGACGCCGGTCAACGCACGACCAGCCCGCGGCCTACCTCACCGGTTGGGATCAGGGCCTCGATCCTCACCTCCGGGGAAGGAGGCAGCCTCGAACGAATCCGCAGCGCCACCTGCCTAATGCGGCTATTTGGTGAAGGCGCTGTGGAGGGGGTAGTACGTCCGGTCAGGGTCAACGCCGGGCGGGAGGTGGAGCTTGACGTTCTCGTTGAACCAGGCTTGACCGTCTTCCTCAGACTCCCAGAGCTCCACGACCCGCCAACCGCCGGCCGGGCTTGGTCCGCCGGCATGGGAGATGAAACCTTTGGAGGCTTGGATGAGGGGCCTGAGTTGGCCAATCATCCCGGCGTAGATCTCCTCGGTCATCGTCGGCACTTCACCGATCATCAGGACTGGCATCGACCCTCCTTCGTCAGCACGTCGAGAGAACGATACAGGAGCGCGCGACCGGAGCGAACCGCTGGATCGGCTCGCTCGATTCGGTGGCCCGGATCAGGGGCGGAAAGATGGGTGCCATTGGACCGCACTCAAAGGCCGGAGGCGCACCCCGGCCAGAGGCCGGGCCGGCCCTATGCCGCCGGTGAGCCCTCGGTAATGTCGGCAGTGATTCTTCCGAACTCGGAGGAGATGCGGATCCCCAGACCGTCGACGTGCAAGGGCTCGATCACCTCGCCCAACGCATCGCAGAAGGCTTCGTAGCCGACGGCTTCGATGGCCGGGATAGATGGTCCTGCGGCGGCGAGCGCCCGGACCGCGGTCTCAAGGTCCGGCCACTCGCTCGTGACGTTCACCGTCCCGCGTTCAAGTGGGTGGAACCCCGTCGATAGCAGCATGTCCTCGATGACCCCGAGTCGCCCGGTGTCACCTTGCTCACGGCTTGCTTCACCGTGGCTGGGAGGCAACAACTCGATGACCTTCAAGAAGTAGGGCATCAGACCGAGATGTTCGTATCGGCCCCAAAAGGTCAAGCCCAGCCGTCCGCCGGGGACGAGGACGCGCCGCGGTGCCGCCGATCTCGGAAACTCCCCCCTCTCGATCACCGAAATTCCCCAGTTGATCGCCGGGGTGGGCTGTAGCTGAGGTACTTCTCGGCGCCGGGCGTCACCCCCTTCCGGACACGCTCGGAACGGGCTCGGTGGGCCCGCATGCGGTAGCTGTCGCCGTCGATGTTGAACACGACGGAGCGGTGCAGGAGGCGGTCGATCGCCTCTGACCTGGAATGTTATGGCTGCTGGTATTCCTCGATCGCGGTACCCGTCTGCGCCTCGATCTCCTTCAGGTCGAAGTAGTCGCGCCACTTCGTGACCAGCCCGTCGGGATCGAGCTCGACCATCGTGCACCCGTGCATCTCGATGCGTGTCGAGCCCCCGAGGGTGCCGCGACCGACCCATTCGAAGGCGCCGCCCCGGCTGTCGCCGTGCGACGAGGTGACCTCCTGCTCCCAGTCGGGGAAGGCCGAGTCGGTGATGTCCTCCACCGAGGAGATCTCGGTCGTGGGCGCCGTCACCGGGTCGCTGAAGACGCCGCCCGGGGCGAACAGCGTGCGCAGCCGCACCGTCGCCTTGGCTCCCAGCGCCGACGGCAACAGCTTCGTCCAGTCGTCCCAGTCCACCTCGACCTCCGTTCTCCGCCCCGGCGCGCCTGCGGCGCCAGGGGCATGGTGTCGTACGCGGTGCGTCGTCGTCGCCCGCGACCCGCCCGGGTCCGGCCGGGTGTGGCGATCAGCCCAGCGAGGACCAGAATTCCTCGAGCATCGCCGCACCCCGGGCGGGGTCCTGGAGCATCCACCAGTGGCCGACTCCTTCGAGCGCCGTCACGGTCGCACCGGCCCTGGCCGCCGAGGAGCGGGCCCCGTCGGCCGCCAGGAAGGGGTCCTCG
>Ga0307373_10011153_pt1 | contig 13069 bp, 12 predicted proteins | sample OX2MG_FD_202534 | JGI IMG/M metagenome (GOLD analysis project Ga0307373, IMG submission 202534) | Soil microbial communities from Risofladan, Vaasa, Finland - OX-2 | ecosystem: Environmental > Terrestrial > Soil > Coastal area > Acid sulfate soil | place: Finland: Risofladan, Vaasa | collected... | reverse complement strand
ACCTCGGCTTCGTCGGCCGGGTGACCCAGGTCAACCCGGAGCCGATCGACGCGCTGCTTGGGCGGGGCTACATCCCCGTCATCGCCTCGATCGGGCTCGGCTACGACGGCAACGCCTACAACATCAACGCCGATACGGTCGCGGCCGAGATCGCCGTCGGGCTGGGCGCCGGCAAGGTGCTGCTGCTGACGGACGTGCCCGGTGTGCTCGACGCTGAGGGAAAGGTGATCAGCGAGATCCGGCGGGCGGACGCCCAGGAGCTGATCGCCGGCGGGACCGTCAGTGGTGGGATGATTCCCAAGCTGAAGGCGTGTCTGCGCGCGGTCGACGCGGTGCCCCAGGCCCACATCATCGACGGCCGTGTTCCCCACGCGGTACTTCTGGAGCTGTTCACGGAGGCCGGAATTGGCACCATGGTGACTCCCTAGATGAGCGACGAAATGCCCGGACACCTGTCGTTCGCCGACTTCGAGGAGGTCGAGCACAAGTACGTGATGCAGACCGGCAAGCACCAGCCGCTGCGGGTGGTGCGCGGCGCCGGTATGCACCTTTACGACGTCGAGGGAACCGAGTACCTGGACCTGATGGCCGGCATCGCCGTCAACGCCCTCGGCCACAGCCATCCGGCGATCGTGGAGACGATCACCCGGCAGGCAGGGCAGCTTATCCACTCCAGCGACCTCTACTACACCGAGCCCAAGGTCTGGCTGGCCAAGCGGCTGGTCGAGCTCGCCTTCCCGTCGCGCGTCTTCTTCAACAACAGCGGCGCCGAGGCCAACGAGACGGCGATCAAGATCGCCCGCAAGTGGGGCAAGAAGCACAAGGACGGGGCCTTCGAGATCATCAGCGCCTTCGGGGCCTTCCACGGCCGGACGCTGGCGGCGGTGACGATGGGCGGCAAGGCGGCCTACTCGAAGTGGTTCGAGCCGCTGCCGCCTGGCTTCATCCACGTGCCCTTCAACGACCTCGACGCCATCAGGGCGGTGACCAACGACCGCACCGCCGCCGTCTTCCTGGAGCCGGTGATCGGCGAGGGCGGCGTCCACCCCGCGGCGCCCGGCTACCTCGAGGGCGTCCGCCAATGGTGCGACGAGCAGGACATCCTGCTGATCCTCGACGAGGTCCAGACCGGCCTTGGCCGGACCGGTCGCTGGTTCGCGCACCAGCACGCGGGGATCACCCCCGACGTGATGACGCTGGCCAAGGCCCTCGGCGGCGGCTTTCCGATCGCCGCGGTGCTGGCCGCGCCCAGGGCCGACGTGCTGGAGCCTGGCGACCACGGCTCCACCTACGGGGGCAACCCACTCGCCTGCAGCGTCGCCCTCGCCGTCCTCGACACCATTGAGCGCGATCACCTGGTCGAGAACGCGGCGGAGATGGGCGACCTCCTCCACCAGGCGATCGAGGATCTCGGCCAACACGACGCCCGCGGCATCGGGCTGATGCGGGCCTTCAGCTTCCAGGAGCCGGTCGCCAAGGCGTTCCAGAACGCCTGCATCCCGAACCGCGTGCTGGTCAACGCGACCGACGACCACAGCGTCCGGATGGTGCCGCCGCTGATCATCTCCGCCGCCGACATCGAGGTCGCCCACGACCGCTTGCAGGCGGCGCTGAAGAGCCTCGAGGCTCCAGCTTCCGGCTCGTGAAGCAGAAGCGCCACCTGGCGATCCTGACGGTGCTCGGCGAGCGGCCGGTGCACACCCAGCAGGAGCTGACCGACGCCTTGACCTCGATGGGCCTCGAAACGACCCAGGCGACGGTCTCCCGCGACATCCAGGAGCTCGGCCTGGTGCGGACCAGGTCCGGTTACCGGCCGGTCATCTTCACCGATTACATCACGGGCGTCGACTCGGTCCAGTTCTTGACGGTGGTCCGCACCGCGGTGGGCTGCGCGAACCTGGTCGCCCGCGCCATCGACGAGCGCGACCTGCCGGGCGTGCTGGGCACGGTCGCCGGCGACGACACCATCATCGTGGTCCACCCAGACCCCGATTCGGCCAGGGCTTTCACCAACTTCCTGCATGGCTGAAGAACCGAAGGGGAAGCTGGTCCTCGCCTACTCCGGCGGGCTCGACACCTCGGTCGCCATCCACTGGCTAAAGGCGAAGGGTTGGGACGTCGTCGCGCTCAGCGTCGACCTCGGCGAGAAGAAGGACCTCGACGCCATCCAGGCCCGGGCGCTGAGGATCGGTGCCTCCGCCGCCTACGTGGTGGACGGGCGGGTGCCCTTTCTCAAGCACTTCGTCTGGCCGTCCCTCCAGACGGGCGCCGTCTACGAGAAGGAGTACCCGCTGGCCACCGCCCTCGGCCGGCCGCTGATCGCAGCCCAGCTGGTGCAGATCGCCCGCCAGGAGGGCGCCCGGGCGATCGCCCACGGCTGCACCGGGAAGGGCAACGACCAGGTTCGCTTCGACGTCTCGACCGCGGCGCTGGCCCCCGACCTCCAGGTGGTGGCGCCGGTCCGGGAGTGGGGGATGAACCGCGACGACGAGATCGAGTACGCCCGCACCAACGCCATCCCGGTGCCGGCGACCGCGGAATCGCCCTACTCGACCGACGAGAACCTCTGGGGCCGATCGATCGAGGCAGGCGTCCTCGAGGACCCCTGGGCGGAGCCGCCGCCGGAGGTCTTCGAATGGACGCGCGACGCGCGCGAATGCCCCGCTGACCCCGCCTACCTGGAGATCTCCTTCAAAGAGGGCCTGCCGGTGGCGCTGGACGGAAAGCCACTCGACGCCCTGGAGATCGTCACCCGCCTCAACGCGGTGGGGGGCGAGAACGGGGTCGGCCGTATTGACCACCTCGAGAACCGGCTGATCGGGATCAAGTCCCGGGAGATCTACGAGGCGCCGGCGGCCGTGCTCCTGCTCCAGGCCCACCAGGCGCTGGAGGACATCACGCTGCCCAAGGACGTCGCCCGCTTCAAGGACGTGGTCGCCCAGCAGTGGGGCCAGATGGTCTACGACGGGCTCTGGTTCAGCCCGCTCCGCGACGCCCTCTACGCCTTCGTGGCCGAGACCCAGCGCCACGTCAGCGGCGAGGTCCGCCTCAAGCTCTACCGCGGCTCCTCCCAGGTCGTGGGCCGGAAGGCGCCGGAGCAGCTCTACCAGCTCTCCCTCGCCACCTACGGGAAGGGCGACCAGTTCGATCAGTCGGCCGCCGCCGGCTTCATCAAGCTCTGGGGGCAGGGCGTGCGGACCGCCTCTCAGGTCCAGGGCCAGCTGCACAACCGAGACCTCGCCGGGTTGCTCGGCGAAGTGAAGAGACTCACCCCCTGAGCAAGAGCGGCAAGCTCTGGGGTGGGCGGTTCAAGAAGCCGCTGCTCCCTGAATTGGAGCGCTTTTCCAGCTCGCTCGAGGTGGACCTCGAGCTGGCGCCCTACGACGTCGCCGGCAGCATCGCCCACGCTCGCGGCCTGCTGGCGGCAGGGCTCCTGACTAAGGTCCAGTTCGACCGCCTGCACCGCGGGTTGGTCCAGGTCGGCAGGGAGATCGAGGGCGGAGAGTTCGTCTTCGCCGACAGCGACGAGGACATCCACACCGCGGTCGAGCGCCGGCTGGCCGCTATCGACCCCGAGGGCGCGGCGCGCCTGCACGCCGGCCGCTCTCGTAACGACCAGGTCGCGCTCGACCTTAGGCTCTACTGCCGGGCGGCCGCCTCCGCGATCGCCGAGGAGCTGGCGGGGACAATCGACGCGCTGGCCGCCCAGGCCGCCCGCCACCACGACCTCGCGATGCCCGGCTACACCCACCTCCAGCGGGCCCAGCCGGTCACCGCCGGTCACCACCTCCTGGCCCACGCCGAGCCCCTGCTCCGCGACGGTAGCCGGGTGATGAACGCCTACGCGTCGGCCTCCGAGATGCCTCTCGGCTCGGCCGCCCTCGCCGGCAGCACCCTGCCGCTCGACCGGCAGGCGGTCGCCAGCGCCCTGGGCTTCGCCAGGTTGACCGCCAACAGCATCGACTCGGTCAGCGATCGGGACTTCGCCCTCGACCTCGTCTACGCCTGCCTCAGCATCGGACTCCACCTCTCGCGGCTGGCCGAGGACCTGGTCCTCTGGGCCAGCGCCGAATTCGGCTTCCTACGGCTCTCCGACGAGGCGTCCACCGGGTCCAGCATCATGCCCCAAAAGCGCAACCCGGACATCGCCGAGCTGATCCGGGGCCGGAGCGGGCGCGCGCTCGCCTCGCTGACCGGCCTCGCCATGGTCGTGAAGGGCCTGCCGCTGGCCTACGACCGCGACCTCCAGGAGGACAAGCGGCACCTCTTCAGCGCCGTGGACAACTGCCTCGAATGCCTCGAGGCGGCGCGGCTGCTGGCGGAACGGCTGGACTTCGACGCCGAGCGGATGGCGGCGGCCGCCGCCGACCCCGACCTCCTCGCCACCGACACCGCCGAGCAGCTGGTGGCGGGCGGCCGTGCCTTCCGCGAGGTGCACGGCGAGGTCGGCCAGTCGGTGCTGAAGGGGATCCACCGGCCGCCCTGGGACGCCGCCCAATCGCTCCGCCGGCGCTCACTGCCGGGCGGCCCCGCGCCGGCGCAGGTGAAGCGCCAGGCCACGATGGCTCGACGCCGGGCGGCGGCTCTGGCCGCCTGGGCCGGGAAGCACAGCTGAAGCACTCCGAGCTGGTCGGCCTGATCCGCCGCGGGGTTCCCGCGCCGGGCGGGATCTGGGCCGACCTAGGCTCCGGCGAGGGCGCCTTCACCAGCGCGCTGGCCGAGCTGGTCGGGGCTTCCGCGATGATTTTCTCGGTCGACAAGGACCGGTCGGCGCTGGCCCGCCAGCAGAAGGCCGGCGGCAGCCGTTTCGCCCAGGCGCCGACCAGCGTCATGCTGGCTGACTTCCAAGAGCCGCTCGAGCTGCCCCCGCTGGACGGGGTGGTGATGGCCAACTCGCTCCACTTCGTGATCGACAAGGCGGCGGTGCTGGCGATGGTCCACGGCTACCTGAAACCCGGCGGCCGGCTGATCGTGGTCGAGTACGACGTCGACCGGGGCAACCACTGGGTGCCCCACCCGTTCAGCTTCGAGACCTGGAAGTCAATGGCGGTCGCGTCCGGCTTCACCGAGCCGGAGCTGATCGGCCGCCACCCGAGCCGGTGGCTGGATGGCCTCTACTCGGCGGTGTCTACTCGCCAGTAGAAGCCCGCCGCGCGCTCCATCAGGTGGTGGTCCACCAGGTAGCGACGGACTGACGCGTAGTCGTTGATGAACTCGGCGATGATCGCGTTCACCTCCAGCTCGGGGTAGCGGCGGCCGGGTTCGAACTTGCGGGCGAACCAGCGCAGGACGACCAGCCGTTTGGTCTCAGCGACCGGGATCCCCTTCAGCCGGCCCTGCTCGGTGAAATCCGACAGCACCTTGCGCTCCCAGGCGTCGCCGCCCTGTGCGTCCGGGATGGCCAGCTTCTCCGGCGCCAGCCGGCGGTTCAGCTCCCGCAACCGCTCCGGCTGGAAGCGGTGGAGGTGGGTAGTGCCCTCGGCCCGCATCGAGACGAGTCCGATCTCCCGCAGCGTCGCCAGGTGGTGGGAGACTGTGGGCGGCTTCAATCGGAGCGCGGTCGCCAGTTCGTCCACGCTCCGTTCCCGGGTGGCGAGGAGCCCGATGATCTTGAGCCGGCTCTCATCGGCGAGCGCCTTGAACATCGGGAGCAGTTCGTCGGCGGATTCTTCGATGGCCATCTAATCAGTATCCTGCGCGGGGGGTGGAGTCTTTGCTGTTAGCGATCGACGCCGGCAACACCAACGTCGTCATGGGCCTTTACGACGGGCAGCGACTGGTCGCCGATTGGCGCATCACCAGCCCGCCGACGTGGACCGGGGACGAGGTGGCGATCCTTCTCAGCGACCTTTTCCGGCTCCGTGGCCTGGACACCAAGTCGGTCGACGGCGTGGTCATCGGCAGCGTGGTGCCCAACTTGACCCCCGCCCTCGAGGAGGCCTCGATCGAGCACCTCGGCGTCCGCCCGGTGGTTGTCGGGCCGGGGATCAAGACCGGCATCCGAATCGCCATCGAGAACCCGAAGGAGGTCGGCGCCGACCGAATCGCCAACACCCTTGCCGCCTTCAGGCGCTACGGCGGCCCGGCCATCGTCATCGACCTCGGCACCGCGGTCACCTACGACGCCGTCTCGGCCGGCGGCGAGTACCTCGGCGGTGCGATCGCGCCCGGGGTCGGCATCAGCCTCGACGCGCTGGTCGCGCACACCGCCAAGCTGATCCGGGTCGAGCTCATCGCCCCCGACGCGGTGATCGGCCGCAGCACCCTGACGGCCATCCAGTCGGGCCTGCTGTGGGGCTTCGTCGCCCAGATCGAGGGCATGGTCAAGCGGATGAGCGACGAGCTCGGCGGCAAGGCCCACGTCATCGCGACGGGAGGTCAGGCCGGCATGGTCGCCGACCTCACCACGGTCATCGACGACGTCGACCTCCAACTGACACTCGAGGGTCTCCGGCTGATCCACCTCCAAAACGCCCCCGACGGTGATACATAAGTACGCCGCCGCCATGCTGATGACCCCGCTTCCAATCCACGTCGGGCCCGGCGTCGACGCCAAGCGCATCAACGGCGTCCTCCAAGAACTGGCCTTGGAGCCGGTCGAGCTGGCCCGGGAGACGGCTCCCGAAGGGCCGTCCCTCTACCTGGTCGCCTCCGAGACCCTTCACAGCCGGGAGCAGCTGAACCACCTACTGCGGAGCGCGGCGGTGGTGGTCCTCCACCCGGCCGGGACCGAGCCGCCCGACGGCTGGGACGCGGACGCGGTCTGGGTCCCCGTCGACGCCCCGTCCAGGGTGCTCACCTCGGCTCTCAAGCTGGCGCGGGACAACGTGACCCTCCGCCAGCGGATCCAGGACCTTGAGGCCGGCGACCGGCGGAACCGGCAGCGGATGACCGAGATGAACCGGATCGGCATCTCGCTCTCCGCCGAGCGGGACATCGACAGGCTGCAGGACCTGATCCTCAAGAGCTGCCGGCAGCTGACCAACGCCGACGGCGCCACCCTGTATCTGGTCGAGGAGTCCGAGGACGGGCACCGGATGCTGCGCTTCGCCTGGAGCCAGAGCCTCTCGGTCGATGCGCCCTTCAGCACCTTCAAAATGCCGCTGGTCGAGAAGTCGATCGGGGGCTACACGGTGCTCAGTGGCCGCTCGCAGGTGGTCGAGGACGCCTACCACCTGCCGCCCGATGTGCCCTTCGCCTTCAACTCCAGCTTCGACGAGCAGCACGGCTACAAGACCAAGTCGATGCTCTGCGTGCCGATGCGCAACCACGACGGCGAGATCGTGGGCGCCATCCAACTGATCAACGCCAAGCAGCACTTCGACACCCGGCTCAACAAGGACAACGTGGACCGGGAGGTCATCCCCTTCGAGGAGGACCACCTGGAGCTGATCCAGTCGATCGCCTCCCAGGCCGCCGTGGCGCTCGACAACAAGAACCTGCTGGACGCGATCCAGAACCTGTTCGAGGGTTTCGTCAAGGCCAGCGTCACCGCCATCGAGTCCCGGGACCCGACCACCTACGGCCACAGCGGCCGGGTGGCGACCCTCACCGTCGGCCTCGCGGAAGCTCTCAACGAGGTCGGCGCCGGCAAGTACGCGGACCTGCACTTCGACGACGAGCAGTTGAAGGAGATCCGCTACGCCGGGCTGCTCCACGACTTCGGCAAGGTCGGCGTTCGCGAGCACGTGCTGGTGAAGGAGAAGAAGCTCTATCCGGCCAACATGGAGCTGCTGCGGGCCCGCTTCGCCTTCGTCCAGCGCTCGATCCAGCAGAAGTACACCGAGAAGAAGCTGAGCCTCGCCATGGAGCGCGGCGGCGACCTCCACGAGCACGACTTCCACACGCTCGACAAGAAGATGCAGGACGAGATCGCCAACCTCCGCGACTGGCTGGAGGCGGTGCTGGCGGCCAACGAGCCGAGCGTGCTGCCGGAGGACAAGGCGTCCACCCTCGCCTTCCTGGCCGAGTACATGTACGAGGACATCGACAAGAGGCGGACCCCGCTCCTGCTGCCGGACGAGTTCCACTTCCTCACCATCCGCAAGGGCACCCTCGACGAGGTCGAGCGGCTGGAGATCGAGTCGCACGTGACCCACAGCTTCAAGTTCCTGATCAAGATCCCCTGGACGCCGCAGATGCGGAACGTGCCCCAGTACGCCTACGGCCACCACGAGCTGCTCGACGGCAGCGGCTATCCGCGCAAGCTGCAGGGCCCGGAGATCCCGCCCCAGGCGCGGATGATGACGATCTCCGACATCTTCGACGCGCTCACCGCGACCGACCGTCCCTACAAGCGGGCGGTCCCCGTCGACCGGGCGCTCGAGATCCTGGACAAAGAGTTCACCGGCAAGCTCGACGCCGACCTGCTGGAGATCTTCGTCGCCAAGCGCGTCTACGAGTTCGCCGCGACCTACCGCCCCGACCACGAGCTCCTGCTCGGCGACCGGCGTTGACACTCGAAGCCGCCCGGTGAGGGTCAAGTTCTGGGGGACCCGAGGCACCCGCCCGACCCCGGGCCGGGACACGCTCCGCTTCGGAGGCAACACCGCCTGCGTCGAGGTCCGGACCAGTGCCGACGACCTCATCATCATCGACAGCGGCTCCGGCATCGCCGAGCTCGGCAACGCGCTCAAGGGACCGGTGCACGCCCACCTGCTGATCAGTCACACGCACTGGGACCACATTCAGGGCTTCCCCTTTTTCGGGCCCAACTTCACCCCGGGCTCGAAGCTGACGGTGATCGGGCCCAAGGGGTCCATGAAGTCGCTTCAGAGCGCCTTCGCCGACCAGATGGACCCCGTTTACTTCCCGCTCTCGATGGACCAGATGCCGGTCCAGCTCGACTTCCGGGAGATGACGCCCGGCGAGACCTTCGAGGCGGCGGGCGTCAAGGTGACCACCCACACCATGCACCACCCGATCGCCACCTTCGGCTACCGGCTGGAGGAGGACGGGCGCACGTTCGTCTTCGCCACCGACCAGGAGCCGTGGACCGACCCGGAAGAGCTCGACGCCAAGGTCCGCGCCTACAAAGAGGAGGGCCGAGCGGCGGCGGAGATCGAGGCGCTCTGGCCGCGCGAGTACATCGAGTGGTGCCGGAACGCCGACCTCCTAGTGCACGATGCGCAGTACAGCGCCGAGGAGTACCGGACCCACGTCGGCTGGGGCCACTCCAGCTTCGACTATGCGCTGCTGGTCGCCCGCCAGTCCGCCGCGCGCCAGCTGGCTTTCTACCATCATGATCCCGTGCACTCCGACCACCAGATCGAGGCGATGGTGGAGGAGGCGCTCGGCTCGGAGGCGCACCGCAAGCACCGGGGCCTGATCGCCTTCCCCGCTGCCGAGGGCCAGGAGATCGTCCTCTGAGGGTCACCCGCTGACCTACGTTCGGAGCTTCCACCGAAGCCACACCTCGGCCCAGGCCCGCGAGCTCCTCGGCAACGGCGATGGCCCGACCGAGCCCGTCGTGGTCGCCGGCCGACTGATGACCAAGCGGGTGATGGGCGGGCGCACCTTCGCGACGCTCCAGGACGGCGAGGGGACGGTCCAGCTGATGGCCACCAGGGACACGGTCGGCGCCGACCTCTACCAAGGCTTCAAGGACCTCGGCCTGGGCGACATCGCCGGCGCGCAGGGACCGATGGTCAGGACCCGCACCGGCGAGCCGACGGTGGACGTGCGGAGCTTCCAGCTTCTCAGCAAGGCGCTCCGTCCACTTCCCGAGAAGTGGCACGGGCTGAAGGACATCGAGCTGCGCTACCGGCAGCGCCACGTGGACCTGATCGCCAACCCCGAGGTCAGGGAGGTCTTCCTCGCCCGCTCGCGGTTGGTTGCCGGGCTCCGCCGCTACATGGACGAGAACGGCTTCCTGGAGGTCGAGACGCCAGTCCTCCAGGACATTCCCGGCGGTGGGCTGGCGCGGCCGTTTAGGACCCATCACAACGCGCTCGACAGCGACCTCTACCTGCGGATCGCGCTGGAGCTGCACCTGAAGCGGCTGATCGTCGGCGGCGTCGAGAGGGTCTACGAGATCGGCCGCGTCTTCCGCAACGAGGGCCTCTCGCCTCGCCACAACCCCGAGTTCACCATGTTCGAGTTTTACGAGGCCTACGCCGACTACGAGGACGTGATGCGCCGTACCGAGGAGCTGATCCAGGCCGCCGTCGCTTCCGCCGGCCGTCCGTTGAAGCTGACCTACCAGGGCGAGGAGCTGGATTTCACACCGCCCTACCCGCGCCGGAAGATGGTCGACCTGATCCGCGAAGCGAGCGGCGTCGACGTCCTCACCGAGGCGGACCTGCCGGCCGCGGCGAAGGCCGCCGGCGTCGCCGTCGAGCCCGCCATGCCCTGGGGCTTCATTGTCAACGAGCTCTACGAGAAGAGGGTGGAGCCGACGCTCCGGCAGCCGACCTTCGTGGTCGACTATCCGCTCGACGTCTCTCCGCTGGCGCGCAGGAGGGAGGACGATCCACGCTTCGTCGAGCGCTTCGAGCTGGTCGTTATGGGCCGCGAGCTCTGCAACGCGTTCACCGAGTTGACCGACCCGGTCGACCAGCGGGCGCGCTTTGAGGCGCAGGTCGCCGCCGCGGGCGCGGGGGCCGATGAGACCCACCCCATGGACGAGGATTACGTCGCGGCCCTCGAGCAGGGCATGCCGCCCACCGGCGGGTTCGGGATGGGCGTCGATAGGCTGGTGATGCTCGTGACCGACCAGCCCTCGATCCGTGACGTCCTCTTCTTTCCGCACCTGCGCCGGCAGGCCTGAGGTGCTGCCGCTGGCGCTGATCCGGAAGGATCCCGACGCGGTCCGCCGGGCCGCCGAGCTAAAGGGCGAGCTGGCGCCGGTGGACGAGGTCCTTGCCGCCGACGCCGAATGGCGCGGCGTGCTGGCCGAGGCCGAGTCGACCAAGGCCGAGCAGAACGCGCTCTCCAAGCAGTTCGGAAAGTCGAAGGACCAGGCGCTGATCCCGCGGATGAAGGAGCTGGCCGAGTCGGCGAGGAAGTTGATGACGGTCGCCGAAGAGAAGAAGCGCCGGCTCGACGAGCTGCTCCTCTACCTGCCCAACCTCTTCCACGAGTCGGTGCCGGTCGGGACGAGCGAGGCCGACAACGTGACCGTCCGCGAGTGGGGCGAGCGGCGGGACTTCGGCTTCGAGCCGAAGCCGCACTACGAGCTGGGAGAGGCGCTCGGGATCATGGACTTCGAGCGATCGGCGAAGATCGCTGGCTCGCGGTTTGCAACGCTGATCGGCGCCGGCGCCCGGCTGGAGCGGGCGCTGGTTCAGTTCATGCTCGACGTGCACACGCGCGAGCACGGCTACACCGAGATGTTCACCCCCTTCCTGGTCAGCAGCGAGTCGATGACAGGCACCGCCAACCTGCCCAAGTTCGGCGACCAGGCGTTCAAGCTCGAGGACCGCGACCTCTGGCTGGTGCCGACGGCCGAGGTCCCGCTCACCAACTGGCACCGGGACGAGCTCCTCGACGCCCGCGAACTGCCCCGTCGCTACGTCATGTACTCGCCCTGCTGGCGGTCGGAGGCTGGTGCGGCCGGCAAAGACACCCGGGGCTACATCCGGCTCCACCAGTTCTCGAAGGTCGAGATGGTCAAGATCACCACCCCCGAGAAGTCACTGGAAGAGTTAGAGTCGCTGACCGCCGACGCCGAAGACATCCTCCAACGGCTCGGCCTTCCCTACCGGGTTCTCGCCATGTGCACCGGGGACATGGGCTTCGCTCAGTACAAGAAGTACGACCTCGAAGCGTGGTGCCCGGGCCTCGGCCGCCACCTCGAAGTCTCTTCCTGCTCGCTCTTCAACGACTTCCAGGCCCGTCGCGCCAACCTTCGCTTCCGCCCCCAGCCGGGCGCGCCGCCACGCTTCGCCCACACCATCAACGGATCCGGGCTGGCGCTGACGAGGACCATCGACGCCGTTCTCGAGAACTACCAGCGGGAGGACGGGACGATCCTGGTGCCGGAGGCCCTGCGGCCCTACCTCGGCGGCCAGGAGACGATCGGATGACGGTGATCCCCGGGCCGACCCCGGAGGCGATCGAGCAGTTCAACCAGGGGCTGATGAGGTTCTGGCACCCAGTCTGTCTGGTTGCTGACCTGCCGCTCGACGCACCACTCGGCGTCGAGCTTCTGGGCAGGGCGCTGGTGGTCGTCCGTCTCACAGGGGGCCTGGCCTGCTTCGACGACCTCTGCCGTCACTTCGGCGCCGCGCTCTCGATCGGCGAGGTGGTCGACGGAAACCTGCGCTGCCGGTACCACGGGTGGACCTACGACCGCAGTGGCAGGGTGGTCGACATCCCCGCCCGGCGCGACCTCCCGATCCCACACGAAGCCTGCGTCGAGATCCACCCCGTGGAGGAACGCTACGGCCTGGTCTGGGTCTGCCTCGCAGCGGAGCCGGCGACCGAGATCCCGGTCTACCCCGAGTTCGCCGACGCGAAATTCCACCGGACGCCCTATCGCATCTACAAGCCCTGGAACGCGTCAGCCACGCGGATCGTGATGGCCGCGCTAGACGACACCCACTTCCCCTGGGTCCACCCCGGGACGCTGGGAGACCCGGCCCGTCCCGAGCCGCCCGACCACAAGTGCTCGGTCGAGAAGGACCACGTCCTCACCACCTACTCGATCCAGCAGCCGGCCAACATCACCGTGGGCTCGACCGGGTGGGGGACCGGAGTGGAGATGGTCACGTACACCAACCGGGCCTACCAGACCGTCATCCACCTGCACAAGAAGGCGCCCGGAGGGGTCTTCGTCCTCTACCAGGCGATGCAGCCGATCTCCCACAACCGCGCCCGGATCTTCCTCCAGGTAGCGCGGGACTACGACCTCAACCCCGCCCAGGACGACCGCTACCTGGAGTTCGAGGACGGGATCCAAGAGCAGGACAGGCCGGTCGTCGAGAGCCAGCGGCCGTGGCTCCTGCCGCCACTTTCCTCCCGCTTGATGCTCTACGTCCGCCCGGCCGACCTGCCGCTGATCACGTACCAGAAGTGGATGGAGGGGCTGGGTATCCCCCAGCTCTGACTCCGGTCCGCTTCAGCTGAT